>Ga0315280_10002004_pt1 | contig 33693 bp, 25 predicted proteins | sample YL17G06_40_MG_FD_203697 | JGI IMG/M metagenome (GOLD analysis project Ga0315280, IMG submission 203697) | Sediment microbial communities from Yellowstone Lake, YNP, Wyoming, USA - YL17G06_40 | ecosystem: Environmental > Aquatic > Freshwater > Lake > Sediment | place: USA: Wyoming | collected...
CCGGCGCGATCCTGACGGTCACCGGCACCTGGCGTCCGTTCCTGATGAAGATCAGTTTGTACTCGCCGATGTACCCCGGCCCCGGTGCCCAGCTGAAGTCCCCGTTGCGCAACTGGCTGCCCGGTGGCAAAGCCCGTAGCGTGCCGTTGGCGGCGACGAATCCGGTTTCTACACCAGCGCCCAGGTACACTTCGACGCGACCCAGTTCCCGGATGCTCACGTGGCGAACGCCGTCGGAGGCGGGGGCGACCATCCTCCAGGGCTTCGCCAAGTCGTATGAATCGCGAGTCCACACGCGGCGAGTGTCAACGGGGAACGCCGCAACGGAGGCCTCGCTTCCCAGGACAACCGGCGCGGAATCGGCCGCCACTGCTGCGGCATCGCCCATGCCGTTCAGAACGGTGAAGAACCGGCTCCCGATGCCGTCCACGCGCCCGGCACTGTCGGTAACGCTCCACGCGATCGTATGTACTGCGTTGCTCAGCCGCGTCGTGTCGAGCACAAACGCGCCGATGGCCCCGCGCCCTGCGTCAAGGTTTCGGTACTCGGTGAGATTAGCCGTGCGAGTCGTGAACGGAGCCTGCGGGGTTAGGTTCCCGAAAATGTTCGCCACGTCGTCGTTGCAGTAGAGCCCGTCCGGCACGGGATTCCCGACGCTGCCGCGACATTGATTGTACGAGACGTTCCCGATGGCGACGCCGTCGATGTAGACCTGCATGGTCGAACCGTCCGTCGGAACGAAGATCCCGGAGCCGTCATCCGGCGTCACCGCCCATCCGAAGTTCGGGAGCGTGCCGCCGACCGTCTGCCCCTGTTCGGGGGTATCGATGACGCCGAACGGTTTCGCTATCGTGTCGTTGGCGAGCGTCAGCGTCGTCGGCGTGTGATCGTCCTTCCAGGACCGCCCGAGGAGCGTGAGGTTGCCCTCGAGGTCTTTGGCGAACACGTACAACGTGAGCTGTCCCTTGCCTCCGTACATCAGACTGTCGGGAATGCTCGGAAGCATGTTCGTGAGCACCATGAGGCCCCAACCGGCGCGGTACGCCTGCGGGTTGGTCGGGAAGTCGGCTTCGACGTCAGGACGCGCTCCCGGTACAAAGACGGCGTCTGCGATGTAGACGACGGGCAGGCCTCCGACCGTCTGACAGTTGGCCTGATTTTCGAAGGCAAGGCAGTTCCGATAGATCTTCACCGCGCTGACACCGACGTCATCCAGCGCCCAGCCCGAGACACCGATCGCTCCAACCACCCCGGACGCGCCCTGAACCGGCGTGTCGACCTGCCCGAACGGCGGCAGCGTTCCGGCCCCGCCTGTCAAATCGACCTTCAGCGTCACGGTCATAGTCGTCACGCCGTACTCGGCGTTTCCGGGGACGATGGTGATCGTCGCCGTCGCACTCGTCGATCCCGCCAGCACGTTGCCAGGGTTGATGATGGCGACCGAAAACTGACCATCGCCAATCCCCGAACCATTGGTGATCTGCACCCACGGCTGATTCGAGGTTGCCGTCCACGCCAGCCACCCGAGCGTCGACGATACGCGGATCATCTGTGCGGGCGTCAGGGTGATGATGTCTCCTTGCGCACCGTCCCTGGTCACTCCGAACGCCAGCGAGGCTGGCGTTGCCGTCAACGGCGGCGGCAGCGCGTAGGTGAACGGCGTCGCTGCGGTTGCGGTGGAGCCGTCGCCCGGATTCCTGACCGTCACATCGACCGTACCGATGCCGTGGGCTGGCGTCGTTACGATGATCTGGGTGCTCGTGACCGCCAGGACCGTCGCGCCAACGCCCCCGAACGTCACCGTCGCGTTCGACGGGAAGGCGGTCCCGGTGATCGTGACCAGGGTGCCGCCGGCGGTTGAGCCGGACGTCGGCGAGATGCCCGTGACCGTGAGACCGGCGGCGGGGCCGCCCTGATAGATCTCGAGCCATATGCCGGCGTAATTGAGGATGTAGCTCATCGCGAAGTAGTTCGAGCCAGCCGCCACGCGCGGGTCAAACGTACCCGCATCGGGATTGGGCTGTGCGTGCGAGATCTGCATCGTTTGCAGGACGCTGCCCGAGGCGTCGAGCTCGCTGCTCCATGCGTACAGATCGTCCATCGCGACCATCAGCACCGACGCCGTGACGGCGTTGTACGCGGCGCTTGCCCGGCCCATTGGCATCGGAGAGACGTCGTCGAATCTCGTGAGCTTGTACGTCGCGCGGCCGTTGCCGTTGGCATCCACGAGTCGTCCGTACACAGATCTCACGTGCTCGACGATGTCGGTCCACATCGTGAGGAACGCGTGCGCCTGTGGCAGGTACACGATGTTGGGCTCGCCTTGCGACGAACTGTTCACGACAAGGTGGATTGGCCCGCTGATTGGATCCCCCGTGACACCATCGATGAGGACGGCCCAGTTGCCCACGAAGAGGCCGCTGGCGTCGTCTCCCGCGAAGACGACCATGAAGCGGTTCGAGGTGGGGTCGTACGCGGCATTCGGCACACCTTGGCCCGCCGGCCAGCCTGCCAGGTCCTTGTCGTTGTTGAACGGCGTTCCGTCCACGTTCAACACGCGCGCAAACGGTTCCCATCCCAAGCCGGCATCGTGGAACGATTCCCACGTGATCAGGAACTGGCGGGCAGTGGGGTTCCAGGCGATGCCGCCGGGGTTCTGGACGTAGCTGGGATCGTCCGAGTAGACGGAGGCCTGGAAAGGGCCGCCGACCAGCGGGGACGAACCGTCAGTCGTGTAGCGAACGCGCTGTCCGTAGATATTGGAGCCCTTGTCCGTGAGATTGTGATCACTGTTGTACGTGACCAGGAAGACATCGTCTGCCGAACCTGCGGAATAGGCGACACGCGGGTGCTTCGCGTACAGCTGTTCTCCCGCAGAAATCTGGAAAGGTGGCCCGGGGATTGTGCCGTCCGTGTAGACGAACTGGCCATATACGTGGCCGTATCCTACCGAGTTCGCCCAGACCACAAGGTACACGTTGTGCTTGTCGTCGAACGCGATATCGTTGCGTGCCGCGTTCGTGGCCAGGTTGCCTCCGGCTCCCGCGAGCTTCAGCGGGGTGCCGACCGGTGTGATCGACGCACGAGTCTCGGCCGGCCGTGCCAGGACCAGTAGCGCGGCGGCGAACAGGACATGAAGTTTCAACTCTCGGCTCACGTCAGCCTCCGGACACGCGGAAGGAAGTCAGCGCTTCAGATTGTGAACAGCCGAGGTGGCTGAACAGCGTTACGACGACGGCCGGCAAGAGCAGCGGGTACAGGGGCGTGAAGATTCGCGTCTCGATTATGCTCGAGATGGTACACGCGACAAGCAAAAACGGAGGAACCACCCAGAGGGCCCGGCGCGCAAACAGCGGCTTCTGCGGCCGCCTCGCGAGGGCGACCAGCGCCAGCGGGCCGAAGAGCACGAGGAAGAAATAGGCATACGCGCGGTAGTACGGATCGTAGGGCGCAGGCAGCAGGCGGAGGAACGAGATGTTGTTGGCGAGCTGCCAGTACTGGTAGGACTCGAACCCGCGCCAGGCGCGCAGTCCGACGGCGATCAGCAGGAACTCCAACGCGAACAGCGCGGTGTACCAGAGATGTTGGCGGCTGAACCGACCGGCAACCGCGTACAGAAGGACCAGGAACCCGGCGGTTTCGCGATTCAGGGCCGCGAGCGCAAGAGCGACGGCAAACAGCACCTCGCGACGCCGGGCGACCGCGAGGCAGCCGAGCGTGAACAGCGCAAGCTCGGGGATGTGATCGGGGTGCGGCCAGGAATTGGTGAACGTCAGCGGCAAGGTTGCGGCGACGAGCAGCGTGCCCGCGAGCGAGGCAGCCGGCGAGCACCAGGTGCGGAGATACTGATCGAGGATCAGATAGGCAGCCAGGAACCATCCAAGGCGCGTCAGGTACCACGCCGCGGTGAGGCCAATACCGGTGAGATCAGCGAACCCCCGGACGGTGAATGGCGCGAGGACCCGGTAGCGCCCCGGCGCTTCCGCCGTTCCGGCGACGACCTGTGGAATGTAATCGGTGACCCCGTGAAGCGGATGTGCGCGCATTCGCAAGTCGGTGAAGCCGCTCGCGACCGCCAGCATCACGTACAGGATCACGCGATAGCGCAAGGACATTTCAGGCCTTTGGCGCAGGCCGACGGCCCGCTCGCGCGCAGATTTCCGCCGCCCTGACGCGCACGACCGCGTTGGCGTCCTTCAGCAGCTTCCACATCTCGGTGGAAGGCGCCCAGCCAAGCGACGCCACCACCTCCAGGGCATGCGCGCGAGCGTTCAGGTCGCCAGTCCTCAGCGCCTCTTCGATCACTGGATACGCCTTTGCCGGCAAACGCGGGGCAATTGCCGCTGCCGCATCGATCCGCACGATTGGGTCGTCGTCACTCAGGGCTCGTTCGAGCAACTGCAGCCCGCGTGGGTCGCCAGCAGCGGCGAGCGCCGAGCCGACCCGGTACCGATCGGCACCCTCGAGCCGCTCGACGACGCCGCCCATCAGCCGAAGCTGCTCGGGGTCTCCCAGCTTCGCCAGGGCGATTCTCGCCGCGGGCCGTGCCGCCGAACCTTCCGTCGCCACGACCGCCTTCAGCGCGCTGCGGGCGGCGGGGGTATCGAAATCGCCGAGCAATGTTGCGGCGACCACCTGCGCATCCGGGACCGGGCTGGCGAGCAGCCGGGTGAGAAGAGGCACCGCCGCGGACGCCGGCAGTCGGCTCGCCGCTTCTGCCACGAGCGGCTTGTTGTAGCCGGTGATGCTGTCGCCCACGCGCTGCAACAACAAGACGCCCGCTCGATCCTTTTCGGCCAGTGCGGCCGCCGCCGTTAGCCTCACACGTGGCGCCATACGGGCGTCGTTTGCGGCCAGCTCGAGATCGGCCTTGCACTCCGCATCGCCCATTCGAAACAGCGCGCGGCAGCTCTCCACGCGAGCCAGCGGCATCTGGTCACGACGATCGCGCTGCAGCACGGCGCGGGAGATGTCGGCGAGTGCCGCGGGGTCGGGCTGCCCGGTGAGGGACAGGAGTCGCTCGTACGAAGCCAGCGCGCGGTCCACCCGTCCGGCAGGCAATGAAATCTCGATAGCGGTGCGCAGCAACTCTGCTGTTTCCGGCGCCCGCTGCAGCGACGTCCACGCTGTTTCGTATTGACCGCCTTGCGCCTGTTTCCTGATCGCCCCGACATCGGGAGACTGGGCCAGCCCGACAGTCGGGGTGCAGAGACACAACACAGCCATGACGAACGGAACGGATGTGCCGCGCATTCCAACTCCACTATAAAGCGGGACTGTTCGGCCGGTGGCCGTAAACCCGTGGCGACCGCCTGCCGGGCAAACCCCGGGCGCGGCAGGGGAACGCCCCGGGAACACTTCGGGTTAGCGCTGGCAGAGCTTTTCCGAAGAGATGGCCAGTGTAGTCGCGTCGAGTTTAGCCGTCAAGTGCCCGAGTTAGAGACACTTGCAAGCTCATCGTTAGGAGCGCGGAGGGTTGCTCCCGGGTTCATGACCATCCGGCGGCCGAACTTCGGGCTGACGTCACGGCGAGCGCGCACGTCGTTCCGAGGTTCGCGTCCAAGCTGGTATGATCGCCGCGCCCATCGACAGGCCTCGTAGGTAAAGGTCGCAGTTCACTGATGCCCGAACGACGACTTCCGGGCTGGGCGCCGGTTGCGGCGCTCGCCCTTTCGCTGGTGCTCGCCTGGCTGAACTTCCTCCTGACGACGAGGTGGGCGGCAATCCCCGGGTCGCTGCACGGATGGCGGCTGCCATGGTACGGGTGCGCCCTGCTCGCGGCCAGCGTGCTGGTAATCGCAACGCGGCGCGTCGTGGGCCGTCCCGTTCGACTGGGGCGCGCGATACCGATCGCGCTGCTCCTCGCCGGGGCATTTTCACTTGCCGGCGCCATGGTGTCGCGCCTGCCGCTGTCCGAGTGGGGACAGATCCCGTTCAAGGACGACTGGACGGAGCTGTTCCAGCAGGCGGTGAACGGCATCCGGCTGATGCAGCGTGGATCGGTGGTGGGGTGGAACTGGTGGTTCCAGGGGGGCTACCCGACCTCCACCGACATCGCGCAGAGCTTTGCGGCGGTCGCGATCGTCCCGATGACGCTGGCGGGCGACCGCGTCGGCTACCACCTCCTGCACGCGGTGCTCTTCCTGTCGCTGCCGGTCCTGGTGTGGTGGGACATCCATCGCGAGGACAGGGAAACTGCGCTGATGGCCGCCGGCTTCGCCGCGATCTTCACGGCCGGGTATTTCGGCACGCTCGGCAACAGCGGCGACACCAACTCGCTGGTCGGAGTGTTCTCGGCGTGCCTGGCCCTCGTCGGCAGCCGGGCGGCGCGCCTGGGGCACCGCTGGGGCGGGCCGCTGATGCTCCTGGGGCTGACGCTCGGGCTCTACTCGCACGTCGCGTTCACGGTGTACGCCGTGATCTACCTCGTGCTCGAGGCTGCCTACTTCCGCGACCGGGCGGCCGCCGTGCGGCTGGCCGTCGCCGCCGCCATTGCGGGCCTCGCTGCCCTGCCCGTTCACTGGGAGTCGCTGCGCTACCCGGCGTACGTCAGCTTCAACAACACCGTGTACGATCCGAGCGTCCCGCGCAACTGGCCGGCGCTGCTGCGGAACATCTACTACAACGTCGAGATCCTGGCGCTGCCGCACCGCTGGTTCAACGACTACCGGAGCCTGGCGAACATCTGGTGGCCGGCGATGTTCGTCCTCGCCCTGAAGTCGCCACGATCGCGCGTCGGATTCTACGCCTGGGCCACCATCCTCACTCAGGGGCTCCTTCGCCTGAACACTTCCGAGGCAGGCGCCGTGTTCGATCGCATCCAGCACATGCTGCCGGTGCTCGAGGCGCCCGCGCTCGCGGGGCTCGTGCTGCGACTGGGCGGAACACGCAAACTGGCCCTGGCGCTCGTCGCGGTGATCGGGCTCTACGTCGGCACTTCGTGGGCGCCTGTCCGCCACGTGCCGGAACTGCGGGCGTTCAACCCGGCGCTGATCGATCGGATCGCGGCATCGGACGGGACCATGATCGTCGTGGAGATCAGCCCGCATCGCGACATGGACCGTGATCCGGCGCGCCGTACGCCCACGACCCCGTTCGACGTGCACTTCGAGGGGCTCCTCCCCGGTCTTGCCGGCCAGCGGTTCTACAGCCAGATGGTCGACGGGTGGACCTGGAACATCTGGCGCGGGCAGGTTGTTGCCGCGGGCACGTTCGAGGGGCGGCCGATCGCCGAGACAGCGCCGGACGCGTTCGTCGCGGAGATGCGCCGCTGGGGCGTCCGGCATCTCTTCGTCTGGACCGACGCCTCCCGCGACTACCTCGCGAAGAGCGGCCGGTTCGTCGAGCGATGGCGCGACGGCACCTGGTCGCAGTTCGATCTCGCCGACGCCGACGTCCGGTCGGTCGTGACGCCGAACGGCAGCGGGCGGCTGCGCAACCTGGATTTCCTGGGGGCGGAAGTGGAGCTGGTGGGCGCAACCGCCAACGAGCCGGTTGTCGTGCGGACGAATTACTATCCTGCGTGGCGGGCGTACGCGGACGGTCGCGAGGTGCCGCTGTACTCGAGCGGCGGCCAGCTCGCGTTCCGCGCGCCTCACGCCGGCAGCTACGTCGTCCGCCTCGAGTACCCGCGGTACAGAGCCCTGTCGGTGTGCGCACTCATCGTCTTCCTGGGAGGCGCGATGGCGCTCTGGCGCGGCGTCGCGGTGCGGGAATGACGGCGAATGCCTTGCGTACGGCGAGTCGCTGGGCAGCCTCCTCGTGGGGCGCGCTGCAGCCCGCGCGCGACACGCTCCCCGGTGGCTATCGCCGTGCGCTGTTCGCCCTGCTCGCAGCCGCGTTCGTGCTGCGGCTCGGCCTGGCCTGGGTCCTGCCCAACATCCACCAGGCAGACGAGGTGTACCAGGTCGCCGAGCAGGCGCACCGGTCGCTTCGCGGGTACGGCATCGTGCCGTGGGAGTTCCAGACCGCATCCCGCCCGGCGTTCTTCGCCGCGCTCGTCACGCCCATCTACCGTCTCGATGCGTCACCCGCCGTGCACCAGATGCTTGCGGCAGCGCTGTTCGCGGCAAGGAGTATCGGTTCGCCGTCGTCGGCGTTCCGGTGATCGTGCTGCTCATGGGCATTGGCGCTGCGGAGCTACTGCTCCTGCTCGCGCGATCGACGAGGTCGTGGGCGTCGGTCGTGTTCGCGGGCGGATGGCTGCTGGCGATGGTAGCGATGAGCCTCGGCGACACCTATCGTCCTTTGTGGACGCTCGATCGCAGCCACATCCTCGCCTTCCGTGACATCGGGGGGCAACCGGACGCGTGCGGCGTCGGGCTGTACCGCATTCGCTGGTGGCACACTCCCCGCTATTCGGGGGAAGGCCGCGACATTCCGATTTACGAGATGATGAGTGCCGAGGACGTCGCCCGGCTTGCGCCTGGCGCCAACTACATCCTCGCCGCTCCGAAATCTCCGCCCCCGCCGGCACCATACGTGCGGTGGCGAGAGTATTCCAGGCCGGTCGAGTACCTCTACCGGCGCCCCGGCGTCTGCGTGCCCGACAGGTCGTCCCAGGTCGAGCACCCACCGATTCCGGTCGGCGGCCAGTGACGGGTGACCGCTCCTACTCTTGGCCCTCGCCACCCGGTCCCGCGCCACCCGGCCCGCCGGGCTTCTTCACGGGCTGGGTGACCGTCCCAGGCGCGCCCGTTCCCGGCACCACCTGCTGGCCGGGCATGCCCGGTATCTGCGGCAACGGGCTCACAGTTCCCGGGGCCCCTTGCGGAACGGCGCCCGCCGCCGGCGCTTGCACGCCCTGCGCCTGGCCCTGCTGCTGTATGACCAGGCCGCGCCCGGCCATGGCGCCGGGATACACAGGTGCTCCACCGGGATATGTCGGCGGCATTCCCCCCGATTCATCCGGATCATCCAGCATCCCCGGATTCACCATGCCGGGCGGCATGCCAGGGCGGTACTGCGGCTGCTGCGGGGGCGGCGTCGTATAACCAGTGCTGGCTGTCAGCGTCCGCGGCGCTGCCATGATGACGATGCGGTCGTAGATCGATCCGGCGGAGGCCGGCTGGGCCTTCGGCGCGGCCATGTATCCCGACACCGAACGCAGCAGCGTGGCAAGCGCCTGCGCTTCTGGCACACCCTGCAGCTCCAGCGTCACCGGCGCTCCCATGACCTTCTCGCCGTTGACGATCTTCACCTGCCCGACGCGAGCCCATTCCGCGAGGATTTCCCGCACCGTGGCATCGCGCGCCTGCAGTGTCACGCGGCCGTTCGAGACCTGCAGCTTGACCTCGCCCGCGTAGGCGGGAAGCGCGAGCAACGTCGTCAACAGCACGACGGGCGCGACAAAGCACTTCATGGCAGACCTCAGATATGCGGCAAGTATAGCGCCCCGCTTCTCTTCGACCAAGCCCGGACGGGCGATCGTCCTCTCTGTTTAGACGACCGGGCGGCGGGGGCTGGCCGGCGAAAACGGCCGTCCCATGAGTTTTCGGATCCAGAGCGGCGAGTCTTTCTTCGGCAGGTCGCAGCCGTGGCAGATGTCCGGCCCACCGTGGTCCAGATGGGCTCGTCGGATGGCCCGAAATGCGTCGCTGTTCCACACGTCCGAGATGGCCGAGGTTCGCAAATCGCCGAGGACGACCTTTGCGTCGAAGTCCGCACAACATAGCGCAACGCGACCGTCCCACAGGACGGTGAACGTCAGCCACGGCCGGTAGCAAGGGAACTGCACGCTGGAGCGGTCATGGAGCGTGCCGGCCCAGTTGTGCAGGTCGGTAACGTGCACTTTGTCCGCGACGCGGCTCCATTTCTCGATGAATGCGCGCTCATCGTTTGAGTGGCGGGGTCCCCTGCACCCCGCCAAGCTCCTCGCTCGCGGGGCCCCCATGCCCCGCTCCGCTTCGTCGCCCTCGTCGCCGTCCTCCTGGCGCACGAAGGAGAGAATCAGCTTCGGCCGCTCGGCGCCGAGTTCACCCCGAACCCTCAGAAGCCGCTCGATGTTCTCGATCACGCGGTCGTAGTTCAACCCGATTCGTGTCCGCTCGAACGTCTCCTTGCCGGCGGCATCGACGCTGATGTTGATCGCGTCGAGCCCGGCCTCGACGATGCCGCGGGCGAGCGCCTCGGTAATCAGCGAGCCGTTGCTGATCAGGCCAAGCCGGGGGATGCCGCGCGATTTGGCGTAGCGAATCTTCTCGACGATCTCGCGATCGATGAACGACTCGCCATAGTTGTGAAGACGGACGTTGGGGATGCCGAGCGCGGCCGCCTCGTCCACGATCCTGCGGTACAGCGCCATATCCATCACGCCCTGCTTGCGCTCCATGCGCTCGCGAGGGCAGAAGACGCAGCGGGCGTTGCAGATGTTGGTCGCTTCGATCTGCAGGATCTCGGGTAGCGGCCCGCGATCGCGGGCCGCGAGGAGCAGCAGCCGGCGGACATGCTTCGCCTGTTTCAGCAACACGGTTTCGACCGCCGGCCCCGCCCGTCGACGCATGCCGCGCAAAGGACTACCGCTCGCGGAAGTACTCGATGACCTTCGCCAGGATCTCATCGAGGTTGACGCGTGGTTGATAGCCGATGAGGGCGTGGATCTTGCCGATGTCGGGGACGCGCCGCGGCATGTCCTCGAAGCCGGCTTCGTACGCCTGGTCGTACGGGATTGTCACGATCGGCGAGCTGCTGCCGGTCAGCTTCTTCACGCGCTCCGCCAGGTCGCGGATCGAGATCTCCTCGGCGTTGCCGATGTTGAACACCTGGCCGACGGCCCCCGGCTCCTTCACGAGCGCAGCCAGCGCGCAGACGACATCGCCGACGTAGGTGAAGCTCCGCGTCTGGCTGCCGTCGCCGAATACGGTGATCGGCTGCCCGGCCAGCGCCTGTCGCACGAAGTTCGGGATGACCATGCCGTACTGGCCCGTCTGCCGGGGGCCGACCGTGTTGAACAGCCGCGCAATGACGACCGGCAGCTTCTTCTCCTTCCAGTACGCGAGCGCCAGGAATTCGTCGATCGCCTTGCTGCACGCGTACGCCCACCGATGCTTCATCGTGGGACCGAGCACGAGGTCGTCGTCTTCCCGGAACGGCACGGACGTGCTCTTGCCGTAGACTTCGGACGTTGACGCGATGAACACCAGCTTCTTCTTCTTGTTCGCGTGCGTGAGGACCACCTCGGTGCCGTGGACGTTGGTTTCGATCGTGTGCACCGGCGCTTCGACGATCAGCTTCACGCCGACGGCTGCCGCCAGGTGAAAGACGATGTCGCACTGGTCGATCAGCTCGGCGAGCACCGGCTCGTTGGTGACCGTGTCGATCGTGTAGTGGAAGCGGGGATTCCCTTTCAGGTGCGCGATGTTCGCGATCGATCCAGTCGACAGGTTGTCGAGGGCGTACACTCGATGCCCTTCACGCAGCAGCTGGTCGGCGAGGTGAGAGCCAATGAAGCCCGCGCCGCCTGTAATGAGAAAATCCATCATGATTCTCCGCGCCCGGTCATGGGTGAAGCCGGAACCTGCGTCTCACGCGGGCTCACACCCGGCCCGTGAATGAGCAATCTGCAGGATGGCGTCGGCGGCGCGCTCCGCGGCTCCGCCCCCCGATACCATTCCGTATCGTTCGATGAACGCGCGCCGGCGCTCGGCCAGATTGTCCCGCTCCGCCTGATCATACAAGAGTCGCCGCAGGGCGGCCGCGATTTCCCCGGGCCGGTCGATGCCGGCCAGCGCTCCGGCATCGACGAACGGTGAAAGGTTGTTGGGCAGCGCGAGGGCCAGGCCGGGGACGTGTAGCGCCATCGCTTCGAGCGCCGCGGTCGAATTCACCGTGACAATCAGGTCGGCGCAGGCGACGAGTGCGCCGAGATCCGTGCCTGCCGGCATGACCCGCACGTTCGCCACCGTTCCCGCCGTCGCCTCGTACGGTTCACGACCTTCGGCCGGGTGGCACTTCACCGCTAGGTGCGCGTCGGGCATTTGTCCGATCGCGTCGACGAGCGGCTTGAACCAGGCGCCGATCTGGTTGAACTTCGTGGCAAGGACGACGAGCTTTTGTCCCCTCCTCGCGCCTGCGTCCGCCCGGATGCGCTCCCGGTCCCCGGCGGCGAGCCGTCGTCCCGCCTCGGCAAAGGCTTCCAGCCGGGGACTGCCGGTGACGGCCACCGACGAGGGCGGGAAGTGGCCAGCCTGCGTGAGGTGAAGCCGCGCGAACCCGTCGTAGACCAGCGTCAGGTCGGGGCGGGGAAAGCCGCGGTCTGCGGGGTTGCCGGCCGACGGTGCCATCTCGTCGGATTCGTGCAGGTAGTTCAGCCAGTGCCGATAGATGAAGCCGTGCTGCAGGCCGACCATCGGGATGCGACGGCGCCGTGCTTCGAGCGCCAGCGCCCGCCCCCAGCCGCCGGCCTCGGCGTAGGTGACGATCACCCGCGGCCGCAGCACGTCGAGCGCCGCCGCCGCCTCGTCCATGGAACGGGCCGACCAGGGGAGCTGCAGGTGCGAAACGCCCAGCAGGTCGGCGCGAAGCGCCGGCCAGATGTCGTATCCCTCGATGAGGGCCGCGCGCCGCACATCGGCGCTCGTCGTCAGCGCGCGCAGGATCCGGCGTCGATCGTGCCACACGGCCACCGACGGCCGGATCGCCCGCCACCCGGAAAAGGACTCGATGGGCAGCAGCGGCAGATCGCGCGCAGCCGGGTCGTTGAACTCGGCGACCCGGTGACGCCAGCCTCGCGCCCGGAAATTCGTCCGCGGGCCCAGGCCGACCAGGACGAGACTGCCACGCGGCAGCCGGCCCTCGAGGGCGCGCAGCACCGGGCCGACGTAGCCTTCTTCGTCCTGCTCGCGCCGCCAGAACGCTGAGTGCACGAACGCGGCCACCTCGATGGGCAGGCCCGCGTGCCGCAGTACACGAGCGGGACGGGCGCGACCTGCGATCGCGGACCGCGTGTGGAAATGACTTCGAACGAGCAGGCGAACGCGCGACTGCAACATCTGCCATCTCGAACCCGCGTCGGGCACCTCGATCGCATGGCGCCTGGCGACCTGCGGCGCGAGAAGGCGCAACAGCGGGACGCCGGCGGTCGAAATCCGGACAGGACGTTCGCGCGCGACGAGCGTCTCCAGCGCGCGCACGAACCGATAGGCGGACACGACGGTGCGCTGCTTGTGGAGGTACAGTTCGATGAACCACCACATCGAATCGCCGCGGAAGGTGAGTCGATCGCGCAGTACGACGCGGTCGACGAGCGCGTGGCGAAGCCCCTTGATCCACGCGTTCGCGTCGCGTTCGCACGCTTCGAGGGCTTCGGCGTCGAGGTAGTCTTCGAGGTCGACGTCGCGCCGCTCGCCGCCCTTCGTCATCATGATGACGCGCGTGTCACCGGGCGGCATCGCTCGCCTCCGTTGTTGCGGCGCCTCGACCCGGCACCGGCGCGCGATCGCGACGGTTGGCCTCCGCGAGTGACTGCTCGACGACCGCCACGACCTGATCCACGCTCACGGCCGCCAGGCAATCAGCCATGCCGTCCGCGCAGCGCGCCGGCGGCCGTCGAATCCGGTTGCACGGGCGGCACTCGATGTCACCGGTGATGATGCGCGCGTTGTCCGAGAGCGGGCCCCAGCGTCGCGCGTCGGAAGGCCCGAAGATGGCGACCAGTGGCGTTCCGACCGCGGCGGCCAGGTGCATCGGACCCGTGTCGCCGGTGACGAACACCGCAACACGTTCGAGCAAGGCGGCCATCGTCAGCAGATCCGAACGGCCGCAGACGTGCATGGCGGTTGTGCCTGCCGGCAGCCGCGCCATCGCGACGTCGACCAGGGCGCGATCTCCCTCCGACCCGGTGAAGACCAGTCGAGCGGCGTGTCGAACGGCGAGCCGCGCGGCAACATCGCCAAACCGGACGGGATCCCACTGCTTGACGTCCCGCCCGCCCGAGACGTGAATGCCGACGAGCGGTGGCACGGGTTCACTCGGACCGTCGGACGGGTTCACGCGCGCTCCGCGCTCGAGTTCCGCCAGCAGGGCATTGGCCCGTTGCCGTGCGGCCGCCGGCACGGCGAGCCGTTGTTCCGCGTAGCGTCGGGGCACGGCACGATGCACTTCGATGCCAAACGCCCGCTCAACGAGGCGCAGCGCGTTGTCGGCAACGTGAGAGGAGGCGTCGTACGGGACGCGATCGGTCAGGACCGGGCCGCCGCCCGCCATGTCGAACCCGATCCGGCGCGGCGCACCGGACAGGGCCATCAGCAGGTGGCTGCGGATGTCGCCCTCGAAGTTGATCGCCCAGTCGTAGCCTTCCCGCCGCCACGCCAGCGCGCACCGGATGAGGCCCGGCCAGCGCGGGGCAGCCGCGCCGCGAGCCAGCCACGCCGCGTCCAGCGTTGTCACGCGGCTGACGCCGTTCAGCAATCGCGCGATCGACTCGTTCCAGCTGCCGACAACCAGATCGATCTGCGCCTCGGGCGCCAGCTGACGGACGGCGGCAATCGCGGGCCAGGACATCAGCAGGTCGCCGATGCGCTCGAGTCGCAGCAGCAGAATGCGCCGCGGCGACGCGGATGCGGACGGACCCCGGCCGAACGGACGAAGCGCGGCCGCCGCCATGCCCAGCGCCGCGTCGGCCAGCCCGACCATCCACCGTTCGCGCCGATCGTAGACCTGCAGATGCGAGAACATACGGATCACCGACCACCGACCACCGACCAACGACTAACGACCACGATCATCTGATCTCGACACGATGCACCATTACGCCCAGTTCCCGGTCGTCGGCCACCCCGAGCGCCCGTCGCGGATTCCACGTCGTGCTCACCAGTTTCAGCGTGAGGGCGTCCTCCGTCGTCACACTCGCCGCCCAGACGTCAGGAACAATCTGGAAAGTGTAGGCGTTGAAGCCCCGCGCGACGTCGACGCTGCCGAGCAGACGCTGGTTCAGATACACGGTGACGCGCGCCGGGGTCGCCGTCGCGGGGCGTCCGCCGTCGTTCAGCCAGAGTGTCAGCGTGCGTGCCTGCTCGACGTGGGGGAGTGCCACGTAGGAGGTGTCGCGCGACCATCGGAACGGGACGCCGTCGTTCAGTTCCTTCGCGTTGAACCGGTACACGTTCAGATCATCCAGGTATCCGACGTCGAGCGTGAACGGCGTCGTCGCCGTTCCCGGCTTCACGAATCGGTACACCCCGAAGCGGAACTTCTTCAGCTTGACCTCTCGAGGGTAGCCGTTACGCCGCGATTCGTATTCGGGCACCTCGATCCGATTCGCGAACACCGGTTCCGCGGCGATCGATTGCGACACGAGATCGGTGCCGCCGCCGCCGATGAAGTACACGTGCCGATACCGGATGGACGCCCATTGCAGGAACTCCCGGAACAACACCTTGTCGGGCTTCGGCGAGGCGAGCACGAGCGCCGGCCGGTTCCAGATGTAGTTCAACGGCAGTGCGAAGACGTGAATGTCGGTTTCATCCCGCGGGTTCACGACGAGCAAATCGTCCGGGCCGAACCGTGACGCGAGAGTGTCCAGCCGCGACACGACGCCGGCGTACTCGACGTGCTGTGCAACCGGCCAGCTCGCGCGAACGAGCTGGACGCCGATGAGAACGGACAATACCGCCGCGACAGGAATTCCCGCCCATCGCAATCGGCGTGCGCCGCCCGGCGGGGACGCGATCACGGCGAGGCCGGCCGCGGCCATCAGCGACGCGCCGGGAAGGATCACCGGGATGAACCGGCGCGCCATCCAGAAATGATCCGGCCACACGCGGATCTTGTAGAACACGAACAGGCAGTAGAGGACGACGGTGACCAGCAGCACGGGCGCGCGCCAGAACGACCGCAACGTCACGACGCTCAGGCCCGCGAGGGCGAGCACGAGCGCGGGCGGCGGAAAGTACCAGGTGAAGATCTCCAGCGAGCGCGCGTCCGACCAGGTAAGTCCGCCCGGCCCGAAGGTCTGGACGCGAAAAAAGTAGGCGTAGACGGCCAGGATGACGACGGCGATTGCCAGCACCGGCGGTGCGGCGGCGCGGACGGGTGCGGCCAGCCGGTTGGAGCGTGACAAAACGATGAGAGCGCAGAACCCGAGCAGTGCGAGACCGAGCAGGACGAAGCGCGAGGCCTGCATGTTCAACAGGACGATGCGCGGCAGCATGACGTAGGCCTGCATCCAGGCGTGCCAGTACGCGAGAGCCACGGCGCCGAGGACGATCAGGGGGGTCAGAAAGAGCAGCGACGGCCGTCGCCGGTCGAAGAGCTGGAGAACGAGCGCGACGGCGACGGCGCCGATGGCTACCGGCGCGTCGAGGCGCAGGAACAGCAACAGGCCGAGCAGCACGCCCGCGACGGGCGCGAAGAACCGGTCACCGTCGACGTGCGCGCGGCCCAGCGCCAGTGCGGCCGCGAAGATGAACGACTGCGAGACGATCTCCGAATTCGGCTCGCGCGAGAACCACACCGTCGCGACGTTCAGCGCCAGCAGCGCGGTGCCGGCGAGCGCCGTCCGCCTGCCGAGCAGTCGAGCCCCGGCAAGGTAGACGGCGAGCAGCGCGAGAATCGCCGCGACGGGTGTGGTCGACAGTGCGCCGCGCACGCCGTCGAGGCCGTATGCGATGGCGATCAGGGCGGGGTAGAGATGGGGGAACTGTCCGACGACCGTGCCCTGCTGTGCGTCGAGCAGGAAGAACCCCATGAAGCGGTTGCTGTAGTACTCGGCGTTGCCCGAGAACGGGAAGAAGAGATCGCGCAGGTGCGCCGGCAACGACGAGACGGCGGCGTCGTGCACGACGAGCGCGCCCCGCTGGGCGATCTGCACCCCCTCGTTGATGTACACGCCCGGGTCCTTGCCGCCCAGAACGTCCTGGAACGGAGGGAAGAACAGCCAGCAGCCGAGAGCGACGAGTGACAGCGGCAGCAGTGCAGTCGCCGTCGGGCGGCGGGCGCTCGCGCCGTAGAGCAGCCGTCCCCGCCACGCGAGGACCACGCAGACCGCCAGACCCGCATCGGCGACCAGCAGCCGGCCGAGCGTGTAGCGCCCGACGGCCGCCAGCGCGAGCACGATCGTCGATGACCAGGCGATGCTCAGGAGGATCCCCCAGAACACGCGCTCTTCGGCGTCGAGCGACGCGCGCCGGTCGCGGTCGAGAACCGGGACGCGAAACAGCGCCGCACCGGGGAGGTAGGCGATGACGATCAGGCCGCAGATGGTGAAGAGCATCGCGTATCGAAGAATGTCGGTCGCCGGACAGTTGACAGTCAACAGTTCACGGTTGACGGCTGACGGGGGTCGACAGTCGTGTGCTTCGGCCAATCCCGACGGGTGACCCTCACCTGCCGACGGTCAACCGTCGATCAGGCGAACGCGCGGACGGCGCGGGCCACCGCGTGCACATCTTCATCGACCATTCCCGGATGCAGTGGCAACGACAGGACCTCGCGGCAGGCGCGCGCGGCGGCGGGGCAGTCGGCCGGCCGTTGCGCAGGCGCCGGATGCGTTCCGCAAGGCCACGATCGCCGGTGACGACCGCGCCCGCGTCGCCCAGGGCCCCCAGATTCTTGGTCGGGTAGAAGCTGAAGGCGCCCGCGATTCCGGCCGTGCCGACGGGGCGCCCCGCGCACGTCGCCAGGTGTGCGCGCCGTGTAGGCGGCGGAGATCGGCGCGGTGATCACCTCGTCGCCGGCGCCGATACCGAGCGCGCGGAGGATCAGCGCGATCGCGTCGGTGCCGGTGCCGACGGCGTGCGCGCAGCCGCAGGCGAGTGCGAACTCGCGCTCGAACGCGTCGACTTCGGACCCCAGGACGAACCACCCGCGATCGAGCACGCGACGAATCGCGGCATCGACGGCGGGCGCGTCCTCGGCCGGCCTGAGGCGCAGGAAGGGTACGGACACGACGCTCACCGGCTCTGGCCCTGCCTTTCCTCGGCCGTGTCCACGTATTGCGCGAGGTGCTGGCGATAGAAGGCGACCGATGCGGACAGGCCATCGCGCAGGGTGACCTGCGGCGACCAGCCGACCGCCGCGCGGAACTTGCTCGAGTCGGCATAGAAGCTGCCGATGTCGATCCGCTTCTTGTCGGGCGGCCATTCCACGAACCGCACGCGCCCGGTGCCCGCCACGTCGATCAGCATCGCGACCAGGTCGCGATGGCTGACCGGCTCGTTGCCGCCGACGTTGAACACGTCGCCGTTGCATGCGTCGCTGGCCCCCGCCCGCAGGAACGCGTCGGCTGCGTCGTCCACGTACACGAAGTCGCGCAGTTGCAGGCCGTCGCCGTAGATCTCGATCTCCCGGTTCTCGACGGCCAGCCGCGTGAACCACCCGATGAATCCCTGCCGGTTGTGTTTGATCAGCTGGCGCGGCCCGTAGACGTTCGTCAGCCGCAGTGAGCACGCGCGGATGCCGAACACGTTGTTGTACAGGAGGTGGTAATTCTCACCCGCGGCCTTGTTGATGCCGTTGACGTCGGTCGGCCGCACCAGGTGCTGCTCGGTGACGGGCAGCGATTCGGGCCTGCCGTAAACCTGCCGCGTGCCCGCGAACACCACCTTCACCCCGGCGTTGTTTCTCCGGCAGGCCTCGAGCAGCGACAGCTGCGCGCGGCAGTTGATCTCGAGATCCGTGCGCGGATCGTGCATGCTGTCGATGTGACTCACCTGGCCGGCGAGGTTGAAAATCACGTCGCGGTTGCGCACCAGGCAGTTCATCGTGCTCTCCTGGCGCACGTCGGCGATGTTCACGCGCACGCACGGCTCGAGGCCGGCGATGTTGAAGAGGTTTCCGCCGTAATCGGGGATGAGCGAGTCCACCAGCAGCACGTCGGCGCCCAGCGCGACCAGCTGGCGCGCCAGGTTGCTGCCGATGAAGCCCAGGCCGCCGGTAATCATCACGGCCCGGCCGAAATAGAAGTCGCGGTAGTCGCTCGTCACATGCGCTCGATCTCCGGCGGGGTCGCGGCCGGGTCGAGCGGCGCCACGGCGCCGTCGACCCCCGCCGGCTCGGGCGCGGCCGCTGGCTTGCGCCTCAGCACCAGTTCGCGCCAGAGGCCGAGCACGTCGATGCCGGTGTGCAACAGGCGGCGGAAGTTGAAGAACTGCGACTTGCCGCAGGCGCGGTGGTAGTGATGGACCGGTACCTCGGCGATCGTGAAGCCCGCGTCCTGGATCTTCTTCATCATCTCCAGGCAGATCACGCCGCTGCTCTTTTCGAGTCGCACGCGGTCGAAGATCGCGCGCCGCATCAGCCGGAAGTCGCAGTCCACGTCACGCACCTTCAGGCCGAAGAGCAGCTTGACCGTGTAGTGATACAGGCGGCCGATGAAGATGCGGTGCAGCGGATCGGAGCGGCTGATCTTGTAGCCGTTCACCAGGTCGACGCCGGCCTCCATTCGCGCCCACAGCCGTTCCATCTCGCGCGGATCGTACTGGGCATCGCCGTCCGTGTAGAAAATCAACTCCTTCGTGGCCGCCGCGAAGCCGCTGCGCAGGGCGCCGCCGTACCCGCGGTTGCGCTCGTGGTGGATGGCGCGCACTTGCGGGTAGAGCCGCGCCAGCTCGTCGGCGACGGCAGCCGTCGCATCGGTGCTGCCGTCGTTGATGACGAGCACCTCGAAGTCGGAAGTCAGGCGGCTGGCCGTCTGGACCGCGGCGATCACGAGGCTGGGGATCGTCGCGGCGTCATTGCAGGCCGGAAAAAAGACGCTCAGCCCGGGTGGTTTCATGGCGGGTGACCGAAGACAGCCAGCCCGCGCACACACTGCGCTGCGGCCCGTCCAAATGCGGCTAAACCATAGCACGGCCGTCAGTTGATGGGCAAGCCGGGCTTCCTCTGAAATGGCGGAACCGGTCTGGCGGAATCAGCGCTTGCCTCGCCCGCCCGCGTGCCGTTGCGCGGCGAGATAACAGGCCTCGAACCGCCGCGCCACCTCAGCCCAGCTGTGCCGCTCGATGACCTCGCGACGTGCGGTCTGGCCGATTTTCTGGCGCAGGCCTTTGTCGCAGAGCAGCGCGCCGATTGCGTCGGCCAGGGCGCACACGTCGCGCTCGCCGACGATCAACGCGTTCTCGCCGTCGTGCGTCACCGCCCCGATTCCGCCGGCGGTCGTCGCAACCAACGGGGTGCCCGACGCCAGCGTCTCCATGACGATGTTCGGCAGTCCGTCGACGTTGCCCGAGTCGTCACGCACCGACGGCACCGAAACGACGTCAGCCGCGGCCAGCAGGTCTGCCACCTCGTCCTGCTTGAGGAGCCCGGTGAAGATGACCCGACCGGCCACGCCGCATGACGCCGCGCGGGCCCGCAGCTCCTCCTGCAGGTCGCCAGCCCCGCCGACGACGAGCACGGCGTTCGGCCAGCGTGGCGCAAGCTGTCCCATCGCATCGATCAAGTATTCGAACCCCTTCTTGCGAACGAGCCGGCCGGCTGTGGCCACGAGCGGTTGGTCCGGCTGAAGGTCGAGACGCGCCCGCCAGCGGGCGCGTGCCTCCGCATCGGGACGAAAGCGATCGGCATCCACGCCGTAGGGCACCGTTTCGCTGCGGTCCGCGGGGGCGCTCAACCGGCCCGCGCGCAGCAGCAAATCGTCGCTGCACGCGGTCACCCAATCGCAACGCCGGAACACCGCGCGTGCCGCGGCGCCGATCGCCGCGTGCCGCTCGGCGACGAACACGTCCGAGCCGTGCAGGCTCACGACCAGCGGATACCTTCCCGGCAACGCGGCGGCCACGGCGCCGCTCGGGATCACCCAGTGCGCGTGGACGAGGGTCGCGCGGGCCTCGCGCGCAACGCGACGTGCGGCATGCCAGGCGGACGCCAGCGCGAGCGGCGCCGCGACGAGCGCGGCCGCGCGCAGCCGGACATCGGCCCGCAGCGCGGCGGCGTAGCCGAACACGTTGAGCGACCGGACCGGTGCGTAATGAAACGGATGGAAGTAGACGTTCCCTTCGCGGGCCGGGCGGGCGAGTCGCGGGTGCCACGGCAGCACGACGTGGACCTCGTGACCGAGACGGGCGATGCCGTGGGCGATCGGTTCGAGAAACGTGCCGACGGTGTCGCCAGCGAACCGCGGGTACGAGGTCGTGATCATCACGACCCGCTGCTGCGTGCCGGCCGCGCCGTTCGGCGTCGCGGACGTCGTCACGCCTGGCGCTCCTCGCGGGGGTCGGACGACTGGCCGATCGCCTGGTCGCGCGGCCGCGGCCGGGCGCGCAGAATGAGGCGCCACGGCATCAGCAGCGATTCGAGGAGGACGCCGCCCGAGAGCTTCGACGCGCCGTGGCGGCGTTCGACGAACACAATCGGCACCTCGGTGATGCGGCAGCCGAGCCGGGATGCGTCGTAGAGCATCTCGACGAGAAACGCGTAGCCCTCGGAGACGATGGTGTCGAGCGGCAGGCGGGCGAGCGCTTCGCGCCGCCAGCAGCGGTAGCCGCTCGTGCAATCGTTGACGCGCACACGGGTGACGAAGCGGATGTACCGGTTCGCGAAGGCGCTCAGCATGATCCGGCGAAGCGGCCAGTTCACGACGCTGACGCCGTGCAGGTATCGCGACCCGATCGCCATGTCGTGCGTGTCGAGCGCCGCCAGCATCGCCGGCAGGTACTGCGGATCGTGCGAGAGGTCTGCGTCCATCTGGCAGATGGCCGACCACGTTCCCGTGACTGCGCGCGAAATCGCGTCCAGGTACGACCGCCCGAGGCCCCGCGGGCCCGTGCGGTGCAGCACCTGCACCCGACCTGGGAATTCCCGCGCGAGCGCCTCCGCGACTTCGCCGGTGCCGTCCGGTGACGCATCGTCGGCCACCATGACGTGCAGGTCCGGCTGCGCCAGCACCTGGCGCACCAGCACGGGCAGGTTGTCACGTTCGTTGTAGGTCGGAATGATGACCAGAGATGCCATGGCTACACGAGTCCCTGCACATCGTGCGACACGCGAAACCACCGACTGGCGCAGGCCAGCGACCCGAACCACGCGGCTGCGCAGACCACGAGCGCCGGATCGAGCACGGGGAGGCGAAACCGCTCCTGCGGAAAGAAGACCACGCCGGTCACGACCGTCGACAGCGCGAGCAGCCAGAGCGCCGTCAGCCGGCCGGCTCGCCGGCGCCTGAGGAGCCCGATCAATCCGAGGACCGCAAACGGCAACACCAACGCGTAGCAGCCGGCGGTCGCGACGTAGTACAACCGCGAATGGAGGCGATACGACGGTCCAATCGGCACGAACGTGTAGAACAGTTTCCTGGCGAGCAGCGCGGTCCATGCACCCGGGTTCTGCGCGATGAACCGCAACGCCTCGCGATAGTACGCGCTGTCGAGATCCGCGGCCGTCGCGCCCGCATGACGCCGCTCGAACTGGACGCGCGCCCGGCCCATCTCGGGATTGGCGGCGAGGTCGCCTTCGCCGCCTGCCGCCGGGTTGTTTCCCGTCCAGAAGGTGACGCCGCCGTGCGGCGCGGTGAGCACGAAACGGCCGTATACCGCGTAGTTGCGCGCGATCCAGGGCGTCAGCACCACGCCGAGGCCGAGCGTCAGCACGACTGCCGGTACGAGCCCGCGCCGGGCAAGCAGCCACAACCCGGCGAACGGCAGAAACAGTATCATCGCCTCTTTCGTCAGCACGGCGACACCCGCGGCCACCCCGGCGGCGAACACCGCCCAGGCGGGGATCGCCCGCGTGGGATCTGTCCGGTGCAGGAGCCAGACAACGGCGAGTGCCAGCAGCGAGTACAAGGGCTCGCTCAAGACGTACCCCGAGGAACACGCCAGCGGTGGATACAACGCCGCGAGCGTTGCAGCGGCGGCCCCAGCCACCGGACCACCCGCCTTCGACGCGAGCGACGCGCTCAGCGCGATGACCATCACGCCGATCAACGATTCGGTGATCTTGATTGAGGCCGGCACCTCGGAGGACGAGCGAGGAAAACCACGCGGCATGCCGTTCCCCTCGACAGGCGCCGCGACGAGCGGATCCCGCGTGAGCCGGAGGATCCCGGCGAGGAGAACGGCGAACACCGGCGGCCGTTCGAAGTGCCTCGCTGGACGCTGCTCCGCGGAAGCCGGGTAGGTGAGGCCGGCGCCTCGTGCGACGCTCGTTGCGAGCAGCAGGTACTCCTGCTCGTCGAGCGTCAGCGGTTTGCCCACCCAATAGCCGAAGGCGAACGCCAGCCGCAAGAGAAGGCCGATGACGATCGCGCCGGCGATGATCGTGCGTACGCGCCCGTGCACTGCGAGTCTTCCGGGCAGCACGCCGGCTGGTGCTCTCATCGGACCTCTACTGCCGTCCCTCGAACCGCAACGCCGCGATCTGTTCCGAGACGAGGCCGACGAGGAACACGATGACCGCGAGCACGATGAGCAGGACCGAGGAATTGGTGACGTGCGACTGGGTCGCGATCGTCCAGATCGCGTACCCGGCGCCGAGCGCCAGCGATGCGAGGCTGAGCGGGAGGAACACCCGCAGCGGGCTGAAAATCGTGACCACCTTGAGGACGATGAGGAAGAAGCGGGCGCCGTCGCGGGCGAGCGTGATTTTCGACTGGCCACTGCGCTGGTCCGCCTCGATCGGTTCGAACCCGACGTTGTAGCCGGCCTTGATGAAGGCGAGCGTCGTGGTGGTCGGCGTCGAAAACGTGTTGGGAAGCAGGTGGATGAACTCGCGCAGGCACGCGATGCGCGCGGCGCGGAATCCCGACGTCAGGTCCGGAATCGGCCGGCCGGTCAGATAGCTGGCGAGGCGGTTCAGCAGATCGTTGCCGATCCGCCGCCCCAGCGTCGCCTGCGTCGCGGTCGAGCGGGCGCCGACGACCAGGTCGTACGGGCCGAGCCGATCGACCAGGCGGACGGCGTCGGCGGGCCGATGCTGGCCGTCGGCGTCGATGATGACGAGGTAGTCGCCGCTTGCCGCGCGGATTCCCGACTTCACCGCGGCGCCGTTGCCCTTGTTGTACGGGTGGCGCACGACGCGCGCGCCCGCGCACTCGGCGAGGCGGGCCGTCTCATCGCTCGACCCATCGTCGACGACGATGATCTCCCGCCACGTCGCGGCCCGGGCGAGGTCGGAGACGACGCGCATGATGGACGCCGCCTCGTTGAAGGCGGGGATGACGACGGAGGTGGAATCGGGCGCGGCCACGGATGATCCTGTCAGCGCGGGCGATCGAGAAGACCCGCTCTCATCTCGTCGGGCTGCTCGCTCTCGATCTCGAGGCGGCGCACCCGGTAGAGCACGTCTTCGAGCAGCTTGCGGTTGCCGGAAATGACGTCGGCGAGCAGGCCGATCAGCGCCACCTGGAAGCCCACGATCAACAGCACCGCGGACAGGATCAACGACTGCAGGTGGCCCCGGGCTTCGGCCGCGTGCCAGACATAGAAATAGAGGAACCGGAGGCCGATCGCGATGCCGGCGCCGAAGATGCCGAGCCCGATCGACCCGAACACCTTGAGCGGTTCGTACATCGCGTAGATGCGCACAATCGTCGCCGCCGACGCCTTCAGGTACGTCCAGATGCTGCCGAACAGGCGCGAGTGACGCGTCCGCTCGTTCGTCCTGATCGGCACGTGCGCGATCGCCATCCGCTTCTTGCCCGCCTGGATGATCGATTCGAGCGTGTACGAGAACTCGGACACGATCGTCATGCGCAACGCCGCGTCGCGCGTGTAGGCGCGGAAGCCGCTGGTCGTGTCCGGGACCTTCGTGTTCGACACCTGCCGCACGATCCAGCTGCCCATCTGCTGCAGCCGCTTGCGTGCGACGCTCACGTGCCGCAATGCCGCGATGTTGCGATCGCCGATGACGACATCGGCCTTGCCGGCCAGGAGCGGGCCGACCAGTGTCGCGACGTCCTCGCCCGCGTACTGGTTGTCGCCGTCGGTGTTGACGATGAAGTCGGCACCCAGCCTGAGCGACGCGTCGATTCCCGCCATGAAGGCCGCCGCCAGTCCCTTGCGCCGGCGAAAGCGGACGATGTGATGCACCCCTGCGCGTCGCGCCACGTCGCTGGTGTCATCGGTCGAGCCGTCGTCGACGACGAGGTACTCGATGACGTCGATGCCCGGGATCGCGCGCGGCAGATCGTGCACGGTCGCCGGCAGCGTTTCCGCTTCGTTGAGGCAGGGGATCTGGATGATGAGTTTGGTCACTGGTCCTGCACCAGGTGTTCGATCACGCTGTCCCAGGTAATGCCGCGCGCCCGCTGCCGTCCCGCCGCGCCCAACTGCTCCGCACGGCGACGATTGCCGGCCAGGCCCTGAATGGCGGCGCCGAGCGCCTCCGGCCGTGGATCGCACACCACTCCGTTGACGCCGTCTTCGACGAATTCCAGGGGACCGCCGGAGTCACGGGCGGTCACGACCGGTTTCGCCGCCAGGAATGCTTCCAGGGTGACGTACCCGTAGTCCTCGTCGTAAGGCGCGTACACGACACCCAGCGCATTGGCGTACAGCTCGATCAACGTGTCATCGTCAACCGAGCCGAGAAACCGGACGCGTCCCGACAGGCCGAGCGCCTCGGTCTCGCGTTCGACGTCGCTTCGGTGACTCCCGTCGCCGGCGACGATCAGCCGCACCGACGCGTCCGTGTGCAGGAGCGCGCGGATGGCCAGATCGACCCGCTTGATCGACTCGAGTCGCCCGACCGACAGCATGTAGTCGCCGTACGGGCCGGGTTTGAGCCGGGGCGCGAGTGCCGGCGGATTGTGCAACACGGGCGCATGCAGCCCGTTGAACTTCTCGAGACGTTCGGATACCACGCGGCCGATCGTGAAGAGCCGTCGGGATTCCGCGAGCATCTGGTGATCGAGCGTCAGCAGGCGGTCGCGCAACGCGACGTCCCGTTCGGTCTCCTCGAAGTCGCTGAACCGCGTGCCGCACAGATCATACGCGGCGCGGTGCTGATGGACGAGCCACGTGACCTTGTTCGGGTGCCGCACGAAGTACGACGGGAACTTCGTCGCGATCACGCAGTCGATCCGCCTGCCGCTGCTCTCGCTCAGATCGAGCAGCCGCCACGCCGCGGCGTGCGCGAGGATCTCCTCCTTCGGATACCACTTGAACGGCAGGCTCACGCGATCGACGACGTACCCCCGCGCGCCGAGTTCAACGACCAGCTGGCGCACCAGCAATTCTGCGCCGCCCTGCACCAGCGGTACCTGCGTTTCGCACACCAGAATCGTCTGGACGCTCATGCTGCCTGTTCAGAGCGGCGGCCACGCCCTGTCGGGTTGCGGGAGAGCAGTCTGGAACTGACGGGTTTCGGCGACCGCTATTACCCTATCACGTCGCGAAGCGGAACGTAATGACGTCGCCGTCCTGGACGACGTATTCCTTGCCCTCGAGGCGCACCTCGCCGTGTTCGCGGCAGGCCTGCAGCGAACCGCGAGCGGCCAGCGGGTCGTAGCCGACCACCTCGGCACGGATGAACCCGCGCGCAATGTCGGTGTGGATCTCGCCCGCAGCAATCTGGGCGATCGTTCCGCGGGGGATCGACCAGGCCCGGCACTCGTCCTCGCCGACCGTGAAGAAGGAAATATAGCCGAGCAGGTCGTAGGTGGCGCGGATGACCCGGTCCACGCCGGTTTCGCGCAGGCCGAGATCCGCCAGGAACGCCGCGGCGTCGGCCGGCTCGAGCTGGGCAATTTCGAGCTCGATTTTCCCGCACACGCCGACCGCGCGCGTGGCGGCGCGCGACAGGAACGGCGTGAGCCCCGCCTCCTCTGCCGCCCGGCCGGGCGTGGACAGCCAGCCGACGTCAGCCTCGTCCACGTTCACCACCAGCAGCAGCGGCTTCGCCGACAGGAACTGAAAGCCGCGCAGCCGCTTGCGATCGTCCGCCGCGAGGTCGAGCGCCCGGATCGGCGTCGCATGCTCGAGCGCCTCGCGGCAACGCGCGATCACATCGCGCTCCCGCTCCAGTTCGGACGTTCTGGCCTTCTTCAAATCGCGATCGATGCGGTCCAGCCGGCGTTCGGCGACACCGAGATCGGCAAGGATGAGTTCGTCCTCCATCGCCTGCGCGTCTTTCGCCGGCGAGGCCGAACCCGTCCCGCGGGGCACCGACTCGTCCCGGAACGCGCGCAGCACGTGTACGAGCGCGTCTGCGTCACGAAACGGCGCGACGTCCAGAAGCGACTGGGCCGCCGTGCGCGTCGCGGCCGCAATATCGGCGAATTCGACGGTCGCCGGCACGCGCTTGCGCGGCCGGTACATCTCAGTCAGCCGGTCCAGCCGGGAATCGGGCACGCGGGCGATCCCGACCGACACGTCCAGCTTGCCGTGGGCGCCCGGTGGCGCCGCATGGCTGGTCGTGAGCTGAAAGAGCGTCGTTTTACCGCTGAGCGGGAAGCCGATGAGCGCGGTTCGCAGCATGACTGGGGGAAATGGGGCGCGCGGTCGACCGGGTCGTCCTGAGCCGGAAACCGAGATCCTATCATGCGTCACCGCCAGGAAGACCGGATGGCGAAGCCATCAGGACATGGTGCCGACGTGATTACGATTCTGTCCACGATGAAAGGCTGTGCGGAAACGCGCGGCAGCACGGCGAAGAAATAGCGTAACTAATTGAAGAGCTTCATTTTACGGTTGACACACCGCGCTAGCTCTTCTACTATCCGAGTGGAGTTTTTTAGAGCGAAGTGGAGCATTAGCCGTGCTTCGGGGGAATTCGCCCGCCAAAATTGATGACAAAGGTCGGCTCAAGGTTCCGAGCACGTTTCGGGCCTTCATCGAGGAGGAGTACGGCAACGAACTCTTCGTCACGAGCCTGGCGGGCGACTCTGTACGGATCTACCCGATGGCAGTCTGGAACGAAATCGAACGCAAGCTGGCGGGCGTCCCGAGCACGCTCCCCGCGCGCGGTCGGTTCTTCGATCGCGTCAACTACTACGGTCAGGCGGCCGAGCTCGACAAGCAGGGCCGCGTGCTCATTCATCCGCGGCTGCGCGAGTCGGCCGAGATGACGGGCGAAGTGGACGTGTTCGGACAGTACAACTACCTCGAGGTCTGGAACCACGAGCGGTTCACCGCGAAACTGCTGCGCGAGCCATTTACCGACGACGACGCGCGCGTCCTCGCGCAGTACGGGATCTGACCGGCCAGGCAGATGCCGATGCACGAACCGGTCATGACCGGCGAGGTGGTGGCGTTTCTCCTTGCGAATCGCGGCGGCATCTTCGTCGATTGCACGGTCGGGGCGGGCGGTCACGCGCAGGCGCTGCTCGAGGCGGGCGCGGATCGCATCATCGGTGTCGATCGGGATCCGGGCGCCTTGCGGGTGGCGCGCGACCGACTGGCCCAATGGGGCGATCGCGCGCAGCTCGTCCACGGCGATTACCGGGCGCTCGCACGGGTGCTCGACGAGCGGGGCCTCGACAGGGTGCATGGGATCGTGGCGGATCTCGGTGTCTCGTCGATGCAGCTCAACGGAGAGGGACGCGGCTTCAGCTTCCAGCGTGACGAGCCGCTCGACATGCGGATGGACCCGACCGCGGGCCTCACGGCCGCCGAGCTGATCGCGAGCGCCAGCGAGCACGAGCTGGCCGATGCGATCTTCCAGTACGGCGAGGAACGCCACTCGCGCCGCATCGCGCGGGCGATCGTGCGGGCGCGTACCGACGGGCCGGTGACGACGACGGGGCAGCTGGCGGCGATCGTTCGGCGCGCGGTGCGGGCGCGCGGGTGGCAGCGGATCGACCCGGCGACCCGGACGTTCCAGGCCGTCCGGATCTGGGTCAACGGTGAGCTCGAGGATCTCGATCGTTTTCTCGAAACCGCCTGCCGGCGCCTGCAGCCCGGCGGGCGGCTGGTCGTCATCACGTTCCACTCGCTGGAGGATCGGATCGTGAAGCACACGCTGCGGTCGATCGCGCAGCGGGGCGAGACCGCGATCCGGGTGCTGACGAAGAAGCCCGTGAAGCCCGGTGCAGCCGAGCTCGAACGCAACGCGCGGGCACGCAGCGCCAAACTGCGAGCGGCCGAGGCGGCCTGAGGAGGACGGGAATGGACGCCACCGAATACTCGCCGAGGAAGGTCGTCCAGAACAATCCCATCATCCGCGAAGTCGACGAGGTGCGGCAGCGCGAGATGTGGCAATGGGTCTGGATGGGGGTGGTGCTGGTCCTCGTCCTTCTCGGGTCCATCACGCTGCACCTGCGACTGCTGCAGCACACCTACGAGATGGAGGCGCTGGAGCGGGCGCACGCGGCTGAACAGGAGACGAACCGGCAGCTGCACCTGGAGATCGAAACCCTCAGTTCGCCGAAGCGGATCGAGGACTTCGCGACGAGCCGCCTGCAGATGATTGCGCCGGCGCTGACCGACGCCGTCGTCATTCAGCGCGTCGTGTCGCCGGAACGCCCCCCGTCGTCGGTGGTTGCCGTCCGCTGAGGATTTGGATCGGCTGCGTGTTGACGCACACCCGGTACGGTCACGCCGGGCGAGGCGGATGGCGGGGTGCAGGGGTCCCCGCCATTCAAACGCTGAATGGATGTGACACCGTGGCCGAGCAGACGATGAATCACTGGCAGGCGACGATCAGACGTCGCATCGTGATCGCCGCCGCGCTGTTCGCTGCCTGGACGGTCGTCATCGAGGGGCAGCTCGTCCACCTGCAGGTGTTCAGGCGGGCGGCGCTGCAGACGTGGGCGGACCGCCAGCGCCAGAGCACGATGTACGTGCCCGCCAAGCGCGGCGACATCCTGGACCGCCGGGGACAGGTGCTGGCGACCAGCATCGACGCGGAGGCGATTTTTGCCGTACCGGCCGAGATCCAGGACCCGGCGGGCACGGCGCAGTTGTTGTGCGGCGCCCTGGGCGACTGCACGGCGCGCGAGCGTGACACCATCGCCGGGCAGCTGTCGAGGCGCCGACAGAACGGCCACAAGGCGGCGTTCGCCTACGTGCGGCGCGCGAACCGCGTGTCGGCCGAGCAGGCGCGCCGGGTCGCGGCCCTCGCGCTGCCGGGCATCGGCTTCCTGAAGGACACGCGGCGCGCGTATCCGAACAACGAACTGGCCGCGCACCTGCTCGGCTACGTGGGGCTCGACAACATAGGACGCAACGGCATCGAGGCGGCCTACAACAAGTGGATCAGCGGCCGCGACGGCACGGTGCTCATCCAGATCGACGGTCGCCAGCGTCCGTACGGACGCCTCGGCCACGAGGGCACGCCGGGCGCCACACTCCAGCTCACCATCGATCAGTACCTGCAGCATGTCGCCGAACGCGAGTTGCACGCGGCGGTCGAGGAGAACCACGCAGCGGGCGGCAGCGTCGTCATGATGGACCCGTCCACGGGCGAGGTGCTCGCGCTCGCCAACGAGCCGACGTTCAACCCGAACCGGTACGGCGAGGCAAACCTCGACCAACGGCGCAACCGCGCGATCCAGGACGTCTACGAGCCTGGCTCGACGTTCAAGATCGTGACCGCGTCGGCGGCGCTCGAGGAGGGGGTGCTGGCGCCGGACGCGCCGGTGGACGTCACCGGCGGCCTCATCCGCCTCGGGTCGCGCGTCGTGCGCGACACCCACAACTACGGCGTGCTCACCTTCACCGACGTGATCGCGAAGTCGAGCAACGTTGGTGCGATCAGGATCGGCCTGAGCCTGGGCGCGGAACGCCTCGGCCGCTACGTGCGGCGCTTCGGGTTCGGCACGCGCCTGTCGCCCGACCTCGGCGGGGAGAACGCGGGGATCGTCTGGGATCCGGCGCGGTGGAACGAGAGCGCGCTCGCGTCGGTCGCGATGGGTTACCAGATCAGCGTCACGGCGCTCCAGATGGCGACCGCGGCGAGCGCCGTGGCGAACGGCGGCAACCTGATCCAGCCACGCGTCGTGAAGGCGATCATCTCGCCGGAAGGCGTGCCGACGGAGGTGAGGCCGCACGTGCTGCGCCGGGCGATTCAGAAGAGCACGGCGGACGAACTGACGGCGATGATGGAGGCGGTCGTCGAGCGCGGGACGGCCAGGGTGGCCCAGATTCCCGGCTACACGATCGCCGGTAAGACGGGCACCGCGCACAAGCTCGACAACAGCGGCCACTATTCTCCGTCCGACTACAACGCCTCGTTCGTCGGCTTCCTGCCGTCGCGCAAGCCGGCGATGACGATCATCGTCGTGATCGACTCGCCGCACGGCGCCCACGGGTACTACGGCGCGTCGGTTGCCGCGCCGGCGTTCAAGCGCATCGCGGAGACGACGATGCGGTACCTGGGCATCGGGCCGAACCTGGTGTCGCCGCCCGTCGTGTTCGCCCGGCAGCACGCCGCGCCGCGCGAGGACGTCGCCGCGGCGCCGGCCGGCCCGGTCACGATCGTCCGCACGAGCGCGCCAAAGGGCGCCGCGTCCGTCGTCGTGCCGGATCTCATCGGGCTCAACGCGCGGGAGGCCATTCGCGTGCTGGCACGGGTGGGCCTGAGACCGCGGGTCAGCGGCGACGGAATCGTCTTGCAGCAGGAACCACGACCCGGAAGCCCGGTGAATCCGGGGATGGCGTGTTCGCTGGCGCTCGGCCGTCCGGCGTCGGCGGGAACCGGTTCGGATCAACGGCAATGACACTGGGTGGCCTCGTCGAACAGCTCGGCGCGCTCGTCGTCTCGTCGCCGGCGACGGAGGCGGCGGCGCTCGCCCGGCCGGTGAAAGGCATCGGCTACGATTCGCGCCGCGTGTCGCCCGGCAGCGTGTTCGTCGCGCTGCACGGCCTGGTGGCGGACGGCAACGCGTTCGTGCCGCAGGCGGTCGCCCGCGGAGCCATGGCCGTCGTATCGGAAGCGGACGCTCGTCCGGACGTGCCGGTGCCGTGGATCCGCGTCCTCGACGCGCGCGCGGCGCTTGCGGCGATCGCCGACGTCTTCTTCGGTCATCCGAGCCACGACATGACGGTCGTCGGCATCACCGGAACGAACGGCAAGACGACGACGGCCTACCTGCTGGGCGCGATCGTCGAGCAGGCAGGCATCACGTGCGGGCTGGCCGGGACGATCCTCTACCGCATCGGCGGCGAAGAGCGGCCGGCCTTGCGCACGACGCCCGAGGCGTCCGACATGCAGCAACTGCTGCGGGAGATGGTCGGCCGCGGGTGCGGGGCCTGCGTCATGGAGGTCTCCTCGCACGCGCTCGCGCTGAAGCGCGCCGACGGCATCCGGTTCCGTGCCGGCGTCTTCACCAACCTGACGCGCGATCACCTCGACTTCCACGGCGACATGGACGCGTATTTCCGCAGCAAGCGGCGTCTGTTCGACCTGATGCCCGGCGACGGCGTGGCGGTCGTGAACGTGGACGATCCGCGCGGCCGCGCGCTGCTCGACGTCCCGCGGCGGATCGTCACCTACGCGATCGATCGCGCGGCCGACGTCACGCCAGGCTCCGTGTCGTCCTCGCTGCAGGGTCTCGAGTTCCAGGCAAACACGCCGCGCGGCCCCGTGGCGGTGCGATCCCGCCTGGTCGGCCGCCCGAATGTCTACAACATCCTCGCCGCCACCGCGACGGCGGTCGCGCTCGACCTGCCGACAAACGCCGTCGAACGCGGCCTGCGTTCGCTCTCCGGAGTGCCGGGCAGGTTCGAAATCGTGTCGACCGGAGCGGACGCGATCACCGTCGTGGTCGACTACGCGCACACTGACGACGCGCTGAAGAACCTGCTCGAGACCGCGCGGCCGCTCGCGTCGCGGCGGCTCATCACCGTCTTCGGCTGCGGCGGCGATCGGGATCGATCCAAGCGGCCGCTGATGGGTGCGGTCGTCGCGCGCCTGAGCGACATCGTCGTGGTCACCTCGGACAACCCGCGCAGCGAAGAGCCGGAGCGAATCATCGAGGACATCCTGCGCGGCATCCAGCCTGCCGGCGAGCGCGGCCGGGGCGGCGGCCAGCGGGCTTCGCACCTGAAGATCGTGGAACGACGTCAGGCGATCGAACGCGCGATCGCGCTGGCCGAACCGGGGGACATGGTTCTCATCGCGGGAAAGGGACATGAACGCACACAGGTGATCGGCGAGCGAGTCCTGCCGTTCGACGACGCGGCGGTCGCGCGGGAAGCGCTGGACCGGCGTCGGGCGGCCCACACCAGCCGCGGACCGCAGTGAGGGGACCGATTGGCAAACCGGTCATCACGGGGCGGGGGCACGGAGCCGCATGACCTGCGGCTCACTGCCGCGGACGTGGCCGAGACGACGGGTGGATCGGTGGTGAGTGGCGATCCCGCGTCGTCGATTGGCGGGGTCTCGATCGATTCGCGACGCCTGGTGGCCGGCGACCTGTTCTGGGCGATCGCCGGGCGGAGGTTCGACGGCCACGACTTCGTCGGAGCCGCACTCGACCGGGGAGCGGCGGGGGCCGTCGTCAGCCGCATCCCCGTGCCGGCGCCCGCGCGCGGGGTCGTGATCCTCGTCGACGACACGGTGCGGGCGCTGCAGGTGCTGGCGCGATCGATTCGGAGGCGGTCCGGCGCGGCGGTGGTCGCGGTGACGGGAAGCGCCGGCAAGACGACGACGAAGGAAGCGACCGCGGCGATGCTCGGCGCCCGGTACCGGGTGTTCCGCAACGAGGGGAACCTCAACAACCATATTGGTCTGCCGCTGTCGCTGCTGGACCTGCGCCATCGGCCGGAGATCGCCGTTGTCGAACTCGGAATGAACCACGCGGGCGAGATCCGCACGCTGGTCGGGATCGCGGAGCCGGACGTCCGGGTATGGACGAACGTTGCGGAGGTGCATACGGAA
>Ga0315280_10002005_pt1 | contig 33693 bp, 21 predicted proteins | sample YL17G06_40_MG_FD_203697 | JGI IMG/M metagenome (GOLD analysis project Ga0315280, IMG submission 203697) | Sediment microbial communities from Yellowstone Lake, YNP, Wyoming, USA - YL17G06_40 | ecosystem: Environmental > Aquatic > Freshwater > Lake > Sediment | place: USA: Wyoming | collected...
TGATGGAGCAGAAAAAAGTAGACTCCCAGGCAGCCAACCTCATCCAGAGAAGGCGCTATCGAAGGCCGTAACTCGTTTCTAATCAACAGGGACGAATTGGATTTCAGCTAATTTGGACAGCAGTGATTCGATACCAGAGCCTAGTGCCATCAGCGCAGATCCCTTAGCAAATGTCCCGCAATCCTGAGCGCCACCTCGGCGCCGCGCTCATTGGAGGCCGCAATATTTGGCAGGTGAAGCGGCCTACTTGCTGATGTCGAAGCACAGCTGGTTTGTCTGCGGTAACGGACCGGCTGAGTCAGGCCGCACCATTCAGCAATGCCGAAGTCTCCTCGCGATGAGACCAGAAAAGCGGCTGGATATCATAGGAGCGGATCGCGGCAATGTTGTCTTCCTTTACAGGATGTTCGACGTCATTCAGGAAGGTGAAAGCCTGCAAAGGATCTGCACGGATCACCCGCACGTCGGCAACGGCGAAGGCAAATGAGGTGGCCTGATCCTTGCCCAGGACATTGATGGCCTGCAGCACTCTCTGCGGCTTTTTCGCAGTTTTGGGCAATCCAAAATCAAACTTATGATCAAATCCGCTGCGGCCGCTCAGCTTGAAGTCAGGAAAGAAAGGGATGGCGTTTTGTTCCAGGAACCGAGCCACGTCCTCTTTGAAGAGCGAAGGAACATGTTCTTCCGCCATCACGAACATATCGTTGATGGACAGAATGGCCTGCACCAGGGCGTGCTTCTTCTGCGGAAAATCGTGGGGAGATGCCGCGACGAGCACCTCCTTATTTTCCAATCGGACTCCAAACCCGTTGAGGATAGACTGGAGGTGAGCCTTTCGTTTCTCGGTCTCGAAACTCATCCCCGTTGCCTCTAGATCGGCGATGGTGTAGCCGTCGTCGGTCAGGACAATGCCGCCGCTGCGTTTCTCAACATAGATTTCGATTTCGTCGTTGTGGCGGTCCAGGAAAGGAGTCGAAATCTGGCAGCAGGCCTCCAGCTCGTTGACGCGCAGTCCTTGCTTGAGCCAGCCGAGGTACTCCGCTATCAATCGCTCACACTCGTTCTTTTTCATATTGATAATTGTATCGCAGGCCATTCCCGCAGGCTGACGAATCGAAGAAAATCCTCCAGGCAACTCACGCCGGATCCCAAATCCCGAACAATGAGCGCCGGCACATCAGCAAGAAGTGCAATTTCATCGGCTATGCGGTATCCGGCAGCATATGGAATTCGGCGCAATTTGCCAGGAGCCCTTCGATGGACGAACAGAAACTGCTGGATCGCATAACGATCAATTCCGCCATCTTCGGCGGTAAGCCAATTATTCGTGGCAGACGCATCGCTGTCGAGCATATCCTCGGGATGCTCGCAGCCGGTGATACGCCAGGGGAAATCGTCGAGTTCTACCCGTTCCCCGAGAAGGAAGACATCCAGGCCTGTCTTGTCTATGCGCGACGGATCGTGCGGCAAGAACGTGTTGAGCCGGCGCTGATCGATGGAACAGCATGAAGATACTTCTCGACACCTGCGTCTCGCCACGCACGCGGGACGAGCTCGTGGCTGCCGGCCATGATGTTGACCCGGCTCCCGGCTTTGGTACCGAGAGCATACTCCTGCTCCGGACGATTTCTTTCTCCGTCTGATCGTGTGTCCTCCCGAACCTATTCGCCTTCAAGATGCACGCTCTCTTGTGCTGAAAATGGAAAAACCGGTATTGGGGACAGTCACCTATCCCCGCAAACTCCACGGCGCCACAACGTGGGGACACTGGTGACCGTCCTTCCTTCCAGGAACAAAATTTGAATTCTAAATGGAAGCGCGACGAAGCTTTACCGATCTTTCCCCTGATGAAGAACAAACCCGATCTGCCGGGACTTTGAAACGGGCAACGCCATGAGCTCTTTTATGCACGCAATAACCCGCTGGATTTTCATATCGTGATCATCATACTTCTCCCGCAGCTCCTCGAGCTTATCGGCGAGGTCCTTATACGTTGCCTGAAGCTCCCGCAGGCGCACGAACGTCCGCATAATGAGTATATTGACGTGGATTGCACGCTCACTGTTAAGCACACTGGAGAGCATAGCAACGCCTTGTTCCGTGAAGACCAACGGCAAATACCTGCGGCCGCCACGATGAGCTTTTGAGATCGCAATTTGCGATCTCAAAGTGTCCGCCTCGCCTGCGGTCAACGCAAACATAAAATCTGCAGGGAACCTGCCGTGGTTTCGGCGCACCTGCTCGTTGAGGTGTCCCGTCGAAACGCCGTAGAGCTTGGCCAGGTCGCTATCAAGCAATACTTTGTGGCCGCGGATCAGAAAAATCCTGTGCTCGATCTGCTTTACGAGGTCCAGTTGTTCAGATGAAATGCTTTGGGATTCTTGCTCAGGCATTGGTTCGGATTTTGACCTCCCTGGGTCTGCCCACACATTATCTAATCCGCCATGCCTCATTTTGAGCGAAAGTTTTGAACAGCGATTTACAGCGAAGTTCGGTGAGAGGCTCGGCACTGCAGCAGTACCCTATTGCCGGTTGTGAAGGTAGTGGATGAGGTGCTTGTCACCGAGTCCTGTAATTCTTCTGTCCCGATGCTGGGAGCGCCAGCAAGCAAAAATGAGTATTGTGTCACCGAATCTTATTTCAAATCTCCTGAGTCAGGAAAACAGAGCCAAAAACCGTCGCCAAGCCGCTTCCACGACCGCCTTTTTGCACCAATCTCCATTTGATCAAGTCATTTGTCGTGGTCCGACCCCGATCCCGGCACCAAAAAATCGCGCCTTGCTTATTCCATAACGGTGCGCGGGATTTAACAAGTAATTCACGATCTTTTCCCGGTTGACTTGGGCCAGATGTGCATTGGGCACTTTCATTTTGTCGACTCCTCGGCGATCATGATATCTTCATTGCGATAGGAATTTCTTGATCCAAAGTCTATCATGACTCCGATCATTTGAATGCTTCCTGCCGCAGGCTTAGACGCGAAGAACGCAGAGATGTCGCTGCGAATAAGGCCGCACTTCCCGGTTTCCAATGCTGAAAGCATTCAACGTCGTTGACGATGTACCTCGGCGATTTGGGCAGCGCATGCGGCAGGGTTCTTTAGAATTGTACGGCCCCAATAGGTCAGCACAACCCATCCTCCCTCCTGCAGGAAGTTCCGTTTTTTCGCGTCCAATTCCAGCGTCTCGACATTGCCGTGGACGGCAAAACCGTCGCAATAAACGGCGAGCCTGATATCCGGCCACGTGAAGTCCGGAACCGTGATAAGTTGGCCGCTGGTGTCGCGAATCTCGTAATCGCGCTCCCCGCGCGGCAGATCGGAAATGGTCTCGAGCGCGCGGCGAAGCGGTTCCTCGATTTCGCCTTTGCGGTAGCGCCGGACCGACGGCTCCTGCCCTGATTGGCGCGCGATGAGCATACCTTCCAGGGCGAGCAATCCGGCTCCGGGTGGCTTTTCCTCAGGCTGTACAGGATCTTGCTGCGAGAGGATGACGAGCAGATCGCGCACACGATCTTTGTCAAAAAAATCGTGCCAGCGCTGATTGCCGTAACGTTTGAGGCATAGGTAGCAACCTTTCAAGCACGAGTGCCCATACAGACGATCCATAACGGCAACCGCAACCTCCGGGAGCTTAGCCGCCATTTGCTCGAGATAGCCGGCGCCACCGGGGACCGTCTCATAGAAGACAATCTGCTCCGCAGGCGCGCCCGGTGGACTTTTTCGAACAAAGGCCGCAAGCTCGGTCGGTTCCAGTTCGAGGAGATTTCCCGCGCCAACTAACAGCGCCTCGGCAAGCGTCACCATGGTGGGAGAGAAGGAGGAACGGCCGATCGTCTGGACATCCTCCCGTGAAGGTACCGAGAGTACGAGGCAATCGGTCTCGAACTTATATGCCAGCACCAGGGATGCAGGCTCTCCGGAACAAAACCGCGCGTGGTAATTTCGCCACTCTTGAGCCTGCTTGGAGTGTTCAGGATCGCGCGGATCATGGGCCATGTGGCGACCACAGTCGGGACAGAGCCAGAATCTGCTTCCCTGGGCTGTCTTACCTTCGACCCGACCCCAATTCGTAACCAGCACTTCAGCAAGGTTGATCAGGTCCACCGGCGTCAGCGGGTAACGATAAAGACGCGAGCTGGCGCCCGATCTGGAGAGCAGGCTCTCACGTCTTTCGTAGTTCTGCCGCTGGCGGGATTCCTCCTCGGAGCTGATTTTGAGGTTCTCTTCCGCCTCGAACGCGTCCACAAAAACGACATCAACGGCCTGCGGAAGGGCCTCTCCGCAACGCGGACAGCGATTTGTCCCGGCTTCCACTGCCTCGTCGCACCGCCCGCAGAAATGGAATGCTTGAAGTCTGCCGGACGTCTCTGCGTCGGTCCGCCCTTCCCGGCCCGCAAGTGTGCCGGGGCCGCCGGGGAACAATACCCGGATCGAGCGTAGCTTGCGGCCATTCGCGTATACATAATTGCCAGGTGCGAATTCCTCGATGGCAATCGCCGAGGGTCGGTAGAGCGTAGGCGTATCGGCGACTCCGGGATCCAGGCTGAAAGTATCAATGGGAAACTGGTACGCGGGAAGCATCCCTTTGGTGGAAAGAAAATTCAGCATGTAAGCACGCTCCGGATCCTGCGTGATCTCGTAGTAGGCGCGCTTTCTTGCTGCTGCCTTCTTCTCATCCTGTCTCGGTGAACCGACAGTAGAATACTCACGGAATTCCCTGTCGAGTTGACGCACCCGCTGCCACCAGCCCTCCATCACGAAGGTCATGTCGTGTTCGAATCCATCCACAATCTTCTCTGCATCCGCAAGGCCATATCCGCTGGTCCGTTGAGCGGTCCGATCCGGTTCCATGACGGCCGCGACACGATGGACGAGTTCATCTCGTTTGTTGCGGATCTCGGTCAGGATTCCTTCAAGCTCCTCTGTTTTCCATCGCGTAGGCACACGGATATCGTCAAGGAGATCTCCGAGCCGCGCCGGCAGCTGCGCATTTACGCATTCGAGCAGATAGGAGCAGAGATGTCGCAGTACGACCTTGGGATTGTCAAGCCGAAGCCGTGGTGGCTCGAACCGCCCCGCGACAAGCCACTCTGGCCGGTCGAAGGCATGCCGGTCATGCGCCCCGCCGGCACAGAACGTCGAGACGAAACCGATTCGCAACCGACGGCCGGCACGGCCTACACGCTGGGCATAGTTGGCCGGCGTGGGTGGAGCGTTCCGAAGCACTACGGTGAGCAACGGCCCGATATCTACGCCAAGCTCAAGAGTCGGAGTACAAATCAAGACATCAAGCCGCCCATCTTTGAACGCGGTCTCGCGCCTGGCCCGCTCCTCCCCCGAGATCTGCGCACTGTGCTCCGCTACCGCGAGACGGCACGGCGGCCGATCGAGGTAGAGACGGACATAGTAGTTGTCCTGGTCGAGCGGGCTCTTGACCAGATGCCCCTCAGTACATCGCGGTGTTGGGCATGTGCCTAACTGATAGGGTCGCCATGTCTGACATGCGTTACAACGGAACCCCTCGTCCTGGGCGTAAAGCCGCATTACCCGCGGGGCAATCTGCAAAGGTCGCAATCCGCGCACTCGCTCCGCGCGCGGTATCGGAAAATCCGGCACCTGAACAAGAATTTCCTTTTTCACAAGAAGAGGCACAACCGCCCGGAGAAATTCCTCAGCTCCCTGCCGATCGCCGATTAACCGCTTGGCGAGCTTGTGTGTGGCGGTCAGCTGGCCGGCCCTGGGATTCTCCTGGACAAATCCCATGAGCCTCCCAGCCTTTCGTATGTGATCGGGGCGATCGAGGGCGAAGGCTTTGGGAGATCGATCCCGATCCGGAAAGCGCACATTGTACGGCTCGGTCTCGAGCTCGCGGTATCGGCGCTTCCGGTTCGGGTCTATGTACTCCTGGAAGAAATCAAAGGCAACGGCGCGGTTCTTGCGCATCGCGTCCAGTACTGCACGAATTAGACTCAAAGCCGCGTCGGATCTAATCTCAGCGCGCTCGGCGGCTCCGAGGAATTGCGGCTCCGCGCCAAGTTCCTGCAGAAACTCATAGCCCACGGCAACCAGCCCGAGATTTTCCAGTGACGCGCGCTGTCGACTGTACCTCGTGAACTCGTTGGCGGCCTCATACTTCAGGGCATCGAGCCAACGCTCACGCTCCGGGCGAGTCGGCTTGCTCGGGATGATCCCCAGCTTCCTGTAATGATCGAAGAGTCTCTCTGGAAGCTCCTCCAGGTAGACTCCCCGATCTCCCGCCTGCTGCACCTCATGGGCCGTTAAATGCCGGAGGGCGAAGGATCGGTGCTTATCTGACGTGTAGCCGGTCTGGTGCGCAACGTCTTGGCGATTATCCGCAAAGACAAGAAGCTTGCGGTCGGCCCCATCCAGGCGGTCGAGGTGATGGCCGGCAAGCACCGAGACCGTGGAAGCGGTTCCCGTGCGCAAGGGTGTCACGATGTCTCCGCGAGTATATATGTCCCCGCAGGCGGGGCATGTGCTCAGCCTGCCACGATGGATCAACATGGTGATGGCATTCTTGCCGCAAGTGGGACAGATCGCCCCTTCCTCCAGCAGCCTGCCGCAACCAAGACATATCCCCGTGCGGTCGAGTCGCGCTTCTGCTTGGGCGCGCCGATGTGAAATCGACGGGCGTGTCCACTCATTTTCTTCTTCGCCTTCTTCATCTTCCGGGCCTAGTCCTTCCGGAAGCTCCCGTACCTGATGGGTGAGAAAGGCCGTGTTCTCATCGCTGTAAAAGTCTCCAGTCCCAACCGGCCTGGTATCATCCTCTCGTTCGAATCGCACCTTTACAAAATCCTGGCCGCAGGTGCGGCACAAGGCGGCGGGGCGAGCAATCGATTTGCAGCAGGCGCACTGGGTGCCTCCTTGGGGCACGAGAGTCCTGCACTCAGGATTAAGGCAAAGAGCGACGTCATAGACGCCGTGGAAAAAGGTGTGCAACTTGGGACGCAAGCGAGGCGGGTGATCGTCGTCCCCGATGCTTCCTACCAGAAGGTAAGCTTCGATTTCCCGCCTGACCACATCGTTCAGCGGTGCCTCCCTTTCTTTGATGCGCACCCTAACCGCTTCCGCTGCGGAGGCAAGTGAAGTCGGCTCAGAAAAGATATCCTCCAATGCGCGGACCAGCAGGTTACCTTCGAGCATTGCGGAAATGCGATGAGATATTGGTCCGCTTCCGGAACTCTGCTTCCCCGTCAGTTTTTTCGCCAGCGCCACAACCGACTCGTCATCATCCGGATCGAGATTCGAGAGGTCTGACTCGGCGAGGTCAGGAGCAGATGGCATCCAGCCGGCCTCATCTTCCGGCCTCGGAATGAACCTCTCGCCGATGATGTCTTCCACGGCGACCGATTCACCAAACAAAGCGGTCGCAAAGTGAGCCAGCCCTTCTGTTCCACCGTCCTTCGCGGCAACAGTTGCCGATGTCCCGATCCCAACGAGTTCTCCGGGCCGAACTCCGGCGTGAGCCTTGAGCCGTCGAATCAGGCACGCGATCTCGGTCGCCAGCGCACCACGGTAGCTGTGAATCTCATCCAGCACAAGATAGCGAAGCGATTTAGTAAACAGGCCCCGGTCCTCGCGGCGGACGAGCAGGAACTCAAGCTGCTTGTAATTTGTCAGGAGCAGGTCCGGAGGATTGCTCCGTATGGCGGCGCGCGTCAACCGCTCGCTTTCCGCAGGTTCTTCCCGCAGGTTTTGTGCGCTTGATTCGCTGTCGCCCGTGTAGAGGGCAAAAGACAAATCGAGGCCGGATCCACCCAGGAGTCTGCGCAGCCGCTCGAGCTGGTCGTTGGCGAGGGCGTTCATAGGATAGAGAAGAACGCCCTGCACTCCTCTGATTCCCAGAGCCTTTCGTCGCAGGATTCCATCAAGAGCCGGCAATAGAAATGCTTCCGTCTTACCAGAACCGGTGCCCGTCGTAATCACGAAAGAGCGCGCCTTTCGCCCGATCTCGAGAGCCTGCTCCTGGTGCCGAAAGAGGCGCTCATTGCCGAATGGCCATTTTGCCTTTAAAAGTTCAGGCGCCAGAATGCCTGCTTGGACAAGTTCCGCGAGGGTCCGAGCCTTCTCGTACTCCTGGGCCAAAGTGACGTAGGGTCCACGGACGATGACGTCGGTCCGGTCCAAGTGATCTTCGAACTGGCGGCGGAGGTGCTCGTCCAAAAAGCGATAGGAGGTGCGCAAAAATCGGCGATATTCAGTAATCAGTTCGCTAACAGCCTGGGGAATGTTGGGTGTCACGTTTCATTCTCCATGTGTCCCGTCTATTAAATGCACCAATTGGCGCATTCTTCACGCAGCGCAAAAATAAACGCGCCATTGACGCATTTAGCGCATTCTTTTTGTTGCATTCCATTGCACGGTCACTTTGTAGGCATCTGGCTGGGGCGTTTGTTAGCCTTTCTGGAGAGCTCTGGGCCAGGCACATAATGGGCAGCACGGCCCCTCCCCTTAAACGTGACCCGACCTTCTTTCTGGAGAGCACGCATCAGACGAAGAGCCTGAGTTCGCGAATACCCTGACAGCCGGCGTACTTCAGCGTTTGTAAGGATATTTCGCTTCGCAAGCACCGTCTGGATTCGAAGTCGCACCGCCTCCTCGTCCAGCGATATTCCGTCGTCAGTAGCCAGTCGGCCGCGCACCAAATCGGAAAATGCCCGATTCAGCTGATAGGTCGTGCCGCGGCCACGGCCGCGGGGAATGAGATATCCGCGTTCGCGGAGAGACACGAGCCTTTCTGCGGCCTCTTCTTCCGAACGCTGCAGATGAGCAGCAGCGCACCATCGATCCAATTCTCCACGATCGGCGCTCACGCGCAGAAGAATTAGGTCGTCCAGATCCAGCGGCCTTCCCTTTCGTGTCTCATCGGCTACAAAACGAGCGAAGGCCGAGTGCGTTTTTGTCGGCAATATCAGCCGCACCGTCGACTCGTCGGCCTCGTATCGAGGCAACCCCTTGCCCATCTTGAGGAGATCTTCGTAGATTCGATCCACACCCATTCCAGCACGGTTGACGAATCCCGCGGATTCAAGCACGTCGGCAAGCAATGGATTCCTTCGTACCGGCGCATGGCGAAGAATGTTGTCTGGGGAGACGCCACCGATGAATCCCCCCGGGCTGGAGATTTCAACCCTGCCTGGACGAAGTTCGACATAGATGGACTGGTGCACAAAATAGTCACGATGAACCAAGGCGTTCAGCACGGACTCACGGGCAGTCCACCAGGACAGATCCGGGATCGACAACTCGCCAAATCCGTTGGATTCAAGGGCGGAAATCCGGAGATGCGCTTCAAGCAACTCTCGCAATCTTTCGAGCAGCGGGAGAACTGGACCCTTGAGGTTATGGCGCACGTTTACGCGAGTCGGACTCGCATAACGGATGAAAACCAATTCATGCTGCGGCGCCCAACGGGCCACTGCCGGAGATCGGCCGAGTAGCAGGACTGCTGCGAAGCTTACTTCGCCGTCACGGATTAAGCCGAGGTTCTCCAAAAGCTCGTTCGGAGCTAAAGTCGCAAGTTCTGGTTTTCGACCTTCGGTTGCCAAAATTCGCTGGAGTTGCCGGATGTAATCAGGATCCAGATCAGCAAGCGTTGATCCCTGTGCAGGTAGGGCTGTTCGGTCGACTTCACTGCTCGAAGCGATCAGCCGGGCGAGCATGGATCCGGTCAGCGGCTGGCAGTCTTTCCCAACGCGGATCTTGGCAACACCTTCACTCGTCGTATGCGCCCCAATCCCCCTTGGCACATGAATCAGGAGGAGGCGTCCTTCCGGCTCAACCAACTCTTCGACATCTACCAGGATGTGGGGATCAGTGCCGTCATAAATGGCTTTCCGCAGCGTATCGGATTTGAGAGTTCCAACACCGGTGAGTGCTTCTCTTCGGCTCGACTTACGATCCTGGATGCCCAGAATGATGGCGCCGCCGCGGGAGTTTGCAAGGCAAACCACAGCCTCCCGGACCTCGCGAAGCTGGTCCTTCATCCTTTTGGGTTCGGGATCCCAGGCCTTGCACTCGACGGTCTCCGACTCGAGAGCATCCGCCGGGCTTCCATCCAAACGCTTGAGCAGGGAGCGAACGTCATTTATTGTGGTGCGCACGTGCAGTATAATATCACATTAAATTAATGCGTCAATATTCATTGAATCGCGCCAACATCACCGGCATAGACCCAGTCGACGCAAGGTCCCGATCTGGAACTCATTTGGTAACATCACATTCACATTCTTAACATTTGCGAGATTACGAGAAAGAAGCTGGAAGAGCTGGCGTCCGCCGTCGATGTTATGGTTGACGAACTGGACAGAGTCCTGAGCAAGAGCGATCTTGAAGAGCGATCTAATGCCGTCAATGTTCTGCTTCCGGAGCGTCGACCGTAGCTGAACCTCTCAATTTGCATATCCAGGCCTTGAAAGCAAGTGAATGCATCAACTCGATTGGTCACCGCAACATTTCAGGCAAGCCCGGCACTTCAAAGTGCCATGAAGTCTGGGAAGTACCTTGACGATAGAATGAGAGGGGGAGTATCTTGCACATTTGGAAGCAGATGCTGGCACTCTCAGGGAGCGCTAAACCTACATGAATGAATCGACCTCGGCCCAAGAACTCCTCTGGCAAGCAGTCGGGATCGAAGGAATCAGCATTGTACTACTGGGCGACTTCAATCCTAAGATCATCCAACCGAGTTGGCTCGCCTGTCAGGGTTTGATTGCCAAGGGCGAAGCTGAAGCCGCCGACGTCAAAATAATCACACCTGACGTATCGGTTTTCAAACTGGAATGGCTCACCATACAAGTAACGCGCGAACGATATTCAGCATCGACCACTCAGGCTGCGTTTTTTGAAGCAGTTCGAGACCTCGTAGTCGGCACCTTCAGCATATTACGCCATACACCGGCACGCGCCATGGGAATTAACCGAGACGCTCATTTTCGCGTCAGCACCGTCGAGCGATGGAATGCCCTGGGTGACCGTTGGGCTCCGAAGGAGTTCTGGAAGCAGGTTCTGGAAAAGCCCGGATTGCTCACTTTGATCATCGACTCGCCCCGCCCAGGGAAACACCCCGGCAGGATGCGAGTCCAGGTCGAGCCTTCGGGCAAAGTCGAACCGGGGGTTTTCTGCGCCATCAACGATCACTATTCAATCGAGAAGGATCAAAGCGCATCCGGGTGTGAAATCCTTATCAGCATCTTACGAGATTGTTGGGATGAGTCGATGCATAGATCCAGAGAGATCATCTTGAAGACCATCGAGGAATCCCGGCGCTAGGGAGCAAGAATCGTGTTGCGATCACAAAGCTTAAGCACATTTCGATCTGTACAAGAAGCGGGCTCCGAATCTGGTGAAGCGGGTTTCGTAATGGATCCTGATGACGTGGCAGGTGCAGTCCGGCTGCAGCTTGAAAATGGGGATTCAAGCGCGACGCCGCTGCTGGAAACTCAGCTTTCAACTGCCAAACAAAAAGGACCAGCTACGTCCGAAGAGCTGCCTGAACCACCGATCGTCTGGCTTCGCACGCCAAAGCCGACTCTGGATTTCCTGCTAGCCTTACAGAAATGGGAAGGAACTGTTCTGAGCAAAGGTAGAGACTCCTTCCAGGCGAGGCTAATTGATAGGAATCGAGTCGGGCCGGATGAGGAAGCGGAAATACTGCTTGATGAGGTATCCGAGGATGATTTGCCGCTTGTTACGCCGGGAGCTGTCTTCTATTGGAGTATCGGCTATCATACCGGCACTAACAGACAAAAGAGGCGTGTATCAATCATTCGGTTCAGGCGGCTGCCGGCGTGGACTGAGAAGGAACTCCAACAAGCCAACGAGCAGGCAGAGCGCCTGCGAGATTTGCTCGGATGGAACGAATAGCCGATTCTCGTCCTGACGGCAACCAGATCGAGGTGTCGGTCTTCGGCCCGGGCTACGGTGAGAGCATTGTCATTCACGCCGGGAATGGCGAGTGGATCATCGTCGACTCCTGCATAAATCCGCTTTCTGGAAAACCTGCTGCGCTAGAATACCTTGAGCGGATCGGTGTCGATCCTGCCTCATCCGTGCGTTTGATCGTGGCAACCCATTGGCATGATGATCACATACGAGGCCTGAGCAAGATCTTTCGAGCATGCAAGCGGTCCGATTTCAGCTGCTCGGTTGCTCTGCAAAGCAGGCAGTTCCTAGCGCTGGTCGAGGCATGCGGCACCCGGCATATGATGTCGAGTTCGGGCGTGGATGAGTTCTACGAAATCCTTTCGGCAATGGCACATCGCGCAAGAGAAGCCTCGTCCCCGGGAATTCACCCAAGATGGGCGATCGCAGACAGGCCCCTCTGGCGAAAATCCCAACCTGGTGCAAATGCAGATCTCATGAACCAGGTGCACGCTCTCTCCCCGTCGGACGCAGCCATGAGGCGATCTCTCGAGGAACTCGCCAGCCTTTTCCCTCTGGGGCGCTCCCCAAAAAGGAGAGTAATGCCCCGGTCACCGAACCATTTCGCAGTCGTCATCTGGGCAAACATTCGGGGTACCATTCTTCTGCTTGGCTCTGACCTCGAGGAAACGAACGATCCCGACACCGGATGGGCGAAAATAGTGGTTTCAGGCACACGTCCAGCCGGACGAGCTTGCCTTTTTAAGGTGCCTCACCACGGATCCCGAAATGCTGATCATCCTGCCGTATGGTCCGATCTCGTCGATTCCCGCCCTCTCTGTGTTCTTACGCCCTTCTGGATGGGATCGGCGCAGTTGCCCCGACGGAGTGACATCGAAAGAATCATGCAGCACACGGACAACGCCTATATCTCTGCCGACCTGAAGGCAAAAAGGCTTAAAAGACGCAAGCCGGTAGAAGAGATGCTAAAAGGTGCCGTGCGCAGTATTCGTCCGCTCCACAGCTCCTTTGGACACGTCAGGGTCCGGTCATCAGGGCAGATGGATCCCAAAGAATTGGCCGTAGACCTGTTTGGAGATGCAATTCCCCTAAATGCATTTCATGCTATGTGACTCCCCTGCTGCAACCAGGTTGCATGGCTCGGAATAGACGCGGATATCCAAAAGGCAATGGACACATTCTCAGCGGCATGGAAGAAGTAGCATCTCCACTGCATCTCGTTCCGGACGCCCCACCCCGCGACTGCATGGAGCGCTGCCCTGAAGGTTCAGATCTGTTCCGATCCTTACCCGGGTTCTTCGTCGTCGGACTCGGGCTCTTTTTCCGCAACACGTGGCAGCCGTGTGGCCGCTTCATGCGCCGCGTAACTCAGAGTGACTCTGGCTCCTCCAGCTTCCTCATGCCACACGGCGAGGCGGGCGTGGAGGTAGGCGTGGAAGGCGGGGCGCTTGCGGGCGAAAACGGGGAAGGTGGAGAGCATGTGCTCGAAATCGGAGGGGCCGAGGCCGTAGGCTTCGGCAACCGTTCGGTTCGCAGCCCAGAGATCAGGCCAAAGATCATGATCGTCCGTGATGTGTTGAATTGAATTTTTCCAGCAAATGCCGGTGGAAATCGCAGGGAGGCAACTTACTGTTTCGCTAGGGGGCACAGGCATTGGTCGAAAATAGGTCAGGCTAACATCTGTCCCCGCTACCCTGAGCCGGAGTGCCCAATCGAAAGGCAGCGAGTTCAAAGCTACGGCTGCCCGCTCAGGGTCTACGTTCTGTGCGATTAGACCGGTCAGTTTCTCGGTAGCTGCTGAATAGGGAGGTAAAACCGCAGCGATGCAGGTTCGCTCGTTTGTATTCATCGCGGTTTTGCGAAATACGAGAATCCTCTCTGATCGGGGAGGCCGCCCGTATTTTCTCTCAGTCTGTTCGACCGAAAGCCACCAGCGGACTGGCTTAATGCCCACAAGAAACTGGTCGATGTGCTTGCCTTCAAAAACCGGCCAGAAGCCGCACTCTCGCATGCGCTCGATTGTCTCACCGAAGTCGGAGGGTGAGCGAGGCAATACCCAATTCGGAGCATAGAGCCGTCGACTTGTAGGATCCGTCCATAGGTCCTTGTCACGGTTGCTATTGTAAATCTGCAGGTGAGCGAAATCTGTGATCATCCTCGCATGCCATGATCCAGGCTCGTCCGATCCGAGGGTTGGCCTGCCCTCATGCATCTTTTGCACGATTTCCTGATCCATTGCTCCGCGGTACTCCAGGAATGCGGACGTTTCCGGCGATAGAGCCTCGATTTCCGCGCGGCGCATGTTGACTACCCACGGGGCTGGCTCTTCGCAGATCGCCGCGGGACCTACGTCTCGATAGCGCGCTGTGCTCTGCAACTCCTCGAGATCATGCCGCATAAACGCGGCCTCGAAGTTGTCGATTTCTGACTCGCCCTTCAGAAAGACAAGACTCACGAACTTGTAACTCGAGTGGATCGGGAAGACTTTCCGGCGGTTTTCGAAGCCATAGAATCTCTCGACCGATGCCTCGTGCAGGAAGAAGCGCCGGAGCCCGACACAGCCATCACCGTTATAAACGACAGAGGGGGGCGACCATTCCCACCAGGCCACCTTCACGCACGAGCCGGGCTGCGCGGTCGAGGAAGTACTTCGATACATCCTCATGCGCGGCGCCTGAGCGGGCTTTCGAGTAAGGGAAATCGCCGCCGTTGCGGAGAATTGTCGCGACGGTCTTTGTGCGGGTCTGGTAGGCCTTGAATTCGTCGACCAGGCCTGGGTGCAGTTCGTGCAGTTCCCGGATGCGCCGGTCCAGCTCATTCCCCGTGAAGGCCCTGATCAAAACGTCATACCGCGCGTAGAAGTCGTTTCTGGCGGGGAGTACCTTGTCCCACGGTGGGTTTCCCAGCACGGTATCGAAGCCAGGGAGTTCGGTCTCGATGAAAACCTCAGGGAATTCGAGTTCCCAGTGGAAGAAACGCTCCCGTTCACGGACTGCCTGAAAGGCATTCCACCAGGCGCGATCCGCGGCATATTTCGTAAGTTCTTCCGGGCTTTCGATTTTGTTGCATAGAACGTCCCATTCTCCCCAGATCTCAGGAGCGAACGCAGATGCCGCTCGCAGATCGAAAAGAAGGTGTGCCGCCTTGAGGTTCTCGTTGGCCTCGCGGCGGAGGTGTTCCTTGAATTCCTGCTCCTTCACACTCTCCGGCTCGACGCCTTCACGGCGCAGGTCTTCGGGGCGCGTTTCATCGATGATGCGGCGTTTGCGCGCAGCCTCCTCGATCGCTTTCCTGACCTGCGCTTGAAACAGGCCGAGCTGCGGCGCGCGCTGACGACTCGCTAGATTGGGAAGCGGGGGCATCTCGAGTCGCGCCCTCCAGCTTCCGAGCAGCGAATTGCCGCAGCGGACGTGATGCTCGAAGTAGCTGAGCGGCCGGTCGCCGGCGACCGACTCGATCCAGAGGGCCACACGCGCCAGTTCCACCGCCGTCGGATTCAGGTCCACGCCGAAGAGGCAATGCTCGGCAATGCGGCGCTTGCACCAGGCGCGTGCCTCGGAGTTGGCGGCTCGCGCATCCTCGTCTGAAGCCCGCCAGTTGTCGTCCCAGCCTTGGCCGGTGGTGCTGCGGAAATCAGGCGGCGACTTACCTCCATACTCCGTGACGTACGCCCGATGGAGTGCCTGACCGAGGAAGCGCATGGCCTCAACTAGGAAGTGAGCGCTGCCGCAGGCGGGATCGAGAACGCGAAGATGCTCGATATCGGACGCACTCTTTCCTTCGACGAGCGGCCCCAGGGCATGGCGCACGAGGTCCTGCACGAGCGGCCGGGGCGTGTAGAAGGATCCAGAGCCCTTTCGGCCCGGACCGGGAACGAAGTGGAAACTCCCCTGCTCGAGACGCCTGACGAGGCGAGCGCTTGCGCCCTTGCGCACACCCTTATCCTCATCTTCCTCTACCTCTACATCTTCGTCCCCGTCGACCGTCTCCCCGATGTCCACGTCCGGTTCGCCCTCCGGTTCTTCGTCGTCTTCGGGCACCTCGGGATGGAGCGTCGCGGCGGCAGTGCCCGATACCAGGGAGAAATCACCTTTCAAGAGCAGGTTCTTCTGCTCGCATAGACGAATGACTTCAGAAGGGGCGAGGGCGAAGGTCCGTCCCTGGACTTGGATCTCAAGCGTGGTCTCGCGCGCGATCCGTGGCTCGTACTCGAGCAGTCCCTCGTAAACGGCGCCGAGGTTTTCGATATCGAGTTCGCGGAAAGAAACGCGCTCACGGCCGACGCCCCGGCGCGGAGCGGTTGTCGCAAGATCCACCATCAGTCTTGCTACCGCACTGTCGGGCAGGCGAGCCTCATTGAGAATCATGCCTTCGGGCGTGGCGGCACTGAAAAAGTCGCCGCCGCGCGGCGGAATGTTTTCCCAGGGGGTAATCGGAGGAAGCCCCTCATCGTAAATTCTGAATAGAGCCCTCACGCGTCCCCAGAGGGAAAAACGGTTTTCGGGCCAGGTTCGTCCAGGGTTGCGCGTTACCTCATCGACCAGGCCTTGCGCCGAGTATGACTCGCGATAGAGCCGGTGTTCCTCGAGCCTCGGCGTAAAGAATGAAAAGGATCCGATACAGAGCCAGGAGGGCGGTGTCGCGATACACTCGCAGGTCCTTGTCGGAAAGGGCAAGGGCCGATTCGATACGGCCGCGAGCGGTCGCGTCGCCGATCAGACCGCTCACCAGCGACTCCGCCGCGGTGAATACGGCTTGCTTGAGGTCGTCAGAGACTTTCTCGGCGTGCCGCCGGCTCTCGCGCTCGATCTCCTCGATGGGGATCTTTCCTGTCGCATCAGGGAAAAAACTCGACGCCGAGAGCAGGCGATGGAACGCGGCGAAGGATTCCGGATCGTCGTCCTCGGCGAGCCCGGCAAGGTCCACTTCCAGATGAGCGCCCCGCGGGCCTTCTCCCGGCGCGCGCATGAGCCTCACTCGTTCGCCGGTCACGAGAATCCCATGTTTCAACTCGAGCCGCGCCAGTGTGGTCTCCACACGGTGGACCGGTTGTCCGGCGCCGCGCCCGGCGTCGAGGTCTTCATCCCATCCGCCGCAGTAACAAAGCGCAAGCGGGGCATCGCCTGAGTTTTCGGCGTCCGCGGACAGGAAGAGTCGGTGAACGCGATCCTCTCCCGATCCAAGGTGGAAACCAAGGACATCGCGAAGAAGCGGACGAACGAAGCGCTCGCGGTTCACGGCGGCATCGGTGCCGTGTCCTTCCGCCCGCTCTCTGATCCGAAGAAATCTGGAGTAGGCAAGCTGTGTTTCACGGTCTGAGAGTTTCCGGCGGCGGCCGGATCCCCGCCCGAAAACGCTGCCCAGGTAATAGTCGGAGAAAAAACCCCTGACGTTGCGGAGATGGCGGAAGATCACGGTTGTCCTCCTGCCGGCACGAGGAAGAGGGCTCCCAGGGGTTTGGGCGAGCCCGCAGCTTCCACACGAGCGAACTCGGCTATCTCCTGCCGCCGATGTGAAGCATAGGCGTTGACTGCACCTCGGCGAGCCTCGAATCCGCCTCTGCTTTCCTGCTCGGTAAACAGCCGCTGCTGGCCGGTTGCCTCGATCAGACCGCGCGAGCGCTTCTCTTCTTCCATGATCTCATGCACACGATCCGCCACATCGACCTCAAGGTCGCGGCTAAGCACCGCCGCTTGCTCCGACCGGCGCTGTTCCAGAAGACCCACGCGGAGTTCGAGCCAGCGACGGGCTTCCTCACTGGCGTGCTCCCTCATCCTGTCGAAATGCGCCGCAAAGGTGCCCTCCAAAACGTCTCCTCTGACCTCGCAGGAGTCCTCGGCATCCGTGACCCAGTGCATGTTCTCTTCGGAATCGCCAACGACAACACCGTCGATACCCACTCTGACCGCCAGGACACGCTCCTCAAGCAGCCCACCCCCTCCTAAGAAATGGTGCCAAGAAAAGTGAAGACAACCGATGGTTTCTGCCCTTGGCGCACCGTGCGCACAGCCAGACGGCGCGGCAGCAGCCCGCGCACCGAGGGATACGCCTGGAGAAGCCGGCGTCGGGCATCGGCAGCTATAGCCCGCACCAGGGGATGAAGTGGAGTCAGGTATTCTAATTCATCCGGGTGGTGGCGCACGGCAACGGAACGGCGGAATGTAACAGCCCGATAAACGGCTTGCACTCCGGGACCTCGATATATCCAGGGGACCTCGACACGGAGCACGCCCTCTCTGGCCGGATCTGCGCTTACAGCACCGGCTCCCAGCATCGCCAGTACGATATCCTCTAGCTGCCGATCATCGGCAAGAAGAGGTTCGGAAGTCTCGAGCAACTGAAGAATGCGCTCCTGCTCACTCGATCCTGGCGCGCCTGCCGCGAGAAGCGGCTGCACGTTGCGGACGAACTCGGCAGTCCGGTCGTCGAAAAGCCGGACCAGGGCAGCTTTGCGTTCCTCAACATCGCCTTTCTCGGGATCGAGTTCGATGAGCCCGCGTTCGGTCATGCGCTCACCTGCCAGCAACCCGAGGACATCCGGAGTTGAGACCCGGTCCTGGGCCATTCTTTCAATCTTGCTGATCAACTGATCGAGGACAGCCTCCTCAGGGCTATCGGGATAATAAAGGTAGCGAATCACAGGGTTACATGTTTGGCCATAGCGATCCACCCGTCCATTGCGCTGCTCCAGGCGGTTCGGATTCCAGGGAAGTTCAAAATGGATAACGCGATGGCATTGCTTCTGCAGATTCAGCCCTTCGCTGGCTGCGTCGGTCGCCAGGAGAACCCGGATTTTTGGGTTCTCGAATTCCTCCTGGCGCTTCAGCCGTTGCGCACGCCTCATATTTCCGTGCAGAATGACATAACGGCCTGCAAGATCCGGCTCTGCATTCAAGCGCGCCCGGATAGCGTCAAGCGTATCCCTATATTCCGTGAAGACGATCACCTTATCAGACGGATGTTCCGCGAACACGCGTCGGAGTTCGCTCACGAGGGCTTGGGTCTTCGGATCTTCCGCCGGCAGTTTTCCCAGCAGCCGCCGAATAGAATTGAGGGCCCGAACTTCGTTCTTGCGCCGGCGCTCGTCCCGTGGGATCGCGGAGCGAAGGACTCGCCGGACTGTCCGCTCGGCTGCAGCTTCCCCGAGTGGAAGATCCGCCTGAAGATCCCGCAGCTCGGCGCGATCCGGGGGCTCTTCCCTGGCTTCGTCCTTTCGCAAAGCCTCCAGGCGATGATCGAGCGTCTCGGACAGGGCGGCGCGGCTCGACAGCGCTCGCTTCTTGACGATCTGCATCGCGAACCCGACCAGGTCGGCATCTTCTGTGTCTTCTGCCTCATGGGCGGTTCGGGAACAGTAGGAGGCAACCTTTCTCAGGAGCTCTTTCTCGTCGGCAGTCAATCCCGTAATCGCGAGCCCGTGCACAGCACGCCTGGGGAAAACGTCCTCTTCGGTGCCGTCCGGAAGCCTTCGCCGGATCTGCGGCTTCATTCTGCGAATCCGGGCAGTCTCAATCCGGCGCTCAAGATCCTCCTTTCGGCCGCGGAAGGTGGCAATCGTCGGCTCGACGAGCTCGAGCAGTGAACGAAATGAGTGGGAGTAGCCATTATGTGGTGTGGCTGTAAGCAGCAGAAGACCTCGCCCGGCTTCTCGCAGGGCCAATCCGAGTCGCGTGCGCTGGGTACGGTATGGATTGTCCGATGTACCAGATTCGGCCAGGGCGTGCGCCTCATCCACTATAACGAGATCCCGCCGCTTCCGCAGTGCGCGGTTGCGGATTGTTTCCTTCTTCAGAAAATCGATCGAAGCAATGATCCGCGGGATCGCATCCCATGGATTGATTCCAGCCGGCAGGTCCGTCTGGACTCTGGAAAGCCCCGAAGCGTTATCGATAATGGTAAAGTCGAGGCCAAATTTCTGGCGGAGTTCGTCCTGCCACTGATCCATTAGACCCGGAGGGGTGACGATCAGAATCCGTGACGCCCGTCCACGCGCCATCAACTCGAGCATGACCAAGCCGGCTTCGATCGTTTTGCCGAGTCCGACGTCGTCCGCGATGAGCAGGCTGGGCCTCGGCTTGGCGAGAATCCGAAGCGCCGGCGCGAGCTGGTAGGCTTCCAGCGTAACTCTCCCAAAGCGAGCGCCGCTCAGCAAGCCAATCTCACGCACCATTGTTGCGCCGAGGATAAGATGTGCTCTGGACCAGGCGGCGAAGGAGTCGATTCCCTGGAGGTCGAACTGAACCTCTTCGCTCGGCAGGGATACAACCTCCTCAGGCGGGATAACGGCAGAAAGCGCCGTTGGCGAATCATCATCGAGCGCTTCGCATTCGATGATGTGGCGGTCATCCCCCGCGGGCATCACCTTCAAGACTCGCCATGGGCGGTCTCGAAGCGCGATACGATCCCCAACGCTTAACGCGATTGTCATATCCTGCAACCATTGGAACCCGTCGCAACACAAAGAGGGCTCATGATCCAGTGATCAATTAAGACTGTCGATTACCTCTGAATGTAGGGGAGAGGATATCGCGGATTGGTACGAAGAGTGAACTCAATTCTCCTGCCGACTCGGCGCGCCGTGCTGTTGGGGCGGGAATTGGACCCGGAATGGGTCGAAACAGGTGGGAGGATCGGCCTCCGAGCACAAAGGGCGATCCTCCTGACGGTTTCAAGCATGCGCCAAGGCACATCTCCCCCACGCCGTGCCCGCGAGATCCTGCAGTGGGGCAAGTCGCGAGCTGCGTGGAATTCTATCGGCTTCTGTCGAGCCACTAGCCGGCATCGTCGAAGTCAACCAGCTCAGCGCCATACCACAGCGTTCTCCATGGCGGAAGGGGCAGCGGACCCGCCGGCCTTATCTGTCCCGAACACGGCGGACAGAATCAGTCAGTCGATCCGGATCACGGGCAGGCCGGCGGCCTGCAAGCCGGTGTTGAGCTTCGCCAAATCACCTTTCCAGAGAGCGTCGAGTCTGGCTGCGGAGTTGCGGACTCGTTGATCGTAGATGCCGATCCACTCGATCTGGGCGGTGGTCGGCCGGCCGAGGTGATTGCCCACCTGCTCTGTCAGCCACCTCAATCGAGCTGAGACCTCGGAGAGATCTCCGCGAATCATCGCAAGCTCCTTGGTCACGTTCGCAGCCTGCGATCGCAGTTCGGCGTTCGGCAGCTTGCCTTCCAGAGCCGCGAGCTGCGCCTGCACCCCGCCTATCCGGCCGTTGGCATCTGCCATCGCGCACTGGGTCCCCTGCATCTTGTTTACCTCGCGACTGTAAATGCTCAAGTCCTCCTGGCTGGCTTTGACCCGCGGGTCGAGACGCACGGTGAATGTCTGCTCAGCAGTCTCACCGAGCGCTGTCAGCCGCACGCGATACTCGCCGGGCATGACCCGGGGTCCGCTCCCACCGCCCCTGCCGCCACCGCCGCCGCGCCCGCCGCGTCCCGCAGCAGTCGCCTGGGCGGTCCCTGTGGCCGGGCACCCAGGTCCCTGCAAACCCCACACCACACGGTTGACTCCTGGATTGCCGGTTCCGCCGAGCGTCTGCAGCGTTTTCCCGGCAGAGTCGAGAATGGTAAGTTGAACCGGTCCCGAGGATGCGTCGGCGAGGTAGTAGGAAATGATGGCCCCGTAGGGTTTGTTGCGCGCGACCCACACGGCATTGCCCAATACGCTGGTGTCGCTGGCCTGGACGTACCGGGTGGCGCGCATGGGCTTGAACAGCGCGATTTTCTTCGTCATCGCCCGCGCCAGTTCCTGCAGCGGCGTCACGTCGTCGAGAATGTAGAACCCGCCGGCGTGGCTGGCGATGATCAAGTCGTTTTCGCGCGGATGGACTTTCATATCCACCACGGAAATGTGCGGCTCGCCGAGCCGCAGGTTGGTCCAGTTTGCGCCGCGGTCGAACGATGCGAAGATCCCGAGCTCGGTGCCTGCGTAGAGGAGATTGGGCTCCCTGGGATCCTCCATGACGATGTGCGTGTAGCTGTCGAGACCCGCGGAGATGTCCTTCCAGGTCTGGCCGTAGTCCGTCGTCATGTAGGCGTGCGGCCGGAAGTCGTCCTGCCAGTGCTGGTCGATCGCCACATACGCCGTCCCGGCCTCCTTCCACGAGGCCTGAATCGACTTCACCCAGGGCGAGGGGAGCCGCCCGGGGATGTTCTTCGCCACGTTGGTCCAGTGGGCGCCGCCGTCCCGTGTGATCTGCACGTTGCCGTCGTCGGTGCCGGCCCAGATCACCTTAGGATCGCGCGGGCTCTCCGCGATCGAGACGATGGTGCAATGGAACTCCGCGCGGGTGTTATCAGGTGTGATCGGGCCGCCGCTCGATTTCTGTTTTTCCTTGTCGTTGGTCGTCAGGTCCGGGCTGATGATGGACCAGTTCATCCCGCTATCGGTGGTCTTGAACAGCACGTTGCCGCCGTAATAGATGACATCCGGATTGGTGGGCGACATGTGTACGGGTGAGTTCCAGTTGAAGCGATACTTCTCGAGTTCAGCACCCCCGCCGGCCGGGCCCGGAGGATACGGCTGGATAAACCTTTCCTCGTTGTCGCGCCGGTCGAGGCGGGTGATATCGCCGAAGTGGCCGTTGTAATAGATGATGTTGGGATCGCGCGGGTCGGCCATTGCGTACATCCCGTCCGCCATGTTCCGCAGACGATGCCAGTCGCCTTCGCGCACGCCTACCTGGTTCCACTTCTCGTTCGGTCCTACCCAGATCTCGTGGTCCTGGAAGCCGCCCATAATGTTGTAAGGCTCGGCCATGTCGTATCCGACGTGGTAGGGCTGGGCTACCGGCATGTTGTTCCTGAAATCCCAGCGCTCACCGCCGTCGTTGGAGATGAAGAATCCGCCGTCGGTGCCGCACAACATGCGCTTCGAGTTGGTGGGGTCCATCCACAGAGCGTGGTGGTCACCGAACATGCTGGCGCCGGGGATGCCGCGGAATGTCTTCCCGCCATCCGTGGAAAGATTGAACGAGCCGGCCAAGGTGAACAGCCGGTTCTCGTCCTGGGGGTCGACGCGAACCTGGCTGTAGTAAAAGGGCCGGTTATTGATATTGCGGCTGGAATTCACCAGGGTCCAGTGGATCCCGCGATCGGAGGAGCGCCAGAGCGCCCCCGGCTCCTGAGCCTCGATGAGCGCATAGACTACGTTTGGATTGCTGTAGCTCACGCTGATGCCGATGCGCCCGAGGAGCTTTGCGCCCGGCAGGCCGTTGTTCAGCTTCGGATCGGTCAGCTTCGTCCAGGTCTCACCGCCGTCCGCGGAGCGATAGAGCCCGCTGCCGGGACCGCCGCTCGAGAAGGTCCAGGGTTTGCGGAGGTACTCATACATGCCGGCGTAGACGATCCTGGGATCTTTCGGATCGACGGCGACATCGCTCGCGCCGGTCAGGTCGTTCACGTAGAGAATCCGCTTCCAGGTAGTGCCGCCATCGTTCGAGCGAAACAGGCCGCGCTCCTGATTGGGCCCGAAGGCGTGGCCCATGGCGGCCGCGTAGACGATGCTCGGAGTCTTCGGATCCACGACGATGCGCGAGAACCGCTGCGAGTCCTTGAGGCCGACGTTCTTCCACGTCTTGCCGCCGTCTATTGATTTGTAGATGCCGTCGCCATAGGAGATGTCGTTGCGCGGGAAACCCTCGCCGGTGCCGATGTAAACGATGTCCGGATTGTCCGGTGACACGGCGACAGCGCCCACCGATAGAGTACCTCCATCGTTGAACACGGACTCGAAGGTGATGCCGCCGTTCGTCGATTTCCACAGCCCGCCGGTGGAATTTGCGCAATACAGGATGTTGGGATTCCCCGGTACGCCGGCAACATCGTCCACGCGACTGGAGAACATTGCGGGACCGACATGCCGCCAGCGCAGGCCGGACAACAGTGAGGGATTTACCGGCGCGGCCCAAGCCATTACGGCAAACAGAAGTGCAAAAATAGCGGCGAGCCAGCGACCTTGCATCAAACGATGACTGTGATCCGTCCTATGCATGCCTGATGTCTCCACCAGAGAAATTGTTATGGCGCCAGCCTTGCGGTAAGCGCCGGGATGAAATCTGCCGAAACTGCCAAGCTGTCTTCCAATTCAAGCCAATATACTGCGCAGCGTTGATCAAGTACTCAAAAAAATGGCGCTTTCCATTGCCTGCGGGGATGATTCGAGGATACATTGGCAGCATGGAACCCCTTATTGAGAAGATCTCGGAAGCAGAAGCACGATTCGATCTCTGGCGCCACCGGGCCGGCCTGCTTTTCGGCCCCCTTGCCGGTCTCGCGATTTTTTCCCTCTTCCCCGGACTCCCCCCGGAGCAGCGGCGTCTGGCCGCCGTCCTGACGCTGGTGATTGTTTTCTGGGTTACCGAAGCCATCCCGATCCCGGCGACCGCTCTTCTTGGCCCTGCGCTTTGCGTTCTCCTCGGTGTGGGTGAAGCCAGGGAGGTATTCCGCCATTTCGGCGACCCGATCATTTTCGTGTTTCTCGGGAGTTTCCTGATCGCACGGGCCATGGCCGTCAACGGCTTGGACCGGCGCGTCGCCCTGGTAATCCTGCAGTCTCCGGCGATCGGCAGTTCTCCGGCACGCATCCGCCTGGCGATGGGCGCCGCGGCGGTGCTGCTGTCGATGTGGATCAGCAACACGGCGACCGCCGCCATTCTGCTTCCCATTGCCATCGGTGTTTCCGACGCGATTGAGAGGATGTATGCCGCGGGCGACGCTGCGCTGCAGCGGGCCAGCCGCAGTTATGCTACCGGTTTAATGCTCGTGATCGCCTACGGAGCTTCGATTGGGGGATTGGCCACGCCCGTCGGCACGCCGCCGAATCTCATCGGGATCGGCATGATGGAGACACTCGGGGGACGTCGCATCCCGTTCTTTGAATGGATGCTCCTCGGTGTTCCGGTGACGGCTGTCATGTTCGCGGCGCTCTGCGTGTTGCAGAGATTCCTGCATCCCGCTCCCCGCAAAATGCTCGGGGGGCTAGAAACCGTCCTGTTGCAGATGAAAGAGGGGCTGCCCGCCTGGGGACGCGCCCAGGTTTACACCGTGATCGCATTTTTCACCGCAGTGGTGCTCTGGGTGCTGCCCGGTCTTGTGGCGCTGCTGCAAGGAACGCAAAGCTCTCTGTACCGCACCCTGGGTGTGGTCCTGAACGAGGGTGTGGTTGCCCTACTGGCGGGATCGCTCCTGTTTTTACTCCCGGTTCGCTGGAAGCCGCCGCGTGGAGCGCTCGATTGGCGTCAGGCCGTGGACATCGATTGGGGTACGTTGCTGCTGTTCGGCGGCGGATTGAGCCTCGGCAGCCTGATGTATTCCACCGGGCTTGCCAATAGACTGGCGAACGGCCTGCTGGGAAGCGATGGCACTGCCGGCATCTGGGCCATCACCGCCGTCGCCACCCTGTTTTCGATCATGATCACGGAGACCACATCGAACACCGCGGCCGCCAGCATGGTAGTGCCGATCGCCATCGCGGTGGCGAAGGCGGCCGGGGTTTCCCCCATTCCCCCCGCCATCGGAGCCACGATCGGCGCCAGCCTGGCCTTCGTTCTGCCGGTCTCCACGCCGCCGAATGCCATCGTCTATGGATCGGGGCGCGTTACGATCGTTCAGATGTTCCGTGCCGGGATTCTCCTGGATGCTGTGGGTTACATTCTGCTGCTGTTGATGCTGCGCATCTTGTGCCCTCTGCTGGGACTGGTGTGAACTCCCCCGCAGGCAAGATCCCGTGCCACCGAGGCATCCCCAAATCATGTGGCATAGGCTTCCAGCTTGTGGGGATGCCTATCGAATTAGATAGAACCGGGTCGGGTAGCCATCAGCCCAACGGGCGCCCTCCTTCGTGAAAAGCGCCTCGTCCTCGAGTCCCATGCTCACCCCGGTATTGCCCCACTCGGGAACGACATGGGAGGCACTGAGTTCAATTGAGTAGGAGGTGTTCAGATAAAGCGGATGCTCCCCAGTGCCCGGGACGAAGCTCTGTTTTTCCACCATACCGAGCATCATGCCGGATCCATGACCGTAATAGCCGATGGGGTGAGTATAAATACTTCCCTCGATGCCCTCCGCTTTGGCTTTCTGGAGGGCAGAAACCAGGATCTCATTTCCCTTTCGTCCTTCCTTCATTTCGCCGAGCAGGATCTCCTGGAGCCGGTTCCCCTTCTTGAGCAGATCTTTCAGGCCCTGGGGGGCATCGATCTCTCCCGGCTTCAGCACGTAGGCGTTGTGCTGCATGTCGGTGCACAGGTCGAGATACCGGAAGCCGACATCGCAGTGGAGCAGGTCGCCACGCCGGATGACCCGGTCGTTCTTGGGATAGCGGGCAGCCTCTGCAGGGGCGCGACGGATGTCGATAGAAGGATGGAACCAGGCTTGCAGGCCCAGCCTTGCGAGGCGCTCGCGGTACCACCAAACCACATCGTCGGTCGTCGTCACGTCGGGTGTGATGACCTGGTTCGAGAAGAACTCCTCGATGAGATTGTGGCCGATGCCTGCCAGGTGCCGGTACAGGCTCAGCTCCATCGGGCTGCGTGTCTCGTACCAGCCGATGCAGACGTTTTCGGCGGAGACAAGGCGAGACCTGTACTTCGGGTCGAGAGCCTGCTCGAGCTTTGCCTTGTGGAAGGCCGAAAGGCCGAGGCCGTGGGAAAAGTCGTCGTGGTAGTCCCAGTGCTCGGCATAGTCAATGCCGATCTTCTTCGGGTCGTTCTTCCGGATGTAGTCCGCCACAGCCGTGAACTGGGCGTTGGCCCCTTTGTCCCGGTACTCCTGCGTGAAGATGTTTGTGTACATGGGGCCGGCGGCCGATGCCCCGTGCCAGCTGGCGGTGAGCTTCCTGAAGCCGTCGGGGGCGTCGTGGAACAGAATGATCGAGAGGCGCCGCGCGCTCATGCGCGGCCGCGTGGTGAGGGTCATAAAAACCGGGTCCTCGTTGTACTCGAAGCAAATGACCAGCCAGAGATCGATGCCCTCGCGCCGCATGATCTGGGGCAGGATGTTGTCCAGCCGCCCGGACATATATTCGTTGATGACTTCGGCCTGCCGCCGCTGGGTCAGGATGTTGTCCACGTCGCGGCCGGTCCCCATGGTCCAGTTGAGCTGGGCCAAAGAGGGAACCGCAACGGATGACAGCAGCAGGACTGCAATCAGGATGTGCGAACGTTTCATTTTCCTCCTCCGCAGTGGCTCAAACGCATGATGAGTTTTTTGTGGCTCAGGTATTTCTGCCTGTGCACTGCATCTCCAATTTTCGAAGCAGCCCCTCATGAGCCTGGGGTGCACCCAAGCGCACGAAAAGGGTCGGAATCGGCATCGGGATCGCAATCGGCTTTTGCAGACCAACAACTTCGATAGCGATAGCGACCCCGATTCCGATGCCGACGTTTGTTGCCTGCTGTCTTTATTTTCGAAGCAGACGTCAGTCCAGGCCGGGCACGCGGCGGATCGTCGCCCGCTTGCTCCACTTTTTGTCGGCGATCTCGAGCACAACGACATAATCGCCCGGCGCGACGAACCGGGCCATGGAGCGGCCCATCGGGCCGCCTCCCCGGCCCTGACCCTGCGCCTGCGGCGCCTGCCCCTGTGTGCGGCGCATGTCCCACACGAGCGAGTTCAGGCCCGCCGCCGTTTTCCCTTCGAGCACGGCCATTTCCTCACCGTAGGGATCCGTGATGCGGACTGTGACTTTGCCCGAAGCCGGCTTCTTCAGAAAATAATTGATCACCAGCCCATTGGGTTCATTAGGGACGGTGAACTGTCTTTCACCCTGGTTTCCGGTCGTTCCCGAGCGCCGCACGGTCCACTGAATTTTGCTTTCGATGTCGAAGAGATAGACGTCTTCCTGTCCGAACTTGTCCTTCATCTCCTGGAGCGGTGTGATGTCGGCGATGAATAGCCCGCGCCCGTGCGTGGCGACCACGAGGTCGTTGTCCCGGGGATGAATCAAGAGGTCGTCGACCAGTGCGTTGGGCGGAAGGTTCGAGCCGAACGGAGCCCAGTCTTTACCGCCGTCCAGCGTAGCGTACACGCCCATTTCCGTCCCGACAAAGAGAAGACTCGGATTCTTGCGGTCCTCTGCGACGACGTACACCGTCCCCTCCGGGAGGTTGCCCGTGACCGATGTCCAGCTTTTGCCGAAGTCTTCGGTCTTGAACACGTAGGGCTTGTAGACGTCACGGTGCCAACCGGCTTTGGTCACATACGCCGTTCCTTCCTTATGGTAGGAAGGGAAGACGCGGGTCACAAAGTAATCCGGCGGCGCTCCCGCGGCATCGAGGCTCGCCGTCGTGTCGGTCCACGTCGTTCCCGCGTTCTGGGTAACCTGGACTTTGCCGTCGTCTGTGCCCGCCCAGATGATCCCCGGGGTGATAGGCGACTCGGCGATGGAGGTCAGAGTGCAGAATTCGATGTTGCCTTTGAGCTTTTCCGGATCATTGGTCGTCAGGTCGGGACTTATCTCCTGCCACGAGTCGCCGCGGTTCAGGGAGCGGAAGACAACCTGCGCTCCCATGTAGAGAATGCGGCTGTTGTGGGGTGAGAGGGCAATCGGCGCGGTCCAGTTGAAACGGAGAGCAGGTTTCTCCTTCGGCCGCGTCGGCCGGATGCTCCGGCTGGTTCCGGTCTTCTGGTCGACGCGCTGGATGGCGCCGTTCTGGGACTCGTTGTACAGCCAGCGGGAATCCTCGGGATCGACGACGTTGACCATGCCGTCGCCGCCGCCGACCGAACGCCAGTCATCGCGTGTGATCTCGCCGCTCGGGCCATTGGAAGGGATCTTGACCGATCCGTTGTCCTGCAGCCCTCCGTAAATGTTGTAGGGTTCCTCCATGTCCACGCTGATCGCGTAGTACTGTGCCAGCGGGAGGTGGTCGAAGACGTCCCAGGTCTTGCCAAAATCGTAGGATACGGCCAGGCCGCCGTCGCTCCCCAGGATCAAATGGTTGGAGTTCCTCGGATCGATCCAGAATGCGTGGTAATCGACGTGGAATGAGCCGGCGATGTTCTCCGGACCGGATTTGCCCCAGGTTTTGCCTCCATCGGTCGAGCGGTAGAAGCTCACGTTCGGCACATAAATGACTTTGTCGTCGTTGGGATCGATGTAAATCCAGCCATACCACTTGCCGCCGCCGATGCTTTCCTTCTCCGAGTTCATCTTCACCCAGGTGTCGCCGCCGTCCTCGGAACGGTAGACCTCGCCGCCGATGGGACGGCCCCGGGTGGTACCCTGGCGCCCGGAGGGCGCTGCTGCTTCACCTGCCGCAGCAGGCCGCGTGTTCTGGTTGTCGATTACCGCATACACGATGCGCGGATTCTTCGGATACACGGCCAACCCGACCCGGGCCAGCTTTCCGGAGGGCAATCCGCCGGCGAGCCGCTTCCAGGTTTTGCCTGCGTCTTTGGAGCGGTAAATGGCAGTCTCGGGTCCGCCTTCGTCGAAATTCCACGGGATGCGCTGCTTGTCGTAGGTCGCCGCAAAGACGGTATTCGGATTTTGCGGATCGATGACCACATCCACCACGCCGACCTTGTCCGATATGAAAAGAACCTGTTCCCAGGTCTTGCCGCCGTCCCGTGTTTTGTAGAGGCCGCGCTCGGCGTTAAAGGAGAAGTGGTAGCCGACGGCCGCCACGTAAACCGTGTTCGGATCCTTGGGGTGGATGGCGATGCATCCGATGTGGCGCGTTTCTGTGAGGCCCATGTGGGTCCAGGTATTCCCCGCATCGGTGGACTTCCACACGCCGAAACCTCGCAGCGGGATGCGGCCCGAGGCTGCATCGCCGGTGCCGACCCAGAGCACATTCGGGTCCGAAGGAGCCATGGCCGCATGTCCAATCGGGACCATGCTCTGGTTGGGCAGGACCGATGTGAAGGTCGTTCCGTTGTTCACCGTCTTCCATAAACCCCCCGTGGATGGAGCGATGTAGAAGGTGTAGGGGTCCTTCTCGTTCACGATCACATGCAGGATGCGGCCGTTCTGCCGAGCCGGGCCGACCGCACGGAAGGAGAACGAATTCATAATGTCGGCAACGGCGACGTCCTGAGGTTCACTGGCCGTAGAGGCGGTGAGCGTCATGGCGAGCAGGATCACAATTCCGAGGATGCGAGTTAGTTTCATTTGGATGATCATTAGCCCTCCTTTGATGAACCCGGTTCTGAGCCGGGCTCCAGGCGCGGACAATCCACAGTATGTCCGGTGGAAGAATGTGTGCCGCCGGTTCTTCTACATTGCGGCGCCAGGAGAAGAGCTTCATATCACAAAAGCACGAAGTGTCTCAACAGAACGGTCAACAGGAGCCCGTCCCCACTTGAGGTGGCGAGCGACATCAGGTTATAGTGGCACAGGATTTTTTCGATGACCTCCAAACGAAGGATGTTGGCAGCACTCAAGAATGAGATCCCCGACCGGCTGCCGGTCACTACGCACCATTTGATGAGTTCGTTCCTCCGGAAATACATGGGCGGGGCTTCCGCGCAGGAGTTCTTCGACAGATTTGGCCTGGATTCGATTCGGTGGGTGGTGGCTCACCGGCCGAATGAAGCGGCGGGGGAGTACTATGATCCGCTCCAGGGCAAACTGGGATTCCTGGAAGCACGAAGGATTGTTTCAGACTGCTGGCGAGTATATTCCGAAGAGATTTCCAATCAGAAAACGCCGACCCAGCGCTTCCGGTTTGTCACGCCGGGAGGCGAACTGACTATGGTCCTGCGGTCTGACGAACACACCACGTGGGTGGTGGAGCCCCTCATCAAGAATAAAGACGACATTGACCTGATTGCAAAGTATGCCACTGCTCCTACCTGCGGCGTGGCTGCTGTTAACGAGGAAGCGGAAGCCTTCGGCGAGCTTGGGCTCATCCGCGGCCAAATCTGCGGCTTCGATGTGTTCGGTCAACCGGGGACATGGCAGGACGCCTCCTGCCTGGTGGGAACCCAACGACTGATCATGGAGACGCACGACGATCCGAGCTGGGTGCACGCCTTGATGCACACCTTGCAGCAACGGAAGCTGACTTATGCCCGTTCTCTCCGGGGCGCCGCATTCGATGTGATCGAATTGGGCGGCGGCGCAGGCTCTTCGACGGTCATTTCCCCGGGGATTTTCGACGAGTTTGTCGCACCCTATGATGCAGAGATCATCCATGCGGCCCACGAGGCGGGACAGCGAATCGTCTACCACACCTGCGGCGGCATGATGCCGATATTGGAGCGTATTGCCGCGATGAAGCCGGATGCGATGGAGACATTCACGCCCGCCAGCATGGGAGGAGATGTGGATCTGGCGGAAGCCAAACAGAGGATTGGCGGGCAGGTCTGCATGATCGGGGGCTTTGACCAGTTTCACTTCTTCACGGGTTGCACGCCGGAGGCAACTCGGGCGGAAGTGCGGCGCTGCTTCGAGGCGGCAGGTCAAGGCGGGGGCTACATCCTCAGTCCCTCGGATCACTTTTTTGACGCTGACCTCGCGTTGATCGAGGCCTTTAGCGGCGAGGCTCGCCGGTGCCTGTATGGCAATTGACGATCCATGCCCGGAGGGCTCTGGAGTGCGGCGCCTCGGCGCCGCTTTCGAGTTTCCTGTACCCCAACAAAAGCATCGCTGAGGCCTGCTCTTTACACGCATTTCATCTTCCATAGACAAACGCTCTGAAGAGCGGGCGAGGGCAACCCGCGCCAATACGGATAATCAGCGCCGAAGGCGCGAGCCATGCCAGCCTGGGGCAACGCCCCAGGACCAAGGTGTGCACTATGTTGATAAGGATGCGTGTAAAGAGCAGGCCTCGGCGCCGCACTCCAGAGCGCTTCGCGCATCAGTATGGGAGGTGGGTTCGGCTGCGGTCAATTACGGATGACGCTCTGATACAGTTTTGCCAGATTGACGTCTAATAATGAGAAAGGTAAGTATAAGATGAGGAAGTCATGACATCGCCAAACCGGCTGGTGCCCTTAATTCTGGCATGCTGTGCGGTTGCGACAGCAAGTTCTTACACGGCTCGATCTGCTGCCCCTCCCATGCAAAGCAGCGGGCAGGCCCAGCCTCCCGCTTCATCGCAAACCATCCATGTACAGGTTCGGCTGGTGCCGGTGGATGTGATCGTCACCGACGCTAAAGATCGGCCCGTGACGGACCTGAAGCAGGAAGACTTCCAGATCTTCGAGAACGGGCAGTTGCAGGAGATCCGGCACTTCGTCGTCCAGGCGCTCGCTGCAGCCCCACCGGAACCCGCCCAGCGACCGCAGCCGGTCCAGACTGCCGAGTTTGCGCCGCAGACCGCGCGCACCTTCCTGATCGTGATGGGGCGCGGCCGGTATGCCGTCTTCAAGACTCTCGAATCCCTGATGCAGTTCGTGCGCAAGGACGTTCTGCCTCAGGATCGCGTTGCGTTCCTCGCCTTCAACCGCGCCACTGATTTCACCACCGATCACGAGCGCATCGCGCGCGTGATCGAGCGCTTCAAGCAGGAACACGAGTGGGTCGAGGCCCTGGAAGCGCAACGCATGAGCGGTCTGGGCGCCATCTTTGGAAATAAGGATTGGCCCAAAGAGACTCAGAAACGCATCGACAAGATCTTCCAAGTCGCTGGCAGCCTGGCATCGCGCCAGCTATCCCCCACCCAGATGGCCGACAAGAAGAAGATGGACAAGGATGCAGCCCAGACCGCGGGAACGCTCTTGGTCAATGAGGGTATCGATCAACTGGCTGCAGCGGGAGACACGGGGGCGGCTCTCAGGCGGAGCATGATGCAGTTCGACACGCTGGCGGCGGCTGCGATCACCAACCTGCCGTTTTCGGAGTATGCATCCTCATTCGCGGCGACGATGCAGTCCACGCAGAACATCTACACCAGCATCGACTACATGCGCTTCATGGAAGGCGAGAAACACCTGCTCTTTTTTACTCCCAGTGGGCTCGATCTGCCGAGAGTCGACTACGATGAGCACCTGGCGGCATATGCAAACGATGCCCGCGTGGCGATCGACACGTTTCAGACCGGCGGCTGTTGTCCGCCGCCGGAATGGCTTTCAACTCTGCGGGACATTTCAAAGCTCACGGGCGGCCGTGCCTCAATTCTGGACTATGTGAGCAAAGGGCTGGCGCGAGTCAACGAAACCACGCGCGTCGAATATCTGCTGGCATTCTATCCGAAAAATGAAAATTGGGACGGGAAGTACCGGCGCATCGATATAAAGGTCAACCGGCCCGGCGTGAAGGTATCCTTCAGGCACGGGTACTACGCACGCGAAAGGCCGCCGGTTTTCAACCTGGCCGAGATGCTATCGTACAGGCGCATCACGTCTGCCGGCGCCTACACGTCCGACCTCAAAGACGTTCCGTTTAATGCCCGTGCGTGGATAGATGATTTTGTCCCAATGCAGATCCGGGTCGACGTAAACATCAAGCCGGAGAACATCGGACTGGCGTTGGTCAACGGACGGCACGCAGGCGACCTGCGCGTCACCATCTACTACGCGGACGGCAGTGGCAGGTACCTCGGTGAAATATGGAAGAACGTAAACCTCAACCTGAGCGAGCCAACTTACCAGTGGTACCTGCAGTCCGGGATTCCGTTTTCCATCATGGTTCCGTTCAAGACCAAAAAGCAGATGATCAAAGTCGTCATTTACGATCCGCAGAGCGACAGGATAGGAAGTCAGGTGATCAAAATGAAATAGGGCTTGGCAGGGGGTTACGGAGCCTGTTCCGAAAATAGAGACAACAGGCAACAAATGTCGGCATCGGAATCGGGGTCGCTATCGCTATCGAAGTTGTTGGTCTGCAAAAGCCGA
>Ga0315280_10002006_pt1 | contig 33689 bp, 30 predicted proteins | sample YL17G06_40_MG_FD_203697 | JGI IMG/M metagenome (GOLD analysis project Ga0315280, IMG submission 203697) | Sediment microbial communities from Yellowstone Lake, YNP, Wyoming, USA - YL17G06_40 | ecosystem: Environmental > Aquatic > Freshwater > Lake > Sediment | place: USA: Wyoming | collected...
CCGAAGCGCTACCGCACACCGACACCCGTGTAGTCACGCGCAAAAAACTGCCGGAGCGCCGCAAAGCTCACTAGAATCAAGCGCTTCCCCAGGGACGCTCACCCTGCCTCAGGGGTGAGCATCCGTTGAATGGTACACGACAGCCGAGTTGTTGGCGAAACTCGGCCCCTGACGGAGTTCGGCGTTCGGGTGGAACCCCATCCGCGGATGACGCAGATTTGGCGCAATTGAATCTGCGTTCATCTGCGTGTATCTGCGTCCCATTCCCTGCCGGCTGCCTCACGCGCTGGCGGCGGACTGGCGGGCCTTGGCGACGCAGGCCAGGAACTTGCGCGCATTCTCCTCGATGACTTCGAGCTTGCCGGCGGCCAGCGCCTTGGCATCCACCAGATCGGCGCCCACGCCCAGCGCGGAAGCGCCGGCCAGCAGGAAATCGGTGGCGGTATCCAGATTGACGCCGCCGGTGGGGGCCAGCAGGATGTGCGGGAAGGGCGCCTTCAGGGCCTTGATGTACTTGGGCCCGCCGACGTTGCCCGCCGGGAAGATCTTGACCAGGTCGGCGCCGGCCTCCCAGGCGGTCAGCACCTCGGTCGGAGTCAGCGCGCCGGGCAATATCACTTTCGAGTAGCGGCGCGCGATCTCGATGGTCTTGGGATTCATCGAGGGCGTGACCAGGAAATCGGCGCCGGCCAGCATGGCGGCCCGCGCGGTTTCCGGATCCAGGATGGTGCCGGCCCCGAGCAGCACCTGCCCGCCCAGCTGGTCGGCTACCTTCTCCATGACCCGGATGGCGCCGGGCACGGTCATGGTAATTTCGATGATGGGAATGCCGCCGCGGTGGATCGCGCCGGCAGCCGCCAGCGCCAGCTCCGCGCTGGTGGCGCGCACCACGGGGATCAGGCCGGTCTCGATGATTCGATGCACAATTTGTTCGCGTGTCATTGTTTAGTTCTCAGTTGTCGGTTTTCAGTTATCAGTTTTCAGCGGGCGGCTCTGACAACTGAAAACTGACAACTGAAGACTTTTTTCATCGGGCGACGCGCAGGCTGGCGCCCTTCATCAGGCCTTCCACTTCCTGCCGCGTGACCCAGGCGAAATCGCCGGGATGGGTCTGCTTCAGGGCCGAGAAAGCGACCCCGTACTGCACCGCGATCTGGTACGAGCCGGTCACCAGACAGCCGTAAATGAACCCGGCGCTGAAAGCGTCGCCGCCGCCGACGCGGTCCACCACCTCCAGATCGTACTTGCGGTCTTCACAGAACTGCCCATCGGCGTAAGCGATGGCCGTCCAGGTGTTCCTCAACACGCTGGGGTTCTCGCGCAAGGTGATGGCCACGGCCTTGAAGCCGAACTTCTCGGCCAGCTTCCGGGCGACTTCTTTGTAAGGTTCGGCGCTGACGCTGGCAAAGTCCGCGTCCGCCGCGCCGGCGCCGTCCGCCCGCTCATCCCGCGCGGCGGGACGGCCCTGTTGCGGCACGATGCCGAACACCACGCGCGTGTCTTCCTCGGTGGTGATCAGGATATCGACCATATCCATGAGCGGCTCCTGACAGGCCCGGGCCTGCTCGGGCGTCCAGAGCTTGCTGCGATAGTTCAGGTCATAGCTGACGCGGACGCCGGCGTTGCGGGCCGCTTCCAGGGCCTCGCGCGTGGTGGCCGCCGCCGAAGCGCTGAGCGCCGGAGTGATGCCGCTGGTGTGGAACCAGCGGGCGCCGCGGAAGGCGGCGGCCCAATCCACCTGGCCGGGCTCGATCTTGCTGATGGCGGAGTTGGCCCGGTCGTACAGCACCGAGCTGGCGCGCGGCGACGCCCCGAACTCGAGGAAGTACAGCCCGCACCGCCCCTCCTTGGCCCACAGGACGTAGTCGGTGTTCACGCCCTGCTCGCGCGCCTTGTTGCACACCAGGCGGCCCAGGGGATTGTTGGGCAGGCGGCTCACCCAGGCCGAGCGCAGCCCCAGCCGGCTCACCCCCACCGCCACGTTCAGCTCGCCGCCCCCAACCCGCACGTCCAGGCTGGGCGCTTGTTCCAGCCGCATGAAATCAGGCGGCGACAGCCGTATCATGGCCTCGCCGAAGGTCACCACGTCACTCATTCCCGCCCTCCAACTCCTTAGCTTTTACCACAAAACAGTTTTCAGTTGTGAGTTGTCAGTTCTTAATCGCAAGCCGATAATGGTCAACTGAAAACTGAGAACTGGCGACTGAGAACTCACTATGAGCAAGCGAATCGGAATCCTGACCGGCGGCGGTGATTGCCCGGGCTTGAATGCTGTTATCCGGGCGGTGGTGAGAAAAGCCATTCCCAGCGGCTGGGAAGTGCTGGGCATCCTGGAGGGCTGGCGCGGGCTGCTGGAGGGCAAGTGGCGGTTGCTGGACCTGGAGGCGGTGCGCGGTATCCTGCCCAGAGGCGGCACCATTCTGCTCACCTCGCGCACCAACCCGCTGAAGCACCAGGGCGGGATGGAGCGCCTGATCGAGAACTATGATCGGGCGGGCCTCGACGCGCTGATCGCGGTGGGCGGCGACGACACTATCACGGTGGCCGCCGGGCTTCAGGAAGCCGGCAAGAACTGCGTCGGTGTGCCCAAGACCATCGACAACGACCTGTCGGGCACCGACCAGACCTTCGGATTCGATACCGCCGTGAGCATCGCCATGGAAGCAATTGACCGGCTGCACAGCACCGCCGAGGCCCACCAGCGGGTGATGGTGGTGGAGGTGATGGGGCGCGACAGCGGCTGGATTGCCGTGGCCTGCGGCCTAGCCGGCGGCGCCGCCATGATCCTCATCCCGGAGAAGCCGATCGTTTTCGACCAGGTCACCGAGGTGCTGCGGCAGCGCCACCGGCGCGGGCGCACCTATAGCATCGTGGTGGCGGCCGAGGGTGCGCGCGTCTCCACCGAGGGCGAGCAGGCACACGTGGTGCTGGCCAGCCAGAAGACCGACGAGTTCGGCCATGTCCGGCACGGCGGCATCGCCCAGGTGCTGGCCGGGGAGATCGAGAAACGCACCGGGATGGAGACCCGCTATGTGATCCTGGGGCACACGCAGCGCGGCGGCTCGCCCACCGCCTTCGATCGCATCCTGGCTACGCGCTTCGGCGTGGCGGCCGTCGAGATGGTGGAACAGGGCCGCTTCGGGCGGATGGTGGCCCTGCGCGGCCGCGACATTTCCTCCGTGCCCTTCAGCGACGCCCTGGCGACGCGCACCGTGGACGACGAGCTGTATAACGTCGCCGCCACGTTTTTCGGATAGCAGCTTTCCTCGCCTGGCAGTATGGACGCACCCCACCGGGCATCAAGGATGCGGCATTAGATCGATCAGGTGATACGTGTCGGCTTCGATCCTGAAATAGAAGCGCCAGCCGCCATCGACACGGGCTTGCCAGATTCCACGCTGTTGGTCGTGTTTCTTGGCGCGCAAGGAAGGATGCCGGAGATCTCGCAACAGGTGCCCCAATTGTTTGCCGAACTCGCGGAGAACGCGCTCGGGCGCCTCCTGAAACGACTTGCTGAAGCGCTCGCTGAACAGGACTTTCACCGCTTTCGCGCTCTCAGCGCCCGCATCGCCTCGCGGGCGGTGTGGAATGGTCCGAGCGTCCGCCCCGCTTTAAAATCGGCGAGACCCTCAGCGATTCTCCTGTCAACCAACGCCTTCGGCGTGAGGATAATGCGGTCATCTTCGACGGCGATCTCCAGATAATCGCCCGCTCTCAGCCCAAGCCGGTCATGGATCTTCTTCGGAATTGCTACCTGCCGGCTCGCGCCAACCTTCACCGCGGCGATGGCCTGAAGGTCGCTCTGTTGTGTAGCCATGCGATTGTATTATACAACGGAACCTGAGCGGGCGCTGCCAGGTTCGATCGGCGTGAATCTGCGTTCCTCTGCGTCCCATTTCCAGGGCTGCGACAATCGCATTGCCAAACGGCGCCGGGCGCGGCAGAATGAAGTGCGCGCACAGGGGACCCGGGGCCTGATCTCAAACTGGAGGATGGCCGTGAAGCTGACTCGCTTTCTGCTGCCTTTGCCGCTTTTGTTCATCCTGTTTCTTGCTTTTTCTTCACAGAATGGCGCTCCGAAACTGACTGCCTCGCCGGCGGCACAGCCCGCGCCGGAGCAGCAATGGAGCTGCCGCATCCTGCTGGGCCTGACAGACGATACCAGCACGCGATGGGACGGTTCGCTGGCGGTGTCGCCGGGTGAGGTGGTGAAGCTGGAGCCGTGGCGGTTCGACGACGGTGACCAACTGGAGGGCGCGTCGGCCTGGAAGATTTCGACGCATCAGGCGCGGGCCTTTGGCGCCGCGGCGCAGCCGGCGCAGGCGGGGCAGGCGGCCAAGAAGCAGGCCGCCAAGAAGCAGGCGGCCAAGGCGGCGCTGGCGGCGGCCGCCGCCGCCTTTCGCCCCATCGTCGCCAACGGCGTGATTGCCACCTTCCGCAACCTCACGCCCGCCTCCCTGGTGCGCGTCGAAACGGCGGAGGGCAATTTCGAGTTCCGGCCCGCGGACATCGACTACGGCGCCGGCCGGAAGCTGCTGGACGGGCGCGTGCTGGTGGACCGCGTGCCGCCGGCTACGCAACTGACGAGCACGCGCGATGACCAGGATTACCCGGCCGCCGCCGTCGATCGCGATGGAAACATCTGGGTGGCCTACCTGCAGTTCACCCCCAACCCGAAATTCACCAGCATCCGCATGGCGGTGTCGGAGCCGATTACCAATTTCGCCGAGCTCGCCGAGCCCACCGGCGGCGATCGGGTATTCGTGATGCGCTACGGCGGAGGGAAATGGTCGGAGCCCATCGCCGTTTCCGAGCCCAAGGGCGACCTCTACAAGCCGGCGATTGCGGTGGACGGGACCAACCGGGTCTGGGTGTTCTGGCCGGCCAACGTGGGCGGCAACTTCGATATTTACGGCGCGCCCATCGCCGGCGGCAAGCCCGGCAAGCCGGTGCGCCTTTCCAAGGAAGCCGATTCCGATATCAACCCGGTGGCGGCCACCGACTCGCAGGGGCAGGTGTGGGTGGCCTGGCAGGCCTTTCGGGGCGGCCGCTCGCAAATTCGCGCCGCGCGCCAGCAGGGCGCTTCCTTCTCGCCGGAGATGGTCGTGGCTGCCTCGCCGGGCAACGAGTGGAACCCGGCCATCGCCGCCTCGGCCACCGGCGAGGTGGCCATCGCTTGGGACAGCTATCGCAAGGGCGACTACGACGTGTATTTCCGCACCTACGACGCGGCCGGCCGGGCGCGGCCGGAGCGGGCCGCAGCCTCCAGCGCGCGCTTCGAAGCCTATCCCACCCTCGCTTATGACCCGGCGGGGCGGCTGTGGATCGCCTGGGAGGAATCCGATGCCGGCTGGGGCAAGGATTTCGGCGCCTACGAAACCACCGGCATCGCGCTCTACCATGGCCGCTGGATCCGCCTGAAGGCGTACCAGGGCGAGCAGGCCTTCACCACGCCGAATTTCGGCGCCACGCTGCCGGGCGTGCCCAGCCCCAAGGTGGATGCGCCGGCGCGCCAGAGCGATCCGGAGAAAGGCGTGCAGCCGGACCCGATGCTGGCCCAGAATCGGCAGCCCAGCCGGGTGCCCCCGCCGCCTCCGCGGCCCAAGAACAGTTTCCCGCGGCTGCTGGCCGACCGTGGCGGGCGCATCTGGCTGGCGTATCGCACGGCGCACCCCACTTGGTGGACGGCTGTCGGGACGGTCTGGTTTGAGAACGTGGTTTCCTTCGACGGGGCGGCTTGGTCAGACCCGGTTTTCATCCCCCACAGCGACAACCTGCTGGACAACCGTCCGGCGCTGGCTTCCATCGCGGCCAACGAGCTGTTTTTGATCGGCTCGGCCGACGGCCGCCAGCAATTCTACTTAGGCTTGCGCACCGCCAACATTCCCGGGCAGCAGTTCCAGGTGGACAAGGACCCGTACAACAACGACCTGTACGCTTCGCGCATCGTGCTCAAGGGGAACGCCGGGACTCCGCGGTTGACGGCGGCGGCCTCCGAGGCGGCGCCGGCGCCGGGCGGCACGGGCGCGGAAACGCCCGACGTGCGGCGCGTCCGCGCCTATCGCGCCAAGATCAATGGAACCGAATACCGCATCCTGCGCGGCGAGTTCCACCGGCATACGGAAGTCTCGATGGACGGCGGCGGCGACGGCCCGCTGGTGGATGCCTGGCGCTATGGGATCGACGCCGCGGGCATGGACTGGATCGGCTGCTGCGATCACGACAACGGCTTCGGCCGCGAGTACACCTGGTGGACCACGCAGAAGCTGACCGACGTTTTCCACGTCCGCGGCTTCTTCACCCCCATGTTCGCCTACGAGCGCAGCGTGGGGTATCCGGAAGGGCACCGCAACCCGGTGTTTGTGCAGCGCGGCGTCCGCACGCTGCCCCGGCTGCCCAGGGTCGATGAGACCGCGCCGGGCAAAGCGCCCGACACCCAGATGCTGTACCAGTACATGCGGCACTTCAAAGGCATCCTGGCCTCGCACACCAGCGGAACGAACATGGGCACCGACTGGCGCGACAACGACCCGGACGCCGAGCCGGTGGTCGAGATCTACCAGGGCGACCGGCAGAACTACGAGATGCCCGACGCCCCGCGCTCCAACAACGAGAACGACTCGATTGGCGGCTGGCGGCCCAAGGGCTTCGTCTCGCTGGCCCTGGAGATGGGTTACATCATGGGTTTCCAGTCCAGCTCCGACCATATCTCCACGCACATGAGTTATTGCAGCCTGTACACCACGGGCGTCAGCCGCGAGGCCATCATGGACGCCTTCCGCAAACGCCATGTCTACGGCGCGACCGCCGACATCCTGGCCGACGTCCGCTGCGGCAGCCACATGATGGGCGATGTGTTCGAGAGCGCGGAAGCGCCGGCTTTCTCGGTGAAGCTGATCGGCACCAAGCCGTTCGCCAAAGTGCACATCATCAAGGACGGCAAGTACGTTTACTCGACGGAGCCGGGCAAAGCCGAAGTAGTCTTCACCTGGCGGGACAATGAACCCACGGCGGGCAAGCGCAGCTACTATTACGTGCGCGGCGAGCAGCAGGACGGCCAGATCGTCTGGGTCTCGCCCATGTGGATTACGTACCGCCCGAAGTAGTGTTTTGATCGTGCCGCCGGCGTGCAACCGCGCTTCCGCCGCCGACTGGTTGCCGGCGACACGGCGGCGGTACAACTCTCTTAGGAGCGTCGCGATGCGCAGATACGTCCTTAGCATACTCTTTTGGGTTGTGTGGGAGGCGATGCTGCCCGCACAGTCGGTTGGCCCGTCGGGGCTTCCGATTGCCGCGCAGGCAGGTGTTCTGGCGGCTGGACCTGCGGCCGCCAGTCCGCAGCGCGTGGTCATCTTCGATATCGATGGGCTGCGGAGAGACGTCTTTGAGACTTCCTACCGCGCCGGCCGGCTGAAAAACCTCCAGAGACTTTTCGAGCAGACGGGCACGGGGACATCGTTCACAAGCGCTGTCTATTTCAAGAACGCCCGGACGATCTTTCCTACGGTCACCTTTGCCGCCCAGGCTTCGATCTTCACCGGAGTGCACCCGCAGGTGCACGGGATCGTGGGCAACCGGTGGTTTGATCGTTCCGCGGGCAAATCGATCGATTACGTGTCCGCCACTTCCACTTCGTGTGTCTACACGATTGGCTCGGGCTGTTCGGCTGGATTGGCGAACCAGTATTTGCAGGTTCCGACGATTTACGAGGTCGCCGCGCAAGGGTCCAGGCGCAGCGTCGTTGTGTTCAGTCAGTATTGGCAAAGGGCCGGCGCAACCCCTGACTCACGCATCACGACTGTCTTGCCCTCGGCGACCGCGTTGTTGAACCTCGGCCGGGGCGAACTGTTCGGCACCACCGGGGTCTTCGCGGATTTCGACGCCGCGATGGTCAAGGCGGCTATAGAGGCGATCAACGCCGGACTCCCGGATATTCTCACTATCTACTTCACTGGCCTGGATGCCACGAGCCACAAGGATGGCACCCGTACCCAGAGCGGCTACCTGGAGAACACCGTCGATAAACTTGTCGGCAGCGTGTTGGACGCGATACAGCAGCGCGAAAGCAACTGGCGGGAAACCGTGCTGTTTGTGGTCGCGGCGGACCACGGCCATACGGATCCCGATGTCAGGGAATCAATCGGCGGCACGGTGGATAACGCCATCAAGAGTGCCGGCTATTCCTCCGACCAGTATTCCCTGGCGTGGAATTACGGCATGGTGCACATCTATTTGCGCAATCGCGGCGGGAACTACACCTGGCAGCAGCCGCCCCGTTTCAAGGAAGATGTCATGGCGGTTGCCGACAGGCTCGCGGTGGCCACCTCCTTGGTGCCGCTCACCTGGGAAATCGTCGTGCGGGGAGCCGACGGGCACTATGCTGTTTACGCCGGCGGCGGCTCCACCACGCCGCTGGCAGCGACGACGAAACATGAACTGATCGAGGCCCTGGAGTGCGACCGGAGCGGAGATATCCTGGTCATTTTCAAGCCCAAGGTCTACTCCACCCTGTCCGAACACGGCTCCATCCATGACGACGATCTTTCGATACCTATCGTTGTGGCCGGCCCGAACATCACTGGCGCAGAGCGCACCGATCAGGTCGGCACGGTGAATCTGGCCCGCACCATTGCGCAGTACCTGGGTTTTGCCGCCGAGACACGGATGCAGCCGGCGCTGCCCGGTATCTTCCGGCCGGCAGTCAACGCCGGAGGAACGGTGAATGCGGCCAGCTTCGTTACGCCGCTGGCCGGAGGTTCGGTGGCTTCGATGTTCGGGTCCAATCTGGCTCTGGGCGTGGCAGTAGCCAGCGGCGTGCCGCTTCCGACGACACTGGACGGCGTCACCGTTCAAGTCAACGGGGTAGCCGCGCCGCTGTTTTTTGTCTCCCCTTCGCAGATCAACTTCCAGTTCCCATGGCAGCAGGCGGGGTCGCAGGCCACCATTACGGTGACGGTTAGCGGGCTTGTCAGTCCCTCGCAAACGGTGGCAACCGCTGCATACGCACCGGCGATTTTCTCCACCAATCAGCAGGGAACGGGCCAGGGCGCCATCCTGATCTCATCCAGCGGAGAGTTAGCTGCCGCTGCGGGGAGCGTGCCGGGAAGTGCGGCGAGGCCGGGGAAACGCGGTGAGTTTGTTTCGATTTACTGCACGGGCCTCGGGCCGGTCGGCAACCCGCCTGCGGACGGCATGCCCGCCGGCGGCAATCCGCCGTCGCGCACAACCGCGCCGGTTTCGGTGACGATTGGAGGCCGGCCGGCCGTAGTCGATTTTGCCGGGCTGGCTCCGGGCTTTGTCGTCCTCTATCAGGTGAACGCCCAGATTCCCGCGGATGCGCCGGCGGGCAATGCGGCGCCGGTCAGCCTCCAGGTCGGCAACGCCGTTTCCAACACCGTGACCATTGCGGTCCAGTAGCGCTTCAGCCCGCGTTTCTCACCGCCTTCTCGGTAATTATGGGGGGCCAGCCCGACGACTACTCCTCGGCCTCGGCGGCGTCAACCTGCATGAGCTTGTTGGCGCGGCGCTGGCGCTCGGCGCTGCCGAAAGTGAGGCCGGGCTTGCAGGCAGTCGGCCGGGAGTTGGCTGCTCGCCAGCGGCTGGATCGGGATTCGTCATCGATTACAATGAAGGATCAACTTGCAACGCGACAACACCAAGGCGAAAGTCTACCAGGTGCGCCAGGTGCGGGCGATTGTCCTCAAGTACAACCTCGGAGGCCGAGAGTCATGCTGAATTACGAGATCATCCTCTATTGGAGTCAGGAGGACGTCGTGTTCGTGGCGGAGGTGCCGGAGCTTCCGGGCTGCATGGCCCACGGCGATACGCAGGAAGCAGCGCTGGCCAACGTCAAAGAGGCAATGCAATTGTGGCTGGACACCGCGCGAGAGTTCGGTGACCCAGTTCCTGAGCCTAGAGGGAGGCGCCTGATCTATGCCTGAAATGAACTTGCGGCGGATGTCGCGACGATTAACAGGGTGGCGATGGTGTGGGCGTCTAGGTCTCACCCGTGTGGATTAGGTGCCCGGGTCGCTGATCGTGCGCTAACCGCACCCGGGTCTATGCCATCAGGTCGCCGTTGGCTCGATTGACTGAAATTCTCCGAAGTGAGGCCGGGGCCATGGCTACAATCAAGTGCAACGCATCCGGATGCCAGAGCACTGATCAGGGGGGTAAGATCTTTTATCAGTGCAGCCATTGTGGCAGGTGGTGGTGCAGTTCCCATGGACACGCGGGCAAGAGGTGTCCAGGATGCCACGAGGGCTTTCTGAAAAGATAGTGACTGGCTCTTCCGGGAAAAATCGTGTGAGGTGAACAATGGCGGTCAAAGATGCATTTGTGCGCACCCTGCGCGAGATGGCCAGCCTGTGGCGCTGTCCTTTGGTTGCTAGCGACAGCCAGACGAAATTCATACTCCAACACCCCGAGATGCCAACGAGTTGCACGGTGTATGCGGGCCTGAAGCCTGCCAAATCGTGGGATCGTGAAGAGTTTGGGGATTTTGTGAGGATGCGTTGGGAGCGCTTCCTGGGGAAGATAACCAAGGAGCTTGATCCGTATTCGCTCCTCATTGACGACTATAAGTTCGCTCCCCCTTTCTATGCGATCACTGAGGTTGAGGGGGTGCCTGGCCTATTTCTGGTCGATTACTACCATTTTCCCTGGACGGCAGAGGATAGCCTGGTCGCTCATGTGATCGCTTCACGATATGCCATGGGCTTGACGGCAGAGCCGATTTCGGGAGTGATCCTGCAGTTTAACCAGTTCGACTCGATTTTTTCGTAGTGTGAAGCGCGAGACGACCGCAAGGCCCCGTATTCTCCGGCAATGGGCGGGCCGGCCATGCTGGCCAAATCCTGCTGCCGGATTTTCTCCACGTTGAATTTCTTGGCCGCGACCAGCATCCTCTCCAGCACCTGGTCGAAGTCGAAGGATGTGGCCTTTGAAAAGCGTCCTCTGCGTCTCCGCAGTTCCAATTAAATCTCTGGTGGTCCTTGGCGATAAACTTCACGCCGGTGGCCGATTCGAACCACAACGTATCCTTCCGCGGCGCGGCGATAAATCACGCGGTAGTCGCCCACGCGCAACCGATAGAACCCGCTGAAGGGACCGGAAAGCGCAGTCCCCTGGCCGCCTCGCTCGATCAGGTTTCGCTCGATCGTGCGTTGCAGCCGCAGCGCAACAGGCGGGTCCAGACCGCGCAGGTCTTTCTCGGCGGAAGCCTTGTACTCAACTTTTGCGGGCAAGGCGTTTCCGCATCTCGGCGGAGGAGATAATTGGATCGTCTTTGTCCCTCCACCGCTCCAAGGCGATCAGGTAATCTGCGTACTCTTCCAGGTAGGTTTCAAGGGCCTTGACGATCAGATATGTGCGGGACCGTTCGGTCGCCTGGGCCAGTTCATCGAGCGCCTTGCCGATATTCTCTGGGAGCCGAATGGAAACAGACATTGCCATGGGATGTATCCCCTGCATTCTTTGTAATACAAGCACGACGACAATTGCAAGGGCCTGCTTGGTTTTGCTGCGACATGCCACCTGCCGCCTGCGACTTCATCGGCCGATTCTGCCGAGGCGGGCGGCGGTGGCGGCCGCTGGATTGCGCGCCGCCGCGCGCTGAGCGGTCCCTTCAGGTCATCGGTTCCGGGCCAGGTGTCACTCGTCACTCGTCACTGACCGGCGGGCCGGCCATGCTGGCCAGATCCTGCTGCCGGATTTTCTCCACGTTGAATCTCTTGGCCGAGGCCAGCATCTTTTCCAGCACCTGGTCGAAGTCGAGCGATGTGGCTTTTGAAAAGCGGATGGGATTGATGCGGGCCACCACGAATGCGCGCAGGTAGGGGTTGGTCAGGCCGCGGTCTTTCAGCTTTTGCACCACCTCGGACACGGCATCGTCCAATTCAATCAGCTTGTTGGCGCGGCGCTGGCGCTCAGCCAGCGCCTTGGCAATGGGCTCGTCGAGGAACCCGTCGATGCGCTTCAGCAGCGGATGATACGCGCCGCCGCTGATGCGCGGGCGCTTTTCGTAGCAAATGCCCAGCGTCAGAAAGGCCGGTTCTTCCAGCTCAAAAGTGTAGTCGGTCTCCTGGCCCGAAGGACCCTCCAGGGCCCGCTCCATGCGGATCGCTTCCAACGATTTCTCCCTCACGTTGTGCGCCTTTTCGGTATTGAGCGCCAGGATCTTGAAGGCCAGCTCGGGATCGGGAAGCAGCAGCGCGGTCACGCTCTTGGCCCCCAGTTTCTTGAGGGCCTGCAGGCGGTGGTTGCCGTTGGGCGTCCAGTAGCCGCTGTCCTGGTGAACGGCGATGACCGGATCGAGGAAGCGCCCGATCTTCTCGATGACGTTCATCAGACGCTTGACGTGGGCCTCGGAGGCATCGCGCTGGTAGGGTGTGGGCGCGACCTTCTCGATGGGCAGCGTGACCAACAGAACCGGCTTGCCGCCGTAAGGCTCCAGGTAGCTGCCCAGCACGCTGCCGCCGTCGGCCTCCACGGTCTGGGCGAGCGAGCTGAACTGGCCTTCAAGCGCGGCCTTGGTGGCGCCGGCGGCCAGCCCCACCGTGCCCGGCGCCACCTTCTTGCGGCGGGTTCTCTTCTTCAGTTGCGCCATGGCGTCCCTCCTCACTCATGAAGAGTAAACCACCAGGGCGCCGGGAGACCAAGCAGATTTCTCAACGCAGTCGCGATGCCGCGGGCGGCGCCCGGAAACCATGAAAAGCGCTGCAACAGAGCCGCGACCGTAAGGGAGCGGACCAGCCATTCGGCCGTCGGCGGCGCGCACGCACCGGCAACGCGTCGCCTGCGGTCCGCTCCCTCACGGTCGCGGCTCGGTTGCGTCCGCCATGAGGGTTGATTCGCGGCGCGGGATTGCACATAATGCCAGCCGAATCCCGACGCGAAAGGATAGGGAGCATGATGCACACACGCCGCCATTTTGTAGCCGCCTCGGCCGCCGTGGCCGCCGCTGCCGCCGCCGGAATGCGCGCCGCCCAGCGGCCCACCAAGGACGACATCTCGCTGGCCGCCTGGTCGATTAACCGCAGCTTCTCTGCCACGCACCGCTGGAAGAACCTGGATCTGCCGCGCATCGCGCGCGAGGACTTCGGAATCAACGGCCTGGAGCTGGTCAACCAGTTCTTCGAGAACCCGGTGCAGGGATACTTGCGCCAGCTCAAGAACAATGGCCGGAAGTTCGGCGTCACCTTCGTCCTGGTGATGGTGGATGGCGAGGGCGACATGGCGGCGCGCCACAAGAGCGAGCGGATGGAGGCCGCCGTCTGCCATCGCAAGTGGGTGGACATCGCCCACTTCCTGGGCTGCCATGCCATCCGCTGCAACCTGGGCGGGCCGCGCGAGGGATGGAAACAGGACAAGGACCTGGTGGGCCGCGCCGCCGAAAGCTTCAACAACCTGCTGGAATACGCCCGGGGCGCCAGATTGAACGTGCTGATTGAGAACCACGGCGGCGCTTCCTCGGACCCGGAGGTGCTGGTGGGCATCATGAAAGCGGTCAACAATCCGGATTTCGGCGTGCTGCCGGACTTCGGCAACGTCAACGCCGGCGACGACAATGCCGAGGTGATTCGCAAGATTGTTCCCTACGCCAAGGGCATTTCGGTGAAAGCCGCGTGGGCGCTGGACGGCACTCATCCCCGCTGGGACCTCGAAAAGCTGATCAAGATCTGCCAGGACGCCGGTTATCACGGCTTCTGGGGCATCGAGTCGTCGTATGGCGGGGGCGGCCGCCGCGCGCCAGGCGCGGCCCAGCCGGAGCCGGAGTTGTCGCCCGACCAACTCTGGGAGAACGAGAAAAAGGGCGTGCTGTTGACCAAGGCGGTCCTGGAACGCTTGGTCCTGAAAAAGAGCTAATCCGCGGATTTTGCGGATTCACGCAGATATGTTAGGAGGTGGTATGCGGCTGTTTCCTACCTTCGGTTTGGCGCTGATAGCCGTGTTTTTTGCCGGGTGGCCTGCTGGAGTCTTTGCGCAAGCGCCGCGTGACATACGAACGGCTCTTGTGCTGACGACTGCCGACGACGCGTTTCTCGGCAGATGGGACATCACCATTCCCGCGCCCGATGGTGGGCGGGGCCGCGCCTGCTGGTTGGAGATCACGCGCGAGGGCGGGGAACTGAAGGCGCGCTTCCTCTCCGGCGGCGGCAGTCCCTTTCCGCTCAAACAGATCTCGATCGACAGCGGCGAGTTGAAATTCCAGCACCCGAGCGGCCGGCCTCCCGAGCAGGTTACCGCGGCCTACGCCGCCCGCCTGGTCAAGGGCCGGCTGGAAGGCACGGTGACGGCCGGCAAGCAGAAGCCGCGTCCCTGGACCGGCCTGCGCCCGCCCGTATGGCCCAAGGATCCGCCCAAGCGCAAGCCCGGCAAGCCCGTCGCCCTGTTCAACGGCAAGGACCTTTCCGGCTGGCTGGGCCAGAACCCCAGCCGCCCGCTGGGTTGGGAAGTGCGGGACGGCATACTGCTGAACCCGAATCCTCCGGCCAACAATATCTACTCCGAACGGAAGTTCATGGACTTCAAGGTCGAGGTGGAGTTCAACCTGGAGGCGCACAGCAACAGCGGCGTCTACCTGCGCGGCCGGCATGAAATCCAGATTCAGGACGACTACGGCCAGCAGACGTTGAACGAGGGCACCCAGGGCGCCATTTACGGCTTCATCACCCCGTCGGTGAACGCCTGCAAGCCGGCCGGCGAGTGGCAGACGCTGGAAGCCACCATCATCGCCAACCGCGTGACCGTCATTCTCAACGGCACGAAGATCATCGACAATGCGGTGGTTCCGGCGCTCACCGGCGGCGCCCTGGATGCCAACGAGGGCGACCCCGGTCCCATCCTGCTGCAGGGCGACCACGGCGTGATCCGCTACCGCAAGGTTGTGGTTACGCCACTGATTTGAAGCGGCTGTGGGCTGTAGGCCGTGGGCTGTAGGTTATCGACAGCCGAGCTGCAGTCCACAGCCTACAGCCGAGCCTTTCTGTCTTGATGCCTTTGTGGTTAGATAGAGGGTTATGAAGCAGCCGAAACTAGACGGAATCTTTCCTCCCATCACCACCCCGTTTCTGCCGGACGGCGAGTTTTCGCCGCACAAGCTGCGCGCCAACATCGATAAGTGGAACCAGACCGGGCTGGCGGGCTACGTGCCCACGGGCTCGACCGGCGAATCCGTGCTGCTGACCAAGGACGAGAAGTTCCGGGTTTGGGAGACGGTGCGGGAGGCGGCCGCGCCGGGCAAGCTGCTGATGGCCGGCACCGCCGCCGAATCGGTGCGGGAAACCATCGAGCTCACCAACAAAGCCGCCGGCCTGGGATACGCGGTGGCCATGGTGCGCACGCCGCACTATTACAAGGCGCAGATGAACCGCCCGGAATGCCAGTTGACTTACTACCGCGCGGTGGCCGACGCGGCGAAGATTCCGGTGCTGATTTATAACTTCCCGCAGGCCACCGGGCTGGACATCCCGGCCGAGGTGGTGGCCCAGCTTGCCGGGCATCCGAACATTTTGGGCATCAAGGAAAGCTCGGGCAGCATCGAGAAGGTGGCGCGGATGGTGGACAGCACGCCGGACGATTTCCAGGTGCTGGTGGGTTCGGCGCCGACCCTCTATGCCAGTTTCTGCGTGGGGGCGGTGGGGGCCGTCCTGGCGTTTGCCAACGCCGCGCCGGGCGCCTCGCTGGCCGTTTACGAAGCCTGGAAGGCCGGCGACCATCAGGCGGCGCGCGAGCAGCAGCGCTTGATCGCCGCTCCCGCCGTCGCCGTCACCGCCAGACACAGCATCCCCGCCCTGAAGTACGCCATGGACCTGAACGGTTACTACGGCGGGCCGCCGCGGCTGCCCTTGCTGCCGCCCTCGCCGGCGGTCAAAGCCGAAATCGACGAACTCTTCAAAGACATCAGGGCCTGATTCACCACAAAGACACAAAGAGCACGAAGAACCACAAAGAATTCTTTGTGGGACTTTGTGTTCCTTGTGCCTTTGTGGTTCAGTTGGTTTTACCGGAGAGCCAGCCTTCCAAGATCCGTTGCTGAAGCGGGTCGGGGTTGGCGATGGGCGAGACCAGAAACAGCACTTCGGTGGCGCGCCCGGCCGCATACTTGGCCTTGAACTCACGCCCCTCGCGGCGCAGTTTCAATTCCACCTTGTTGCCCGGTTCCATGCCGGCAAATACCTCGGCCAGGGAGCGGCGCGGGGCGCGGCCGTTGACAGCCAGCAACTCGTCGCCGGGACGCACGCCGGCGCGCTCGGCCGCGCCGCCGGCATCCACCGCGCGGATGGCATAGTCGCGGCCGGGCGCGCGCCAGGCCGCGAACCCCGGCGCCGCTACCACGCGCTCCCGCTTCAGCAGCGCCAGCCCGGCGGCGCCCAGATACGAATCCCACGGGATGGGCTGCGCGGTTTGCGCCAACCGGGCCAACACCGGGCCGAAGGGCCGACCCGTCAGCTTCTCGGCAGCCTCCTGGAGGTCCGCGCGCTCTTCAAAGCACCTGTCTTTTTTTGCGTAATTTTCGTTGAGGTAGCGCAGAAGATCGTCGAGGCTGGCTCGATTCTCCGAGACCTGCCGCATGTAGAGGTCGAGCAGGAACCCGATGAGTTCTCCGCTCAGGTAATAGGAGACGCTGCGGTCCGCGCCGCTGTAGTAGGCGTATTTCTCGAGCCAGGCGTCGAGGCTGGATTCCTCGGCGCTCTGGAACAGCCGCGCCGGACGGCTCTCGTAATCCCGGATTTCGCGGCCCAGGCGCTGCAGGAATTCGTCGCGCGTCATCAGGCCGGAGCGCAGCAAGGTGTAAGCGCCGTAAGTGGAGGTCACTCCTTCGCTGAACCACAGGGCGCGGGTGTATTGTTCGCGCTGGTAATCCACGGGGACCAGCGAGCACGGCCGGATGCGTTTCACGTTCCAGAGGTGGAAGAATTCGTGCGCGGTGATGTTTTCCAGGCCGCGGAGGCCGGCGCGATTCTTCACCGGCCCGCTGTCGATGGCGACGGATTCGGCATGCTCCATGCCTCCTCCTCCGCCCTCCCGGAAGTGGTAGATGAAAGTGAAGCGGGAAAAGGGAACGTCGCGCATCAGCGCGGTCTCCGCGGTCACGATCTTCTCGATCGAGGCGCGAATCTCCGCCATCGAGAAGGCGTCGTGCGGGGCATGGACTACGATGCGGTAATTGCCGCCGCCGGCCGAAAAGCTGGTCTCCTGGAAATCGGAAATCTCGAAGGGGGAGTCGGCCAGGTGATCGTAATTGCGCCCCAGCCAGACGCCGTCCTTTTCCGGCAGCGCGGTGGCCACCTTCCACTGCGGCGGCAGGTCCGCCAGGCGCACCTCGGCCGGCTGCGCGCGATGGGCGTCGGTGTACATCAGGATTTGGGCGGGATTCAGGAAGGCGTGCTGCGCGTTGAGCTGCGCGCCGAACGGCCCCGCCTGGTCGGCGTAGACGCGATAGCGAATGCGGAGCGGGCCGGCGGCCGGAAGCGTGATGCGCCAGCTTCCCTTGTCGATTTTCTCCACGGCGGCCGCGCCGCCGCCGGCCGTCGTGGCGCCCACCTCGCTCACATACTGCCCGAAGTCCCGCACCTGGTAGAGCGCGTTCCAGGCCGGCATGCGGGCCACCACCTGGAGCGCGGCGCCGGAATCCAGCTCCATGGTGACGCCGAGGTAATGCCTGTCCGGATTGGCCAGCGAAACGGTGTAGCGAACCTCCGCGGCCGGGCAGGTCACCACAGAGACACAGAGGACACAGAGAACCCATAGAGTTTCTCTGCGTCCTCTGTGTCTCTGTGGTGAATTCATCCTTTTCCGGCGAAGCGGTTTACTATATCATTCCCGCTTACCCGGGTAGCGGGCGACATGTATCGAGCCGACCTTCACGTCCACTCCTATTTTTCGGGCACGGCCCGGCATCTGCGCCTGCTGCGCTGCCGCGATTCCTACTCCTCGCCGCTGGACATCTACCGCACCGCCAAGAAGCGCGGGATGGACCTGGTCACCATCACCGACCACGATTCCATCGACGGCTGCCTGGAGCTGCTCCAGCGCCGGCCGGCCGGCGATTTCATCATTGGCGAGGAAGTCAGCTCCTACCTGCCGGATTTCCGGCACCAGATTCACATCGGCGTTTACGGCATCACCGAGAGCCAGCACCGCGACATTCAGAAGCTGCGCGGCGACGTGCGCGAGCTTGTGGGGTACCTGCGCGCCCAGGGCATTCTGTTCGCCTTGAACCACTTCTTCCACAACTTCGAGCGGGGCGAGCGACTGCAGCAGTACATGGAGCAGATGGGCGGGCTGTTCGACGTGTTCGAGGAACAGAACGGATCGATGCAGCGCGTCCACAACCTTTTCATCTCCCACTTGCTGCGGCACATGGAGGGCCGGGGCAAACGCCTGGCGCGGATCGGCGGCAGCGACGCCCACACCTTGCGCCGCATCGGCCGCACCTATACCGTCTCGGAAGAGGCCGGCGGCAAAGAACAGTTTCTTCAGGCCATTCGCGAGGGGCGCACCTACGTGACCGGGCGGCACTGCAGCCAATGGCAGCTCGCCGGCGACATCTACGGCGTGGTCCTGCGCTACTACCCTTACATCGTCAATATCAATTCCCGCGAGTTTTCGCTGTGGAAGCGGGTGCGCAACCTGGGAATCAGCGTGGCGCTGCTGCCGGCCATGGTCCTGCCCTATCTGGCCGCAGTGCGGCACAGCCGTTCGGAAGACCAGCGGCTGCGGCGGTTCGCAGAGAAGTTTCTTGGAGAAATGGCTCCCCGGATGAGGAACTTTTCCTCGGAGTAGCAGCCTCCAGGCTCCAGGAGATTACCTGCAACCTGCTACCCCTCAGGCCACGTATTTAGCATAGGCGCAAATGAAGCAACGGCGCGGCGCGGAGCAGGGTGGGGACGCGGGTGGTAGCGCCGGGCAGGCCGGCATGTTAAGATGAGTCCTTGTCAGGCTTCGGGTCCCGTGCAGCCGGAACCCGCAAACCCCGCCAGGCCCGGAAGGGAGCAACGGTAGTGGGACCCTCGGTGTGCCGCGGGGGAGCCCGAAGTCTGGCAATGACATGCCTTCCGCTCTCCGGCAAATGGCTCCATCCCGTCCGATACGGCCCCGAGCATCCCGCGCTTCGCGGTTCGGGAGGACGACATGAAGCGTAAGATTGCGGTTTCAGCCCTGGCGGTGCTGAGCCTGGTTCTGGTGGCTTGCGAAACGGTGAAGATCAGTTCCGTGGTGAACGATCCTTCGCGCTGGGTAAACAAGACGGTCCGGGTTTCCGGAACCGTGACCACCAGCATGGGGGCCGTGGGACATGGAGCCTACCAGGTGTCCGATGGCACGGGAAGCATCTGGGTGATCAGCAGCCGTGGGGTGCCGGCGCGAGGCGCCCAGGTGGGCGTGGAGGGCACGTTGTTCCAGGGGGCGCAGTTCATGGGACAATCCTTCGGCGTCGCCATTCGCGAGAAACAGCACCGCACCCGGTGAAGATGGTCCAAAGTCCAAGGTCCAAGGTCCAAAGTCAGCTATCATTGGGACCTTGGACCTTGGGACCTTGGACCTTGGACCTATGTATACGGTCATCGCCCGCAAATACCGGCCGCAAACCTTCGCCGAGGTCGTCAGCCAGGAGCACATCAAGCAGACCCTGCGGCACGCCATCGAGCAGAACCGGATCGCGCACGGCTACATTTTCTCGGGACAACGGGGGACGGGAAAGACCACGACGGCCCGGTTGCTGGCCAGGGCCCTGAACTGCGTGCGGGGGCCGGCGGCGGAGGCCTGCGGGGAATGCCCCTCCTGCCGCGAGATTGCGGCCGGCAATTCCGTGGATGTCATCGAGATCGATGCGGCGTCGAACCGGGGCATCGATGAAATCCGGGCGCTGCGGGAGAACGTGCGCTACGCCCCGGCCCGCGACCGCTACAAGATCTACATCGTGGACGAAGCGCACCAGATCACGCGCGACGCCTGGAACGCCCTGTTGAAGACCCTGGAAGAGCCGCCCGGCAACGTGCTGTTCGTGTTTTGCACCACGGCCTCGCACGCCATCCCCGCCACCATCGTTTCCCGCTGCCAGTCGTTCCGTTTTCACAACCTGGGGTTCGAGCAGACCATGTCGCAACTGCGGCGCGTTTGCGCCGAGGAAGGCATCGAAGCCACCGACGACGCGCTGGCGGTCATGGCCAACGCGGCCGAGGGCAGCCTGCGGGACGCCCTCTCGGCGCTGGACCAGGCCATCGCCTGCTGCGGGCGGGTGCTGGATGGAGCGGCGGTGCGCAACCTGCTCGGCGTGGTCAGCAGCGAGGTGCTGGAGGAAGTGGCGGCGGCCGTGGTGGCCGGCTCCAGTGACCGCATGCTGGAGGTCGTGGACCGCCTGGTGCGCGAGGGCCACGACTTGCGGAACTTCTGCCGGGAGCTGGTGCGGCATTTCCGCAACCTGCTGGTGATGCGCACGGCCGGGGCGGCCAGCGGCCTGGTGGAAGCGCCGCCGGCCCAGCGAGAGCGGCTGGCTTCGGCTGCCCGCCAGTTCGGCGAAGACGACCTGACCCGGCTCCTGCAGCTTTCTCTCTCGCTCTATGCGGAACTGCACCACTCGGCCGCGCCGCGGTTTCACACCGAGCTGGGCCTGTTGAAGCTGGTGCATGCCCGGCGGCTGGTGCCCCTTGAGGAGCTTCTGGCGCGGGACGAAGGCGGGCCGGGCCCGCCCCCGCGCGGCGGAATGCGCCGCTCCGGGCCAACGCCGTTCGAAGCCGATTCGGCCCGCAAAGGAGGCCACACGGCGGCGCCGGACGACTCGTCATCGGTCCAGCCGGCGCCCGCCGCTGCTCCGGCAGCGCCCGCCGGCCCGGTCCCCGGCCAATTGCTGGTCCGGCTGGAGCAGATGGCCAAGTATATGCTTGCCATTAACCTCGAACAGGCCACGAGCTGGCAGGTGGGCGACACGGAGGTGACGGCCTGCTTCCCGCCCGGCGACGGCGTGCAGCATATCATCAGCCGCGACGACCAGGCCCTGGTGCGCCAGCTTTGTTGTGAGTTGCTCGGCCGCCCGGTGAGCTTCCGCTTGTCGATGGAGACAGGCGCGGCCGGCAATGGCGCGGCGGAGAGCGCCGGAACCGCCGCGCCCGGCTGGGCCGCTGTCTCCCAACCGGCTGCGGGTTTCGACCGCGCCCGCAACGATCCCCAGGTGGCGGAGATGATCCGTTTTCTGAACGCCGAGGTGATCGAGGCGCGAGACCTGCGGCGCAAAGAATAGGCTGCGGGGCGAGGAGAGCGAACCGATGCGGAATCTTCAGCAGATGATGAATCAGGTCCGCCAGATGCAGGAGCAGATGCAAAAGCAGATGGAAGCGCTGCGCGTCGAGGCGGCCTCCGGCGGCGGCATCGTGCAGGCCCGCATGAACGGCCAAAAGCAACTGCTCGAGATAAGAATCGATCCCGAAGCTCTCAAGGACGCGGATGTGGAGATGCTCCAGGACCTGATCGTCGCCGCTGTCAACGAGTGTGCCCGGAAGGTGGACGAGGAACTGCAATCGAAAGTCGGTGCGCTGACCGGCGGCCTCGGCATCCCGGGAATGTTCTGACCTGGCACCTGGCACCTGAAACCTGGTTATGCCTGACTACGCCGAGCCGATCACCCGGCTCATCCAACAGTTGAAGCGCTTGCCTGGCATCGGCCAGAAATCGGCCGAGCGCATGGCCTTTCACATCCTGAACAACTGGTCGAAAGAAGAAACCGGGGTGCTGGCCGAGGCCCTGCTGGATATGAAAGAGAAGATCGGCTACTGCTCGGCGTGTAACAACATTACGGACGTGGACCCCTGCCAGTACTGCTCGGACCCCACCCGCAATCCCAAGCTGGTCTGCGTGGTTCAGCAGCCGCACAACATTGTCGCCATCGAAAAGACCCGGCAGTACAACGGCTGCTACCATGTCCTGATGGGCGCGCTTTCGCCGCTGTCCGGCGTAGGCCCGGACCAACTAAAAATCAAGGGCCTGCTGGAGCGGATGAAGGCGGGTGTGATCCAGGAGATCATCCTGGCCACCAACCCCAACGTGGAAGGCGAAGCGACCGCGGTGTACCTCTCCAAGCTGCTGAAGCCGCTGGGTGTTCGCGTCAGCCGCATCGCCATGGGGGTTCCGGTGGGCAGCGACCTGGATTACGCCGACGAAGTGACCATGAGCAAGGCGCTGGAAGGCCGCCGCGAGATGTAGATCCATTCGCAGATTACGCAGATTTAGGCGTGTTGGCACGGCGCGCCGGGGAGCCACAATGCCCTCCTTCACCTCGCGCGCTGGCCGGCAAGATGTCAGCGCCACGTCCCGGGCCCTGTGATTAGATATCCCCGATGAAAACGTGTCTGTGCGTGTTGGTTGAGGTGTGCCTGAGCGTGTGCGTCTTCGCCGCCAACGACCAGGTAGCGGTGGCTTCCGGCTGGGATTGGTCGCTGCCCTCGGGCATGCAACCGGTTCCGTACTCCGGTTTCGTCACCTGGGGAACAAACCGCTTCTCCGACAAGATCACCGTTTTCGGCATCATCGTCCCCTGGCGGCTGGTCAACACCGCTCCCGGCGTGTACGACTGGAAGCCGGTCCTGGAAAACATACAGCGGGCCAAATCGCAGGGAATGCGCGTCGGCCTTCACGTCAAGGGAGTGGAGCGGGCGATGGTCCCGGAATGGGTCCTCAGCAAGTACAGCGTGCCGATCATCGACGTACGGCCGCTGCAGGAAAACCAGCCCTGGCGCTTGCAGATCGTGCCGCCCTGGCATCCGGACGTGATGCGCGAATACGCGAAGTTCCTCGAGGAATTCGGCAACAGCGGCATTCCGCAAATGCCCGAGGTCGTTTACGGGTACATCCACGGCATCAGCCCGTCGCGCGGCGAAGAGCTGTTTCTGCGCCCGGTGGACATCGACGAGTGGGAGAGAACCGCCGGGCTGACCCCGGACCTGCTGGCGCAATGCCTGAAGCTGCGCTTGGACGGCATGCTGAAGGCTTTCCGAAGCGTCGAGCACAAGCTGGCCTGGATGGCGGGCGGGCCGCTCGCCGCCGGCCAGAAGGGGCACGAGGAATACGCGCGCCAGACCGACGGGCTGATGGAGTACGCCCTGGCCCACGGCGCCGGCTGGCGCAGCGGCGGCGTCGATTTTCAGCACACCCTGTTTCGCTCCAAGCCTCTGGGCGCCTCCCTCACCCCCGACGGCTACTGCGTGATCGATGAGACGCTGCCCATCCACGCCGAGAAGCGCTTTAATGGGGACGAGAACGAGGAATACGGCAAGTACTGGGAGTGGCGCTTCGGCCCGGTGGAAGAGCATGACTACCGGCACCGCATTTCCACGCTGCGGACGCTGCAACTTCGCCAGAACTTCCAGTACATCAGCCCTGCCACATTGCAGTTCAACCCGGAACTGAATGAGTACGCCCGGCTGACGCAAGGGCGCGCGGCGGGGAATTCGCCCGACGCCTGGGCCTACCTGCGGGAGTGCGCCATCCGCGGCGAGCGGGGGCCGCTGATCGTCAAGAACCTGGAGCGCTGGCTGGTGCAGCGTGATGTGGAAGGCAGCCAAAGCGTGGCCTGCCAGCGTGTGGACCGGCACCCGCTCGGCGCCGACCCGCCCGGGCGGAACTGGGACTTCGACGCCCGGCGCTCCGACCGCAAGAATGGACAGGACGGGTTGGCCTTCAGGCTCGATCCGAAGTTCTGGCCGGCGACGGAGACGGCCGTCCTGAAAGTAACTTACACGGATGGCGAGAAAACGTCCTGGCAGGTGGAGTACAGCGGCCTGGGCGGCGGGAAGCGGACATCGGCGAAGGTCACCGGCAGCGGCGACGGGCAGCGCAAGACCGCGACTCTGGACCTCGGCCCGCTTTCGGCCGCCGGAGCTTTCGCCGCCGGCACGGACTTCCGCATCGTGACCCTCGGCCCGGGCGATGTAACGGTGACGCTGGTTCGCATCCTCAAGGCCAACTGGCGAGAGCAGTAGGCCGACGGCTGCCTGCTGACTCCCGGCTTCTGTTTGTGATAAACATTCCTATATGAAGCGCCTGATCCTGTTCGTTCTCATCTGCCTGGTCGGGAGCCTGCACTCACACGGTTCGGATCCCGGGGAGGCGGCGCCGTCCCGCCGCGTGCTGGCTTTCTATTACAACTGGTATGGGACGCCGGCCTTTCAAAAAGGGAAATGGGAACACTGGGCGGAGTGCCGCGGCTGCACGCATGACCCGGCGAAAACCGTGGAGATCGCCTCGCCGCGCGACGGGAAAAAGTTAACTGTGCCGGACACCGGGACCACGAACCACCCGCACCAGCTTTATGACTCCAATGATCCCGCGGCCATCCGGCGGCACCTGAAGCTGGCCGAGCAGGCCGGCATCGATGCCTTGATCGTGACTTGGTGGGGAAGGGGCTTGTACCACGATCGCGCCCTGCGCCTGGCCATGGACACCGCCGCCGAGGCGAAGTCACCGGTGAAATTCACCATCTACTACGAGCAGACGCCGCGGGGCGCGGCCGACCCGGTGGCCGCGGTGATCGACGATTTCCGCTACCTGCGCGAGCAATACGGCGCGCATCCCTCCTTCTTCCGCCACGGCGACAAGCCGGTGTTTTTCGTTTACGGCCGGGCCATGGGGCAGATGCAGCCGCAACAATGGGCGGCGGCGCTGGCCGGCCTGCGATCGATGGGCCCCGCGCTGGTCATCGCCGACGGGCTGAATCCGAAATGGCTGGAGTGGTTCGACGGCCTGCACGAATACAATCCTGTCGGCCAGATCCTGAAAAAGACGGACATGGCCGCCCGCTACCGCGATACGGTGGCGGCCTGCCGGCCACGCTCCAAAATCTCCACGGCAACCGTGTTGCCCGGCTACGACGACGGCAATATCGGGCGGGAACGGGTGACCCGGCTGGGCCGGGAGAACGGCGAGTTGTACAAGCGGCTCTGGCAGGCGGCCATGGAGGCCGACCCCGACTGGGTGCTCCTTACCAGTTTCAACGAGTGGCACGAAGGAAGCGAGATCGAGCCCGGCGTGGAATGGGGCGACCAGTTCCTCGACCTCACGGCCGACTACTCGAAGAAATTCAAGAAGAAGTGATTGAATCAGGGGCCGGGCCCGGAGCCGCAGGTTGCGCAGATTTCACCGATTACTCTTGAATCTGTGCAATCTGCGCAATCTGCGGCTGCGCGCCGGTGGCAGGATTTTGGATTGATTGTTCAATTTGCCGGCGGATTCCGCGATAATGACGGTTTCTATGGTGCGCACTCATCGTGTTCTATGGCTTGCCTGGCTGCTGATTCTTGTGGCGGTGTGTCCGGCGCAACAGTTCGCGCCCGCCGGCGCGGCTCCTGCCCAGACCAATGGCCTGGAAGCGGAGATTCGAACGCTGCGCGAGCGGCCGGCGGTCAAGGCGGCGCTTCAGCACCTGAGCGATCAGTACGACCGGACGGTGGCCGACATGGTGGCCATCACCCAGATTCCCGCCCCCTCCTTCAAAGAGCAGGCGCGCGCGAAGTTCTTCGCCGAGCGCCTCCGGGAGGCGGGCCTGAAAGATACCCACATCGACGAGGAAGGCAACGTGGTGGCCGAGCGGCCGGGAGACAATGGAGAGCCGACGGTGATGTTAGCCGCCCACCTCGACACCGTTTTTCCGGAAGGCACCGACGTACGGGTCAAGAGGAAGGGGACGGTCTACAGCGCGCCCGGCGTCGGCGACGACAGCCGCGGCCTGGCTGTGGTGCTGGCCGTGGCCCGGGTCATGGAGGCTGTCCAACTGAAAACCAAGGGCACGGTGGTTTTTGTCGGGGACGTGGGTGAGGAGGGGCTGGGCAACCTGCGTGGGACGCGCTACCTGTTCGAAAAAAGCCCCTTGCGGAAGCGGGTGGATATGTTTGTGTCGTTGGAAGGCGCGGGCGACACAGTCATCACCAACGGCGGCGTGGCCAGCAAGCGCTACCGGGTCACCTTCCGCGGCCCGGGGGGACACAGTTTCGGGGCCTTCGGGTTGGTCAACCCGGCCTTCGCCATGGCCTCCGCGGTCACGCGGCTCAGCCGCATTCAAGTTTCTCACAGCCCCAAGACTACGTTCAACGTGGGGATATTCGGCGGCGGCACCTCTGTCAACTCCATTCCTGCGTCCTGCTGGATGGAGGTGGACTTGCGCTCGGAATCGCCCGCCGAACTGGCCAAACTCGAAGAGCAGTTTCTGGCGGCGATGAAGGAAGGAGCGGAGGACGAGAACCGGACCCGCGGCACCGAGCACGGCGCCATTACGGTGGAATCCAGGCTGGTGGGCGACCGCAAAGGCGGACTGACCCCGGCCTCTTCGCCGCTGGTGAGAGCGGCGGTGGCGGTCACGCGCGTGGTTGGCCGTGTGCCCACGCTCAACTACAGCAGTACCGATGCCAACGTGCCCATTGCGCTCGGCATTCCCGGCATTGCCATGGGCGCCGGCGGGCGGGGCGACCGCGCTCATTCCCTGGAAGAATGGGTGGATGTGGACAAAGCATCCTCCATGCCCGGCCTGGAGCGCGCGCTCTTGCTCACGCTGTTTCTGGCCGGCGTGGCCGAGTAGCCTCCCTGGGAGCGCGGGCGTCTCGCCCAATGTCACTTAATTTTGCGCCGCGTAGCGGCGACTGAACGTAGCCCAGCGTTTCAACGCTGGGTTTTGAGAGGCAAGGGGTTAGAGTCCTGGAGGGACGACTGAAGCGATTGGAATTGCTCGCTTTCAGCCGTGCCTGCGGCACTTCACGCGCTGCGGCCGGGTTCCCAGCCTTCAAAGGCTGGGCTAAGGTCAGTCGCGCCTACAGCGCTCGATTTGCCAATATTAAGTGACATTGGGCGTCTCGCCCGCCCTGCCGCTCCCTGGCTGTGCGGGGCGGCCGGGACGGCCGCGCTCCCGGGGGCGGCTGCGATTTCTCAGCTTGCGAAGGTTTTGAACCTTTGTGACCGATGTAGGGAACCATGCTTGCCATGCGTGACCGATTGCACCTCACCCTGCGCGCCAGGGAATACCTGGAGGCGACGTTTTATTGCCTGGCCGGCGCGCTGCTGTTCTTTCGCGGCCCGTTGCTTCTGCGCCGCGAGTACCACATCCCCTACGACCTGGAGGGCTATCACCTCCCGCTCCTGAGCTTTATCGGCGACTGCCTGCGCCAGTACGGTCAACTGCCCTGGTGGAACCCATACACCTACATGGGGGAGCCTTTTTTCGGCAACGTGCAGGCGGCCATGTTCTATCCGGCCACGCTGCCGGCGGTGTTGGCCGCCAATGCCGTCTTGGGTCGGGTTACGCTGTGGTGGGTGGAAGCCCTGCTGGTCGCTCACGTGGCATGGGCGGGCGTGGGCGCCTACCTGCTGCTCCGCAAGTTGGGAACGGAGCACCGGGCATCCATCGCCGGCGCCATGATCTTTTGCCTGGGCGCTTTCTTTGCCTCCCAGGCCCAGCATCTGGGCGCCGTTTGCACCGCCGCCTGGCTGCCGTGGTTTCTGGCCGCGCTTCGCCGCATGGAAGAGCGGACCGACTGGCCCTCGGTGGCGCTGGCCGCCGTCTCGCTGGCGCTGATGGTCCTGGCCGGGTTTCCGGCAGCCTGGTTGCCGGTGCTGTTCTTCGGCCCCTTCCTGTATCTGTACTGGAGCTGGCAGCGCCACCCGGTCCTGGAATGGGGGGCGCACCGGCGCCGCCTGGGGCTGTTGCTGGCCGCCCTGCCGCTGGGGTTCCTGCTGTCGGCTGTTTGTTGGCTTCCGGGCAGCCAGGTGGCCGGCCGATCAGTTGCCGACTGGCGTCCCCCGGCCCAGGCTTTCGGCGGCCTCCCGCTGGAGGCCTTGACTTCGCTGGTCTGGCCGAACCTGTTCTGCCAATTGCAGGGAGACTATTGGCATCCGGAGAATCCCACGTTCCTGCACCTGTACCAGGGCATACCCGCGCTTCTGCTGGTCTTCGGGGCACTGAGCTGGCTGGCGGCCCGGCGTACCGCCCGTCCCTTCCTGGTATCCGGCCTGATCGCCGGGCTGTGGTATTTCGGGCCGACCTTCGCGGTGTCGCAACTGTTCTACGTGCTGTTTCCGGGCGCGGTGCGCCGCGGCCTGTACGCCTGGACGGCCCTGGCTTACTTCTCGCTGTTTTTCGCCGTGCTGGCAGCGTTGTCCCTGGAGGGCTGGCAGCGCGGCCGGCGCGATGAACTGTTCCCCGTCCGGTTGTGCCGGCGTGCCGCGCTGCTGGCTTTGGCTCTCGGTCTGATGGTTTGCGTGGCCGGCTTTCAAGCTCCGGGCGGCTCCCCGGCTGGCCTGCGCGGCGCGAGCGCGGGCGCCACGCTGATCCTGGTCGCCGCACTGCTGGCACTGTGCGCCTGGATTGCCGGCCTTGCGTCCGGACACCCGGAAGCCGGCCGGGCCCGCACTGTCGGCGTGGTTTGCGTGCTCATCGCCGCGGACCTCATCTCCGTGGGCTCCAACACCCGGCTGAACACCTACGACGGCCCGGGAGATTGGCGGGGGCAGGAGGTCGATTGGCTGCTCAGCCGGCTCGGGCCCCAGCCCCTGTTTCGCATCGACAGCAGCCACGTCAGTGGCATATGGCAGAGCAAACCGCCGCACTGGCGGCTGCCCTCAGCCAACGGTTTTAACCCCCAGTTGCTGCAGGACGTCGTTTACTACCGGACCGGATACTCCCGGCTGGACGATCGGCAATTCGTGCTGGAAGCACCCCGTTCCCCGCTGCTGGACCTGACGGGGACGCGCTATCTGGTCTCGTCGGCCAAGGAGATAGAAGGTTGGCAATTGGTGTTCCGCAGCGACTTTAGCATCTTTGAAAATCGGCGCGCCTTCCCCCGCTATTTCCTGGTGGGCGGCACGGTCGCAGCGCGTAATGTTTCCGAGGCCGCGCACAAGATCAATACGCGGGAGGTCAACCCCGCCCTCGTTGCGGTTGTGCCGGAGTCCGAGATGCGGCTGCTGGGCGAGCCGGGCCCGCCGGCTTCCGCCCAGGAGCTCGGCCAGGTCGAACTGCAGGCCTGGTCGCCGAACGAATTCCGGCTCCAGGTGTCAGCCGCGCGCCCCGCCGTCCTGGTGGTCACCGAGACCTACTGGCCGGACTGGCGGGTGACCGTCGATGACCAAGCGCGGCCGCTGGTTCGTGCCGACGGCATTTTCCGGGCCGTCGCCGTTCCAGCCGGCATTCATCAGGTGCGGATGTACATCGTCCCGACGCGGCTTTATCTGGGTGGCGCGGTTTCGCTGGCGGGCCTCCTGCTGGCCGCGGCCTGCCTGGGTGGGCGCCCGGCGAAAAGGCCTGTGGAGTCAAACAAGCATTTGCATTTGTCGTTATAAGCAGCCACCAGGGCGTCTTGAATAAGAGGCGACGGCACTTGCCCGGGCCGCTGGACGATGTGGACCCCCAGGCCACTCAGGCCCGTGCTGAATCGGAACAAGTCCCCCTTCACGTATTCGAACCGCAGATTGTCCGGCGTTTCGTTGACCACATAGATCGTCGAGCGGCCGTTTATCTGTGGCGCGTGATCTTTGAGAAACAGGACGGCGTTCTTGCCGGTCAAGGCGCTGCCGCCCACCCAGGAAAGCCGCGAGTCGTTCTCCACATTGACATAGGAAAGCCAGGCGTGGCCCAGACACACCGCGCCGGCCAGTATGACGACAGCCGGACGGCGAAGACGCTGGCCCAGATACGCGAACAACTCACCGACCACCAGGGCCAGCCCGATCAAGGGCAGGTAAAGGTGGTGCGGGGGTTTCTTCGCCAGGGCTGCCATGGGAAGCGCGGCGATGAAGAACCACAGGAGGCCGGCTCTTACCCCCAGGTTCCCTTTCGCCAGCGCGATCAGGGCGAACAGGGCCAGCAGCAGTCCGATGGCTGCCGACAGCCATAGCAGGGCCGGGCGGGAGTACCAGTTTTCCGTGCTCTTGCCGGAGGAAATCTGGAAAGACCAGAGCAGGAAGCGAAGCACGCCGCGCGGCAGCTCGAGTCCCGAGAGCGCGTAGTCGGGCCGGGCCGCGGCCGTCACGCGGCCCCCCGCCCAGGATAAGGCGGGGGCGTAAAGCGCCAGATACGCCAGCCAGACCGCGCCGATCGGGGCCCACCGTTTCACCCAGCCGCGCCAGCCGCGCCGAAACTCAGGAAAGACAAAGACCGCCGCCAGCAGCATCAGCGGCAGGGTGACAGCCGCTTCCTTGGAAAACAGGGCCAGCGTGCCGAGCACGGCGGCCAGAGCGAACCGCCGCGTGAAAAAGCACCACGCCGACAGTACATAAAACAACGCCACTGTCGTATCGGCGGAAAAGCCATTGTCGTACGTTGTGTAGAAATTGATCGGATGAAGAGCGAAGAAGAATGCCCCGACGAATGCCGCCTGCCGGTCCTCCAGAATCCGCGCGAAGGCCCGGTAGACAACCAGGGAGACAACAATATGCAGCAGAAGCGCACACGCCTGATAGGGCAAGTGGCGGTTGCCGAACTAAGGGAACAGCAGGTAGGGGAGCAGACCGTGCGAGAAGGGGCGGTACCATTCGCCGACGGACATGAATGACCGAAGAACTCCCCACATCGACCCGGGACGCACCAGCAACTGCGACATGCTGTCGCCATAGAAGTAGTTGCCGAAGGAAACGGAGAATACAGCCACCGGGGCGGCGATGAGGGTCACCAGGTAAAGGTCCAGGCGGCGCCAGTTCCAGAGACCGGCGGCGAGGAACCCGGCGGCCAGCAGGATGGCGGCCAGCGGCAAGCCCCACCTCTGCCACAGTGTCTCCCGTGTGACCACCAGCCGGCCGTAGGCGTCCTTCTCCGCGGTGACTGAGTGCAGCAACCGGCCGTCTCGCGTGTTCCGCAAGACAAAACGATAGACATGGCCGGCATAGGGCCAGTCCGGCCTCTCTTCACCGCGCGCCGCTTCCGCCATCAGTACTTCAGGCCCGCCATCCGCCGTCACATAGACCGAGGCTTGCGCGTCGGCCTCCCAGCGGATGATACCCGAGCCATCGACGGTGATCTTGCCGCCCGGCTCGTTCCGATTGCCGGCCCCGGCGGACCACGAGGCGAACGCAACGACAGCCAACAGCGCAACCGCGAATCTCAAGAAACCTGAATTCTGTGGACCGGACATGCCAACTCCGCTCGTGCCACTGTGCTCGCTCAAATTAGCATATCTTCCGCCCCGACCGCCGACTTCTTCGCGATGTCGCTGCGGCTCTGTTGCGATTGCGGTAACGTACAATAAAGGGTTGCTATGAGTGATACAGTCGCGATTCTTGGCGGCACGGGCGCCGAGGGCTTCGGCCTGGCCTTGCGCTGGGCGCAGGCCGGCGTCTCACTGATCATCGGCTCGCGCGACGCGGCAAAGGCGAGGGCGGCGGCCGAACGGCTCAAGGAGGCGATTCCAGCGGCCGCGATCGAAGGCGCCGTCAACGGCGAAGCGGCGGCGCGGGCCGCGGTGGTGGTGCTGACCGTGCCCCTGGTGGCTCAAATCCCGACCATTAAGGCGGTCCGCGACAGGCTGTGCCCGGGGGCTGTGTTGGTAGACGCGACGGTGCCGGTGGGCGCCGCGCTAGGTGACCGCATCGCGCGCCTGGTCACGCCCTGGTCGGGATCGGCCGCGCAGCAGGCCGCCGCGCACCTGCCGGCCGGTGTCCCGCTGGTCTCTGCGCTTCACACCCTCAGCGCGGCGGCCCTGGCCGACCTGGCGCGCCCGCTGGATTGCGACGTGCTCATTTGCGGCGACGACCACGCCGCCAAAGCGGTCGTGAGCCGCCTGGTGGAAAGGATCGCGGGCGTGCGGGCCGTTGATGCCGGCCCGCTCGAAAACGCGCGGTTTGCCGAGCACATCGCGGCCTTGCTGATTGCCCTCAACATACGGCACAAGGTAAAGCATTCCGGGGTGCGGTTCACCGGACTGCCCGTTCGACCTGAGACCTGAGACCCGGGACCTGAGACCTGGGACCTGAGACCTGAGACCTGGGACCTGGCACCTGTCTTATGGCCGGTGAAATCGTGGCATTGGCGGGAGGTATTGGAGCGGCCCGGTTCCTCCAGGGGCTGGTTTCGGTGATGCCGCCGGAGCGTGTGGTTATTATCGGCAACACCGGCGACGATCTGGAATTGCACGGCTTATATATCTGCCCCGACCTCGACACTGTCGCTTACACGCTGAGCGGGAACGTAAATCCTGAGCAGGGTTGGGGGATAGCCGGCGACACTTTCTCTTGCCTGGAAGCCCTTTCCCGCTTGGGCGCCGAAACCTGGTTCCGGCTGGGCGACCGCGACCTGGCCACTCACTTGTTCCGCACCGAGCTGTTGCGCGGCGGCCTGCCGCTGTCGGAGGCCACGCGCCGGATTGCGGAGGTGCTGGGCGTGCGCGTCAGGCTGTTGCCGGCCACCGACCAGCGCTGCCGCACCCGCGTCCAGACCGATGCGGGGCTGCTCGATTTCCAGGTCTACTTCGTCCAGCGGAAGGCCGAGGACCGGGTCCTGGGCATCATCTTCGACGGCGCCGGGCAGGCGCGGCCGGCGCCCGGCGTGCTGGAAGCGATTCACGGAGCTGCGGCCGTGATCGTTTGCCCCAGCAACCCGCTGATCAGCATCGGTCCCATCCTGGCGGTTCCCGGCATCCGCCGGGCGCTCGGTGAGACCCGGGCCCGTGTTGCGGCTGTTTCTCCCATCGTCGGCGGCCGGGCCATCAAGGGACCGGCCGATGGAATGATGCGCTCTCTGGGGCTGCGGCCGTCGGCCGCGCAGGTCGCGGAGTTGTACCGTGACTTCATTGATGTCTTCGTTCTCGACCAAGTGGACGAAGCCGAGGCGGGCGGCATCGACGCCATGGGAATCAAAACCGTTTCCACCGACACCATCATGAAAGACCGGCAGGCCAAGGTGTCGCTGGCGCTGGCCACGCTGCGGGCGCTTGAGCCATGAATTACGTGCTGCTTCCCGTAAAAGCGCCGGCGCAGGCCAAGGCGCGGCTGGCTCCGCTGCTCTCGGCGGCCGAACGGCAGCAGCTTGCGCGCCTGATGTTCGCCCGGGCCCTGGAGGTGCTGATGGCGGCGCGGGGAATCGACCGCGTGGTGGTGGTCTCCAGCGATGAAGAGACCCTCGGCCAGGCGGAGCAGGCCGGCGCGCTGGCCCTGTGGGAAAGCAGCCAGAAGGGGCACAGCGCCTCGGCCGAATGGGCCGCGGAGTGGTGCATGGCGGATGGCGCCCGCACCCTGCTGATGGTCCCCATCGACGCGCCCCTCTTGCGGCCGGCGGAGATCGAGATGCTCTTCGAAACGGCAAGAGCCATGCCCCATCCTGGGCTGATCATTGTGCCGTCGGCCGATGGAACGGGCACCAATGCGCTGCTGCGCGCGCCGCCCAACGTGATCCGGAGCGCCTTCGGCCCGGACAGCTTTTCAACGCATGTTTCGCGCGCCGAGGCCGGGCGCGTTCCTGTGCGGGTGGAGCGGCCGGCGGGGTTGGTGTTCGACCTGGATACGCCCGCCGACGTGGCGGAATTCCTGGCGCAGGCCCCCCATGGCGCCATCGCCGATTTCCTCCGCTCCTGCCCGGGCATAATGGGACGCAGATGAACGGTAGAGTAGGAGAGTGAGCGAGGCGCGAAGGCCCGACTCACCCTCCCCTCGTCGAACCGGACGTGCGGATTTCCCGCATCCGGCTCTCGCGAAAACGTCGCCTCAAGCTATCGCGGGCAGTCGGC
>Ga0315280_10002007_pt1 | contig 33686 bp, 31 predicted proteins | sample YL17G06_40_MG_FD_203697 | JGI IMG/M metagenome (GOLD analysis project Ga0315280, IMG submission 203697) | Sediment microbial communities from Yellowstone Lake, YNP, Wyoming, USA - YL17G06_40 | ecosystem: Environmental > Aquatic > Freshwater > Lake > Sediment | place: USA: Wyoming | collected...
CGACAGGCTTCTCGCTCGCTTGATGGCTTGCCTTCGAAATACTCTTGTCCACTATTCTGGTGAACCATTTGGTCAATTCCTCTTCAATATCGTACACATCTGATACTGGATTTCCCAGGCCCGGTCGTGTGAGCTTGCCTTCCGCGTCGACACTACCTGACGCATCAACTACATGCAGCAGAGCATCAGCCTGAGAGGCGACGCTGAGAAACTGAGTTCCCAGTCCCCTGCCCTTCCATGAGCCCCTAATCAGTCCCGGGAGGTCTACAAGTTCAACAGGGATGAATCGCCATCCATCGATACACCTTGAGTTACGTGGTCTGTCTTGCACTCCGAGTTCTTTGCAGACACATATCATCTGAACATACGCGGTCCCAGTGTTGGGTCGCTTCGTTGTGAATGGATAGGTGGAGACCTCGGCTCGCAGTAGGGTGGCCGCATTGAAGAAAGTCGTTTTGCCTGTGTTGGTCTTGCCGATCATGCCTATGCGAATCATTCAAGCTCGATCGTTTCTCTTGTTCGCCATTTATTAGACTTGAGTTATCGCAAGAATGTGGGTGCCGTGTATAACATTAAATATGGTGCCCGCGTGCGAGTTTAGTCCGGTGGGGCCAGAGTGTCATCATCCAGTGGGGCCGTAGGCGACGAGCAAAGCTCGGCGGCATCTAGCCAGGGATGACGACAGGACAACCCCGTTAAGGGCTCCAGAAGCCTTTGGCATAGCACGGGTTTGCTGACCAAGTGGGATGACGATCTTCCGGAGCGCGGGAGAAACCCGTAGACGAAGAAAAACGGCGGAAGTCGAGGGTTCAAAATGGCGGCAACGCCATGACAATCCCTTCGGCCCCACCACGTATCCTCAGTGGGTCGCGGCAACCTTAACTTCCAAAACGGGCCTTCAATGCCCAGTGGGGGTCGCCTAGCAGTGGCTCCGGTTGGGAAGGTTCGGGTGGAGCAGGAGAAGCGCTACCCTCGCATCAAATCCACCTTCCTACAGAAATCCAAGTACAAGCATCTGCTTGATGACCTCCAGGTTAGGCGTTGGTTCCGGAACCTCCTCAGAGGCAGCGCAGTAACGGCTGCGGAACGCCTCCGCAGGTTAGGCTGGCTGTGTGAGCATTTCGACAAGACCCCCCAGGAAATGGCTAAGCTAAGCGGACGCAAGGCTGTGATTTCCCATGATTATTTCACTAGGTGCTCTGCTTTTTCGGTTTCGGGAAAGGAGAATCTAGGTGTTGATGTCCCCGCTGGCGATTTTCTGGGGAAGGTGAGACAAGTTGGGGCTCAGATTGTCGCGACTTCAGCTCTGCTCACGACGACAGCGGCAGAAACAAGTGTTGTCCTAGAGGGTCTGAAGAAGGCAGGAATTAGGGAGAAGGTCAAAGTGATCATCGGTGGCGCCGCCACAACCCCAGCGCTGGCGGAGCAGATGGGGGTCGATGGGTTCGGAAAGGACGCCTTGGATGGTCTAGAAATGTGCAAAAGGTGGGTGGAAAGCAGGAAACTGCCGCGTTCACAGCAACATCCATCAACGTGAGGACCGTGACTCATAACCCAAAGTGGGTCGAGCTATGCACGCTCCTCCAACCGGCATATCTCTGGTGTGCAGGACGAAGACAATAATGGCCGATATCGCTATCCGGAGAGAACGAAGCTAGGCCCGCCTGGCTTCAGACTGTCCAAGGCCGATCTGAGGATGATACAAGTCGAAGCAGCTCCTACGTCTTGATGACCCCGAGAACGTTCGCCCAGATAGCTGGATCGTCCGCGTTTCGATATCATGTCTGCGGTGCTTTTCAAGCCTTCTTCCGCCGCTTTAACGCTCATCTCGAAGGCATCTATCAACGGCGTGCTCTGTTCCGCCGCCTTCTTAATCGCTTGGACAGCGGGGTGTATCGCGTCAAGCATGGTCTTCTCCCCAAGACTCGCTTTTCCCATCTCCACAATTCCCTGCTCTGCCGCCTCAAGCATCTTGATTAGGTCGCCTAGTTCTACTCTGGTCTTCCCCTCGACGATGCTCCCTGCCTTCATGAAAGCAATACCGTAAAGCGGACCAACTGCTCCTCCGACATTTGAGATGAGGATGGTTCCGACACGCTTCAGAATCTCCCCAATGTCCCTTCCTTTCAGCTCGTCCAGCCTTTCCAGGACGATTGTGAATCCTTTGGCGAGGTTAATGCCATGGTCGCCATCTCCTATGGCCTGATCTAGGCTAGTGAGATGATCGGTACTCCTTTTGATCCCATTGGCAATTGCTTCAATGATTCTTATGCTTTGTTCAGGTCCTATGAACTCAGTCGTGGAAATCTCATCTCCTTCCGGCTAGGGGCGATCTAGCGTTGATAGAAGTACGGCGTCGAGGCGGGAGCGTCCAAGAGATGCTTCAACTCTTCATTCAGCCGGAGAAGGGTTATGGAAGCGCCTGCCATGTCTAGCGAGGTTGAGTAGTTACCGACGAAGGAACGATGGATCTCTATCTTGGAGTCGTGCAGGATGCGGCTTAGTTTCCTAAACATTATGAGCAGTTCCAAGAGCGGAGTCGCCCCTAGACCATTGACCATAGCCGCTACCTCATCTCCAGCCTCGAAGGGTAGGTCTTCCAAGATTCTCTGGGTCAGCATATCAGTCACCTCGTCTGCACTCTTAATGCTCATTCTAGCTATTCCTGGTTCCCCATGAATTCCCATCCCCATTTCCATTTCGTCCTCTCCCAGAACGAAGTGGGGCTTTCCTGCTGCTGGTACGGTGCAAGGTGCTAAGGCGACGCCCATTGTTCTGAGGTTTGCATTGCTCTTCTGAGCTACTGACTTGACCTCTTCAAGGGTAGCCATCTCCTCGGCCTTGGCACCGACCATCTTCAACACAAGGATATTGCCCGCTATTCCTCGCCTTCTGTCCTCGCTACCTTTCGGCGCGGAGGCTACATCATCGGTCACTTGGCACATGTCGGACACTATTCCTTCGGCTTTGGCCATCTCTGCGGCCATGCCGAAGTTCATCTTGTCCCCTGAATAGTTGCCCAGTATGTAGATGACTCCAGCGCCTCCGTCAACAGCCTTGGTGGCCTCATAGACAGGCTGGGGTGTAGGGGATGAAAAGATAGCGCCGACGACCGTTGCGTCCACGAACCCTTTTCCCGTATAGCCCAGCCAGAAAGGCTCGTGACCACTGCCCCCTCCGGCGATAATTCCTACTTTCCCTTTTATCGGAGCATCTCTCCTGACGATGACGTTACTTCCATTCAGCTTCCTCACAAGTCCCGGAAAAGCCGCAACTAGCCCCTCTACCATCTCGTCTGTGACCTTGAGCGGATCGTTGATGAGCTTCTTCATGGTAATCGGAGTCTAGTCTGCCGTTCTCTAATTTAAGACACTCTACCAATTGTGCTAGGTGGAGGAGGCTTGCTCCTTCAATCTGGATGCTCTACGGTTAAGATCCAAGTCACTTCGAGCTAGACATATCCGTCTCCGAGCTGCGCGGGCTTGGACGTGGCAGGGGCTTCGAGGTCGTGTCGACACGCTCTATCTTCGATTATGCGTCGTCGATGGTGGACGGCATTGTAGAGCGGCTTTGCAGTAGAACCCTAGAAATCGTGCAGATCATGCTGGACAATGGCGTGATAGGCCGTGAGAACCTACTGTACCAGCTTGGATTCGAATCGAGTCGTGGCTCGGATCTGGCCCGAGTGGTGCAGAGGTTCTTGGAAGTTGATTCTGTGGAGACGTTCCTTTGCGATGCCGACGACGAGACTCAGCAACTCGCACGAGAGTTAAGGAAAAGGGTGATCGAAAGCTCCTAGAGCTCTAATTGATCAGGGAATATCGACGCTTGTGTCGATCCCAGGAAGGGACAATCTCGCGGCTCTCACGAAGCGAATCAACGTCTCGAAGTAGAGTCTGAGCTCCTCATTCAGAGCTGCAGTGGCTTCCTCCTTGTCGGCAACAAGTTCTCCATAGATCTTCCTGGTCAACGCTTCCGCTCTCGCACAATACCATAGGCCAAGAGATATCCCGACTTGGTCAGGCTTGTAATCGTACTCTAGAAGTACACGCAGGAATAGAACCAGAAATGGTTCTCCGTATGTGTTGGTGTTGTCAACGATCCCTCTGATCGTTCCCGGTTGTGTGGTTGCGATCATATCGTCGATTTCGCCCAGTGCTCTCCAGAACTCCGCCATATCAAGCAGAGGCTGGCCTTCATACGCGCCTGTTTTGTGAGACAGTAGTACACAGGTCGTGGATACTTCTCGGAGTTGGAGTCAACCTGCCTGATAACCAGCCTCTTTCTCCTGAGTTCACTGAGATGCTTGTTGAGTGTCTTTTTGCTGAGCCGGGTCGCCTTCAGCAGATCAATCCATGTTCTCTCCTCGTGAGCCAAGGCTGAGAGAATGGCGCTCCTGGCCCTTTGATTAGCCTCTCTGGGACTCGGCAGGGTCTCCCAGAGACTTTGGCGTCTGGCCTGCAGGCTAGAGCAGTCTCTGAGATTGCAACTCCTCTGGCACAACCCGCAACAGCCTTGCGTCCTGCAAGAACGCGATCCAGCACGTCAGAGCGCAGCAAGCAGCTCTCCAGTCAGTGATTGAGGCCGCAACAAGGCAGAGGATTGAGGTCTGGCAGGCATTGCTTTTTCCAGAACTGAGTAAGTAACAAGTAACGAAGACTGCTTAAGATGGGCGACAGTGTAGTCTGTCGCCCCGTCTCATGATATGTTGTCGGAGTTGATTTAGTGTCAGCAAAGACTAGGGTTGTTGAGAGTCCAACAACTGGAGAACCGTCAAAGGGCAAGACTCAAGCAGTATTCAAGAAGGTGGGAGCCCATGTTGAAGGAACGGCCGAGGTCAACATAAGCTATGACATTATCAGACAGGTTTCTGCACAACTCTACACGAATCCAAGGAAAGCGATAGAGGAACTAGTCTGCAACAGTTATGACGCGGGTGCTAGCGAGTGTTGGGTGAAATTACCCAAGAACCCGCAGCATCCCCTATTCGTCTTAGATAACGGAGAATCCATGAACCTCGCTGGAGTCAAAGACCTCTGGAAGATTGCCTTCAGCCCTAAGGTAAGGAAAGCAGGAGCACCAAGAATTGACAATAATCGAATGCAAATCGGTAAGTTTGGTGTTGGCAAACTTGCTGCCTTTGCACTCGGCGAAAGACTTACCCATATCGCTTGTGTGAACAATACCGTTCGACTTGTCTCAGTAGGTCAATCTGAAATCAAGGAGCAGGGACAAGACAGACGTCCAAACTTTGAGAAATATTCGATGCCACTCAACAAGGCAAAACCGTTACTTGAGACGTGCCTTTTCCATTTGCCGCAACCGTGGGACCAGAAGTGGACGACTTGGACTTTGGCCGTCATCGAGGAAATCGAGCTAAGTGCGGTGGGCAGGGCTCTGAAAGTTGGCTTTCTGAAGCAAATGATATCGTCCTCTCTTCCCATTTCACCTGATTTCAAGGTGTATCTCGAGGGGGAGATGATTCCGGTAAAGGAAGTCGATCCCCAAAATGTTGAAGTGAAAATCGACGCTACAGATTCGCATTTGCGAAAGAGGATGGAGGAGAGCCTGGGCAGTCACTGGAAAGATGTCTTGGAAGAGGAGAGAGAGGAGGATGTTCCTCAGGATTACTATAAACCAAGAGTCAAAGAGGTTCAAGATCCACAGAATGAACATGGCTAATGGAATTGAGATGAACGCACTTTGGATGCTATGCATGCGTTTTGTCAGCTCGATCTGTATGAGCCCGCGTTTGCCAACGCTATTAACGCCGTTAACTTGCACCTGACAAGAGAGCAATTGGACAGATTAGATGAAGCAGGCCGAGAATTCTTGGCATTTATGCCGTCTGAACTAGAAATGGGGGTCTTGGTCAACAACAGAGCCAACTCGAGACGTTCTTCTTGACTAGCACAAGTCTTTGACATCGACACCTCCGGATTTGTCCTATAAGTAGGACAATAGAACAAGTGTTAAATTCTGTCCGTCAAGTACACATCTTCACACGTAATTTGGTGTTTTGTCTCTTGAGTGAAGAAAAGAAAGTGGCCAGAAGACAATTCTTAAAGTACGGTGGAGCAGCTGTTGCTGTTGCCGGCGTCGCTGCCGTTGGGTACATGGCTGGGCAAGGTGGAGCACCCGCACCAACAGGTACAACTGTCACGGAAACGAACACGGTAACTGCTGGCACTATGACTGGTGGCCCTCAAGTGGAGGGGAATATTGAGGACTTTCTGGCGAAGGCTTCGGGACCCTACAAAGGACAGACGGTTAGACTCGTTTCTGAGAGTACAGCATCCGGCATGTGGCTCAACGAAAACAAACGTGCAAGGTTTGAGGAGATTACTGGGATCAAGGTAGAGATGGAACTACTCGGCTGGGACGACGTAATGAGGAAGCAACTTTTGGACGCACAGCAAAAGGGGGGTGCGTACGACCTGTACTACATTGACGAAGCGGAGATCATGGCATCGCGTTTCGACAATGACTATATTCTGGACTGGTACATGTACGCAGATCAACACAAAGACCTGCTCTGGCCCGGGTTCAACGTTACAGACCTAATTCCTGTAAAGTATTTCACGTACAAAGGGATGCTAGCTGGGCCTCCATTTGAACACTTCATAAGGACCATTGTATACAGGAAGGATCTGTTCGAAGATCCGACAGAAAAACAGAATTTCAAGGCAAAGTACGGATGGGATCTGAGACCAGCCCAGACATATGACGAATACAGACAGATAGCCGAATTCTTCACAAGGCCTGACCAAGATCTTTACGGACATGTGTGCATGCCAAATTCGATGTGCATACCATGCGACATGTACACAGCTACAGGCGGATATGGAATAATGAACTATGGCCTTGCAACACTTGGATACAGAGCGGGATACAAGAATGGAGGTAGGCTCGACTCTCTAGGCGCCATTGCTTGGCTCCACCGTTACGTAGACCTACTGCAATATGGGCCGCCAGGGCTCGCGAATTTCACATGGGATGATGAAGGAGCTAGTATAGCAGCTGGACGCATTGCACAAGGCTGGGTATTTACTGAGAATTTCGCCTACATACAGGACCCAGAGAAATCGCCGAAGAGTGCAGGCAAGATTCTCTGCACCATTCCACATGTGGAGCCGAAATTCTACACATACAGTACGCCCCTGATCTATGGAGATGCTGGAGTTTGGGCTATGGCGAGAAGTGGGCAGGCGAAAGAGGCTGCGTTTCTCTGGAACCAGTATGCCACTTGCACGGAAACGCAAATAGGCCAAATGAAAGCGTGTAAGGGGCTAGCCCCCAGAAGCTCGCTGCTGTACGGCACCACACTTGGAGAAGAACTTGACGCAAAATACGGGACGAACGTCTACGCCACGATTAAACGCGCTACGAGAGAAGGTCTCCTAATGGGGCCATTCCCCCCGATGGCTGACGAACCCGTCGGCAGAGACATTCTCTGGAAGCATCTAGTGGACGCGGCCGCGAAGAAAGTTACACCAGAGGATGCTCTTACCACTTGTGCCAACGAGATGGATGAGAAGTGGAAATCATTAGGCTATCCAGATCTTAAAGGCTATTGAGGCCACCAATTCCCTTTTTTTTCCTAGACTATTGAAGTGGTCAGAAGTACCCCTTTTCAACTAGGGGCAATGCGGGATGGCGAAATTTCGATCTTGGTATCTGCTGGTACCCGCGGTTAGTCTTCTCGCATTCATCGATCTCGCCCCATTCTTTTACGGGCTTGATCTCAGCTTTCAGAGGTGGATAATGACATCTCCCAATCCACCAACCTACGTCGGATTCTATAACTACGGATTCTTGGTCAATGACTCGGAATTCTTGGGCGCTTTTGTACGAGGTGTCACCTTCGCTGCCATCAGCATCGCATGCCAGCTGCTACTAGGACTTGGAACCGCATTCATTATGTTGCGGAAATTTAGGGGAAACGTCGCATTCAAAGTCATCTTGACCCTCCCTCTAGCTGTCGCGCCAATCGCAGTGGGATCTATGTGGAGGATTATGATGTATCCTGGAATCGGCCCCATTCCCTACTACCTGAAACATTTCTTGGGCATCCATTGGGACATGACGGGAAGTTCAGCTATTGCGTTTGCAACAACCATCATGATGGATACATGGCATTGGTTGCCTCTTGCCGCGCTAATCATGTTGTCTGGTATCGCTGGTATACCTCAACCTCTGTTGGAGAGTGCCGCGATAGATGGAGTGAGCATTTTGCAGAAACTTAGATTCATTTACCTGCCACTGATAAAATTCGAGATCATATTCGTCGTGCTCCTAAGAGGCATGGACGCATTCAGAATATTCGACGAGATCTGGATGCTAACCGGCGGAGGTCCAGGTAACACTACACGGTTCCTCAGCGTCTCTCTCTACACATTGATACTGAGAGGCTGGGACATAGGATACGGAGCAGCTATCTCAATGGTCTATGTGTACGTGATTATAGTGATGTGTTGGATTCTATATCAAGCTGTAATGAGGGTTCGTGAGTGAGATGAAGAAGACTGCGCGAAGCATAGCCTTCGAAATTGCATTCTATCTAGTGGTCATAATAATGGCTACGGCAATGATATTCCCATTTATCTGGACAGCTGAGACATCACTGAAGGGAAAGGCATCAATTCTAGCAGGGACTCCAGAATGGTGGGGTTTCCGAATTGAGAACAACTATTACCGTCCATTCGTCATAGAAGGATACTTCAAACCCCTTCTTAATTCTGTGTTAACGGCTGTAGGTTGCGTAATAGTGACGGTACCTTTAGCTTTCATGGCGGCCTACGCATTTTCACGCTATAAAATCTTCGGAGCACCTACACTGTACTTTTGGAGTTTGACTTGTCGCATGGGACCTGAGGCGGCATTCATTATACCGTACTATCTAATGATCACCAAACTTGGCCTGTATGACACGGCCTTTTCGTTAATGCTGGTCTATTCCTTGTTCAATCTTCCTCTAGCAATCTGGCTAGTGAAGTCAGGCATCGATGCAATACCAAGAGCGATTGACGAAGCGGCCCTCGTTGACGGAGCTGGAATGTCTGATCTGTTGAGACATGTCATCGTGCCAGTGGCAGCTCCATCATTAGCAGCAGCCTCGATACTCGTGTTCATTTTCAGTTGGAACGAGTACCTTTTCGCATCCGTACTGACCGCACTCAGGTCCAGAACAATAACGGTTGGACTTCTGCAGTTCGTGACCACGGTTGGAATAAGATACGGTGAGATGGCAGCAGTTTCCATGGTTGCACTAGTCCCAACCTTGGTAACCGTCGTTATCCTTCAGAAATACATCATATCCGGCCTTACGCTGGGGGCTGTCACCAGCGAGTGAACCACCATGACTGAGGAACTCAAGAAAAAGAAACCGCCTTACAGCAGCAGAATTACTATGGGCGTAGCTGTTATGGTGGCCATAGGACTCCTCTGGCTGAAGTTCTTGCAGGGCTATCCCATGGAGATAGCTCTCGCTATTTCTATTGCAATTATCGCAGTGCTATTGAAAGACTACTGGTATCGCCGGTAAGATTGGCCCTCTGATCACGTGCCAGCCGTCGAAATGAACTATTCTCTTACAGCGAAGACACAATTGTCATGTCTGTGAACTCGGCGCAATCTTTTTACATGCACCGATATCTAACAGAAAACCTGTGATAGCGTTGGCGAAGATGAGTGGTTATCGTGCAGTAGTTGATGCTTTGAAGAGGGAGAAAGTGAAATACTTCTTCGGAATACCTGGGGATCCCCGCATAATATATGATCAACTTTACGACACTCCAGAAATCCAACCTGTTCTGGTCCGGCATGAGTGCTCGGGAGTACTCATGGCGATGGCTTATGCAAGAATTTCCGGCAAGGCTGGGGCGTGCTTCGGCAGCCCCGGTCCAGGAGTAGCCAATCTTGTGCCAGGGTTTCTAGAAGCATATTACGCTTGCACCCCGTTGGTTGCACCCTGCCCGACTGTGAGTCTAGAGAACGAAGGAAAAGGGGCGTTTCAAGAATGTGATCAAGTTGGCATGTTCAAACCAGTATCCAAATGGAGTGTACGTGTACCGCGAACCGAAAGAATTCCTTGGTTCATGCAGAGAGCGTTCTCGTTAGCAACAAATGGTAAGCCTGGCCCGGTCTTTTTAGAGATCCCAACCGATGTTGGATTCGCAGAGACAGATATGCCCGAATATCATTCGGCGGAAAGAATTCTCGTACGAGGAGACCCTGCACGAATCAACGCGGCAGTCGATTTGATTCTGAAGTCCCAGAACCCTCTCCTGATAGCTGGAGGCGGATTAGTTCTCTCACGCGCCTACTCTGAGTTTAGGCAATTCGCCGAAAATATCGGGGCACCTATCATGACTACTCCCTGCGGGAGAGGATCGATACCCGAAGACCATCCCCTAGCTGTAGGACAAGTGGGCTTGTACAGAAGCAAAGTTGGAAAAGAGGTTCAACAGAATTCTGATCTGATCATTACTATCGGTTCAAGAAACGAAGAGTTTCAATCTGGGGCATGGACATATTTTCCCAAAGGAGCGAAATACATCCAAATAGACATCGACCCCTTTGAGATTGGAAGAAACTGGATGCCAGACGTTGCGATTGTAGGAGACGCGAAGCTAGTACTGGCGGACCTTATCAGCGGAATGCTGGAAAAGGTCAAGAAGAGAAAACTCGAGGAGATGCCGAGAGTTAGTGCGATCATCAAATCGAAGAAGGAATACGAAGCGTATATAGAGAATGAATGCAAGACCGATGCTATTCCACTTAAAACAAAAAGAATCGTCAGAGAACTCAACAAGGTGTTTGGATCAGACACGATCCTTTGCAATGAGAATGGAATGCAAGATCTCTGGTCCTACTATTTCCCATACTATAAGGTGTTGAATTTAGGCGACACATTTGCGCCTGCAGAGCAGACACTTATGGGTGCGGCAGTTGCCGGGTGCATTGGAGCCAAATTAGCTGCACCTGATAAGAAAGTGGTATGTACCACCGGAGACGGGGCTTTCCAGATGTTCATGAAGGAGATGCCAACAGCGGTTCAGTACGAAGCACCTGTAACATGGCTCATATTGAACACCCGCAGTCTAGGATGGGTCAAGTACATTCAGAAGATAAGCGGTCAACGTTACATAGCCACCGACTTCAAGATTCAACCAGATTTCGTAAAAATAGCAGAAGCAAACAAATGCTTTGGAGTACACGTTGAGAAACCCGGTGACATTGCGCCTGCATTGAAGAACGCTTTGAAAGCGAACAATGAAGGTGTCCCAGCAGTAATTGATGCCGTCGTAGATCCCTTCGATGTGTCTGATGGATTCAAGGAATTCCACCGGGATATTTGGGGTATGTCGGTCTAGTCTAGTGTAGGAGCTCGATCCCGGACAACCTAATGCAATGTCGGATTAGTGATCATGATGAGACTAAAGGGCAAAGTTGCTCTTATTACAGGAGTTGCAGGACCTAGAGGTATCGGATACGCTTCAGCCAAGAGACTGGGTGAGGAAGGTGCATCACTTGCAATTGCTGATGTCTCGGATGAAGTCTACGATCGTGCAAAAGAACTTGAATCTCTCGGGTACAAAGTCGTTCCCTTGAAGCTGGATCTCAGGAAACTGAAAGATGCCGCCAAGATGGTTGACAACGTGCTGGAAAAATACGGGCGGATTGACATACTGGCAAATATTGCGGGCATAGGACCGCGAGGATCTGCACCTACAGGCGGTGTGGTCAAGTACTTTATCGATCTGACAGAAGAAGATTGGGAAGACCAGTTGGGCATCAACCTAAAAACGAACTTCAATTGCACAAAAGCGGTCCTTCCAATCATGGTAAAGCAGAGATACGGAAAGATCGTGAATATGTCATCCGTTACAGGGACGCTTGTCTCAGAGCCAGGTGCCTGCGCTTATTCAGCAGCCAAGGGGGGCGTTTCAGGTTTGACGAAGGCATTAGCGCTTGAAGTGGCAGAGTACGGCATAACAGTCAACGCGATAGCTCCAGGATGGATCGACACGGGCCGCGAATTAGAGAGAAATGCGGGACTGTCAAGCCCGATGAAACGTGCTGGAAGACCTGAAGAAGTTGCAAGTCTTGTCCTATTCCTAGCATCTGACGAATCCTCATACCTGAATGGCCATGATATAGTCATAGATGGCGGCAACGTATTACAGGAGATCAAAGGCGACCATGATTGAGTCAGGTGCCTAGGAGCATTCCACCAGTCACTTCGATGGCTTCCCCAGTTATGTAATCAGCCTCATCCGATGCTAGAAACACCACAAGTTTCGCTACGTCCTCTGGCGTCTCAAGTCTCCCCAAAGGCACCGTATCTAGATACGCCTTCTTCATGTCTTCCACAGACATCTTAAGATATTTTGCTTCCCATCCTAACTCTCGTTCTTCCATCGATGTTCCTACGCGTCCTGGGCAAACAGCATTCACTGTGATCTGGTGTTGAGCAACTTCCATCGCGACGCTCTTGACGAAGCCGATAACAGCCCATTTCGACGCAGAATAGTGGGAATAATACTTGTTGCCAAACTTACCCGCTAGCGATGATACGCAAACTATTCTGCCGCCCTTCCCTTGTTTAATCATCTGCCTTAATACCAGCTTAGTGCAGAGGAATGTGCCCTTTGCATTCACATCTAGGTTATAGTCCCATTCCTCTTCTGTCATATCAACGACTGGGGCCATCGTTGAGACGCCTGCATTATTCACCAAGATATCGATTTTGCCAAATTTGTCCAAAGTCCTTCTTATCATTTCGTTGATCTGATCACTAGACCTAACATCCATCTTTACCGTCAACGATTCTCCGCCCATGGATCTAATCTCGCCAGCAGTGTTGTTGGTCGTTTCCTCATTCACGTCACTTACAACGACGATTGCGCCTTCCTTGGCGAGCATTTTTGCAATTCCACGACCTATACCTGTTCCGGCTCCAGTTACGATAGCCACTTTCTTAGATAGTCTCATCTTCACACTACTCAAACGATTACGAAAGGAAAGAATGTGCCAATGGGTTCGAAAAGAGAAGATAAAAACTCTCCGACGATTTTTGGGTTATGGTAATCGGGCGGTCACGGCCCGGCACTCACATCTTCGCTTGAGGTCCAACTATTCACAGTTTCACTGGTGACTGTAAGTACACGTTAGCTTGAAAGGCATCCTAATCTCTAAGCGATCGGATTCCTCAACGGGTACTGCAAATTCGAATCGTATCTGAAACGTATTTCAGAATTTGGGAGAAGGGCTTAAATCTCATCCGATAACCTTTCACTGATTGTGGCGCGATTGTGAAGACAGTTGGAACTGCTGTCATCGGCTTAGGCACTATAGGTGCAGTACATGCGCACTGGTATTCGCAAATCCCTGAATCGAAATTTATTGCAGTGTGCGACTCAAGGAAAGAAGTAGTGAGCCAATTCGAGAATAGATACAGTGTAAAAGGTTATACGAACTACCGGGATCTCTTAGAGAATAAAGATGTTGAAGCCGTAACGATCGCTATTCCTCACTATTTGCACTCTACGGTCGCCGTTGAGGCCGCTAAGAGTGGTAAACATGTCGCGGTGGAGAAGCCGCTCTGCAAGAGCTTGGTTGAAGCCATTGGAATGATCGACGCAGTTAAGAAAGCAGGAGTCTTCGATCTTTATATGGAGAATTTGTGTTTCGCCCCATCTTACAGGCTCGCAAAGGAGATAGTCGATAATGGGGGACTAGGTGATGTATACCTATGCAAGGCACGTGAGTCTGGAGACATGGTCTACGAGTCTGATGAGGAGAGAGATATGCTCTCTGGCAAGAGAGTTGATAGTTGGTATTTCGACTATGAAAAGACGGGAGGGGGGGCGTTGATAAGTTCAGGCGTTCATGCTGTCCAGTATGTCAGGTACGTTTTCAATGGCGCGCCTGCGAACAGGGTGTATGCAGAGATGCTCGAAGCAGTAGGCGTCGCAAAACCAAAGGGAATAGAGGATGCCGCGCTTGTGACTATAAGGTTTGAAGGTAATCGGATAGGGGAAGTCGAAACAAGTTTCTACGCAACCGGAGGGTACGATGACAAGGCAGAGATATATGGCAACAAAGGGACCATATTCCTGGATCTTTACAAGCGGAATCCGATAACAGTCCACAGTCATACGGGGTACGGGAAGCTTGGACAATCAATCTTCAGTCCTCTAGGCGCAGATAAAGGATGGTCCTTTCCCATCCCTGATGAGAAGTACGAGCTTGGATACTATCATGAACAAAGACATTTCTTGCAGTCCATCTTAGACGGGAAGCGCCCCTCCGTTAATTTTGACGATGGCAAAAGCACACTAGAGATAATCCATGCTGCGTATGAATCTTACCGAACCGGAAAAGTAGTGCAATTACCACTGACAGCCTAAACGGAAAGGGATTAGGCACTATCAAACATGCCCGACACCTTTTGTTTGTCGATATCTTTACAATGGGATTCGTAGAACATTCTGAAATGAGGCATGCGATGCAGAGTGATGAACGGATTAGACTCGAGATTCTAGATCAGCCTGAATCGCTTCAGAAGACCATCACTCGGGAGTACGCTAAGGTTCAGGAAATAGCCCGGAAAATCGTCGACAGTAAGTACCTGCGCCTATACCTGGTAGGTATGGGCTCGTCCTATTCAGCCGCTTTGATGGCCTCGACGCTTTCACGCAATATCAGCTCTTTGCCCTTGGAGATTTATCGAGGCTATGAGCTTGAATTTGAAGCACCCCGCGGCCTGGGAAAAGACTGTTGCGTAGTACTGATATCGTTTAGTGGTGAAACCGAGGATGTCGTGTCCGCCTTAAGATTCGCAAAAAGTCATGGGGCATACACTGTCTCGATCTCAGGGCCTGATGACAATACCCTAGCAAGAGAAGCTGATGATGCTATTCGTATAGTCTCCAAAGACACAGAAGCAATGGCAGCGGCACACTTGACCCAGGCCGCTCTGTTATTCCTACTGTTGGGTAATGTAGCAAAGTACCGCGACGGATCGAGAAGGGTCGACGAGCTTAAACAGAAACTCGATGATCTTATTCAGACCTTGCCGAATGTCATCGGCGAGCAGGAAGAAAGAGCCATTGCGTTAGCTGAAGAATTCAAGAATGAGTCGATCTTCTACGTTATCAGTGCTGGTCCTTCATACGGCGTGGCATACAAATTGGCAATGACAGAATTAACTGAAACGTGTGGCTACATGGCATAGCGCAGTACTCGACGGAGTTCAGGCACGGGATCGTTGAAAAAATAGAGCCAGGGTTGCCGGTAATATTCCTAATCGGGTCACACAAATCACAGGTTGATCTCAGAAGAGAGCTAGATACATGCCGGAAACTTGGGGCTAAGACAATCGTTTGGGACGCGAAGGACTTTCCAGCAACTGATGAATTCTTAGCGCCTTTCTACTTATCGATACCCACCAGCTGGTTCGTCTACTATCTGGCCCTGAAGCGAGGAAGAAAGCCCTCGGGGCGCAGGTATATGGGTTCAGTTATTCCATACGCAAATATGAAGAGTCTTTCCACCTAGAACTTTGGCGACGAGAGAGTGCCTAAAATAGTATCGATAGGTAATACGTGTCTCGACATAATCCTCAGACATGCCTCAAGTCTTCCACGGTGGGGAGCAGAGATTCTATTCAAAGAATCTGAGTGGCGACTAGGTGGTCAAGCAGCTAACTTCGCGATAGCCACCACATATCTAGATCCGAAGCCGATTTTGGTTAGGAGCATCGGGACCGACGATGTAGGAAATCGAATACGAGCTGAGCTCGCGTCGGCAGTGCCTATAAACCAACGCCTGTTCATGCGCGAAGATTCTGAAACAGGATTCAGCGTTACCTTAGTTCGTCATGACGGTGAGCGTTCATTTTTCACTTTCCTCGGCCATCAGAACTTGTTTACTATCAAGCCTATCATGCGTGACATTTTGAATATTGTCGAGAGTAACGATGTCGTTCACGTCTCCGGTCTCTATATGCTGCCAAAACTCCGAGAGGAACTGCCTTCTTTGTTCAGACGCTTGCATAGCAAAGGTGCAAGAATCTCCTTCGATCCAGGCTGGAATCCAAACGGATTCAGCAAGGCAGGAGAAGAAGACTTCTATAGGATATTATCATACGTGGATTTCTACGAACCGAACGAAGGGGAACTCAAACAGACAAGTCAAAAACAACCCGACCAACACAAAGACAGCAAGTCATTCAACACAGCACATAGTTCCGAGCACTTATATTATGCGATTGGATCCCAACTAGGAATCCGTTGCGCGAGACAAAACGTAAACGACTTTTTCGAGGACCGATCTGAGACACATCAGTGAAATATGCGAACGATCTAGGCACTGTCTGGACTTACTAATACGGATGAATCGAATTGACTGAGTACGTTTACGGTAGTATTGACGGAATTGGTAGCTCTCTGGGAACCTATGCTGTAATGACGATGGAAGTTCCTCGGAATTTGGTGAAAGATAGAATTGGGGGGAAACCCGCCTCCGTCACAATGATCGAGGGACTAGAACACGATTATCTAGATCGTCTCGTCGGGGAATTACCGAAGGTTGACACCATTGTCGGTATTGGTGGTGGCGTGGCAAATGACGCGGCTAAGTATTTCGCATGGAAGCGCGGCTGCTCTTTGATCCTGGTTCCCACAATAGTATCCGTTAATGCGTATGCTACTCCCGCCGCTGCAGTGAGAGAGAACGGGGCAGTTCACTATCTTGGCAAGGTAGTTCCGAAGAAGGTTGTCATTGATTACAAAGCTATTCAGTCGGCTCCAAAACGGTTGAACACAGCTGGGACCGGAGACATCTACTCCTGCCGCACTGCTCTCTTTGACTGGAAACTCTCGCACGAAAAAACCGGCGAATCATACGATGAGAAGATAGCAGCAGGATCCCAACGGATCTTAGACACATTGGTTTCAAACGCCAACGAAATCAAGAATGTTAGTGAGAAAGGTATTCGAACCCTAGTTGAACTTCACGCGGAGACAAACCGGCTCCAAATACTTGCGGGAAAACCAAGGCCCGAGGAGGGGAGTGAGCATATTTTCTTCTACGCTTTAGAAGAGCTGACGCGTCGCAATTTCGTGCATGGGGAAGTCGTAGGTACTGGAATCTACGTTGTATCTCATTTCCAGACAAAGGAAGAGGGCATTGTGTCGAAAGTGATGGACAGCATGGGGTTAATGTTCAGGCCGCGAGATTATGGAATATCGTGCGATGAGTTCGTTAAGACCGTACTGCACATGAAACAATACTCCCAACAGAACAAAATGTTCTACTCAATACTCGATACAATCGAAATATCTAGACAAGACGCCGAAAAGCTGTGGGACAAGCTATCAGCCTAGACACATCTGAAGCTACATTTAATCCAATACACGTACGGTGCCATTATGGCTCTATCCAAGCGTTGACATTTACTTTCTTAAGAGAAGCCTAGCTGCCTCTCCGGAAGACGCGCCGTTATCTATCACTAGGATTGTGGCTGTAGTCATCCTCGCGTCGTCTGAGACGAGATACAGGATCCCGTGCGTTATTTCTTCCACAGGAATAAGTTTTGGAATTATTGCCGCTCGTCTTTCTTCAGAGAAGCGTTCGAGATCTCTGAGTTCCATTCCAGCATTAGTGTCACCTGGACAAATGCAATTGACAGTTATTCCATCATTCGCAACATCCATTGCCATCGCTTTCGTTAGTAGGATTACACCGGCCTTCGAGGCGCAGTAGACGCTTGCGTTGGGTGCCGCGACTAGCCCCCAGTTAGAGGCGACATTGGTTATCACACCGCCCCCATTCTTTCTCATCTCGGGAATAGCATATTTTGAACACAGAAAAACTCCTTTCAAATTGATGTCGATAACATAGTTCCATTCTTCTTCCGTCAGATCAGTAATGGGCTTGTATGGGGCTTCTACGCCAGCATTGTTAACGAGAATATCCAACTTGCCGAATACGCGTAATGTCTCCCTGAAGATCCTCTGTGCGTCTCCGACTTTCGAGACATCAGCTTGAACCACGAATCCTCTTTTTTCCTGTAGTTTAGACAGAGTATCATTCAATGATTCTGTCTTTCTTCCGACAAGAACCACCTCAGCACCCAATTGAGAGAACAGCATCGCAGTTGATCTACCAATTCCAGAACCGGCTCCTGTAACAACAGCCACTTTGCCCGATAGCGACATGACGTGAGAGTTCATCTCTGCCACTATATAATGACGGTCTTTTCTTTTCGGCGGTGCCTACGGAGCAAAGGATGACGCCCCTGTTTCCATTTTGCCAGCTCGATCGATTCTCCATACGACATCCCGCTCCTACATGTGGACCTTAAACTCAAGTATCTTGGCTATGCGTCTCATTGTGACTGAAGGCAGGATGAAGTCACTGCGGTCTCGTAATCAGGATTCTTGTTGATCGAAGATGCCTTTCGTCACAGGTTGTGGATTCAACAATCAGATTTATGCCATAACTCCGAAGGCTGCTCCACCATAACTCGCTTCGATTGTATCAACTTGTGGCCTTTGCTGCTCGAATGAATGAGTGAATATACTGTGAAGTCAAACGGTCTACGATTTTGTGCATGTGATCCTGCCCACTTGCTTTACCCGCTCTAGGCCAGATCTCGTGGGAAGTACAAGTCTAGTCGGATAACCATGCTCAAGCTTCAATGGAGCAGATCCTGCTTTGAGAGCAATCATCGTGCCGGAGTTTGCAACATCATTTTGGCCGATTTTCATGGCGTAGCCGGTTATGCTTTCGACCATGACATGGCCAAACTCGTTGGGTGCTCCAGCTAGGCTTAGAAGACGAGACAAAGGTATGCCTTCCCACGCTACCAAGGCGCTCCAACCTTCCACGCACGTGATCGTTGAGCTCTGACTGACGGAGGGCATAGCGTATAGCTCTTCCAACGCGAGTTGTAGAGGATTCGATACGTCTCCGTCTACTCTTAACCGGTAATCTTTTGGATCTACGTCAATCGGATGATCTCAGTGTTCATTCCATGTCTCCGGAAAATCGGACGTTCCTCCGGTCGCAACCGCGCTCTGGGATGAACTAACGTTTTGAACAGTACCAGATGAAGTGGTTGGAGTCTTCTGCTCTAGAAACCACCATGAAGCCACACTAATTGCAACGCCCAGCGGAACGAGCTTAAGGAAGGACCTTCTGGTCAGCCTCATGCATCTAGCTATCAAGCATCCGGTTATTTATTATGCGATCCTGCGCGCATATACACACGAAGATTGACCGGTTCAAATTTCATTGTGCGCTCCAGCTGACCCACACACACGACTAGAGCCCTATGCAATCGGATACCAGATGTTGGTCGAGAACGATGTTGGCTCTACAAGTTGATGGAATCCTCGACCAATTCTCTTCATTCCCTCATCACTAAATATCCTCGCCATGTTCGTTTCCATATCCGCCAAGCTATCGAATTCCCACATTTCAATGTACAAACCAGATATGGCGCCGTATTCCTGCCTAAGTAATTTCCATGATCTCAGCCCTTTGAAGAGATCTTGATGCGTCTCTTTGTACTTGAGAAACTCGTTTGGAGCTGGGTCAAATTCTGACAGTTTTTCCCCTTTTACCACATAAGGGGTTGGAAACGCCCACGAGTGTAGGTTCATGCGGGCGGTGAATAGGTACTTGGGTTAGATGTTTTTCAGGGCCTGTATCGCCGCTTCTTTAAGTTTCTCGACGTCCGAATTGTAGTGTTCCGTGCATACGAACAGATGTTCATATTGCTGTGAATGGAAGTAGATGCCTCTCTTCAGGAGCTCCTTGTGAAAGCGCATGTATTTCTGTGCATTACAGCTGAAGGAGTCCCTGTAGTTGGAGATCTTCTTGAGTTTTGTGAAGTACAGCTGTGTTCCCATCGCTCCTTCTCCTTGGACGATGGCTTCAGTATTTGTTTTCGCGACAGCGTCTTCAAGGGCTTTCTTGAGTGATGTCCCGATCTCATTCAGGTGCTTGTAGATGGCTCCGTCGTTCTTGGACAGGTACGATAAGGAGGCGTATGCAGCTGCTACACAGAGAGGGTTGGCGTAGTAGGTACCGGAATGCGTAATTTTCCCAGGCACAACATTCTCCATGATTTCCTGTTTTCCTGTGACTGCTGCAATGGGAAAGCCTGCACCCAAAGCCTTAGCATAGGTTGCGATGTCAGGATCCAGGTGGAAATACTCTTGTGCTCCTCCTGGAGCTAATCGGAAACCGCTTATGACCTCATCAAGTATGAAAAGGATGTCATTACTTCGACAGAGGTCTTGCAGTTCATGCAGATAGCTGCCTTCGGGCATAACTGTGCCGATGTTCATCATGATTGGTTCGCTAATGACGGCAGCGATATTGTTGCCCTCCCGTTTTATCATTCTCTTGACTGCACCGATATCATTCCAGGGCAGTAGGATAGTGTTCTTCAGACTATCGGCCGGTATTCCCCATGAGACGGGTATGACGTAAGGTGCATCTGCCGGTCCCAGAGATGGGAAACCCATACCACCGGTCAGCACATAATCATGAGAACCATGATAGTGTCCTTCAAACTTGATGAATTTATCTTTCTTCGTACACCCGCGCGCAATGCGAATTGCGGTCGACGTAGCTTCTGCTCCCGAATTGCAATACCTGACCATCTCAGCGTTGGGAACCATCTCATGTATCTTCTCAGCAAGCAAGACCTCTTTCTCATGCAGCAACGCAAACATAGTGCCGTAGTTCAGCTGTTCCCTAACGGCGTCCATTATTGCAGGGTGACAGTGACCGAGTATCAGCGGCCCCATGGCCATAATGAAATCTATGTACTCATTTCCGTCAATGTCCCATACCTTTGTGCCTTTACCGCGTTCGAAAGCGAGTGGATAGGGATCGAAAACCGGATAGCATTGCCCGTGAGAGCTAGCCCCACCAGGCATAATCTTCTTGGCGCGTTCGTAAAGTTCCCACGTCTTCCGAGTATTCAGCCCTGGTACATACTCGACATAGTTTGCTACCATAATCGGTCTGGCGGTACCATAGAGTACTCAGCAATATTCATTTCATATTGATGGTATATACGCCGGGGAGTATCCCCTAACAACCCCTCTTGGCGCCAGCTAGTCGCGAATTAGCTTTCGTTTTCAATGCTGAAAATCAATTCCCAGATGCTTCGCCTTATATCGGATATCCGTTGTACACTCCACTGAGAGATACGAATGACCGATACAGCAACGATCGCTCGTAAGAAACTGAAAATTCCGGCCAACCGTCTTGCTTCGATCAACAAGATCTTGCTCGATCCAAAGAATAGTTCGGTTAATGGCATTTTTCTTTTTCACCTCTCATTTGATTTTGTCAAGGCCCTCCGATCGCTCGGATTGACCCATGACTAGGATAACCTACACACCAAGCGCGTTCAAGGCGCCCTGAAGAACCGCCTCAAGAATCCTCTGGGAGTAGGCATCAAGAGCTGGACGAATGTGGGGCATACCTGGTTGGAATCTTGTTCCCAGCTCTTGGTACGCTCCGTAATCCACAGCGTTACCAAACTCAAGTTCGAACCCGCTGGCTCGCGCGTAGATGCTGTCTCTCAATGCGCCCGTATCGACAGGGGCAAGGGATCGCGCAAGATCAACCATCTCTGAGCCGACAACATCTAGTTCCTTCTCCACGTCAGGCTCAATATTTCTTACGAAGGCCGCGAGCTTGGGCGTGACCGTGTCGGCTATGATCTTAGCAGACCAAGAAGGCATGATACACCACAACTCCAAAATACTGGGGGATGCGATGTTTGCGTTAAGGGTCCATGTCCATTCTGTGCGCCTAAGGGCTAGGAGGTTTGTTCAGGAGAAGCGCCGCGCCCCCACCGAACACTTCCACATACGCGACATGATCAGGCATCATGGCGAGAAGTTGAGGGGCTATTTTCTGTTTACAACAACAAGATTGACAACCATCGTCGCTAGGAACCGAAACTGACAAGGCAGGGAACAGAATCCACCTACTCTACACAAACTAGCCTAGCCATCTCTGCGCATTTCGAGGGAGAACGAACTAGCGTCGGATCCCTTCGACATCACGATACCACTGCTTCGATTCTCCTCCTTTGGGTCCTTTTTCCCAACTCTCTGTCTTGGCGTGATCTTCAATCCCGAAGATGTCAAAGGGAAAACCTTCGTCGTTCTTAGAGAAAAGACATCCAGAGATTAGAGCTATCGATTACCCCCATATTTGCTATGGGGCGGGAGAGCGGATTTTGGCCAATTTATCAGGTTCCGTTATCAATAAAATATCTGCTTACGGAGTAAGGACTGCTCTCCCCACAATTTCTCCTCTCTTGAGTTTCAACAGAACTTCGTTCACTTCTGACATATTGTACGATCTGGATTTCACCTTGATCTTTCCTCTTTCTGCTAGCCTCAATACCTGTCCCATATCGTGTCGAGTTCCGACTTCGGTTCCAATGACGGTATGCTCCTCAAAGCCGTTTATGAATGGTCTCCCAACAATTGCTAGCAAAATCACACCGCCACGTTTGACAGTGTTGAACGCTTGATCTATGGCCTTCTGAGGTGGTGCATGTATGGCAACGATGTCCGGTCTGCCTATTCTCGAGACTAAACTGTCGAGCTGTTCTGGGTATGCAGTATAATCTGCTCCGAGCTCTTCCGCAAGTTCAAGTTGAGCTCGTCCGGTATCGACCGCAATGACTTCCGCTCCTGCAAGCTTCGCAAATTGTAGCGCTAGATGTCCAACGCCTCCTATACCAAAGATGGCGATCTTCTGTCCGAATGTCACGCCAGTACGGCGAATCCCTCTAAAAGCAGCGACACCGGGGCAGAACAAAGGTGCCGCTTCAATAAGGCTGAGGTTATCGGGCACAGCGTAAGCGTGCTCCTCGCGAACCTTAATGAACTGAGCAAAACCACCGTCAACGCTTTCTCCGGTAGTGTCTTGGTTAAGGCACAGATTCTCTCTCCCTGTCAGACAGTATTCGCAACGTCCGCAAGTATTGTAGAGAACCTGAACTCCAGCTCTCTGACCCACACTAAAACCTTTGACTGCCTTTCCAACTTCCTCGACAATGCCCACAATCTCGTGTCCAGGTATTATCGGCAGTTTAGCAGGGATCCCGATTGATTTCCAATCGCCCTCGATAGCGTGGAGGTTAGAATGGCAAACTCCACATGCCCCTATCTTCACTAGTACTTCGTCGTCCTTTACAACTGGATCCCGATATTCTTCGTACTTCAGTGGCCTATTTTCGATCATATCGGTTTCATGCAGAACGTGAGCTTTCAAAAACTGTCCCGGGCAGGTGGATACGTTTCGAGTAAATATTGTTGTTGTGTGATTTTAAGGTTTTCCTCCAAACGCGTCGCGATCTAAAGATCGAAGCCTCGACAACGTTGTGTGTCGATTCACTGGGCTCAGACTACACTTAGACCGTGCAACCGCCACAGAGCTATCGCTACCTGTCCAAACCGTGATGAATTATGAAAACAGTCGGTTGGACAGACGTATCTGCTAGTCTTCTTCTTGTACAGTGACGGGGATAATAGTCTACGAATTGTGGTCGATACTCGATCGAATTTGAGTCAAGAGAATCGTCGATGTTTTCATCCTCGTCTTTTGTTGACAACGGTTATGAGCTTGCCGAGCCGACGTCCTTTCCCAGACGATTTCTATGTCTCGCGTGACTCCTTTTGAGAATCGTATTTCTGAAGAGCGAAACTAGTATCGAGCCCCTCTTGATGCGCTATTGGCCAGAGTCGAACAGGAGGCGATGGGTCCAGAAACCAAGAGACTGATGAAAGAACTGATCAAGTATGAATCAGTAGGGCATCTGTACTGGGCAGTATTTCGTTGTCCACCTGTCCTAAAGAGCGGCAAAGGCGCCACTCTGACCGATGTTGACGGAAACAACTTCGTGGACTTCATGGGCGGATTTGGAGTCCACAACGCAGGTCTATCGCATCCAGACATTGTCAAAGCAATAAAGGAACAAGCGGAACGACTCAATCACATCGCATGCGCCGCGGGCTTGGCAATGATTAACGTGCTTCAGAGGGACAAAGTACCGGAACACGCTGCATCCGTGGGAGAACATCTACTGAGACGACTGAGAGATATGCAGGAAGAACATCCGCTCCTTGGAGATGCAAATGGAAAAGGTCTCTTCGTAGGCATAGAGTTCGTGCGTAGCAGAGATACCAAAGAGCCCGCTAATAAGGAGGCTGAATGGATTCAGAGACAGTGCGTGCATAAGGGACTTCTGATTCAACGCGCCGGATACTTCGCCAACCGCTTCAACATTTACCCACCACTCTCACTCACGAAGGAAGAGGCCGACAAAGGAGTAGACATCCTGGAAGAACTAATCCGAGATGCGGAACGCGAATTCAACATTAGATAACTCCACTATAGATCCTTTGGGTGGCGACGATGGACCAAGCGCTCTTTGACCAGATGCTGCGAGTAAACACACTAACGCTCGTAAGAAGAATGATATTCGGCAAAGACTCTGCGAGAAAAATAGGCGACGAAGTCAAGGCAATAGGAGCGAAGAAGGTGCTCCTAGTTACGGATCCAGGTGTGGTCAAGTCAGGCGTCTTGGGAGATGTGAACGAAAGCCTACGAACGAAAGAACTTCCGGTAAAGACATTCTCGCAAGTTGAACCTGAACCAGACATCGAGACAGCCCGTAATGTGACACAAATAGTAAGAGAGGATCAATTCGATCTTCTGTGTGGGGTTGGAGGTGGAAGCGCGATGGACATAGCCAAGATCGCTGCTGTGATGGCAACGAACCCTGGTGATCCAAGACAGTACGTTGGTGTCGGCCTGCTTAAGAAGCCCGGCCTACCAAAGATCTTGGTTCCTACCACAGCAGGGATTGGGTCTGAGATGACGCCAAATGCGATCCTTGGCATACATGAGGAGGGAATAAACGCAGGTGTCGTCTCTCCGCACGTTTTGGCTGACATTGTCATCGTTGATCCGATGCTGACAGTAACACTCCCGGCTGCCCCACAGCAAGTTCTGGACTTGACGCACTCACTCACGCGATCGAATCGTACATATCATTAGATGCAAACCCAATCACAGACCTTCTTTCTCTACGCGCTATCGAGTTGATCGCGAGCAACCTCTCTAAGGTCTTCTCGGAAGGTGGCGATCTTCAAGCTAGGAGCGCCATGTCCATGGCGGCAATGTTGGCGGGCGTATCAATTGCAAATGCAGGTACGTGTAGCGGCCATGCTGCTACTTATGGATATGCCGCGAAGTATAGGATTCCCCCTGGCATTTCAGTGGCAGTGGCTCTACCATACATTCTCGCGTTCAACCTCGATTCGTCCCCAGACAAGGGAAGAGCCATTGCAAAGGCAATGGGAGAATCGGTTGAGAACTTGAGTTCAACTGAAGCTTGCGCTAAGGGCGTTCACGCAGTTGTAGGCCTCATGAAAAATGTCAACTGCCCGACGAGTCTCTCTGAGTTGAAGATTCCGAAAGCTGAGATTGAAAATATCGCTCAGGTCATGCTGAAGAACACGCGCCTAATGGCCCACAATCCTCGACCTATGAATGAGTCGGACGCCGTCAATGTCATAACCGAAATGTGGGAAGGTAAGATTCGTCACAGCTAGCTTTCGATGTCTCATAGAGAATGATGCTGTTGAGAAGGCATCCTTGCGCTATTTCTAATGGTGAACTGCAAGACGGTTGCTCCTACTTTGAGGGCAATCTTGCAGACACTACCTGTAGATTGGGCCAGGTGAGTCTAGCAAATAGCCGAGTTACGGGTACAATGTGATTCTTATTGGATTGTCTGTCTGCTTGTCAAGAGCTTCAAGAGCTCTGTTCGCTTCCGAAAGACGATACTTCTGGGAAATGGATCCTGCAATGTTGATCCGTCCCGTACTAATCAGGTCAAGAACTCTGATCAGATGATCGCGTGTGTGGTTCTGTGTCGTTCTCAGCTGTGCTCCCTTGAACAGAAAGTCATTTGCGTCAATCTCAAATTTCACACCGGATATGCCGACCATGACGGCTCTTCCTCCCTTTTTCACGCTCCTCACGATTTGCTCCTGCGTTAGTCTTAGACCGATGAACTCGAAAGCTGCGTCGACTCCCCTGCCTCCAGTTAACCGTTTGATAGCCTCGACAGGATCCTCAAGTTTCGCATTGACTAGATCTGTTGCTCCAACTTGTTTGGCTGCTTCCAATTTCCTTTGATTAATATCCACGGCTATTATCTGGGACGCGCCGAAAAAGCTTGCAAGTTGCACCCCGTGGATTCCAACTCCACCTGCTCCGTAGACAGCCACTGAATCGCCTGGTTTGACCTCTCCAACGGTCATGGCATGGAACGGCGTTACAACGGCGCAGCCAGCAAGGGCTGCTTGATCGAACGGAACTCCGCCAGGCAGCTTTATCGCTGATTGAGCCGGCAGCGCCAGATACTCTGCCCAGGTGCCCTCGAGTTCAAGTCCAAGGTTTAGTAACTGGTCACAGATGTTCTCCTTTCCAGTCATGCAGTAGTAGCATTGTCCACAGATCGACATGTAGTACAAGGCGACGGGGTCGCCCACTTTGACGTTCGTTACTCTCTCTCCGATCTTCTCGACGATCCCGGCTCCTTCATGTCCTAACGTTGTGGGGTATTTCGGTGGAACCATCATACCATTCACGATATGGAGGTCGGAGTGGCAGACCCCCATCGCTTGGAGTTTGACGAGCACATCGTTGGGTCCTACTGATGGAACAGAGACGTCGTCCAGACTGACTTTTTTCGGGGCATGTATTCTGGCAGCCAACATTCTTCTCATCGCCTCTAAATCACTTCGATACCTATCCAGAGGCACCACTCGGGATAAGACATAAGGCTGTACCCCCTTGTAGAGTAAGAATAATACATACAGTCGATTTACGCGTGCCAGCAATTTCGGAACGTCAAGTCTTGGCAATTGCAATTCTATATTCATACTGCGATCTTCAGATTGGAATAACCGGGAGGTCATCTAGTCCGAATTGTGGATTTTGTTGAGAAATGACTGGGCTTGTCGAAGGAGCAAAGAGCAGGCAGTCTCGCTCCACTGGAAGTAATGGCAACTGAAAAAACTCTTCCTATTGCGAGGATGACAGAATCGCTCGCCAAGCCTAAAGGAAATTGGACAAGACGTTTAATTACTGCAGAGCAGTAGAGGTGATTAGGTCAGACACTTGAACAGACTTCAAGGAAAGGTTGCGCTAATCACAGGCTCCGGATCGGGCATTGGACGAGCAACTGCGTTGCTCTTCGCAAAGGAAGGTGCCGAAGTGGCGGTTAACGATGTCGATCAGAAAGGAGGACAAGAAACGGTAAGGTTGATTCAACAAGCCGGAGGAGAAGCGTCATTCTACGCGGCCGATGTCACTAAACTCAAGGAAGTTGAAGTCATGGTCGACAAGATTCTAGCCAAGCACAACAAGATAGACATCCTTCACAATAACGTAGGAGGCTGGCAGAGAGAAATGAACGACACAGTCGTAGATAACACCGAACAGGAATGGGATAGGCTAATCGACCTGAATTTGCGTGGCACATTCCTCGTCTCCAAGCTTGTTATTCCTCACATGATAAAAACTGGCGGTGGATCAATCATAAACACTGTCACAACTAACGCTTACATGAACTACCAGCGCTGTGAGGCCTATGGTACAGCAAAAGGAGGACTGAAGGAACTTACGAGAGCAATGTGTCTAGACTACGCGAAGTTCAACATCAGGGTGAATGGATTAGTTCCGGGAGAAACGCGTACTCCGCAATGGGAGGCGACAATTAACTCTGCTCCTGATCCGAAAGCAGCGGAACAATTTCTGCTCACGAAAATACCAATGGCACGACTAGCAAATCCAGACGATATCGCGCTGGGGGCCCTCTTCCTGGCAAGTGAAGATTCCCGCTACGTCAACGGACACATACTGTTCGTGGACGGAGGACTGACTGCCGGATTCTACTAAGTGTCTTTACCTGCACAAAACAGGTCGGGGTTCCACCGATCTGATTGTGAAGCACGGAAGCAATATCACAAATGGCGCATCAGAAACGATAGAGGTTGAGTTCCTCTGAAACCCAGGATCGGTCTGTTCGTTACCGGCCTCTTGGAGGATGAATACAATAAGACCGGTCACCTTCGTCCCAAGTGCATTGAGACCACGAATACCCTCGCCAAGGTGCTGTCGGCCTACGGCGAGATAGTTAACCCTGGTTTCGTAGAGTACGAGTCTGACGCTGAACGCGCGAGTCAGATGTTCAACGCCACAAGCGTGGATCTTATCGTCTTCGTCGAGCTAGCCTATCAAAAGGGGATCGTTCCTGCGCGAACATTTCTTAACACCAAAGCCCCGATCCTAGTGTGGAATACCCAACACATCCGCGATTTCCCAGAAGACGTCAACTTCGATGTCATTATGCTCAACTCTGGAATGTGCGGTCTCCCTGAGCTAACCAATGGCCTTCTGCGATCAGGCCGCAGCTTCAGAATGATTACTAGTCATGTGGCGGACCCTCAGGGGCTGGCCCAAATTGGCGAGTACGCCACCGCGGCGGCTGTTGTGAGGAGGCTAAGGAATGCTCGTGTCGGCGTCATTGGTCATCCCTATGAAGGAATGACCGACCTGATGGTGGACCAGTTTAGTCTCAGACATTCCGTGGGACCATCGTGCTGGCCCATTGAACCTGAACAAGTAGCTGCAGCCGCTGCAGGTATGTCGAGTGAGAAGGTGAAGGTTCTTGTTGAAGAAGAACGTCGTCGCTTCCGGACTGAGACCCTTTCTCTAGAAACATTCGAACGTTCGGTTCGTCTGGCCTTGGCTTTGGAGCAGGTTGTGAGAGACAACCACATCGATGCACTGGCCACCTTTGAACATGCCTGGCTGGCCGATTCTAGGGTGGGTGTCGTCCCGAACTATGGCGCTGGTCGTTTGATGTCACTCGGCGTTCCATCTGTCCCAGAAGGAGATGTACCAACCGCGGTATGCATGTTGATCCTGCAAGAGCTAGCTGGGCAGTCTACGATAATGGAGAACTACGTTATGGATTTCGATCGGAACACGATCTTGTTCTCGCACGATGGGACAGGCAATCCAGCGCTGGCGACTAGCTCAGCCGACGTGTCCATCAAGCCAGGCATCTACTATCGCGGGGTCCATGGTTTCGGTGCCGCTTTTGAGTTCGCCTATGCTCCAGGCGAGGTGACAATCTCATCGCTAATCCCTCTCCGTAACGGCGAATGGCGTCTCATCGTAGCTGAAGGCGAATCACTCCAGATGAAACCACGCCCTCTATCTGCTCCGCAGATGACGTTCCGTCATTCGTGTGGTAGTGTACAGGAGTATTGTGATCGATGGTGCTCGGCAGGCGCATCGCACCATATGGCGCTAGCCTACGGCAGATTAGCAGACAAAGTTAGTCGGGTCGGAGAATTGCTTGGTCTTGAAGTAGTTGTTGTGTGATACATGCGATTGTACTTGCTGGGATGTTCCAGTTCAAATGCTGCTTCCTGGTGCCCGCTCTTACGACTGACGATGCTGATTGCATGCAAAAGCAGTGGCATGTAGTTGAAACCAATCCCGAGCAGGACACAGCCTACTATTCCAATAAAGAGGATGGGATGGCTGAGGTAGGCTAGCCACGCTGCCGCTCCAAATGCGCGGAGGAGGAAGACGCTGAGCGCAAATTCGACGAGAATGAGCTTGGGGCCATGAAAAACAATGTCTAGAGCGGCAAGCTTTCGAACGTTAATCAACGGTTCGCTTTTCAGTTAGCGCCATCCTCTGGGGAGTGGAAACTGTATCCTCCAAACGCCAGACTCATCCAAGTTGATATCGAACCAGGCGGGGCCGACGCCTACAGAGTAGTTGAACATGCCGTTGCTCACGAGTTTGGGCACGCCTGTGAGAACTATCAGTGATGGCCGTGCAACCAAGGTTCCGTGACGACTCACTGAAGCGAGCCGAGCTTTCCTTCCCACATTCCGGCAATTATCTCAACAGCCTGTGATTCGGTGACCGGCCTGGGATTGTGAACCATTAGGCGTTTCGTCTTCAGCATCTCTTGAGCGATGTTTGGTATCTCTGTTCTCGGAATTCCCAGTTGTGAAAGAGACATCGGAGACTGGACTTCTTGCATGAGGCGAACCACTGCTTGCACGGCCCCCATGACTATATCACCGGAGCTCAAACCCGAGGTGGTCACTCCCATTGCCTCGGCAATTGTTGCTGCCTTTTCTGGACATGAAACAAGGCTGAACTCGAGAATGTAGGGCAGAGCAACCGCGACCGAAAAACCGTGCTGGATCTTGTATTTTGCTGCGTATCCGTATGCTGCGGCGTGGCCGCTGCAAGTTCCCGCATTCGCGATGGAAATCCCTGCCATCATGGAGGCCAACGACATTGCACTTCTCGCTTGGAGATTGGCACCTTCGGAGAAAGCTGTTGGAAGATACCGTGCAATCAACTCGATAGCCCGCAGAGAAAGAAGGCTCGTGATCGGGTTCGCGTCCAGAGAGATGTATGATTCGATTGCGTGAGTCAGTGCGTCGAGTCCCGAACCTGCGGTAGGTTTGGGTGGCAGCGTCAGCGTAAGTACGGGATCCACAACGGCCACGTCAGTCAGAATATACGGGGAAATTATCCCGGCCTTCGTCCCCTCATCGTGCAACCCGATGATTGCATTCGGCGTCATCTCAGATGCGGTTCCCGCTGTCGTGGGCAGTAATATCTTTGGCAGGCCGGGTTTCTTTATCAGATTTACTCCGATGTACGGTCGGATCTCTCCGGGATTGGTGGCCACGACAGCCGCAATCTTCGCGATATCCATTACGCTTCCGCCTCCGACGCCGCAGACTAGATCGAATTCCGCTCCTCTGACGAAGTCTGCGATTCGATTGGCAGTCTTGATGTCCGGTTCGGGTTCGACATCGGAGAAGACTTCTGTTCGCATGTCTTTCGCGCGGAAGCTCTCCATAAGGCCTGTCAGGAGTCCTGATTGGGCGACTCTGGGGCCTGTCACGATGAGTATTCTCTTTGCTTCAAATGCTCTTGCTTCGTCTCCTACGTTCTTGGATGTGCCCTTCCCGAACACTACTCTCTTGGGTACAGTGAGTGTGTTGGTTCGGAGCATTTGGTCGTATTCGATTCGGTCGACTGCGTCTTTCAATGCGCGTGGTCTCGCGAGAGCGTCACTTCGCTTTGCCTGACTCGCGTTCCGCATCTCTAATCGATTCCTCTAGGATTTGCACTCCCTTGTCGGCTCCGGCCTCTGGGAGTACGAGGGGCGGATATATGTTGAAGCGATATAAAACGCGCTTTCGGTTGAGACTTGCCAGACAAAGTGTGCCGTCCGGCCGCCAGGTATCTGCTGTTGTGAAGCTATCCCGACCTGGCGAGTATGAATGTCTGGCAGTATGAAGTAGACCTGCCAGCGAACGACAAACAGTTAGCGTCTGCGCAGGAAACACGCGTTCCTACCTTAAATGCACGTCCCTACTTTGCTCTAACGAAGGGAATGTGAAAGTGGCGAAGGTGTACTCCAACGAGAAATCAAAACAACTCTACGAAAAAGCGAAAGTAACCCTGGTTAAAGGAATCGCAAGCAGCTTCCATAAAGCGGCTTATGAAGAATTTCCTATTTATTTCGAATACGGGAAGGGTTCGAAGATCTATGATGTTGACGGCAACGAATATATTGAATATGGCGACTTCGGGCCAATGATCTTAGGATACTGTCATCCCAGTATTGACAAAGCGGTAATGGAACAATTAGCAAAAGGCTCTCTATTTCCAGGACCATATCGCTTACTGCATGAATTTTCAGAGCGCATAACTCGGCTTCTCCCGTGCGCTGAGAGGATTCTTTTCGCAAATACAGGTACCGACGCGAATATGGTCAGTTTCAGACTGGCTAGAGCATATACCGGTAAGGAGAAGATTATCAAATTCGAGGGGCATTACCATGGATGGTCTGACGAACAACTGATCAGCGTGAGACAAGACTCGCTGAATATGATGGGGCCAAGAAACAACCCGTGGAGAACAAGAGTCACCCCGGGTCAACCTGAGAAATCAGGCAACGACCTCATAATCCTCCCCTGGAATGACTTAGACATCGTGGAAAAAACGGTGAAGCATCATAGTGATGAAATTGCAGCCATTATTGCTGAACCCATCATGGCAAACGCTGAACTCGTTTTCCCTCAAGCAGGTTACTTACAGGGCTTGCGAGAGATAACGCAAGAAGAAGGTATCCTACTGATCTTCGATGAGATTATCACGGGATTTAGGGTCTCTCTTGGAGGAGCCCAAAAACACTATAATGTGATCCCAGACCTCTGCGCTTTCGGCAAAGCAGTTGCAGGAGGCCATCCACTCGCAGGAGTAGCAGGAAGAAAAGACATCGTAGAAACCGATGTTGAGCACGCAGGGACCTTCAATGCAAATCCAATAGCTGTTGCTGCGGGTAATGCAACGCTCAAGGAGCTGGAAAAACCGGGAGTCTATGAGAATATGACACGGCTTATGCGAAAGGTTACGGAAGGCATCAACCGGATAGCGCGAGAGAAAGGGATCACGCTCTTTTGTCGTGGCGAGGGCGGTCTTTGGCAACTTGCCTTTGGCATAAACGATCAACTAGTTGATTATAGAGATAGTTTTAGAGTGGACAAGAAGAAATATCAACAGTTTAGAACAGAGAGTCTTAGACATGGCGTTCACTACCTCTCTCACAGGGGACGAATGTATATGAGCACGGCCCACACGGACGAAGACATAGAGAAGACGCTAGCAGCATTCGAAGAAGTAACACGAAGAATTAGACTGTAGGTACCGGTACGATATCTTGACTGCAGAATGTCTACGAGATCTGCCAAGGTGAGAGGCGGCTTCGTCCGAGTGGATTACTCCTTCACGATGTCTGGGTGTAAGAGGAAAGCAACGCCTGTTGGAGTGCTCTGAACCTGTTTCGTTCTTCTGCTAGGCGATCTACCAAAGGTGAAACACGGACATTCGACATGTTTCGGCTTGAATCGACAAAACGAATTGTCGCGTTTCAGCTCACTGGCTCATTTCTCTGCACACAACCGCCAACCCGTATAGACAGCTCAATGAAAGCAAATTCAACATAATTAACTGAATTGAAGAGAGACTCCCGGCCGCTATTTTTCAACAGGAATGGCTGTCACTCATTGCAAAACTCAAAGTACAAATCGTTGACTACGGTCGAGAAGTACGTACCATGGGTCTTTCTAGCACTTTAGGCAACTGTGATGCTGATAGTTACTGTGGAATCGACTTATTTCTAGGCAAGTGAAGTGATCTATAATGTGCCGTCTCCAGTTCCTACACTATTAGAGGGAGAAATAAGATGGTCACATGAATTCTGAAAGATCAGCTTCAGCCGTATCGAGGTTGATGCCCATCGGTTCGAAGGTTTGGGATAGTGAAGAGATAAGGTTGCGAACGTAATCGTCCACGTTAATCTCTCTTGAGTTGGTCTGCGAGGTCGGTTTGACTGTGAATTGTCTTCCTTGAAACCTGAATGGGTGAACTTTGATGAAACCCACAATTTCGCCCTTGGAGGTTTTCTTTCCTTCTTTTAGCAGAAGCCAAGCTGCTTGGTA
>Ga0315280_10002008_pt1 | contig 33678 bp, 34 predicted proteins | sample YL17G06_40_MG_FD_203697 | JGI IMG/M metagenome (GOLD analysis project Ga0315280, IMG submission 203697) | Sediment microbial communities from Yellowstone Lake, YNP, Wyoming, USA - YL17G06_40 | ecosystem: Environmental > Aquatic > Freshwater > Lake > Sediment | place: USA: Wyoming | collected...
CGGACTTCCGGATGAACTTCTTCAGGTCCTCGCCGGGGACAAATTCCATCGTAATGAAGGTCGTGCCCTCGGCCTTGCCGAGGTCGAACATCCCACAGATGTTCTTGTGCCTAATCTTCCTGGCGAGCTTCAGCTCATTCGAGAACCGCTCGACGGCCTCCTTGTCGAGGGCGATTTCGGGCCGCAGGAGCTTGAGGGCGATCTTCTCCTTGATGTCCGTATCGAAGACCTTATAGACCCGTCCCATGCCGCCCGTGCCCAGCTCTTCAATGACCTCGAACCGGCCGGCGAACAGGGTCCCGCGGACAAGCTCGTCGGTGGTTGTTTCGAGCGTCCGGGTCACCGACACGCCCGGCTTCCCGGGCGGTGTGAGCGAGGTTCCACACTCGCCGCAGAACTTCACATTCTCGGTATTGTCAGAGTGGCACTTGGGGCATTTGGTAGCCAATTCTAACCCCATCGATCAGATATGGTTCAAGAGTAGCAAAGTTGGAGCAATGGAGTCAAACGCCACTTGGTTTTCCCCAACGTGGTCGGACCAAACCGTGATATTACTAGCGGCGAATCCGAGCGCGTCTCCTATCGGCCGATGCACCGCCCCCCCCCTAAAACACGGACCTAACGGGGGCAGTTCAGCGCTCCGGATACCGTCCTGATCGACAACCGCCCATCACGCTAGAGCTTCTGCCGCCGGACTTCCTTCAACTGAGCCATTCGCGTGCAGGCGATCCAGCGGCCGTCGGGGGATACCTGCGGATGCATCAGGTTCGCGGGGTCTTCGGTCAGTTGCCGGGGCAGTCCACCCGAACGCGGAACGGCAAAGATCTGCATCCGCTCGCTGGCTAATGCTCCGTAGACGATGGTTTTTGCATCGGGCGTCCAGTCCAGGCCTCCGTATGTGCTGCTCGTGTACTCGGCGAGCTTCTCCGCCCGCTTCCCGTCCGTGCTGACGACCCAGAGGATGCAGCCATTGCCTTCAGTCCGTTCCGCGAAGGCAATCTCGTTGCCCTTGGGCGACCATGATTCCCAGTGGGCTTTCTTAATGGGATCCGGCAGCGGCAGCCGCTCCACGTGTACGGGTCTCCCCGTTGACGGATTAATCGTCACGATCCATGGTTTGGAGACGCCCTCCGGGCCGCCCCGCTCCCAGGAGTCGAACGCTAGTTGGCGGCCGTCAGGAGACCAGGATGCCACGCCGACTTCCAATCCGAAATCGGTTAGCCGGATTTCCCCGCTTGGCCCGTCCGACACCCGACGCAGATACAGATCGTCTGTGCTTCCAGCGGCCTCGTATGAGGAAACCGGTGTCCGCGAGCGATGGGAATGATAAGCGATCCATTTACCGTCGGGAGACCAGGTCGGCGTGAAGTCTTCGTGGTAGCCGGTAACGATCGGTTCCATTTTCGCTTGGGGTCGAGCCTGCGAATCCACGGCCACAACGCCGGCATCCAGGTTCAAGGCCCAATCGGCCAGCCGCCAAGGGCCATACGTGAAAGCGATCTGCTTCCCGTCAGCACTCCAATACGGGATTTCCGCCCTATCCACTACGACCTTAGCCACTCCTCCGGACGCAGGAAGCACAACGACGGAATCATGAATGTCGTTGTGCGTCCAATAAAGGAATCCGTTCGCCACGCACGGGGCAAAATCGTCTCCCGACGCCTGGACCACGGCACGCCGGGCGCCCGTAGCCGGCTCCAGCTCATAGATGTCGAGATCACGATCGGCATCAGGTTGGTGACGCGCCTCCGCAACCGGCGCAACAGGGCTGGCCAGCGCCGTATACAGATGCCTGCCGTCGCCCGAAATACTGAGGTCGCTCACCAAGGCGGGCGCGTCCAGATCCCTGGCTAGAGTCTCAACAGCTCCCGTCTTTAAACGTATGCGCACAAGCGAGGTCAAACCATTTTCGTGCCATGCCAAAGCGTAGATCAGCCTGCCATCAGGCGACCAGACAAAACTCGTGATGCTTCCTTCGACAGAGTAGGGCTTCTGGCGCTGCGCGTCGCCGACGAAAAGGCCTTTATCACTCTGCCTGAAACGGAAATAGGCTACCGCAGAGCCGTCTCGTGACCATTGAGGCATGGCGTCCAGAGGCAGAGAGAAAAGCCGCAGGCCGTCAGGCCCGGGAAGGAACCATCCTTGCCGATCGGCTCGCTCGCCGAGGCGGGCAAGTTGGTTGCCCTGATAGAAAACGGCATTGAAGACTCGGTCCATGCCCGCCGCGAGCCGCCCGACTTCTTGATGTCCGGTTTCAAGGCTGATCAGCTTCATCTCATGCCCGAAGGGATGATAATAGAGCGCCCACCGGCCATCGGCCGAGATCTGCGCCTGATCCCATGCCGCGTCATACCAGGCCGCGGGGCTTTCGGAATAGACCTTTTCGGGCTCGGCCGCGGAGGGTTGACTCTGGTCCTTTGTCTGAGTCTTTTGTAGCGGTTCACCGCGGTGCTCTTCGACCTTCCATAACGAGAATCCAAAGCGCTTCCCGCGCGGATTTTGGACCGGGCTGGCGACGGCCAATCCTCCCTTGCGCAAGAAGCATAGCGCAAGATATTCCCCGGCGGTATCGCGTATCAGAGCATCGTCCGGCCAGGAGGGATTCTGCTGCCAACTGTCGGGGCTGAACGGCGGGGCCTCGATAAAACGGGGAGGCGCGTCGCCCAAGCCGACTTTGATACGGGCCACGTGCGCTTGCCAGGTCCCCGTCCAGCCAGAAAACCAGGTCGCCGCAAGTTCGCCTCGCCCGCGCGCAACCAGATAAGGATAGTAGGCCACTCCTGGATCTTCTTTGATCCTCCAAGTCGTCCACGTCGCACCTTGATCGATGGAGCGCGCCAGCCAGATTCCTTTCAAGTTAGTCCAGAACGAATAGAGGGCGCCCTGGTCGTCCCAAGCCAGCGGCTCAACCCAGCGCGGGACCGGAAAGTAACTCGGATTCCACTCGCGATAGCCCGGCGCCACCATCTTCCTCCATGTCACCCCCCTGTCAGTGCTCACAGCAACGAGGTCGACTCCCTCGTCGTACTTGTTACCTGACGCCGATGTCGGGACCACCCGCACCGCTATTTCGCCGTTCGGACCCACGGCCAAATGACTCGAACCGCCCAGAGGATGGACCCTGACCCGCTCGGTCCAGGAGATTCCGCCGTCTTGACTGACGACATGGCAAACACCCTTGCCATCATTCCAAATCACGTGGGCGGTGCCGTCGGGCGTCACCTTGACCCAGGGGCGGTCGTCGAACCGGGTTTTCGAAAGCGCCGTCCATTTCCAGGTCGCACCTTCGTCGTTGGTAACGCCGATGTTGATCTGCCGGCCCTCCCCTTTCTCCCGGTCGAAGACCATCGTCGCAAAATAGAGAGTCCCGTCGCGAGCTACGGCCAAGTCCACGTCGGAGTTGCCCGTTGCTCCGTCCTTTGCGCCTCCGACATTCACCCTCGTCCAGGTCGTTCCTCCATCCCGGCTCTTCCAGAGGGTCGTCACGCCCGACCCGTACCCGCTCACAAAGAGCGTGCCGTTCGGGTGCTCCACGATCATCGGTTCACGGGCAGGCGCGTCGAGATGATCGATGGGAGCGGCCATGCTCAGCGTCCATTGAGCCGCCGATTCAGGCTCCGCCCGGCCCCCTTCGCCGGAGCGCCGGCATTGGGTCACGGCGACTAGACACAGCGCCATCACGCCCATCCATAACAACCGGATTTTCCTAGAGTCCATTGGGACCTCCTTCCAATCGCCCCTTTCGGAAGAGTGCCCTCGGAGCGCCTTCGGCACCTCGACCGAGGGAGATCTGTGCGGATTAGCAGGAGAGAGGAGATAATTGGACCGAAGCCACCCCTGACCTCATATGCACAAATGATTATGGGCTTTGCTCCAGAAAAGCACAAGGGCTATTCCGTTCGGCCGTACCTATTTATGTCAAAGTTGTGTGAGCCTCTACTTGCCAGCGTTGTATGGGGAAAACAGAGCGTGCCTGAGAGGATTCGAACTCCCGACCTTTGGATCCGGAGTCCAATGGTCTATTCGCCGAGCAACGGGCATGGCCCTCCGGCGCTATGGCTCCTTTTGGGCCGTTCGAGCTTCCTAGGGGCCTTTCCCGGCCTAAAAAGGCCGCCGGCCGGGCCTGTTTATTGAGTTCATCGGCCGCCTTCTCAAGGGCCGCCAGCCGAGACTCAAGTTCGCCCGTCTCATGCGCTCGAAACGCGAAAGACAAAAGCACTTCCGCCGCATGTCGCCGTTCGGCTTCCCTCTTTGAGTTGAGCAGGCCGGCTAGCGTTTCGACGGCCTTCGCCACCGCCCCCCGCAGCACGCCAAGGCCTTCATTGAAAGCAGTCCGCCGAGCGGCATCTAGTTCGCTTCGAAATGCCGGCTCAGCCATCCATCTATCAAGAGTTCTAGTCGAAATCCCAGCCTTTGCCGCCGCACTCGCCCGCGTCCCCCCTGCTACAAGTTCAGTAAGCGCAACCAGCCGACGGCCCGCCCCGGCTGCGCTAGGGTCGTTCGATTTTCGTCGCCCTATGACGGGGGTCGCCATATTCATTTCTTCTCTCCTTCGCTGCTTCCAAAGTCAAAACGTAAAACGCGCTCTCCGTCCTCGGGCTCGGGGTCGCAAGCGAAACGGAAGATAAGGCGCACCTTTTCATTCGGCCGGGCTAAGCCCGCCAGCCGATTCTCTAAGGCCGCGATGCGCCTTTTAAGCATCATTTCCCGTCTCCTGTGGGGGCCGTGGCCTTCATAGCTGGCGGGGTGTGCCTTTCGTCGCGTGTGTGGATGACACGGATAACTAGCAATTGTTCGTCGGGGGCGGCCTGTGGCTCGGGGTCGTCATCGAAGACTATGACTTCTCGCAATTTCTTTTCCGCCGGCCCAACCAGGCCAGCAAGCCGTCTTTCAACCGCAAGGACGCGTCTTTTTAGCACAGCCGCCCTCCAGCTTTGAATTTGGCAGCTGGGGTTCGGGCTACGTTATGTTTCTTGAGCGCCTGGAGATCGACGCGGACCAGTCGACCCGAACGGAAGGCCGGGATGATGCCCCGGGCAATCATGTCGCGGACAGCCAGCATGTCGAGACGGAGGTATTCGGCGGCTGCTTGCGGAGTGATCCACCTGCGGAGGGGCGCAGGAGTCATTCCGTACCTCCCCGCTCGGTGCCGAGGAGCGCGAGCAAAGGGCGCCGGATGGACCTTCTTGAGCTTCTTTTTCATCACTAGACGATCTCCTTGATGATCGTCAATCCCTGCCGCGCTCTGTCGGGAAACGTCCTTCGTTTCGTATGTCATCTGTCCTCCTTGCCGTCGTTGTCCGGATTGCCAGCCTCACCCAGGCTATGAACCACCTCAGCGACCAAGTTCGCGGACCCATTAGCCCTCTTCTTGGGCGCTGGCCAGCACCCTGACTTTATCTCGCAGGCCGTCCGCCTGGCCTTCCGTCAGCGCCCTAGCAAGGTCGCGTAGTGCCCACGCCCGCAGTCGGCATCTTCGAGAGCAATAACGCCGACGCCGTGAGATGTCGTTAACGATATGCTTCGGTCGGAACGTCTTAAGGCAGACGGCGCACCGCTCCGTCCCGCTGGACTCCGAGGGCAAGATTGTGTCGTTAACGACGTCCCGTGGCCTCACAGGCCTATTCCTGCACATCATCGCCTTTCGCATCCCCTTCCTTGGGTTTCTCGTCTGCCTCTCCCTGCCCCTGTCCCATCTCGGCATATTCGGCGACAATCAAGGCCAACGTGGGCGATGAGGATGGCTTGGGCTGTGCAGAGATCCGCCTCGGCAGGCCCCAGGTCGCGAATTTGGTCCGTTATGACCTCAGGAAGCCAGCCTTCGATTTTGCTCCGCCTCATTTGGAATTCCCGCCGCGCGATTTGGAAATAGCCGCCGTGAGTGCCCCTTGACCCTGGTTTCTTTTTCCGTGCTTTTTGGCTCATTAATAACCTATTGATATCAATAGAAGTGCATCTTTAAGCACCTTTGAATCCCGCAAGAAAGTCGAGAGGTTCACCGATTCTCTCGGGGAAAACGCTGGACTGTATATCCGGAGGGCGGGGGGGCGTCCAGGCGAGAGCATCGGGGGCGCGGGCGGGCGGTTGCCTGAGAGTGCCTTTCCTCTCATGGCCTGCCCTCCTGGTCAGGCGGCGCTTGAGGATCGTAGACCTGGGTCTCCGGGCTTGCGGCGTTCGTCTCTTCCCCTCGGAGAAGTTCTTCGGGAATCGGGTAGTTATGCTCTCGGGCGTAGGCGAGGGTCCAGGCTCTTCCCCTTTCTTTTTCGAGTTTCTTGAAGGTTTCAGGTGAGATGAGTGAGTGTCGTTCGTTTGCTTCAAACGATTTCGATCTTATTCCATCACTCTCGTTAATATAAATCTCGTTCTGCTCCGTGCCGTCGGAGTGGGGGTCTTCCGTGCGCTCGGAGCGATAGGCTTCCGTGCCATCGGAGCGATAGCGGCCCAAAGCGTCACGTTTGTTGTGTTTTTGCTTAACGGTGGGGGGGTATTCCGTGCCGTCGGAGCGAGTTCCAGGGGAAGGCCGCAAAGTTCGGAAAACCGTATAGACGTTTCTGCGGCCCTTCTTGCCCTTTTCCTTGCTGATGGAGATTGTGCCGAGGCCGACCAGTCGCCGGGTGGCGGTAGCGATACAATCGAAGGAGCAGCCGGAGAGCGTGCGGATTGTCTTATAGGACGGCCAGCACTTGCCCGTCGTCCAGTTCGCATGGAGGGCGAGGACCATGTAGACCTTCAGGTCGACCGCGGTCATGCCCCGCAGGGCGCCGTCTTTTACGAGGCTGGAGCCGACCCGGAAGAACTGCGGCTTCGGCTTATCCGTCGCGGACATCGTGGTCCCTCGTATATAAGGCCGGACGGGAACCCCGAGCGCGAGGGACCCCGTCATCCAAAGCCCCCGCCGGCCTTCTGATGTCGGTGATTTGGGACTCGAGGTCAGCCTCGAGCTTGAAACGATCGACGCGCCACGGCCCGCGTCCGCCGATTCGGGCCGCCGGCAGCCGGTGCGTGAGGCACCACAGCGAGACAGTTTTGCTGTTGATGCCGAGAAGGGCGGCGGCCTCGGCAACCTTTAGCCAGCGGCGCTCTATCATACCTAGCCTCTTGGCGCTTCGCCGAAAAGGGCAGCCGGCTCGACGCCGAGCACACGAGCGATTTTTCGTTGCGACGTTTTGCTGACGCAACCGTGCCGCTCTGCGGCGAAAACGGTTGATGGAGAGATTCCCGCGAGGATTGCGATGTCGAGTTGGCGAAGAGCGCGGCTCTCACGGAGCGCCCTCATCGGAGAGGACCTTGGTCGAATCACGAGGCACCTCCTGCTCGATTCAAGAGGCTCGCCTCGGCGTCCTCCCCCTTCGAAATTATCGTATATCGAGCGGGGGGAGCGCTCTTAAGTCCGCTATACTCTAGGCCGAAATTCTAATTTGTCAAGAGTCTTTTATTATTAATATTGAAAATAGGTTTCTAGTTCATTCTGGCGAAAATAGGGTGTGGTCCTGGGCCGGAGGAGTAGGCCGACCCAGGGTCCGTGAGGAAAAGACGATAAAGAAACTCGCGGAGCCGAAGCCCCAGGCCTTCCCCGGCTTCTCCCCTCTCCCCCGGAAACCCGCCTATTGCGGCGCCTGCGGGGAAGCGATAAAATCGGGGCAGAAAAGAAGGGGAAAATTATGAAAAGATGGAAGGTCCTTTTATTATGTCTCTTTATGTTCCTGTTGGGGATAGTATTAACCCTTTTTTGGCTTTATGTGCAGGGCAGCAAGGTCCCAACCAACTGGTTTGTTTTTGATAGTTCGAAAGAGTCCAATCATTTGAAAGGGTTGATTGGGATAACAAGCGAGGCCCTTCTTGATACCGATCCCGATATTACAACATATCCAGAAATAAATAGAGTTGAACTAAGAGCCAAGTTCAAAGAGGTCGGCGGGCAACAGATTGCCGATATCAAATTGGGCTATATATTGAAAATCACAATGGACAAATTGGATAAAAAAAACGTGTCTGAAAAATATCTGAAAAAACTGGAAAAACACAAAATGGGGACTGGGACCATTTCGCCCTTGGACGAAATAGTTATTGGAATTAAAGTCTACTTTGCTTTTAAGGACAATGACGGCTTCGAGATTTATCGGACTAAACCGATTGATGAGATGGCGACGTCTGGAACAACCGAGATTAAGCAAGGTATAACCCCAGACTCAATTCCTCAAGAAATCGTACAAAAAACGAAATACGTAGAGCCACACATTGGAATTTCAACCTGCTTAACTTGCGGGCCAGATTAAGGAACCTCGTCCAGGCCTGCCATTGTCAAAAGATTGTGGAGGCTTCATCGCTCCGGACTGGACGCGGGTTTGGAGGAAAATACCATGGCCGCGATTTTCAAAGCAGATCTCGAGCATAAGACTTTTTGGCAGATCTTCGGATATGCGTTGGCGGCAACCATTCCCGTATCTATTGTTGGTCTACTAGTCATAACGGTTATTGGCGCTCTCGATGATGCCATAACTAAGTGGCAGAGAGCCGGACGCTGGTGGATTATTTTCATCTTGGGATTTTTTGTTTCCCTGATTTATCTTTTATGCGAGAAAAAATACCGCCGTGACCGCCAAAGGAATAAGATTGTCGATGTGCTTATTATTTATTTGCAAGGAAAATCTATGGAAGAGGGCAAGCCACTGCCTGATGATTCGATGATTGATTATATACGGACCCAGCTCATTGAAAGAATTAAATGTTGGGGATGGTCTGACCCCACCTTATGGTCTCGACATTATCCAAATGAAAAATATTCACAAAATATTATCGATATTGCTGATGGCGCAATGGCTGTGATCGAAAAGCGGATAGAGTAGCTTAAAGATAAAACCGGGAAGATAAGGCCACCCTTCTAGAGCGCCGGCCTCAGCACTTTCAGGCCCCCGAATTGCCGCTTGCCTGGCCGGCGGCCCTGCATTAGAATCAGCGCAGCAAGAAGGAGGTCAGCATGAAAAGGCTCCTTGCATTGGGGGGGATTGTTCTTCTCGTTGGCTTCGCCTCCGGCCAACTTACAGAATGGACTATCGATAAAACCGCTAGCAGCCTCGGCAATGACCTTGCCGGATTATTTAAAGGTCATGGCGGAGGCCAAGGCGGCGTGGCAAAATGGTCCATCCCCGGAAGGACAGTTGATCAAGTATGGGATGCGGTGATGAAAAGTCTGGTGTTTATAAGCAGGACAACTGCATCCGGCGACAAGCCATCTGGAACGATTACGGCGCATAGGCCCGGTGCCTTAATCCGTTTTCTTTTTACGGCGTCACCGTCCGGCGTTGACTTGTATGGAAGATGGGAATTTGTCCCAGGAGAGAAGATGCAATTTAGCACGCCATTCTCTCAGGCCAAAAGGTTTTTTAACGAACTATTTCCGAAAGTTAAAGAAATGCTTAAATAAAGTCTGATCTTTCCATAGCGAGAACCACCAATGGTCAAGGCCTGTCCGTCCTTGTTCCTCCGCCGATAACCCTCATTTAGCAGACGCCCCGGTCCCGGAATTGTTATTACTAGTCCACTTCGTGGCAGGCGTGTGACGGTGGCGTGCGGTTTGTTTCAGGGAAAAGGCCCGGAGCCGGGCTTGATCGGCTCTCTGGCAGGCCTGACTTTCACGTTATTCTTGACAAACGCCCCAAGCGTTATTATTATATTCCTATTGAAGTCCACTATCTGCTGCCTCATAAGGGCATGAAGGCAGATAGGAGTTGTTGTCCAGGGGAGTTGTCCTAACAAGGATGACTCCCCTTATCGTTTTATGGGGTTTGGAACATGACAAGTGCTGCCCTATCTAATCCGCGAATCAAGGTTTTTGTTGATTATTGGAACTTCCAGCTCCTGGTGAACCAGATGCAACGGAAAGACAAAATTACCCTTGATTGGAAGATCCTTGGTGAGTGGTTAGCGACCCAGGCGGCGGCTGTAGCTAAGGCTAGTCCGTTCAACTACGAGGGGGTAAACGTCTATACCTCGTATAATCCCAAGAAAGATGCGGCCTATCACGATTGGATTCAGAGATGGCTAAATCGGCAACCCGGCGTCCAGGTGTATTGCTTCGAGCGCAAGCCCAAGTACCCCCCCCAGCTGCCCCGCGTGTCACATAGTGATTAACGAGTGTCCCTCATGTCACGGCAGTTTGAGAAGGACAGTCGAAAAGGGCGTGGACGCTCTAATAGTCACCGACATGATCCGCCTGGCTTGGGAAAATTCTTATGAGATAGCTGTGCTAGCCTCTTCGGACCGAGACCTCATTCCAGCCATCAAATTTCTTGACCAAAAGGGCAAAAAGGTGATTCACGCCGGGTTCCGTGAAGTTGGCAGCGATTTAGCCAAATCATGCTGGGCGTCTTTTGACATTTCTCCCAAAATTAGCGAGATTACGCGGCCCTCGACTTCATAATCCTGCGAATTCCCGGAAACGTCCTGGCTTCTTGATGCCAGTCGTCCGCCGCCCACCAACGAATGGGGCTGAAGCCGCTTGAAAAAGGTCTCGACTTTCTTGCGGGATTTATCGCGAAATACCCGGAAACTTCGGGAAAGTTATGGAAGTGGAATTCCGGCCCCGGCCCTCGCAAGTTGCTGATTTTCTCGCGTTTCTCGGGAGAAGAATGGGGGGGCCGTTGGCGGTCAGTCATTTGATTCGTAATCAGCAGGTCGGAGGTTCAATTCCTCTCGCTGGCTCCATAAAATCCTCCCATATAGGGCACCATAATCAGAGACTTAGGCCTTGAGCCGGAGGTCAATCAACTTTGCCTGAGGTTGCCCTATTTTGCGTGTTCTTTCCCTTTCATGTGGGACAATAATTCTGCTGAAATATGAGCCCATGCGGACGCCGACAAACGTTGCTATCCAATAACCTAGGAGGCTATAATGCCAAAGAGAATAGACGCCCGATGGGATAGAAATCAAAGTAAGAAGATGGGGTAGCCGGGACTTGCGGCAGAGCGTCGTCGGATGACCGCGGCCAGCTGCTTGTGAGGCCATGCGGCTGACACACCGGCTCACGCGCCGTAGAGCCATCCGTGGCCCCGGAGGGATGCCAGAGGAAGGGGAGGATGACATGACACGAACATTTCGTTCCCGTAGCCTCACGGTCGTGGTCGCGGCAATGGCCGCGACGTGTACGCTTGTCCTAGCCGAAACTCAGACGCCCAGCGCGAAGCAGGTTCAGTTAACTGGAGCGCCATCCGCGAACCAGCAGCTGCCGGTAATAACCGGGATCGTGCCAATGGGGACCGATAGGGCTCCGGTCATTCAAGCCGGACGGGCATTCACTATTCTCGGCCGGAACTTCCCGGCAGACCCGGCGGCTGTGTCGATCGTGATCAGTTCCGCTCCTTACCGTAGACCCGGGCGGACGGCGGCGCCCTCGCAGGAGGTTGCGACGCTGCGTCCCTCCGCCGCGTCTGCGGCCAGACTCGAGGTCCTAGCCCCGGCGAGCTTGCCGGCGGGGACGGGACGGTACCTCGTACACGTTGTGACCAAAGCGGGCGCACGAAGCAACGTGGTTGCCGTCCAGTACGATGCGGAGCGCCAACTGAGCGTTGCCAAATACCCCGTAACCAACGCGGGCGCACGGAGCACCGCGGTTGCCGTCCAGCCTGGCGAAGCGCCCCAGCTGACCATTGCCGGGTACCTTCGCGATACGAACAACAACGGCTTCCCGGGCATCAGAATAACCGCGACCGACCCGGCGAAGCCGACCCCGTACGAGGCTTGGACGGACTCGTCCGGCCATTATGCGCTGCGGGTGCCCGCGCCGTTCACGGGGCAGGTGCTCGTACGGCGCCCCAATAACTGCTTCGACTGCACCCTCATCACCCGCAACTTGGTAAACCAGACGTCGGACCTGTCGGACGTGAATTTTGTCTGTTCGAACACGACGATTATCGTGGGGAGGACGCAGACCCAATACAACGAAATCATCAGCGGAGTGCGTCTCGACGGCCTTCCCGGTGGCCCGGTCACGAACAACAACGGGGACTATCAGGTCGCGGTGCCCTGCGGCTGGTCCGGAACTGTCACGCCGGTCAAGGCCGGTTGGGCGTTCTCGCCGCCGTCTTTCTCGTACAGCAGTCTGACTCAGAGGCCGCCGCGGCAGGACTACATCGGCACAGCGCTATTCTATCGAATCAGCGGGACCGTCCGGACGTCCGCCGGGGTGCCAATCGCCGGGGTTAAAATGGGTGGCCTATATCCCAGATCGGCGAACGAATCCAATGTGACGGACGCTAGCGGCAGTTACGGCGTGGCCGTTTATTACGGCTGGTCTGGGACGGCGACGCCCGTTAAGGAGGGCTACTCCTTCAGCCCGGTGTCGAGGAGCTACACCTCAGTCGTTGCCTCTCAACTGGACCAGGACTACGTGGGAACCCCCACTACAACCATGTCGCTCGCGCAGACAGCTGCCGGCCCTGCCGCCCGAGCCGGCGGCGATACTACGGCCATCGTTGCCAAGAAAGCCCTCGGGCCGACTCGGCAAAAGCTCGACAGGGACTAATTATTCTGCACCTATAGACATCTGACAACGAATCCGCAGGTCGGGAGTTCGAATCTCCCCGGGCGCGCTCACTTACTTCTCTTGCTTCAATCACTTAGATTTCCCGACGTTTTTGGGTGAGGCTCCCTCTCCTAGGGTTTTCCCGTTATACCTGGACCGATTTAAGGGGGGGGCAGGTCACGGGAATATCGTGAACGTTTCAGGATCAGCAGCCAAGATCGAAAAAGAAGAGCTTCGATGCGCCCGCCGCCGATAGATCCTTCAAAAGGCCCTTCAAATCCTGGCGATGGACTCCACGTCTTCGATTGTCTTGGGCTTCGGCTTCCCCAAGAGGCGCTTCCCGTCGTCGGTGATCAGGAAATTCTCCTCGTTGCGGATACCCCCGAAATCCTTGTAGGCCTCGATCCGGTCGTAATTCAGGAAATCGGTGAATCTGCCCGCGGCCTTCCATTGGCTGATGAGTTCCGGGATGAAGTAAATGCCGGGTTCGATCGTCAAGACGAACCCCGGCCTCAATTCCCGGGCCAAGCGCAGGGATTTCAGGCCGAACTGGCTGCTCCTGGGCATGCCTTCGTAGCCAACATAGATCTCGCCGATGTCTTCCATGTCATGGGCGTCGAGGCCCATCATATGGCCGACGCCGCACGGAAAGAAAAGGGCATGGGCGCCCTGGTGGACGGCCTCGTCTACATCCCCTTTCATAAGGCCGACATTTTTGAGCCCGGCGGCGATTGTCCGGCAGGCCAGGAGATGGACGTCGAGATTTTTCACCCCGGGCTTGAGGGCGCCTGCGGCAGCCTCGTGGGCGGCCAGCGCGATCTCATAGATCTCCCTTTGCCGCGGCGTGAAGTTCGGTAAGACGGGGATGGTGCTGGAAAGATCGCCGGCATAATGGAGAGCGCTCTCGGCCCCGGCATCGAGCAGGAACAGATCCCCATCCTTCAGCCGGTTGCCGTGGGAATGAATGTGGAGCGTCTCGCCGTGGACCGTGGCGATGATCGGGAAGGCGATGTCGCCCCCTGCGGCCAGTGCGATTCTGTGGACCTCGGCGGCGATTTCGGCTTCGCCGACGCCGGGTCGGACCATGCGCATGGCCGCCAGGTGCATATCGACGGAGGTGTTGACCGCAGCCTCGATTTCCTTCACTTCCTCGGGGCTCTTGATCGCCCGCTGCTCGACGACCGCTTTGATAAGCTCGACGGACGCCTCGGCTCCCGCTTTGTCGGGCGCAACCCCAAGTCCATTCATGAGCGTGATCGCGTTTTCGGCGCGGTAAGGCGGCAGGAAATGGACCTTCCGGCCCGCGGCCTTTGCGGCCTTCAGGACGTCTTTGAGTGCGGCGCGGGGCCCCGTTTTTTCGACCCCGACGGCGAGCGCCCGCTCCCGGATCGTCGGCTGGGGGCCCATCCAGACGAAATCTTCGATCGTCAGGTCGTTGCCGTAGATCACATCGGTCCCCTCGTCGATGTCGACCACACCGGCCAACCCGGCGAAGTCGAGACCGAAGAAATAGAGGAATGAGCTGTCCTGACGGAAACGATAACCGTTATCCGGGTAATTCATCGGGCTCTCTTCGTTTCCGAGGAAGAGGACGAGACCCGACCGGACGAGCTGTTTCAGACGGTTCCGTCTTTTGATGAAAATGCTTTGATCAAACATGGCGATTCCTTTATGACCGAGACCTTCATCTTATCATCCTTTCGGACGATTGTCAGCCGCGGACATCACCCTCCAATGTCCTAAGTCCATCCCTGTTCGTTTATCCCATTCATAATCGACGATAAATGGGGGAGGAGGCGATTCAAGAGGGGTGGATGGTGACCGAATTATGACCGTGATAATTCTGCCTGATAAATTGAGCGGCGGCCTCCGGATCCAAAGGTCGGAGGTTCGAATCCTCTCAGGCACGCCATTCTAATCACCCCTGATAATTCGATTTTTCAACGATTTACGATGAGCCATGACCCTCTCATCGTCTTTCGTCCGAAAACGTAATTTTATTGCGCTTTCAGCCTATCCTGGCACACCACCGGCACACGGCGGACGTGATCTGCTTCGGCCTCAGTGGGCCTAACCGTCCTCATTTCTGGCTCCTGGACCAGTTGGAGATGACCCGTTTCCCCCAATCCAAGTCCACGGCGGGAATAATCTGCTCAGGAATATGCGATACCAGAGTTGGGCATATGGCCTTGCTGGGCGGAGTTCAGGCTCCGTCATACCTCAGATCCGACGACTCGCAGGATCCTGAAAAGTCACGCCGATTCCATAGCAAAGCCAGAAGAGGCGCTCTTTCGTTTATACGAGATTTGGGACGCATTAATGAAAAAATTTGAGGGCAGGAAGAAGACACAGAGTGTTCTCTGTATCCCGCAGGAAGACCTCGATACGCTTAATGACATTACCTGCGATCGTCCGCTGCGGCAGGGCCGTCACCGCGGCCGGCACGATGCTCTGCGTGATGCTACCGCCGGAGCCCCCGCCGAGGCTCAGGGATTGCCTGGAGGAATGCGGCAAGCTGGTCTATGAAACCCCTTGACACGTCGGCTCCAGAGACGTATTGAATAACTATCCCCGTAATCGACCTTGGGGGGGTCGGTTTAATGTTCCTGCCTCTTTTCTACAAAACCTGCCTGAGTCCGTATAGATGCGACCGATTAGGCCCGAAATTCCGCTAAGGAGGGGAAAATGATTAAAAGACTTTTTTTGCTTGGGATTTGTATTTTGGGGCTGCTATTGCCAACGTGGTCTCAACAGGAATCCCAATTGATACAGGGACCTGCAGTTATCGAATTTCTCGCTTTCGCTTCCACATTTAACACAAATGGAGGTCCGAATCCGTGGATATTACGCCCAGATCCGACCATCAGAACGGACTTTCAATCTCCGGTGTTAATGTCCTTTGATATTCCACCCTCACCGAAAAGCCCCGCCGTTTTTTTTGGAATCTGGGGCCAATACGTCCTACTATGGACCAGTGATCCAATAAGAATCTGTAGGCCAATGGTGGGTATTAGACTCACATCGCCGGCAATCCCAGATACAGAATTCGCACAAGCTTATGGCGTCCCTCCCGTCTACGATGAAATCAATGTTGCCGGAAATTATACATACTTGACTGATCTCGGGGTAAGACATAAAGGCCATGCAAAACTCCAATTGAGTCGAGGCGATCTCAGTGTGTGGTGGATTAGGGACAGAAATACGGGCCAACAAGTGCCTGACGATTTAGCAATAAAGTATATCAATAAGATCATTGACAGCGGCTTCAAGGTCGAAGTCTATGCCAGCGGGACCGTTCAGGGTTTGTCATATGTCCAACCGTTTGGATTCACAGTGGAAGTAACGCGAATAGGCCCTAAGAATCAGCAGAATGAGCAGCGCTAAGACACAGTAGCCGCTGTGCAATATATCAAGAGGCCCTCGGGGAGGCCGGCTGCCCGGACGCTCCCCGGATCTGATATTAATACTGGAGAAGCGGATACTTGGCCCTGTTTAGCCGTTTTTCAGCGGTCCGGCCAGAATATCGGCCGGCGGAGGCTCTGGCGCATAGGCCCGTGCGTCGCTGACACAGGCCTGCTGCAGGGAATATCATCGTTTCGTAGGGGGAGGGGTGAACCTCGAGCCTGAAGCGGCCGATTCGGTGCTGGACGGAAAAAAGGATTTCCTATCTTTTGACAACTCCGCCGAGGGTCCGGTTTGACAGGTTTCCAGGGAGGTCGTGTCATGACCAAAAAGCTTGTCTTGGTGTTTTGGCTCGTTGCCGCCGTCTTCGTCGCGGGATCCATCCTTCGCGCGGAGCCTCCTCAAACACCCGAACCCGAAAGGATCGAGAGGCTCGCCGGAGCGTGCCGGCTGTGGGGCGCGGTCAAGTACTTTCATCCCTATTTGGCTTATCGCGAAGACATCGATTGGGACGCGGCGCTTGTTGCTGCCATCCCGAAGATTAATGCGGCCCGGAATACCGAGGAGTATACCGCAGCCGTGCAATCCATGCTCGATGCGTTGGGCGACCCGGCGACCCATGTTCTGGCCAAGCACTCTGCAGTCCAGGCGCCCCAACAGGCCAAAGAACGTCAGCCGGTTTTTTCCGTAACCAAGGACGGAATCCTCGTGGTCACGATTAACCGCTACGCCGATCTCAGCGATTTTGAAGCCGCAGCAGAGAAAATGGCCGCCGCGGCTAAGGAAATCCCAAAAGCCAAGGCGGTTGTTTTCGATTTCCGGGTTGCGGTCCCTCCATCCGAGGACGAGCAAGGCAGCATTGGCTATGTCTTTAGAGAGAGCGGGATCGCCACGCTCATGACTTCGATCGACCTTCGCACGCCGGCCGAACGCCGCCGCATGCACGAAGGATTCACCCCTCAAGAAGGGACCACGTCCGGCGGCTATTTCTCCGCGTTCTACACGAAGGATGGCGAAAGAATAGAGCCGGAGCGAGGCGCCAAGGACGTTCCGGCCGTTTTTCTGGTCAACGCCGATTCCGAGATTCCATCGGAGGCCTTGGCATTTCAAGCTGCCGGCAAAGGAGCCATTATCGCCGAAGGAAGCGCCAGTGACACCCTTAGCGTAACCACACATAAGGTTCAACTTGCCGACGGGGTCGAGGCTGTCATCCGCCTGGGCGAATTGGTTAACGAGGACGGTACTGGCGGGCTGCAGCCGGACTTCGTCGTGCCCGTCTCGACGGATTCGAGCCGGCAAAACCGGGCTTTGCAGGAGGCGCTAGCCCTGGCGGGGAATTTCCACTCGGCGCGAACCGCCCGCAAACCACTGCCGGCGAGGGCCGTCCCCCCCACCGAAAAATCGTATTCGGAGATGACCTATCCAGCTCTCGAGTACCGCGTTCTTGGAGCCTTCCGGATCTGGACCGTCATCCACTATTTCTTCCCCTATGCCGAGCTGATGGGGGAGGACTGGGACGGCGTGCTTAAGGAATTTATCCCCAGGCTGGAGAAGGCGGGGAACGCGCTCGAGTTCAACCTGGCCCTCTCGGAAATGATGACCCGCATCCACGACTCTCATGGATTTGTCTGGAGCGCCGTTCTCCGCGACTATTTCGGAGCCGTGCCCGCGCCCGTAAGCGTGAGGATCATCGAGGGCTTACCGGTCATCACGGCTCTTACCAACGAGAAGGCCATCCGGGGCCGCGGCGTCGCTGTCGGCGATATAGTCCTGAGCGTGGACGGGGAAGACGCAGGCCAACGACTCACTCGCTTCTCCAAGTATCTCGTCGCTTCCACGCCGCAGTCTCTCATGTATAAGGCGGCGAGCTTTCTGTTGAGGGGTCCGGAAAATTCAGAAGCTCGGCTGACGTTACGGGATCGGAACAACCGGGTCAAGAATGTAAAACTCCCCCGCAAGAGTGATTTTCGGATCTTCTCTGAACGCAGCGGAGAAGTCGTCAAGCTCCTTCCGGGAAACATTGGTTATGCCGACCTCGGGCGACTGACCGTTAACGAAGTTGATTCCATGTTCGAGAAATTCAAGGACACGAAGGCAATCATTTTCGACATGCGGGGCTATCCCAACGGGACGGCCTGGGCGATTGCCCCCAGGCTGACCGAAAAGAATGGGGTCGCCGCGGCGCTTTTCCACTGCCCCGTCCTCATGTCACCCGGCGACGCGAGCGGAGACATAACTACCCAATCCCTTTTCCATACCTTCACCCAAGCCCTACCGAGAACAGACAAGTGGCGGTACAAACGCAAAACGGTGATGCTCATCGACGAGCGCACGGTGAGCCAAGCCGAGCATACCGGGCTCTTTTTCGAGGCAGCCAACGGGACGACGTTCATCGGTAGCCCGACGGCTGGAGCCAATGGCGATGTGACCAGCTTCCACGTGCCCGGAGGGATCGACATCATGTTCACGGGGCAGGCCGTCCAGCACATCGACGGACGCCAGCTTCAGCGTGTGGGGTTAGTCCCGCATGTCGAGGTCAGGCCGACCATCAAGGGGATCCGGGAGGAGAGGGACGAGGTACTAGAAAGGGCTGTCAGCTATCTGAAAGACGGAAAATAGGGTATGGGCGCACCTCCGGATCCAACGGTCGGAGGTTCGAATCGTCTTAGGCAGGCTCTCTTATTTCCCTTACTATCCAGCCCGTTCCGTTAGTTTAGTCTTTTAACGATTAGACCCGTAGTTCCAGCGTATTTCAATCGATTCTGTCACATATTTGGCAAACGGGGAGAGGTCTGTCAGGACCGATTGACCGGCATTTGAGAGGTCGGCAACTCTCGGGAAAGGGCAGATAATGGGGACCTCCTCTAAGGAGCCCCGTTGAGGCGGGCATCTCTGAGGTGCCTAACCAGAGGGCAGGCCCAGCCCCAATAATTTTCCGGCTCAAGGGAAGTTCGTATTTTCGGGGTCATATCCAACTTGACAACAGGGATATGCGAACCGATATTAAACATGGCAAAAGATCCAAAGGGTGATTGTTGGGTTCCCTAACCGGATTCTAATTACGAGGGTTCGAATTCTTTAAGAGGGAGGAGGTTGAATCATGAAATTCATTTCTTTCTGGGAAATGAAGCCTGAAGACGCGGGTAAGGTCATCCAAAAGTTCAACAAGAGAGAGGAACTTGGCTTGAAGACATTATACGGGCCCTGCCACATTGGCGGACAAGCCAAGGGGTTCACGATCTTCGAAGCCGATGACCCCGGAGTGCTCACGAACTATACCAACTTTTACACACCAGAGTTGACGATGATCATCTATCCCATCCACGATTCGAAAGAAGTGGCTGCGAACTGGGTCAAACATCACAAGTAAATAAAAGTCCACTCTCACACTTAGCAAGTTTGAGGGGGAGATTTTTACGCCAAGACATTCTATATTCTGGGGAAGATTGCCGAGCGGCAAGGAGACAAGGGGCTGGCCCGCGAGGACTACCGCAAATTCCTCGACCTCTGGAAGGACGCCGACCCCGGCCTGCCTGAACCTGAGGATGCCAGGAAGCGGCTGGCCGGGCTATCGGGTAGCTGATTTTCCCCCATCAATCCGCCAGACCTATCTTGAATTGGCAATGCAGACGACCTATTTCCCGGTCTGATTTGAACATGCGACACATGGACTCCGGATCCAAAGGTCGGAGGTTCGAATCCTCTCGGGCACGCCACGTTTTCCTCTTATTTTCAGCAACTAGCTTTCCCAGTGTTTTCAGCCTGAGTCACTAAAAAGGTCCAACTAGCAGGTCTTGTCGCAGGGAAGTGGAGGATTGACTTCACAGCGTGGGGGCGATATGTTCCCGGTGTCGTCAAAAGGAGGGTCTAAAATGAAGCTATCCCGGTCACGTGCCATTCTGGTCCTCGCTATTGCCGGAATTTCCACGCTCTTCTCAGTGGCCCAGCAGGCCCCTGTCCCGCCCGTTGCCCAGCGCGTTGAACACAAGGTTGTCTGGCATGGCGAAACCGTCGTGGATCCCTATTTCTGGTTGAGGGAAAAAGCCAATCCCGAAGTGGTCAAATACCTGAAGGCTGAAAACGCCTACACAGAGGCCATGACCAAGGATCTCAAGCCTTTCCAGGAGGCCCTCTATAAGGAAATGCTTGGGCGCATCAAACAGACGGACCTAGACGTGCCAGTTCGGGACGGGAAGTACTATTATTTTTCCCGCACCGAAGAGGGGAAGCAGTATCCCATCTATTGTCGGAAGGCCGCAGCCTCGGATGGTTCCCTCGACGGGAAGGCGGCCGAGTTTGTCATGCTGGATCAAAACGAGATGGCCAAGGGACTGTCTTTCCTCAGCATTGGCCAAGCGTCGGTGAGCGATGATGGCAACCTCCTGGCGTACAGCACCGACACCACGGGCTTTCGCCAGTACATCCTTCATGTGAAAGACCTCCGGACGGGCAGAATCCTGCCGGATACGGCCGAGCGCATAACGTCCGGGGAGTGGGCCGCGGACAATAAAACCCTGTTCTTCACGACCGAGGATAAAGTCACCAAGCGCTCGGACCGTCTCTGGCGCTTGACGCTGGGAGGCAAACCTGAACTGCTTTATCAGGAAAAGGATGCACTTTTCAGCATCGGCGTGGGGCGCACCAAGGACAAAAAGTACTTGGTCCTGGGAATCTATAGCACCGACACTTGGGAAAGCCGCTATCTGAATGCGGCCACGCCATCCGGAGATTTCAAGTTCGTCCTGCCCCGCGAAAAGGGGCATAAGTACGCGATGGAGCACCGGGACGGGCTGTTCTACATCCGCACCAACAAGGAAGCTAAAAACTTCCGCGTCGTCACGGCGCCCGTGCTGGATCCCCGCCCCATAAACTGGAAAGAATTGGTTCCCCACAATCCGGATGTGCTGCTCGAGAAGCTGGAGGTCTTCAAGGACTACGCCGTAGTTCATGAGAAGCTTGAGGGATTGAACCGGTTCAGAGTCCTGAGTTTCAAAGCGGGAATCTGGCACGAAGTGAGTTTCCCGGAGCCTGTGTATTCGGCTTTCGGCATCGGAACGCCGGAGTTCGACACCCGCATGTTCCGGATCTACTACCAGTCCCTGGTCACGCCATCCAGCGTGTATGATTACGACCTCGAGACACGTGAACGGACCCTGCTGAAGCAGCAGGAGGTTCTCGGCGGTTACGATGCCGCACAGTACGCGACGGAGCGCCTCTGGGCTACGGCCCGGGATGGCGTGAGGGTGCCTATTTCCATCGTGTACAAGAAGGGTTTCAACCGCGACGGCAACGCGCCTTTGTGGCTTTATGGCTATGGCTCCTATGGCGCCGGCATGCCCGCCTTCTTTTCGAGCGACAGGGTAAGTCTGTTGGACCGCGGGCTGGCCTACGCCATTGCCCACATCCGCGGCGGCGACGAGATGGGTGAGGCCTGGCACGACGACGGTATGCTCATGAAAAAGAAAAACACCTTCACCGATTTCATCGATTGCGCCGAATACCTTATCGCCCAGAAATGGACTTCCAAAGACCGGCTCGTAATCCAGGGTGGCAGCGCCGGCGGCCTGCTGATGTGCGCCGTCACGAACATGCGGCCGGACCTCTTCAGAGCCGTCCATTCGGCCGTACCCTTCGCGGACGTCATGAACACCATGATGGATGCCAGCCTGCCGCTCACCGTGGGCGAGTACCTGGAGTGGGGTAATCCTAATGAGAAGGCGGCATACGACTACATGAAGTCCTACAGCCCCTACGATAACCTGGAGAGAAAGCCCTACCCGGCCATCTTGGTGACTACCAGCTTCAACGATAGCCAGGTAATGTATTGGGAACCGACAAAATATGTCGCCAAGCTTCGAGCTTTGAAGACGGACAAGAACGAGTTGCTCCTTAAGTGCAAGATGGATCCTGCGGGCCATGGAGGCGCCTCGGGTCGTTACGATGCGCTGAAGGATGTTGCCTTTGAAACGGCCTGGATGCTGAAGCAGGTGGGGATCACGAAGTAATAATGATTTGCTCTCCGGATCCAAAGGTCGGAGGTTCGAATCCTCTCAGGCACGCCACGTTTTCCCCTGATTTTGAGTTATTTAGCTTTCCCGTTTTTTTTAGGCTGAGTCACTAAGACTGAGCCATTTTTAGCGTTTTTGTCCACGCCGTGTCCACACGGAAAATCTGGGGACTTATCTGCCTTACCTCGACATATGGTGTTGACTTCGTTTTCTTGCGGCGGTATACGCCTATCAGCAAGAGACCTAAGGGGAAGTTGGAGGTCAGCCTTCACGATAATCCATCATTGCCGTCCCCGCGTCTCTGAATCACTTCAATAGGAGGGGTTCAATGAAACGCATTGCTATTGCACTCAGCGTGGTTGTCTTGGTTTTGGCCGCGCAGATGGGGACTCTCGTCGGAGTCTTATCTGGGCAGGAGCAGCATCCCGTGATCAAGAATGCCGGAGCTTATGTCCCGATGCCGCACGCCGCGGTCCAGCCGGACAAAACCCATCAGTACAAGGCGATCTTCGAGGCCGTGCGTGCCGCCGCCGAGGTCAAGGAAATCATTCCGGCGCTGGAGGATGCCGCCGCCCTGGTGAACGGCCTTGCGGCCGGCGCTGTCCCTCCAGCAAACCGGAGGATTGTCGTCGTATTTTATGGCCCGGCCGCATACGGCATCCTGGATAACGAGACCTATCGCCAGAAATACGGGGCCGACAATCCCAACCTGCAAGTCATCTCCGAGCTCCGCCAGGCCGGGGTGGAATTATTCGTCTGCGGGCAGTGGCTGCGGTATAAGAACATCGAGGAGTCGAAAGTCGTCTCGGATGTCCAAATAGCCGCCGACGCCTTGATCGTTGTTGTCGCATATCAAAACCGCGGATATGCGCACCTGATCTACTGATCGAAGCCGGGGGGAGCGCCGGGCTCGAGTAGGACCTTGCCTGAGCACACCTTGAGCACAATCGATTTTGCGGCCCGGCTAATTACCTTTTTTATCAGTAACTTGAAACAGTAGAGCAGTTCGTTCGTAATCAGCAGGTCGGAGGTTCAATTCCTCTCGCTGGCTCCATCATATTCCCTGAGAAATCAAGCTGCCAGTCATCATCCCCGGCGCTCTAGACTTGTCGCAATTTCATACAGCTCTACACGGTTTTAGGCATCTGCTGAGCGCGATGAGTTCTCCGGACGCCCGGCGCGCAGCGAACGAGCTGTCTGGCCTTGTCCAAAAAGCGATCAATCAAAAAGAGAGGATGAGGCTCGACCACCTTTTGGGTGTCATCGAGCTTCAAAATGGGGATACGGGACAGGGGATCGATCGTTTGAAGAAAGCCGTCAGCCAGCTATCCCATGAGTACTTTTATTACTACGACGAACAAGCTTTCTATTATGAGCCGCTGGCCTTGGCGTACTACAAATCTGGTGACCTGGAGAAGGCCCGAGAAGAATACCTGAACATCACGGCCCTTACCTCAGGTCGGCAGCACTACGGCGATATCTTTGCTCGAAGCTTCTATATGCTGGGGAAGATCGCCGAGCAGCAAGGGGATAAGGCGCGAGCCGTCGTGAACTACCGCAAATTCCTCGACCTTTGGAAGGACGCCGACCCCGGCCTGCCCGAGGTTGCGGATGCCCGGAAGCGACTGGCCGGGCTGACGGGCAGCTGGTGCCCCTAATGCGCGATCCTGGCATATCTGCCTCCCGTTGACTGGCTTCCCTTATCGGTGATATCTTCACACCAAGTAACGGGAAGGGGGCTAGTTCAGGTAGGCTTTGGCTCCGGAGAAACGCTCCTTGAAATAGCGGCCGTCGAGAGACTCCTCGCGGACCTTTTTGCCTTTCCCCGGGGCATGAATAAAGACGTTCTCTCCGAGGTAGATCCCCACATGGGATATCGGCCGGCCCGGAGAGACGGAGAAGAAGACGAGGTCGCCCTTTTGCAGCCGGTCCCGGGACACCGTTATTCCCGCTTGGTATTGATCCGCCATCGACCGAGGCAGGCTAATGCCGTTCAGCTGGTAGACCGCCCGGACTAGTCCGCTGCAATCGACGCCTTCGAGCCTCGATGTTCCGCCCCACGTGTACTCCACACCGATGAAACTCTCCGCCGTGGCCACCAGCTTTTCCCGGAGGTCCTCTCCCGACAAGCTCCGCCTGTAAACGGGGTGGTCCTCTGGGCCGACGATGAAGTAGTCCGCGACGAGCTTTTGCTTAAGAAGTCGCTCGGCCTCACGGACGGCGGCGTCCCTGGAAGGAAAGTCCCCGAAACGAACTCTATAGAGCCCTGACCCCTGTGGAAAATAAAAAGCATCCAGGCCGATGTCGTTCAGGGTTTGGGCCAGCCTTCGGGCATTGCCCAGGATGGAGAAGGCGCCCACCTGCACGGTGTAGCCCGTCCGCGTCACGGCGGCGCTTGGCGCAGCGGAAGCGGGGATTGTGGGAAGAGCGGAGGGAGGAATGACTCGGACGCCCGCTCCACAATCGGAGGACCAGGCAACAACAACTCCGAAGAGGACAAGGCTGGCTCTCGTCAAACACATCTTCATTTTATTCTTCCTGCACTGAGTTTTGTCGAACAGAGGATTGGAGGATGGAATTTTTAGGGGGCCGCCCAACCGTGGCTGGCCAGTCAGGCACGCCACGTTTTCCCCTGATCTTCAGCCGTTTTTGGTTGAACGACTTTTCGGGCATGAAGTGCGGATTGAAGATCTCATCCCAGAGGTGATATCTTGATCGGTGGCAGGTTAAGCTTGAGCACTAAAGCAAGTCCTGGCGAAGTAGAAGCCAGGTTCCGTTTCTATGAAGAACTCAATGATTGCGTTCCCGAGGAAATCAGGAAAGTCGAGACGCCCTTTCGGTTCAGCAAGCCGCGCACGATAAAGGAGGCGATCGAATCCTTCGGTGTTCGTCCCGATGATGTTGATCTTGTCCTCGTCAATGGCGTATCGGTCGATTTCGGTTATCTTCTCAAAGACGGAGACCGCGTAAGTGTCTATCCGGTTTTTGAACGATTTGATATATCGAGCATCACCAAGGTCAGAGAGAGGCCTCTGAACAAAATCAGACCCAAGAGTCGGCGTCGGCGAGGGACCTCATCCCTGAAGAATGGCATAGACACAATGTGAGTTTTCTGGCAATTGGAAGCCGGCTTCTGATTAGGTTCATTCACCAAAAAGAAAGACATCATAGAACTCCGGATCCAAAGGTCGGAGCTTCGAATCCTCTCAGGCACGCCACGTCTCGCTTTCTATAACCACTCCCCCTTATGTGAATAAGATATCGAACGGCGGCTTCCAAAATACGTGGGGATCGCCGCTCCTCAGGACGGCCCCGTCAACGGTCGGGGATCCAGGGGGTGGTTGTTTCAAGAACTCCGGGTATTGTGCTAATATAATGGATTACGGGGGAAAGATAATGCGAGATCAACCAAAGGGATTCACGCTTCTTGAATTAATGGTCGCCCTCACGATCATCGCCATCCTGGTTGCGGTCCTCGGCCCTAACGTGCTTCAAAAAATCCAAACCGGCAAGCAGGTCGGCACGATGGAGGACATGCGAACGATCGCCGCCGCCTGCCTCGAGTATGTCTCGGAATTTAACGAGGCGCCCGCCGCCGACAAGCAGGACGGACAGCTCCAGCCCGATAGCGAATTCGTGAAAGCGCTGACGGAGAAATATCTGACGAAATGTCCCACCAAGGACAAGTGGGGGAATCCGTATATCGTCTATTCGGGACTGGCGGTCGTCCATTTTCCCGGCTTCGACGAAAGCATGGTTGGGAAAACCGATTTCCTCATCATCTCCTATGGGCGCAAAGGCGTGAACGAGCAGTTTGTTTTCGAGCCCAATCAACGCGAATCCGGGATTTTCGAGTCCAAGACCATGGCCGACTATGACAAGAACCTGATCAACTGGAACGGGACCTGGATACGCGCCCCCAAGACCTGACCGGCGAACGGACGCCCGTGTCCAAGACGTCGGTACACCGCTTCAAACCGTATTAGGCGGCTGTCAGGATTCTGCTGATGTAAAGAACCGCGAAGGCCTCATAGAAACTCAACACCAGATAAACGGCAAGAATAAAAACGATCACGTCCCCGGCGCCGATCCGGCCCAAAAGCTTGAAGTTCTTGTGAAAGAGGAGGAAGACCAAGCCGGTCGAGGTCAGCCCCAACTTGAGCAGTAGCAGCCGAACCGGGCTGCCGTAGATTAGGCCTGCTGCGAGCCAGTTAACCTCTGACCCGCCCCAGCCGTGAATCTTATACGAAAGGGCGCAATCCATAACACACAGCGCCAGAATGAGGCAGATTATCAGCAGGTAGCGCGGTTCGTATCTGTCGACGTAGTAGTTCCTGGATTCTTCATCCCGCCTGGCGGCCCTCCGACGCCCCTTCAGCAAGTAAAGGCTAAGGCACCGGGTCGGACATGACCTGCGGTCTTTCAGCTCTCTACGTTCAGCCCACATCTATGTTGACCGAATTCGCGGAGATTAAGGAAAATCCGCCCCGGCCTTCTTTGGTGCTCCTATTTCCCCCTCCGACATAATATGAGTCCTTCCGTAGCGATTGTCAAACGTCCGAGGGGATGCGTGTCGATGCCGGGCGTCTGCGGTGGCGGATCGCGAAGCGTAAGATTTGCTAAGACTCAATTTTGACCGGCGCGAGGGAATGGCTGGGAAGCAAGGATTCAAACGTTGATGGACCTCATCCCATGAAAACGGTCCAATTATAATATGAGTTTTTAAGCCCATGAACCCCATCGAAAATCTCAGGAATATCTGGATCCAACACGACAAAAAGTCGACAGGCCTGCAGACGCCAGCCTTGAGCCTATACCTATAACTTCCTCAGAACTAAGCCATTAAGCTAAGCCTTAAGGAATTCGCGCGCTGGACCAAGGATCCAAAGGTCGGAGCTTCGAACCCTCTCAGGCACGCCACGTTTTCCCCTGATTTTCAGTCCTTTCCTAACATAAGGAGAAAACCCAGAAATAAAAGAACAAAATAAATGTTGACTTTATCTAACATTATGTTAGAATAATATAACATCAAATGCGCAGAACTAAGGAGAAACAATGAAAAAGTCAATCGTCATCTTCGTCATCAGCGCTCTGGTGCTGGCAAGCTTGGTCCTATGGGCCCTTAAAGGCCATCTCGCCGGGAATATTCAGGAGATCGTGATGGCCGGCGTCGTGCTGGCGCTGGTCGGTTTCGCCCTCTACCTCGGCGTGTCGAGGCTCCGGAGCCATTTGCGCCGTGAACCGGGCGAAGACGAACTATCCCGAAAGGTGATGGTCCGGGCGACTTCCTGGGCCTACTATATTTCCATCTATTTATGGCTGTTCGTCATGTACACTAGCGATAAGACATCGCTCCCGGCGCACAGCCTGATCGGCGCAGGGATCCTGGGCATGGCCGTCATCTTCCTGTTCTGCTGGCTGGGCGTGAAGGCGTTCGGGATGAAAAATGAATAATCGAATAAAGGAGCTAAGGGCCAAGGAAGACCTTTCGCAACTCGAGCTTGCTCGGCTGGCCGGGGTGAGGCGCGAGACCATCGTCTTCTTGGAAAAGGGGAAATACAATCCCTCGTTGAGGCTGGCCCACGAAATCGCAAGGCACTTCCGCCTGCCCATCGAGGAGGTCTTCCTCTTCATCGACAAGGCCGACAAAAAGCAGACCGGGGAGACCGCCGGCACCGAAGGCAAGACAGATTGAAAATCCCAGCTCAGAGGTAGTACATTGATCGGGGGCAGGTCACCTACGCCGAACATCTGATGAGGATATTGCTCTCATCGCCGTTGCTTCCTTATCCGCCCTTCCACGAGGGACGAGATAATCTGCACCTCAACTACGGCAACTGTACCTACGGTCAGGATATCTTCGCCGTTCCCACCCAGATGCATGCCTACGGCCTCCATCTCATCGCCCAGAATATCCAATCGCCGTCGACCGTCCTGGAGCATCCGACAGAACGGCTTTTCGTGCGTGAACTCCGAAAGGGCGTCGATATCGTCGGTATCTCCTTCGTCCTTCCTTTCTTCTCGAAAGTCATGGAAATGTGCCGGCTGGTACGAAAGCATTCTCCGTCAGCGAAGATCGTCCTGGGAGGGCCGGGCGTGCAGTGCTTCTCCCACTCGACTGGGCGCGAGGACGAGTTGCACGGGCTGGCCGACCTAATCTGTCGGGGCGAAGGAGTCCGCTTCTTTCGGGCGCTTCTAGGAGAGGACCAGTCACGGCCTGTATCGCAGGACCTCCCCCTCGGCGCCGTGGTCCCTTTCCGCAACCCGCTCCTGCGGCAGCCATCAGCGACTTTAATTAGCGCCCTGGGGTGCTCCAATGGGTGTGACTTCTGCGCTGCCTCAGCGTTCTTCGGCCACCGCCGCATTTTGCTTGCCTCGCCGACCGAGCTCTATAAGGCCGTAAAGATCAGCCTCGCCAAGCACCCAATTACATCCGCTCGGGTGCTTGACGACAACTTCCTCGTCGACAAGGAGTATGTTAGGGAGTTCGGCCTCCTCCTAAAGAACGACGCCGAGGTGCGGCGGCGGCGCTTTACCTACGGCACATTCGCTAATATGAGCGCCATCGCCCAGTACACCCCAGAGGAACTGGTCGAGTACGGGATCGACGACCTCCTCATTGGCGTCGAGTCCCAGTTCGTGGACCTCTTGGGGCCCCGCATCGGTCGCAAGCTCGCCGGGACCGACGCCCACGAGCTCTTTCGTGAGCTCACCGACCACGGCATTTCTATCGAGGGTTCGATGATTCTCGGCTGGGACTTCCACGACCGGAAGAACATCGAGGAGGACATCGCCTACTATGTGTCCTTGGGAGCGACCTTCGACCAGATCGTCTGCCTGCTGCCGCTTCCCGAAACTCGGCTCTGGCGGCAGTTGCAGCAAGAGGGACGACTCCGCGATGACCTGGTATGGGATGAACTCGGCTTCTACTCGCGATGGCACCGTTATAAGAACTTCACCCATGAGGAGTTATGGGAACATGAGGACCGGGCGCTTCGGAAGGCGTACGAAACCTGGGGGCCCTCGTACCTCCGTCTGTTCGAAGTCCACCTCAAAGGATACCGCCGGTTCCGTGCCCACCCGGATTCCTTCTTCCGCGAACGGGCTGAGGCTCATGCAAACGACTGCCGGAAGCTTCTCGCTCTCCTGCCAGCTATCCGCCTGTTCGCGCCGAGCGAGCACGTGCGATCCGAGGTGGACCGTCTGCGCGAGGAGTTCAGGGAAGAGCTGGGAAGACCGACCCTGAAGTCCAATCTTGAGGCTTTGGCTGTGACAGCCATTGCCGGGCTGGCGAAACTCAAAGCCACGCTCATCGCTGAAAATACGGTTCAGCCCCGGAGCGAGGTATACCGCTACGCTGGTGGCTGATATCTGTTATGGATTGCTACCACTTTAAAACCCCGATGCCGTCTCCGTGATGAAAGCCGGCAGGGCAGTGCAGCCTTGACGCAGTCCGGCGGCCGGGGATATCATCGACATGCAGCTGGTCCGGGGACAGTCTGGGCACCTGGCAGAAAGGAGACGCGCATGTCCGGGAAGATCGACAGACGCAGATTCCTGAAGAACTCCATCGTGGCAGGCGGAGCGGCGCTGGCGGCGATGCACAGTTTCGAAGAGAAGGCCCTGAGCGCGGAGCTGGGCGGCGGCGGGAAAGCCGGCGTTCCTGCTCCTGCCGTAGCGCCGTTGGAGATCCCGAAGGGCAAGATCAAGGACCTCGAGATCAGCCGCGTGATCGGCGGGGGGAACCTGATGGGCGGCTGGGCGCACAGCCGAGACCTGATCTACGTCTCCCCGCTCGTCAAGGCGTACCACACCGACGAGAAGATCCTAGAGACCTTCGCGTTGGCCGAGAAGCGCGGCATCAATACGTTCCTGACGAACCCGGTCTCCAGTCGTTTGATCAACGCTTACCGCAAGGCCGGCGGCAAACTGCTGTGGATCTCCGACTGCGCGGCGGGGGGAGGGCTGAAGGAATCCATCAAGAGCTCCATCGATACGGGAGCGGACGCCGTGTACGTCCAGGGCGGGATCTGCGACAAGCTCGTCCGGGACGGCCAGATGAATGCCGTCGAGGACGCCATGAGGTTCATGACGGATCAGCTCGTGCCGTGCGGGCTGGGAGCGCACAGCCTCGAGACCGTGCGCAAGTGTGTCGCAGCCGGCTTCGACCCCGACTTCTGGGTGAAGACCCTGCACAGAGACAATTACTGGTCGGCGACGCCCGTGAACGGCCGGACGCCCTTTAACGAGATCAACGGGTTCAAGCCGGATCACAACCTCCACCATGACAACATGTGGTGCAGCGATGCCAAGGAGACGATCGAATTCATGGCCAAGCTGAAAAAGCCGTGGATCGCCTATAAAGTGCTCGCGGCAGGGGCGATCCATCCGCGCGACGCCTTCCAGTGGTCATTCGAGAACGGCGCTGATTTCATCTGCGTCGGCATGTTCGATTTCCAGGTCGTCGAGGACACGGACATCGCCGCGAATACGCTCAAGGCCGTTGCCCAGATGAAACGCGCCCGCCCCTGGATGGCGTGACGCCTTCCGCAGCCTATTTCAAGTGAGCACAATCTGCAGCGCAGAGTTTGCCCGAAGGGAACGGAGGGCGGGACTAGATGCCCATGTCGCCGAGCATGTTCACGATGTCGCTCATCAAAGCGCTCAGCCGGGGATGCGATACTTCGAAGTGTTCCATGGATTCTCTGAGACTTTCAAGAAGGCTCTCGTGATGCTGCCGGGGGACTTCCCCCGAGTTCTCAAGAATGCGCTGGATATCGCTGCCGAGCTTCTTCAGGATGTCTCCGGACGTCCGGTCCACGTGCTGAACGTTCTTCAACTCAGAATGCAGGTCTGAAAGGGAAGCACGGAAATTCTCTTTTGTCATGACCAAAAACCCCCTCCCCGTCTATCAGATGGACTTATAGCACCGGCCCGTGGCCGCTGTCAACGCTCCGACCCCCCGAATCCGAACTTCGCGGGTCTTCCGACACCTTGACATTGCTTTCCGGTGGGGCTTATAGTCGTGGACGACCGAAGGCCGGTCAGCCATGCCAGGGTCAAAGAGGCTCACTTTCGCGGTGATGGTCCTTGGGATCATGGGGATCCTCTTGCCGTTTCGTCAGGCCGCGGCCGGCGGTGCGCCTCCGGGCGCCTTCGAACAGGTCAAACGCCTGGGCCGCGGTGTCAACGTCCTCGGCTACGACCCCATCTGGGACAACGCCAGGGCCGCCCGCTTTAGGGAAAAACACTTCAAGTCCATCCGCGACGCCGGCTTCCAAACCGTGCGCATCAACCTCCACGCCCTCCAGCGCATGGACGCAGCCGCGGCGTTCAAGCTGGACGAAAAATGGCTTGCGACTCTGGACTGGGCGGTCAAGAATGCCCTGGCGAACGGCCTCATGGTCATCCTCGACCTCCATAACTACAACGACGTTGCCGAGAACCCGGCCGCCTTCAAGCCCCGCGTCCTGGCTTTCTGGAAGCAGATCGGCGAGCGCTACAAGGACGCCCCCGACTCGGTCGTTTTCGAGATCCTGAATGAGCCCAACGGAAAGCTGACCCCCGCCCTCTGGAAGGAATGGCTGCCTGAAGTGCTGGCCGTCATCCGAAAGACCAATCCCGGCCGAACCGTTATCGTCGGTCCTCCCGAATGGAACGGTTTCCGCTATCTCGACGAGCTCGCCCTGCCGGAAGGGGACCACAACATCATCGTCACGGTCCATTATTACGAGCCGATGCGGTTCACCCACCAGGGTGCGGAGTGGGCGCCCGAGTTCTTCAAGTTCTCAGGAGTGAACTGGGGCAGTCCGGCAGAAGTCAAACAGGTCAAGGATGATTTCGCCCGCGTCCAAGCATGGTCGGCAGAGCACAGGCGGCCCATCCTGCTCGGCGAGTTCGGGGCCTATGAGAAAGGCCCGATGGATTCGCGGGCGCGATACACGGCCGCCGTGGCCCGCGCGGCGGAATCCCTGGGCTGGGCCTGGACCTACTGGCAGTTCGATTCGGACTTCATTGTCTACGACATCGATCACGACCGCTGGGTCGAGCCCATCCTCAGGGCCCTAATTCCAAAAAAGTAGCCGGCGGCCGGGAATTCCTACAGCTGAAACCGGTAGGTGAATTTCAGAAGGAATATGTTCTCGCCCGGCGCCCGGAAGATCGCCCCGACGTCGTCCCAAAGGTCGTGCTCGCCGGCGAGGCTCGTGTCGGCCCGTTTTTGGGTCCAGACGAAATAGAGCATCGACCCCGGCCGGTACTCCCAACGGAGGACGACCGTGCCGCGCAGCGACCGCAGCCGGAAGTCGGGGTCACTGAAGGTGAAGGACGGGGCGGGTCCGGCCGCGCCGTCCGGGTCGACCGTGTAGACCCCGCCGGCGTAAGAGATCGTCGAGCCGTCGTATTCCCCGAAAAAAACGAAATCGAAGGTCCGCGCTGCTTTCAATTCCTTGAACCTGCGGTAATCGCCCGAGCCGACGAACGGCTGGAGATAGGCCTGCAGGCTCAGCCGCGGCGTGAACGTCCAGTTCAAGCGGACCTCGACCGGCAGGGTCTTCTGGACGATGTCGGCGAGGATGTAGCGCGTCCCGTAGGTTTCGACCTTGAGCGGGTCGACGACGCTCGTGACCCATTCGCCGTTCGAGTAGCGCCAGGTGTAGCTCGGCCCGACCGAGAGGCTGATGTTCGTCCGGGGCTTCCAGGTGACGCCGCCCTCGATCGTCCAGTTGTAGCCGCCGCTCGGGTGGGTGCGCAGGCGGCCGCTGAGTTTGAACACCAGGGGCTTACGGTTGTCGGTCCCGAGGGTGCCGCCGTACGTCGTGCCCGCCGGGTAGTAGGCCATCGGCCCGCCGCGGGTCAGCCAATGGCTGAACTTCGCTGGCTCGTAGTCGTAGTGGAGCGAGGCCGTCCAGTAGTTCAGGAACTGGCCTGTGCCGTCCAACGCGATGTCTTCGTCGGTCCGGTTCCCGCCGAAATCGTAGTTCCGGTAATAGGTCGCCGTCGTCGTCCAATGCCGGAAGACCCTGTCCGGATGGAATGTCTGATAGCCGAAAACGGCATGGCCGTTAATGAGGTCGCCGCGGGTGTGGTAGCCGAGGTCGTTGGCCTCGAACCCCGGCGACAACGCCCCCAAGGCGGCGTTGAAGATGATGTTTCCCTTTTGCTTGTTGATGAAGACACGGCCGGCCCAGCCCGACAAGGATGTGGCCGTCCCGTCGACGTGGACGTACGGGGCGTCGGGCCGCTGAAAGTAGTGGAGGGACGAGAGTTGGAGCCGAGTCATGGCCGCCGTCGTCCCCGTGACCTCGGTCGTCGCCGCCCAGCCCGATACGACCCAGCCCCTGTTCCGGTCGAGGAAGGTCCAGCCGTCGACGCCCAGCGCGAGGGCGCTCCTGGACATAGTATTCTCGAGGCTGCCCGCGCGGAGGTCGCGGAGGACGGATGTGGCGATGACGCCCAGGCCCTGGCGGCCTTCCCCGAACTCCTTGAGGCCGCGGACGACGCTGTAATTCGTGAACGGCTCGACCTCGGTCGCAGACCGCGTCCCGTCGAGGTCGACGTCGGCGTATTCCCGCTGGGTCAGGGCGGTGACGGCGCCGAGGTTGAACCCCTGGCCGATCTTACCCGTGACCTTGGCCGCGCCGAGGATCGTCGTCCAGTCCGGCGTTTCGACGAAGCCGGGCCCGGAGACGCTGCCTTGCGGCGCCCTCCCGATCCGCCGGCTGTAGAAGAACTGAGGGTCGGTCCAGC
>Ga0315280_10002009_pt1 | contig 33669 bp, 25 predicted proteins | sample YL17G06_40_MG_FD_203697 | JGI IMG/M metagenome (GOLD analysis project Ga0315280, IMG submission 203697) | Sediment microbial communities from Yellowstone Lake, YNP, Wyoming, USA - YL17G06_40 | ecosystem: Environmental > Aquatic > Freshwater > Lake > Sediment | place: USA: Wyoming | collected...
GAAGAAAGTACTGAGCATGATTGTCGAAAGACATCCTTCCATGAGCAAGTTTGGAGAATCCGGGAGAGAAGAAGCGCGGAGACGCCAATTGGTTGTTGCGGTGAATTCTCGGTTGGCTAAGCTTTCTGATACTGTTCATGACGGAGACCGAGTAAGCCTTCTGCTCCCAGTGATCGGGGGCTCTGAAGAATGAGAGGCTAGATTGGCGGGTAGCAATCTGCCTTCGTTCGAGTCGTCGGTCAGGAAACCTGGCCTAGAAGCCAGTTCCCGATCGACTAATATTCCTAGCAAGCTGAGTCAGTCAGTGGAAGTCCGGCTTCTTGTCGTCTCAAAGAGTGATCACCGAGGTTCTTGACCGAATTAGAAGCAAAGAGTTCAGAGGCCCTACGCGGGTCACACAAGCTGCGCTGAAAGCGCTGAGTGAGGCTTCTCGTGTATCAAGAAGCGGGTCTCCGAAGGAATTTGTTGAGGAACAAGCTGCATTTGGAGACCTACTCGTCAAAACCCGTCCCACAGCTATTCTCCTAGCACATGGTGTGCGGCAAGTCATTAACGCGGCGAGGAAGGGCGCAGACCAAGGACTGAAACTCCCCGCGCTTCAGGAGATCGTCTCGAAGACTGTGGATTCCTTCCTGACGGAAATCCAACGATCCGTCGACAAGATTGGTGAGATTGGCGCCAGAAGGGTGCGCAACGGAGATACCATTCTCTGCTACGGGCACAGCACCTCAGTCCTGTCGATCGTGGAAAAAGCGCAGGAACAGGGAAAGAACCTCAGAGCGATCGTCAGCGAAGCACGCCCAGAACTTGAAGGCCGCTCGATGGCTAGAGAGTTTCTGAAGCTCAATGTGCCGACGACAATGATCATCGACTCGGCTATATCATATTTCATGAAGGACGTTGATCGAGTGCTGACCGGTGCAGATGCCGTTTCTGCCAACGGAGCCGTGATCAACAAGATAGGTACGTCTACAGTCGCAGCTATCGCCCATTTCTCGAGAGTAAATGTGTTTGTCGCAGCGAGCGTGTACAAGTTCAGTCCAGAGACGATACTCGGAGAGCTCGTTGAGATAGAAGAACTGGATCCTTCACTCGTGATTCCGCGAGAAATGATGACACAGTTCAAAGGTATGGAGATACGTAATCCAGCGTTCGATGTCACGCCACCGGAACATATTGATCTCATAGTGACCGAAAGAGGCGTGATCCCGCCTCAGGGAGCCATCATGATCCTTCGTCAACAAGAGACCGGGCTCCTTAGCACAGGCATAGTTGGCTCGTGAGAATAGAGCCTAGTAGGTTTGAGAGAATGTCTGTCGCAAAACGAGGTGCGTCCTAAAGCGCCGGGGGTGGGCACTGTACTGAAGGTTCAAGCGCTCTTCCGACGCCGCCCTGCGATGCCCAAAGCAACGGTATTGGAGAACAGTGTTACGCCTCCTGAGTAGGGGTCCCTGTAGGTGTGGAGCCTCGCCCGGACTCTGGAAACGAAGGTTCAACACAGATCCCAGATCAGATCCAAACACCGAGATCTTGACGACCGCTGTTGGTAGCCCAGGGAAGAGTCAGGTGAGTATTGTTCGTAACTCCGGGAGTGGGTGGACGCGCGGTTTTGTTTCGTTTGGGTCATTGCTTGTCCTCCGTAACTAGCGATTTTCAAAACTTGCATCGCAAATCAAAGCAACATTATCTGCGGGGTACAATATTATCTCCTTGGGATGGAATCCGACTCGCGACCTCCCTAGTAGCTGAGCGCTTCTCCTAGTCGGTTGGCGCTGTTCAGCCAGACTGTTGGGCCCTGACATGAAACCCATCAGTGCTCGAATCGGTTGATGTAGTTTGTCAATACCACCTCTCTGACGACGCGACGAGAAGATGGTATGCTGGAAATGAGAGATTTGAAATGCAAATCATACTCGGCGAACTCCCATCAGGTCAGGCTGTACCTTACTTCGCGCCCTTCTACAATCTCACAGTATTGCTTTGGATGGCGGCGATAGCCGCTATATTGGTCGCTCCGTTCTGGAAGAAGTTCAGAAGCTTCGCGGTCTTTCTCACTTGGCTCGCAATCTTTGCCACTTTGGTGCAGAGAGGGTCATCGACTCAGGGCGGAGAGATTGATGCGCTGTCAGCTCTATTCAACATTTCATTCTCAACCGCGATACTGATCATCTTCGTCATTCTGACTTTCTGGATATTCAGCAGGCTGCTGCGCAAAAAGGTGATACCGACTCCAAAGGTGAGCCAGTGGGAGTAGCGGGAAACCTCAAACGGACCATGGTGGCCTTCGGCGTAGAGGTCACATGCCTTGTCTTGGCCTATCTCGCATACCTTCTGTGGAACGGTATCTGGGTCACCGGCTCAGCGCTCTTTGATACGCTACTACTCGGTTTCTTGTCTACGCTATTCGCCCTCAATTATGCCGTCGTAAGCAGGCACTCATCTGAAGAAATCGAGAACCAAAAGACACTGGATGACCTGCTTTCTGCGGGAACTAAGAGGGAGCAGGCCCTCAAGTATCTGAAAGTGCTTGGTCACGTGACCTCTGGCCAGCTAGCTTCGCTTCTCGAGATTGATGTGAGGAATCTGTCCAAGTTCGTGAACCCGCTTATCCAAACCGGAATTATCGCGGCAAGGAAGGAGGGAAAGACCTTCATCTACAGCCTCAGAGACGCGCATACTCTCCCGCATACGCATAATCGTCATACTTCCCAAGAAGAGAGCGACTACGCGATTCATGTAGAGCTACCGAAATGGCATGTTACGCTGCCCAAAGAGGGCAACATGCTTGGCCGAATCGCCATCGATGATTGGAAGCTGGGTGAATTTCTCTACTTGCCACTGAGAAAATACGCCCAAAAGGCAATTCTTGTTTCAGGAGCCAGCGGAGCCGGAAAGACGATCGCTGCCAAGGTTATCGTCGAGGAGTTGGTCGAAGAGGGAATACTCGCTCTCGTCTTTGATTACACTCAACAGTGGCAACGACTATTCGAGAAGAACACGAACGAGGAGATGCTTGACCGCTATGCCGAGTTTGGCATGCGACGAAGCCCGAAAGGGTTGAAGGGGCGGGTACTGAACTCTGCGCCTCAACTGGACAGCCTGCTGGGGTCTGCCGGCGCCACGATAGTGGATCTCTCAGACATCTACGATAGCGCGGAAAGAGTCAACAAGATAGCACGCATGCTCGACCAGATTCTCGAATACTTCCAATTCCAAGAAGACTCTGAGGACCTCAGACTAATGATTGTCGTTGAGGAAGCGCACCTCTGGACTTCAAAGGACCTGCCGAAGGATGCCATACGATTCTTGGACAGCGCAGCCAGGTTGCTCAGAAAAAAGGGTGTTGGCGTCATGCTGGTTTCACAGAAGATCAGCGACTTCGATCCCGCCATGAGGTCAGCCATGAACATGAGCATCGTTTTCAGAACGAAATACGACGGTGACCTTAAGGCGGCCGCGAGAATGCTAGGAAGTCAGGTGTCCGAGGTCATCCCTAAGCTACCAGTAGGCTACTCTGTTTTTCACTTTGCAGATGTTGGAGATCCTTTCGTACTTGCTTGGCGTCCCACGTACTCACAACCGTAGCATACTCATTTCTACATTGTAGACGGAAGGTTTCCAAGACTAGTTCACAAGTGTTGGAAATCCATGCCGGACTGGTTCAAGGAGGCGCTACTATCGTCTCATGGAGGCCAAAATCGCATTCCTCCTCTTCTACCGCAAGCCCTTTAGCCAATCAGTGGCAAATCACTTGCGAGTTATTCCTTGCGGGTACACCTTGCATGAGATAGTTATTGTCGGGGACGTTCACGAAGGGATCAACTTCGACATCAGGGTCGACCCCCAGACTGGGGTTTCCGAACGAGCTCTTGACATGCATCACAACCTAGTTAGAGCCACCACCTATGCTGTCGAGCAGAAAGCATCGCTTTTTGTTATCCTCGGGGACCTTTTCGATCGGACTCACGTAGCGCCAATCTTTAGAGAATACGTAAGGAACGACGTGATAGAGCCACTCGCAAAAGCTGAGGTGAAGGTCTACATTCTTGCGGGAAATCACGACCAGCCAAGGGAGTTCCGGAGAGGGACATCCATTGATGATTTTCGCGGATACCCAAATGTGTACGTCTTTAGAAAACCAGAGTGTAAGGTCGAGACTATAGCTGGCAAACAAATCTGCTTCTTGATTATGCCCTTTCTTCACCCTGACAGCCTAATTGGCCAAGCTGGTCGCGAATTGACGGGAGTACCAGAAGCTCAGAGACAAGAAGTCGGGCGCCAAATCATTCGCGAATTGTTGCAGAAATACTCGAAGCAGAAGGCAGATAGCAAGATCCTGCTTGCACACTATTACTTCGAGGGCACCGATCTAAGCTCAACGCTTAGTCCTGAGGTTGAGCCCGGAGAGATTGAATTCAACGCTTCAATGATTCCAGATGGCGTCACCTTGGGCGTTTTCGGCCACGTTCACCTCAGTCAGACAAAGGAGGTGAGGAATACTCCTCTGATTTTCGTGGGAGCAGTAGAGAAGATAGACTGGGGCGAACGAGAGGGTGAGAAACGTTTCCTAACCATCGACCCAACAGACATGAAGTGGGAGTTTCACGACCTCCCCACACGAGCCATGGTTAGGATACGTGTCAGGATCGAAGCCGGTGATGCGAATCCGACGCAGACGATCCTCAAACAGATTCCAGCCGAAGTCAAAGACAAAATGGTGAGAATCGAAATCGAGCTACCTGAGGGAATGCGCAGACTGATCCAGGAGAATCGGCTCGCGGACGTCTTGGCGTCATCCTTCGACTACAGGGTCAAATGGCTCACTGCCACGGCGGAACCCATCGGCGGTCCTCCAGAGACCGGCCTCCTAACCCCCGAACGTCTACTCGAATCATTCATTGAAGTCAACTATGCGAAGCACAAGCGAAGAGAAGAGCTGCTCGCAAAGGGAAAGGAGATACTGAACGAGGCGCTTGGAGAATGAGCAAAAACCCTTCAGGATTCGTCTTAGACTCCATTGAGTTGGAGGGTTTCATGCGCTACAAGGACCCGGTGAAGATATCATTCCGAGGACAATTCACAGCGATTACGGGTCCCACCGGTTCAGGCAAATCCTCAATTCTGGACGCAATGACTTTCGCTCTTTACGGCGCATCTTCTAGGACCGATGAGAGACTGAAGATCGAGGATTTCGTCGACAAGAACGGCCATGTTCGGCTCGAGTTCTTCCAAGCAGGTCATAGATTCGAGGTAGTTCGAGGCCGCAAGAGTGGACGCAGTTACCTAGCCCTAAACCAGAATCTCAAACCCATTGGAGGAACGACTTCGGAGATTCAGCGCGAGATCATAAACACCGTGGGTTTGGACTACATCGGATTCAGAAACTCCACGTTCATCCGACAGGACGAAATGAAAGCAATCGGCTCCGAAACGGGTGCCCAAAGGCTCGATGTGTTCCAACGGCTCTTCAGGCTAGAAGTTTTCGAAAAGGCGCAGAAGATAGCGGATGAGCGCCTCAAGGAGGCTAGAGACGCCGCTCTGGAGGCTTCCACCAAGATCGGGCAGATGAGGATAGCTTACGAGAAAACGCTCCCCAAGAAAAGGAACGAACTCGAAGCTGCCAATACATCAGCCAAGAAGCTGAAGGAAGATGCGGATGAACTCAAGAGCAAAGCAGACACAATGAAGAACAAAGTCGCTGAGCTTCAACCTATCCACGACATGTACGCCAAAGTTTCGTCGGGAATAGAAACCCTGAAGCATAACGTCGAACAGAGCAAAATCAAGATCGAAGAGGCAGAGAAAAGGAACCGTCAGAGAACCATTTTGCAGCAGGAAATCAAGGGCCTCAAGAAGGCTGCAGTTGAGCACAAGAGACTCGCAGAAGAAAAGACCGGACTCGAACAAAAGCAAGATAAGACTATGGGTATCGAAGAGAAAATCAGTCTTCATCGTGATAACATTTCGAGAATCAGTGACTCTTTTCGGACCCAAGCGAAAAGGTATCGGGCACGGCTTACAGATTACAGGAAACGACTGAAGTCCGTTCGAATTAGTCTCAGTAAGGATGAAGCGTTCGATTTGCTGCGCCTCGAGGGCGCATTGAAAGAGCGGATAAACAGAATCGGCAAGGAAATCACCTGGCTGAGCGAGAGAAGCAATATCGTGGAAGGACTCAAGAAGGAAAGTCTACAAGCATCAAGAGAACTGCCTGCCATATCTGCGAAAACCAAGTCCATTACAGGAGATGCCTTCCTCAAGACCGAGATTCATTCATCAATCTCGCGCTTGGACGAAGACCTAGCGAACGCGGAAGCCAAGGCTAAGAATCAAATTCAAGACGAAGAAACGCAGATTGCAGAGTTGGAACGTAAGAAACGTACACTAGGCTTCACGTCGAGCATGAAGACTAGGCTGACCCTAGTTAAACAGGGATTAGCAGAAATCGAATCTGATGCTTCGGCCTATCTTGCAAAGCGAGACAGACTAGATAGATTGCCTGATCAGAGATCGTTGATATTGGAACTTCGAGGCTCTGTTTCAACAATGAGACGGGACTTGAAGCGACTTGAAGGCCAAGAGCTCAAGCTTCGCAAGCACGAGCAAGATTACGGCAGGTTTTCGGATGAACTCCAAAAGATGCAAGAGAAGATCAGCAACGCAGCCCGAGAGGCGGGCGTGGCCAAAGGAACAATGGATCAACTCAAGGTGCAAGTTGAAGAACTTGAGAAAACTGGACCAGAGATCGACAAGCTAGAGATGACCGCAAATGAGCTGACGCAAAGGCAGGAAATCTACACGATCCTGAAGGAAGAAGTATTTCATAGGAAGGGCATCCTAATCTATGCAATCAACCAGCTCCTGCAAGGAATGAGCCGTGAGGCGTCATTCATTCTAGGTGAGCTCACAGACAAACGACTCAACAACATACGTGTCACACCGTACTCGGACACTAGAGGCGGCGGCGTCAGAATTGAAGTTGAAGGAGTAGATGGGCTATTTCATGATGTCTCCGTCTTCAGCGGAGGTGAGAAGACGCAGGTGAACGCCGCTCTCCGATTCTCGATCGCAAAGGAGTTGGCAAGCATGCCACAAGTTGGAAAATCATACGGGAACATGAAGACCCTGTTCATAGACGAAGGTGATCTTGGTTCCCTCGACACAGAACAGAGCAGAAAACTGTTCATTAGGAAACTGTTTACGCTAGGAGACCTATTTGAGAAGATCATCCTAATCACGCAGCTAACGGAAATCGCTGACCAATTTCCGTCCCGCATAAGAGTCTACATGACGCCAGAACAGTTCAGCAAGATTGCAGCGGAGGTGCCGCCTAACGAGTAACAATGTCCTGCACCTGAGCGACATAGAAGACGATGTCAAGAAAGCATTCTCAGTCATCTCCAACCATTGGAGGAATGCAACAGGGGAAGCGGAACAGAAGATAGCGCAAATACAAACAATTCCATTCTCACTCAGGGACGGCTCATCCGAGATTGTCGCCATAGACGGCTCATATGCCCCGGTTTATCGCATGTCGAGCCTTTGGGTTGTTGCCATCCGCGCAGTCGCACTCACGTACGAATTCGGGGAAGATCAGAGTTACAACATCAAAGCATGCGACGTGAACGAAGGAGCACAGCTCATCACAACAGACAAGAATCTAGCCTCAGAGATAGATGAATTCGCCATAGAACTCCAAAGCTTGACTGCAAGAAGAAGCGGTGAAGCCCCAAAACGCATGGCCGCATACGCTCGGATTCTTCGAGAATTTGAACTCGCTTGCTGGGTTGCCAAGAAACGAACAGGCGTCACCATAGTTCTTGATGGTACGCTGACGGCACCTCCCCTTCAAGCCATCAAGATTAAGGTGGACGAGCTGATTGACGCATGTCACAGAAATGGACACGCACTCGTAGGAATCTCCAAGGATTCCAACCTGAACCTCTTCGGCCTCTCAATGACAGATGAAGAACTTCTAAAATATGTCACCGATGATGGCCTTTTCTATGTTGTCCCGCCGCAGCCCCGGAGGACCGACCTCGGCCCCAAAGGAACGACCTTCTTTGTGAAATATCATCCAGACGCACCGAAATGGTTCAGAACCGACATCATTTCCAAAGGCGCGGAACCTGCTGAAATCTTTGGAGGCCTGGCCCAATTCGCTCGATCGCAACTTTGCTTGGGCTACATCTACCCGCTTGCAGAAGCGCACAAGGCAGCAGTCGAACTGAGAAGATTCCCCGGACTCTATGATGACCTCTTGTTTAGGGTCGCGGCCGAGACCGGAATCGACCCTGCCGAAGCAGTGTGGGGACGGACCAACATTGATGGCAGAAGACGCGATGCCTTTCATGCGTATCTCGATATGATGAGCAAGTCAGGAGCCAGAAAGAGATGAACGAAAAGAATGAGACACGTGTAGTGGGAGAAGTAGTCGATGCCTCGGTTTCCAGCGGAATAAACGTGAAGCTCAGTCTTACGAGTCCCGAAAAAATCAAGACCGGATATCCCGTGATAGCAGAAGGTGAGAAGTACGACTTCTATTGCGTCGTAATGGACGTCTTTAACCCACCACTCGACATAGTCGACACCCTAGCCACATCGGACCTGGGAAAACGAGCGATCCCCGCAGTTTCACCAGGGATGCAGAAAGGATACTTCGGCAACATATTCTACTCCAAAGTTCTGCTAGAACCTATTCAGCTAGTCGACAAGAAAGATGGAACATTGAGCGATGTTGAAACGATCCCTCAATACTTCACGAAGGTAAGATTCGCTACTGCTGACGACGTCAAGGTGATCTACCAGCCTAACAAGACCTCGATGCCCATCGGAAACCTTAGAGGAATACCAGAATTCGATATTCCCATCGATTTCGACAAACTAACACAGAAAGCCTTTGCTCTCCTAGGACGAACCGGAGCGGGGAAATCGTTCCTTAACAAGATAATCTGCAACTTCATCCTAAAGACCGAAGCGGCATCGGTCTTCCTTTTCGATATGCACAACGAGTATGGAATCTATTCCGCGACCGATAACTCACGAGGACTGAAGTTCTATTTTCCCGAAAAGGTCGAATGGCTCACACTTGATCCCGACAAGAACAAGGAAGCGACACCGTTCTTCATAGACCCACGTTCCATAACCCCAGAGGACCTGATCCTCGCCATTACAGACCTTACTACACGCATGCAGGATGCAATTTGGGCAGTCAATACGACGCGGGGACAAAATGACCTTCTCACGGCGATAAGGGACACTCAGCCAGGTAAGGTGACAACGATACCTGACTCCACGTTGATGGGACTTCAAGCTAGGATTGCGCGTTTGGATAGACTGCAGTTCCTACGACCCAAGCCTAAGTCGGCCAAGGAGGACTCCTTCACTACAATGCTTAGGAAAGTCAGGGAGGGGAAATCCATTGTTTTGGATTTTGGAAGGTACGGTAAACAGTCGATGGTCTACTTATTTGTGGCTAACATAATCTCGCGCAGACTTCACGAGATTTACAGCGATAAAGGCGAGGAGCTCCCTCGACTCGTTATCTTTCTAGAGGAGGCGCACAAGTTCCTTGACCCAGAAGTTGCAGAACTTACAATTTTCAGTATCCTGGCAAGGGAGATGCGCAAGTTCAACCTCGTGGTCTCAATAATCGATCAACGCCCAAGCAAAATCGATGATGAAGTCATGAGCCAACTTGGCAATAGGATAATTCTGTCTTTGAAAGACCCCAAAGACCTAACGGCCGCCTTGGCAGGCATTCCAAAGGCTAAAGTCTGGACCAACATCGCTCAGTCGATTCCACTACGAACAGCCCTCATCGTTGGTGACGCAGTCAGAGTGCCCACCGTAGTCGATGTCTTGGACTACGGAAAGATCGAGGGTATGCTCAAGACTGCCGAAGGGAAGCGCATGACAAGTGAAGAAATCAAGAAGATAGCAAAGAACGCGGAAAGGATTGTGAAGTCGATTGAGTGAAGTGCAGCTGTTACCTGCATCGAACGCGACCCCACCGGACGAGTGAGTTGTTCAATGAGACTGGTGAAGTTCAAAGTTGAAGGATTCAGGTGTCTGACGAACGCTGAATGGATTCCGCTCAGCAAGATAACAATCTTCACCGGGCAAAACGATGGTGGAAAAACCTCAGCCCTGGACTCATTGGCCATATTCCTCGATCCGAAAGCGCAACCCGATGTGGAGGACTACACCATCAGAAATGAAGGTGGTGACCATGTCCAGAATGTGATAATGGAGGGCATATTCAAGATAAACGCGGCTGAACAAGAACAGCTTCGACTAGCTGACAGTTCTCTCCATTTAAGGAAGCAGTTCTCCTCCGCGAACTCAGCTTTGACTTATGAGACGAAGGTTCACCCTGACGAGCGGTGGCGCAGAGACTTACATGAGGTTCCGATACAGGAACTTCGAGACATGGCCGACGAATTTCAGATTCAACTCTCGAACAGGGCAAGCAAAGATCCAGTTGCAGCAGAGATGATGATGTGGCTATCTGAACAACCATTGATTCCCGGCTGGTTGGCTTTTCCATCGACATTGTACCCGAAACTGCCCGAGGTGAAGATTTTCGAGTCCGCGGAGGCTCTCAACCCAGAACAAGAGATTAACAACACCTTAAGGAATTCCTTCACCGCCCGAATCAGGGGCGAATCGTACTCCGGTCAACTGAACCAGATCTCAAGTCAAATCGAGTCAGAAATGCGCAAAGACCTGGATCTACTGATTCCCATCGTCAAGAGGTATTGTCCTGACATTGAGGACGTAGCGATCAATCCAAGTTTTGACTATTCCAGCGGTTTCAGAACGTCTCGGCTATTGTTGAAGAAGAGTGGGGGCCCCCCGATAGATCTCCAAAAGGAAGGCGAAGGGAAAAAACGTCGAATGACGTTAGCCGTTTACGAGTGGAGGGAACAAGTATTTTCGTCCCAGCCCGACCCAGCAGGACCGGATCAATTGATACTAGCTTTCGACGAGCCGGACACTCACCTTGACTACCTGTCTCAGCGAAAGATTTTCGAAATTATCAAGAAAATCGGGCAACCGGAACAAACGAACGTGATAGTTTGTACTCACTCGCTGAATTTGATCGACAGAATTCCTCTTACTGATGTAGTGCATTTCGAACTCGAAAACAGAACAACTCGGATAAGGACCCTCGCCAGTGAAGATCCTGAGCTCATTGATTACTTCATGTATCAAATAAGCGATGCAATGGGTCTCCGGAACAGCGTCATGCTTAATGAGAGATGTTTTCTCGTGGTAGAGGGCCTTACTGAATTGACGGCATTGCCCGTCTTGTTCAGTATCAAGTATGGGTTTTCGCCCCAGGCAGCCGGAGTTCGAATTCTGAATGGAGAGGGAGGCGCTGGCGCGAGACTCTTTGCAAAATTCCTCCACCAAAATAGACGCAACGTCATTTTCATGATCGACAGCGATACGACGATCTCTCCAAAGAGCAGATACTTCACACCAGCATCACTCACATCCGACGGCATTGATATCAACAAACAGGTTCACTTTGTCGGGGCTCGGGAGTTTGAGGACACGTTCTCCGATTCGATATATCTTCGTACTGCTAAGAAGCACTGGCCGAAGCATGACGGTTCAGCTTGGACTGTTGAGGAATTCTCCGAATTGCGTGACAAGGATCATTTCTCAGACGAGTTGGTGGCACTTGTGCGCCGAAATACACGTATGTCAATAGGTAAGCCTGAGATCGGGTACGATGTTGCACGATCTCTAACGGATGCTAGTGAGATACCAGATCAGATTCTTGCCTGCATTGAGCAATCGTATCGCGCGGCAAATGCGTCGTCGTAGTTGCTGGTCGTCGCAGGAGACGCGCCGATGAGAAGTGAAATCGAGGAGAAAGCCAACGAGATTCGTAAGGCTCTCGCCAGTCTCGGGAAACGTCTCGAAGATAGTGACGGCCGAGAAATGCTTGTCTGAGGTCATCCCCAAGCTACCAGGGGCTACTCGACCTTATATTTGGCAGATGTAGGAGACCCATTTGTATTTGCCTGTCGTCCTACGTATTCACGGCCCTGGCTCACCTATTGAACGCAGGTTGGCACAGGGCTCAGGCCTCACAGGTAATCAATGCAAACTAGGCCACCGTCGAAGTTCACGAACCTTGGCTTCCGCCAGATCTAGTTTGCGCGGCTTCAATCATTGTATCCCACCCCTGCGTCAGGTGGGGGATAACAAGTTAGAGATTTGTTATACCACCTCTAAGAGTCCTCGACTTGATTCGAGACGACTACCACGCGGGCAATCGAAGTGTCGGTTCCGAAGGTCTTTTTGGGACTAGACTCCGATATTGCATGCGAGCGCTAGATGGTCATAACGAGAGACGCCAAGGATGTCTAGGACGAAATCTGGCGGAAAGCAGACAAGTGCCGAGAGATCTCGCAGAATCTTCGGCGGAATCCAAAGCTTCCTCTGCTTCTTAATTCAACGAAAGAGATCGAGCTCCAACCTTCGAGGGTTGTGCGGTTCATTCACAGTGTGGTCGACTATTCTACAAGTCCGACGGAATTGTTGGATAGCCAACTTTGTCTGTGTTTGTAGTTTGGCATGAATTCACGGACCAAGCTCCAGAAACGATGTGAGTGATTTCGTATTCTGAGATGAGCCAGCTCATGCAGCACCACATAATCGATCACATCAATAGGAGCCTTCGCCAGATTGAAGTTGAAGTTCAAAACATTGCTCTTTGTGGCACTACCCCATCTTCTTTTCAGTTTCTTCACCAGAACCTGCCTCGGTCTCACGCCGAGCTGGACACAGCGTCGTCTGACAATATTCTCGAACACTCGTCCAGCCTCTTCCATCAACCAAGCTTCATAAAGGACCTTGATCGCTTTGGTACTGCGTCTTTGAGAGGATATGGTGACAAAGAATTCTCTGCCATCGAATTGTATCTTACCGGCGTCATGACCAGCTAGCATTCTCAACGGATAGTTCTTACCCAAATAGGGTATAGTGGAATCCGGCTCAAAAGAGGGTCTGCGTATCTGTGAAACCAATTGTTGATATTCGAATCGCTTTCTTTCGATCCAGTCTGCCTTTCTCTTTACCATCTTGTCAACCTCCTCAGCTGTCTTGTAGAAGGGAGTCCGTACGACCACTCTCTCGGGTTCTACGATGATTTCTGAAGTTTTGAGCCTCTTGCTCCTTACCACGTGATACTCAATGGCACGCGAATCCAGCGGCAAGCACTTCATCACAATAACCTCCAAACTAGCTGCACGATTCCATCGACAAGCTCGTCTATCCATCTTTGGATTAGCATTGTGATATTGGCGGGAGCGGTATCTCCGCGTGTCTCATTGCTCCCGCTAATCTCTCGTTCTGGGTTGAGAGGAGTTTGAGTTCCTTGGTTATGGTGCGGCGCATCTCCTTCACGTCGGCAGGGCACCAGTTCGCTAGGTCATGATGCTTGGCTAGGTTCCAGACGGATTCGTCAGGGTTGAGTTCAGGTGCGTATGGAGGGAGGAGTCGAGTGATGATGGCTTCGCGGCTCTTCTCGAGGAAGCGTTTCACGTTCCCGGCTTTGTGGATGCTTGCGTTGTCCCAAATGATCAGAAGCTTCCGCCCATGCATCTCTTCCCTCATCAGCTTGCGTAGGAAGTTGACGGTGTCTCTTCCTTCGAGGTCATGGGCGTGTACGCTGAAGAAGAGTTCCCCGTCCAGTTTCACGGCGGAGAATATCGAGAGCTTCTCTCTTCTCGCCTTTGCTCTGATCTCAGGTCTTGATCCTCTTAGCGCCCAGGTGCGTTTGACGTTGGGTTGGCTTTGGACGCTGCTTTCGTCCATGAATAGGATTACAGCGTTTTCCGTACGGGCGAGTTGAAGGGTCTCCGGCCACTTCTCCTCGATCCACCATCTGATGTAGTCTTCATTCCTCTCCATTGCTCGTAGGAGTGGTACTTGGGCGGTGAAGCCCAGGCTCCTCAGGACCCTCCAGACATGTGTGACGTTGTAGCTTACTTGGAATTCTTTCTCGATGACTTCTGCGACCCGTTTGAGTGTCCAGAGTTCGGTTGGGTACCCGTAGTTTAAGGCGCCTTTCTTGAGTATCCGTTTCAGCTTCCTCCTCTGGTCGGCCGAGAGTTTTTGTGGTCTGCCGCTGCGGTTCCTGTCATGCCACGAATCCTTTCCTCTCGATTTCAACCACTTGTACCATCTGTCCGCGGTCATCCATGTGACGCCAAGCTGCCTCGCAACCTCTGCCCTGGAACGGCCCTGCGTCAGCAGCTCGTATCCTATCCTTCTCTTCTGTTCGCGGAGAGTTCCTGAAGACCTGGGTCTACTTCCTTGCCTCGCTCCCTTTCCTCTTGTCGTCATGGCCGGTCGCCAGTAATATCGCGTAACTACTATATATTACCACTTATCCAAAGAGCATTAACTTGGCCTCAGGGAGAGAGACATTTTCACGTAAGACGTCGTATACCATCACACTAATTCTTTTTCCAGAGCTTGTTTTTCCTTTCCAGCCAATCAGCTGGGTTTCAGGCTGGATTTGCCTGAATATGGATTCTGTTGCGTTCTTTGCAACTTTTTCATTGTTGACCGCCGATTGTATTTCCCCATAAATAGCAAATTCAAGTCTTGTAGAAAAGCCCAGTTTTTCTCGCTCTTTCTGTTCTTCTAGGGCCGCTTGAATGATAGCCTGGTATTGACTGAAGTAGTCAGCATTTTCCTTCCGCCTTTTTTCCTCTTCTTCTATGATTTGCTGGAGACGTTCCCTAAGCCTTTCATAATATGCGGGGTTGTCGTGGGCAAATTCCTCAATCACCTGTCTTGCTTTGTTCTTTACCAGGGCGGCCCTTGCTCTTTCGTCTTTGAATTTGACTGCATACTTTGCGAAATTCTCATATGTAATTTCTTGCGGGTTAACAAGCTCAGAAATGCCCAGAGATCGGACGTAGTCGTCTATAAGTTGCTGAACCTTCTTGCCATATTCCCTTAGACTGAGCCCAACGCCCCCATAGTACGTCCTAATCATCTGCCGGACCTTTGACATATATCTGAAATCATCGATGTATTGGTCAGCTTCTTTGTCAGGCAAGATCACATCGAGGGCTTTTGCAAACTCCTTAAAATCATATTCGAATTCATCTCGTTTGTCGATCGGCTCGAATCTTGCGATGATTGCACTGTCATCGTTTTTGTCGAGGTCTTTCAGATGGGCTACAGCGCTTAGATGTCTTTGTTCTAGGTTTTCGAGGTCCCTGTTCGATGGCTCTAATGCTCCCTTGACATCTTCTTCTTCAAACACGGCGAGTGCTTCATGCAGTTCTTTTGTAACTCCCGAATAGTCAACAATTAGGCCGTATGTCTTGGTTTCATCATAAGGCCTGTTCACTCTCGCTATGGCCTGCAGCAAATTGTGTTCTCTAAGGGCCTTGTCGAGATAGAGGACTTGCACTATTGGCACATCGTATCCGACCAATAGCATATCAACTACAATCAGAATTCTTGTTGGATCTTCTGGGCTCTTGAACTTCTCTGATTCGTCCTCACGCTGCGTTGGGGATAGGTAGTATTGATCCCAGCTTGTATCATCTTTCCCTTTCTCACCGAGCTGGGAGGTCATTATGATCTTAGAATGAGGAGCCCCCATTTTGTCAAGTTCTCTCTTGTAAGTGACCGCTGCCTCTCTAGAAGAAGCAACGACCATGGCCTTGTAGCCGTTTGGCGAGATATGTTTCGTATAGTGATCGACAAGGTCTGCAGCTATCTTTCTGATCCGGGATGGTGCTTCTGCTATTTTGTCTTTCGTTACATATTCTTTTTTCAATCGTGTCTTTGTCTTCTGATCCAAGTCAGAAAAGACTCTTTCGAAGATCCGGTCAACTGTGTCACCACCCTCGATAGACAGCTCCGGCATCCGGTCTTGGTACCTTATCCTTAACGTGGCACCGTCTGCCTTGGACTCTTCAAATGAATACTTGTCAAGCATCGGCCCAAAGACGCGATAGGTGCTCTTGTTCTTCTTGTCGATTGGAGTGCCAGTAAACGCAAAGAACACTGCGTTCGGCATCGCTGCCCTCATAGATTCAGCATTGAATTTGTATTGCGTTCTGTGAGCCTCGTCAACCAAGACAACCACTTTTGCATCCGTATGGACTTCGTTCCCCCTAGCTCCGAACTTGTGTATGGTAGTCATCACAGTCTTCCCCTGTGGATTGGAAAGAAGTTCTCCGAGATGCCTAACGCTAGTTGCCCTGATCGGATCTGGAAACCCACATTGACGGAAGGTTCTTTCTATCTGCTCATCCAATTGCTTCCTGTCAGTAACGATAAGAATCGGCGGATTGCCGAGCTTGTATATGAGTTGGGTGGCAAACCATAACATGGACAGAGATTTACCTGAACCCTGAGTGTGCCAAATCACTCCGCCTTTGTCAGAAACATCCTTTTTGAGATCAAGTCGATTGACGGCCTTTGTCACTACCCTATATTGCTGATGTTTTGCAACCTTTTTGATTTTTCTATTATTCACAACCTCATAGATGACATAGTTTTTCAACAAATCAAGCAGATGTGACTTGGCAAGCATCCCCGCGATTAGTATTTCCTGTTCTCTATGTCTGCCGAATCTCTTTTCAACGCCCTCTAAGGTCAAAGGAAACGCTTCCGACCATCTGGCGTAATGGTTGACACTTGCACCTATTGTTCCGTGTCTTGCTAGCGTTCCGCAGGTAGCGATAAGGAAGTGGTTGTAGAAGAAAAGTCGGTCGTATCCGAGTCTAGGAGCTTGGTATTTCTCAAGATTTCTCTCAACTGCCTGTTCTATGGGTTTTGGAATGGCTGGTGACTTGCATTCTATTACTACCAAGGGAATGCCGTTGACAAAAACAACGATATCAGGATAGATTGCTTCCTTGAAGCCTTGAAATTCAAACTGATTGGTTACCAAGAAGTCGTTATCTTCAGCGTCATCAAAATTGAACAATCTGACCGTTTTGTACTCTGGTCCATTGCCAAAGTCCTGGACCACCGTAATGGGTTCAAGATCTCCACTCCGTGAGAGCCCCACAAGTTTTGCTCTGATCTTTTCATTAGTGTCCAAATGGTCAAGGGCAAGGGAGTAATTCTGTTCTTCTATTTGATGCAGAGCATCTCGAATCCCTTCTTCATCCAACTCGGGATTCAGTTTTCGAAGAGATGCCTCAAGCCTGTCGTAAAGTAGAACCTCACGATAGTCTCGTCGCGTCTTGTTCAGTTCTCTTTGGCTGAGATAGTTATACCCCATTTTGCGAAGCTGATCGAGAGCAGGACGCTCTGACTTGCTGACTTCGTCAATTCTATCCTGCAACTCGGGCCTCACATTCTCACTCTAGTTTGTCCAGTGAGGAGATGCTCCATGAGTGCTTTCTTCAGTCTCTGAATCTCTTCGACAATATCGTTTGTCTTCTGAATGAGATCGTCAACTGTTGACAAAATCGAAGATATCTTCTCTTGTTCACCCTTGGGAGGACAGGGCACCGTTATCTTCTTGTACGATTCCTGATTGACATTGCTGTTTGCACTCTTAGTGGCAATAGACACAACCAATTTCCTGATTGGGCTAGACATCAGAAGATATGTTAAGAATCTTGGATCCCACGAGGTTCTGTTTGCTCTGTATCTGAAAGTGAATCCGCTGTAGACTACAGGTTCACGGTACCCTGCAAAATACGAAGGGTATCCAACGGACTCATAGATGTTGGATGACCTGTCGATAATAATGTCTCCAGGTTCCAATTCATAATTCTTGACCTCCTCTTCAGAGATCTGAACTCTCTTGAGCCGTTCAGGGTCAATCTGGAATTCCCTGAATACGTCAAGTATGTTTACGAAAAGTGTTCCTTCACCATATGATTCCTTCTCTTTGTTGATCCCATTAGAGAAATCTCCAGATAGTGGATCACCCAATTGCATACGCGCCCAATCTATCGGGTATTCTGCTGCCACAACTCTGCTATATGGATTCAACTTCAAAGGCTTGTAACCAGACCTGACCCGAGAAGTTTGCGACTCCACTTCTATATCCAATTCGGCCACGATGCCGACAACCTCTTTTCTGAGTTGCTCTTGTGTTTCCGTCAGCTTTCTCAAATCGTTGAGTGTTCTTTGAATCTCAATCGGTTCTTCAGGTTCAGAAATATCTACGTATCTAGGTACATTGAGGTTGAAATCGTTCTCTCTAAGTTCGTCTAGGCTTGCGATGTGGCAATATCCATCTACGTCCTCGAAGTTTCGAAATGCAGTTGTTATCTTATCTATGTCCTTTGGTCTGAGCCTGTTCCGTTTCGGTCTTTCCTCAAAATCCTTCGCTGCATAGATGAAGATTATCTTTCCTTTTCGTTCTGCAGGTTTGTTCTTGTTAAGGATTAGGATACAGCCGGGTATTCCTGTTCCATAGAACAATTTCTCTGGAAGTGCAACTATTCCTTCAATTATGTCGCCCTGAAGTTTCTCTTGCGGATCACCCAGAATCATCCTCCTTCGAATACTCTCTTCCTCTTTCCCTCTGTACAAGACGCCTTGAGAGCTGATAATGGCTGCCTGCCCTTTCTCATCCAGACTCGCTAACATATGTTGAATGAAAGCAAAATCGGCCTTGTCTTTTCCAGGAGGTACTCCATATGTAAATCTCTTATAGGGGTCTTTTGCCGCTCCGGTGTTGTTCCAATCCATGCTGAACGGGAAGTTGGCAAGAACTCTATCGTATGTTCTCAGTCTGCCGCCCTCTGTCAATCTTGGATCTGCAAGCGTATCACCAAACTCTATCTTCGGGTCAAAGATACCATGAAGTACCAGGTTCATCTTGCACATTCCCAAGTTGCCATAGTTACTTTCTTGCCCTTCAAGAACCAGATTCCTGGGATTGCCACCGTTCCTTTCGACGTATTTCGCCGATTCAATCAACATGCCTCCGGAACCGCATGTCGGGTCGCAAATGCTCATTCCCTCCGTCGGCGGAACGAGATTCACAAGAAGTCTCACAACCTCCCTTGGTGTGAAGAACTCACCTCCCTTTTTCTTGGTCTCGTCCGCAAATTGTTCCAGCAAATATTCGTAGGCATCGCCAAAGATGTCCTCTTTCTCCAAGTCGGCGTTTCGAAGCCTTGGCAAGTTGAAGTGTGAAACAAGCTTTCGAAGCCTGTCGTCTGGATACTTCTTCTTGTCGTTGTACTTGGTATTTGTGAGGACTCCGTTAAGGTCTAGATTCTCCGTTTCTATGATTCTGCAGACGTGGTCGATCTTTTCACCAATGTTTTCTGAGGCACCTGCAAGCTTAGACCATCTCGCTTCCTCTGGAATGAAGAAATGATGTCTGCGCTTGTTCTCCCAAGCCTCCTTCTGGCTCTTGCCTTCCTTAACCAATTTCTCGGCATTCTCTTCAAACGTGTCATTGAGTCTCTTGAGAAACAGAATGGTCATTACTGGCTGACGATACTCATCTCCACTTAGTGAGCCTCTTAGGATGTCTGCAGCATCCCAAAGATGGGACTTTAGAAATTCAAAAGTGACCTTCTGATTAAGTAGTGTCTGACTTGTCGGCGGCTGTTTCGTGGACATGGTCTTAGGTTCTACCCAATTCAGTAGTTGGTGACTGCAATCTTCTATAACTCTTCTTGTTCATCAGTGCACCAGGTTGACAGCGTACAGGCGTGTGTAACAAATCTACGAGAGAGAACTCCCTGATCTGCCTCTGATATTCGGGGAAGAGGACCCATCTTTAGACAGTTTAAACACCCAATTTGAACAGTTTTCACCTATTCTCATGGCGATCATCGCGTCTCTTCGTCAATCACTGTCTTTCATCCCGCCCTCGGCCCAAACCAGGTTGACGTGAAGGCGCTAACCATATCACAGTTCCTGTAAGGAATGGATCCTCTGAAGTGATGTGAGATGCGGGCTCGCGCACTCAAGATCGATTTCATTGAATCAAATGGGCCAGACTCGTCATCGCCCGCGACTATCTGAATTTAAGGTGCTGCATTTCCGTCTTGCGTTTTGCCGCAGGCGTCGACACTAGCATTGATCCAGAGGTCGATTGAGAGAGACCTCGCCCTCGTTTCGTGCCCTTGTGCAGATCTTCTGCAGGATCATAGATTCGGGGACTACCGTCTCGGGCGACGATTCCAAGCGACAGTCATGGTCGAATATTCAACATGGTTTGTTGTCGACGCAAGGCTGATAATGCTAAGGTCTGAATACTTCCTGAGTATGACTGTGGTTCTGGCTGAACAAGTCAAGAGGCTGCTCCCTGAATTCGAACAGTACTACTCGACTATCGAAACCGAAACAATGCTTGAAAACGCGCAACATGCCTTTCGCTCTTTCTGGACTACAAAGATACTCGACAAGATCGTCAAGGATCTGGACGAACTGGAGGACATGGATCCGATGATTCGCTTGTTCGACAGCGCAGGCAAGCGCAGATACGAGTACAAGACGAAAGAAGAACGAGATTCGCTTAAGGAGAAACTCATTCATGGGGGCAAGCAATACGGGTTGACCTATAACGTGCGAGATGAGAGCGCTAAGAAGAGACTAGTTGTTGGTAAGCCATTCAGCGTCGCACGATGTATGATGACTCAGACCGACTGGCATCGAATCATCAGAGACCTAAAGACGCATACTGAACTAAGCGAGAAACTAGACAGGGTTCTCAAAGAGGAAGATCTAGCAAGAAAAGCTTCACTAATAGACGAATTGAGACAGCTGAACTCTTCCCACAAGAACCTGCTCACCTCTCCTGGAGCCGTTGCGATGAATGTCATGCTATTCTGCAATGACCCATCGCTTAATCACAGCGTTGTCTCGCTTCCCCACAGGAAGACGATTGTGGAAGCATTTGAGCTGGGTGACTGTCCTGACACGTGGTCTTATGGTGAACAGGTCATCAAGTCAAATGAGTTGCTCAAGAATTTCAATGAAAAATACTCTACTAATCTCGACCCTAGAAGGCTATCCTATTTCCTCTACTGGGAACGCGCACAACCTCTATGGAAGGTCGAAAAACCTCCTCCTTCCCCCGATAGGGAAGTCACGAAGCACACCGAGATCCAATATATATTGATCAAGCTTGGACAGGCATTTGGCTGTGAGATCTGGGTGGCTCCTAATGACAGGAGCAAGAGCTTCGAAGGAGAACGTTTCTCTGATCTGGCTGTCAATCGTCTCCCGTCCTTTGGTCCCAAGGAAACAGACAAGACAACTGAGAGGATCGATGTGATTTGGTTACAGGAGAACATGGTCACAGCTGCCTTTGAAATAGAGGCAAGCACATCGATATACTCAGGGCTTCTGCGAATGTCGGATCTCCTTGCGTTGGTTGCCAACATCTCGTTCCCAATCTACATAGTGGCACCGAGCGAGAGAGCGAATGACGTCAAGGAACAATTGCTTAGACCAACGTTTCGGAAGCTGAAACTGGACGAGAAATGCAGATACATATCAAGCGAGGAGTTGGAGAAGAAGTACGAGCCATTACTTGAGCTGGGAAACGTGGAGTCGCTCAACAAGATAGCAAAACGCGCCAATCAGATTTAGGAATGCCTTTTGCAAGGCCTCTGAGACTCAAATAGTCCAGTGACTCGTGGGTTCGAACCTCTAGTGATTCGAACCCTTTCGAATTTTGAATCCATTTTCAGCAACAAAATTGTTGCGGGTCGCTGCGAATTTGAACCTAGGAAGGCCAGGAGGCGAAAGGAAGGACCTACTCAAAATCTATGGTGGACTAGGCGCGACCCAATCTCACAGCCTTTGCGGTTTCAATAGAAGGTTCAGTGCGACGCAGGCCTCATGAAGTGCTGTGGGGGGACTATCTGCCCCTATTTAGGGGCAAGTCCCACCGGGCCTGAACCTACAGAGTTGAATCGCGAAGATAGGGGCCCGACCTTTGAGGGTCCCCACTCTCAACACCATACGATCGACTTACGGAACTCTGTTATGTCACTGACGGACCTTAGACAGCCCTGATGGACACAATCAATCATGTAGTTGGGACAGCTATGCATTCTTCCCGACTGTTGCTTTCTTGATTCGAAGGGGTCTCTAGCTCTCGTTCGAACTCAAACACACTCGCGTTCTTCGCAACCAACTGATCAATCAACTATCCCGCATCATTGGTTTGCGAAGTTCCCCCAGCACGAACTACGGGACACTCGATGAACTCTTGGCAAAATACAGAAGGAGAGAGCCGAAACTGCACTTGTTCAAGCCAGATGTCTAACAGTCGCTGAACACCTCACTTTAAGACGCGTACCAGAATAGAACGTGGCCTTGGTCCTGCAATTGCGACCATTGCAACACGGCAGAGTGCCTTGATGGATTCAAGTGAATTGCAAACACTCATATTGACATCAACGACCTAACATCAGCAGTGGCTAAAGTCTGATTTTGAATGCAAAATCCACGCTTGCTCTGTTCAATCATAATTGATCTCTTTGGGTGATTGGGTGAAAGGTAGGTGATTCACCTAGCGGTCACCTGACAGTTGTCGAATTTGGTTGCGCAACGTCTTTTTGGTGTGGTAACGTTAAGGGGAACTCGTTGCGTGTTCTTGGTTGCCTGCGAAGGGACTGACTCGTCGTGACTATGAGCGACTTCCAAGTGACACGAAAGCCAAGGCTGCTGAATTGTTCGCAGGAATAAAGACCGACCTGCGCAGGCGTTTTTCGTTACGATTTCTCAGCTTAGACGCTCGTTGGGATGACCTTAGCGCATGGAAGTTCCTTGCACTGCCAGAAGATCACTACATCCGCTTGATCAAAGGGTCCAAAGGCGTAACTTATCGGTACAAGTCAGATTTGCTCCGGAGGATTGCAGCGCTCTACAAGCTGGCGACGCCTAAACAAAACGATTTGACAGGCTTGGAACGATGGCTTGAGCAGCATTGAATCACAACCAGTAATGAACTTGGTCTCTTTTGAATGAGGCAACTGGTCCCTTCACAGTAGATCGCAAAGTAGGCTTGAATGCTCATGGTTTGAAGTTCAAGTCTTGATTTGCTTGAAAACTCTTGAATGGCTTGAAAAGCCTTGAATCACTTGAAATGTCCTTCACGTGGCTTTCTAGGGGAGAAGTGACGATTTCTCCTCTCGCGGAATCTACAAGAGACCTCGGAGACCCTGTGGCGTAGACCTTCGTGGGTTCAAATCCCACCCCCGGCGCATAATGCTTCATGCTTTCTGAGCTGATCTTCGGCTGCGTTTGAGCTGAGGTTGTGCTTTCTTCCTGCTTGTTTCTTGCTCAGTTCCTCAATTAATCCGACCGTTCAAGACTGTCAAGTTCCGATAGCGCCATGTGGGTTGGCCTAGTCGCGAGAGGGGCATGAAGAGCTCATCAGCGCCGAAGTGGCAGAGCTATGCCTTGCCGGACTTTCCTAGGAGAACACGTGCCCTGCATGCGTTCTCTTCTTTCGTGATGCCCAAGCGCAGGCGGCGACGATGGTCGGGACCAAGACAATAATCGACAACACAAGGAATATCCAATTGACAGGTTGGCTCACGATCCGTTCAGAGCTTTCGGAGACGGATGATGTCTGTAACTGCAATGAAGTCGTTCTTGGAATCGTGACGGATGTCAAGGACGCGGCCGTGGTTCGGAGAATCGTTGTTGCCGTAACGCTTCTCTGCCTTGCCAGAGCCCTGTATGCATGAATCCCTTGAATCCCTTCGCTGTCGCATCTTCATAGAGCGTCTTCCAAAGACCCAACACGTTCGGTATACTGAACCCGCCTCCCTTGAAGTACAACTCCTTGTATGGAAAAACGTGCAAAGCTCCCGACTTCTCAAGCCGCCCCACATCTATGCCAAAAGCCTGCATAGCATGCCTGATCTCATCCGGAGACTCCTGCGTCGCCATGTAAGCAGCCGCCTTACCCTGATCCAAACCAGCCTTGAGGAAAGTGAACAACACCTCACGCTTCTCTTCAGGCTTCGAATAGAACAACACCACATGATCCGTCGGCTTCATCTGTCTAACAAAGTCAGTAATTTCCTGTTCCTTCAACTGTCACTCAGCTCCGGGACGAAGCAGACACGGTTGATGACCATCACCGTCGCTCCGTGTTAATATCCCTTCGCAACATACGCGATCATCCTTATCGGCGACGGAATCGTACTCATCAATGTGTGTGATCTTCAGGTAGGCGTAGAAGCGTGATACGTCTTCTAGGAGCTTTGTTTTGCGGTTCTCGCTTAGCTCCGCGTTGGCTATGTAGGATTTGATGGGCCTACCTGCCTTAGATCTGAGACGCGAAAACGAAATCTATCTTCAAGCAGTTTTGATTCAAAGAAGGATGAGTTTATCACAATTTCGCTGCTTGACTTGACTTGCGACAGCGTTCGTACCTCACTTGTCTTTGAATACCTTCGCTTCTCGCTTGAGGCGGTCCTCAAGCGCTGCGATCACGAAGTCGGTGAGCTTGCCGTGGAGTTTTCCATCGTACTTCGTGACCAGCAGTCTCCTGATCTTTCCCTCAAGGTCATCTGGGATTATGATTGTTATTTTGCCCATGCTGAGATTGTTGCCGCTTCGGGTAGATATGCTTACCTGATTGCCGTATATACCTAATTCTTATGGCCGATCACAGAAGGATCTGATATACGGTAATCTGACATGGACGAAAGCATGCAAGTGTCGGTCTCCCATCCGTCTCAGGATGGCTTACAAGATCAGGACCCATTTCTTAGCCTCCTGGTCGATTGTCTGCGCAGTGCAGGGAAGAGGAAGAACAAAGCTGAGCTGCGACTCGTTCAGCGCGAGTTGCTCAAGCGGAGGTGGCACGCATGACACTGAGCAATGATCAGTGTCTGGCCGTTGGATATCCCTGCGAACAATGCGTTATCGCAAGGCTTGACGAACAGAATAGGGTCTGGCTTTGCAAGCTGGAAGAAGAAAAACGGCTCAACCCCACTTTCTCGATGTTCAGATCAATCGACCAACAGATGAAACTCGGCGCTTCGGTCACCTTGGCAGTTCAGACTGCGCTGAATGAAATGAATGTTGAACTTGCTTCAGTCAAGGAGGACATCGGCTCGACGATCAAGACCTATGCTGGCGAGCTCAGAGGTACCTCCCAGGAAAATATGGAGCAGCTCAGAAGGCAAGTGACGGAGATCGTACAGTTGCACACGAAGAACGTTCTAGATAGCGTCAGGTTACTGCTGGAGCAAGGTAAGCCTGCGGCGCAAATCGAAGGCGACCTTAGGGAATTGGTGGGCAGCATGAACACATTACTCGCCAAGTTTCAAGTGCCTTTTGTCAAAGGTGACCAAAAGGAAGCCCAGCTCAGTAGAGTTCTGCATGAAGCCTTCTTTGCCAACCCAAACATTGAGACACAGCCGCTGGGCGGACCTGATGCCACCGACTTCATCGTCAGATTCAAACATGAATCGATCATCATCGGTACGATTCTGGTTGAGAACAAGTCCAACAGCAAATGGAGTAGCGAATACGCAGTGCAGGTCGAGAATGACCTTGAGCGGTATCACACAACCATGGCAATCCTCTGCGTAGACTCGCTGCCCAGAACCGCGAAAGGGAAAGGCTTCACAGTCAACAGTGGCCGGGGCATAGTAGTTGTGACTTCCATGGAGTTGGTCGTTCCGACTATCACGATATACTACGAGATTCACGCACAACACTATGCGATAAAGAGGAAGGCGATGGACCTCGAATCCTTGGCTGCGGACAAAGACATAGTCTTCTATCTCAATGATAGCTTGGAAGCATTGAAGGAATGCAAGAAAATCAACGATGCAGTAGATGACGCCAAGAAAGACATTCATGGATGCACGGAACGACTGACGGAGCGCATCCAGAAGAACAATCGCAAGATAGCAGACATCCTGGCTAGTCACAAGGCAGGTGACAAGAGAGACTCGCAACCGTGCGATTTGAGGGGGTGTGCGCGTCATGAATCAACCGCCTTGGAAGCTTGAAGGCAAGCGACGACAAAGGCTCGTCAAGAAACTCTTCGCGGTGCACTTGAAAGGTGGCGCATGTGCCATGTGTGGGGACCGCCAGCTCGAAAACCTCGAGTTCCACCACCCGGGAAACGATAGAAACTACGAGGCAGGCCTGACAACCCTGTCCTTCAAGCAAATACTCGAAGAAATGTGGAAGGTTCTTCTCGTCTGCTCAAAGTGCCACGCCATCCTAGATCAGAACAGGTATCCGGGACAGGACGAAGATCAAGTGACTACTACTTCAGAGATGAGGCACAGCGAGTCCCCGGGTAAAAATGAGAACTTGCAGCCAGAGTAGTTGATTTTTGTCCTCTCGAAAAGTATGGTGGACCGGGCGGGATTCACAACTACCTAGTTGAATTACCACGGTTCGGGAAATCGCAGAGCTGGAAGAGGGTTCTGTTGTGTGGTTGCGGCATGAGAAAGGTCTGTTGCACACACGCGGCATGATATTCAGCTCGGAGCATCATCCTCAACAATCCCCTCTTCATCCGTAACAGGTTCATCAGTCAAAACAAGTCGTACTCCGGAGAACAGAGGATTTGGCACATAAGTTCTTCCTCATGAGAGGCAAGTGAAAATGGTTCATGCTTCAGGCGATGGCGATAGCGAAAAGAAGGCTCGTATCGGAAGTCTTTTCCCGTTCTGGACCGTTACAGATGTTGTATTCTAGAAGGCGAAGTAATGAGCGCGCCTTCCGTTATCGTATTCCAACAGTGTGGTTGCAAACGCACAACTCCTCACCTTCATTACTCAAGCAACCACGACTTCTTTGTCAAGTTCGGCCTTGTCCTCCTGCTCTTGTCTGAAGCAGTCAGTTCCGTGCAAGGATGGGTCAAAGGTTCAACGACTCTCTACCTTTCAAATGCGGTGATCGAGGAATACGAGACCGTTATGAGTAAGATGGCTGAATTGACGGCACCATATGAATACTTGAGCTGGCTAGCCATCGCCCTCGAACTGATAACGTTGATACTTGCTGTTCTCACAGTTGCGTCGCTTCATTCGATCAAGGACAAGAATACTCATGGCGCTGCCATCGTAGGCACAGTGGCTACGTTCATAGTTGGTATGATAGCCAAACTGTTCTACATTTCAGCAACGGACGCATCCCTGACACGACTACCAAGCGTGGTCGATGCAGACTTACTGGCGACCGCACGTCAAGTCCAAGAGGATTTTCAGCGAAGATATGGATTCTGGGGTACACCTGCACCCGATGCGGTCAACATACTGTGTTCTTTGGCTGGTCTTGGGCTCTTTATAGCTGCATTGATCACGACCCAGCATTTCACAGTCTGGCAGCCAACTCCTACTGATCTCTCTCGTCCGCCTGCCCCTGCACCGGAAGAGAGTCCGGTCATTGAGCCACCTGCCGTTGTGACAGCAAAGCCGACGAAGTTCTGTCGATACTGTGGCGCAAGAATTGTACGCGATAGCAAGTTCTGTGAGGAGTGCGGAAAGAGCCTTGTGTCGTAGCGGGAGGTGATCGAGACATGCCGAAATGTGCTCAGTGCGGAAAAAGTCGGAGCCCCTTGTTCCCTCGTGAGGATGGTAAGCTGGTTTGCCAAGAATGTATCCTAGCAGAGATCAAGTCACCGCGTTTCCTTCCAATTCCTGTTGTGCCACCCGCTGCTCCAATGCAGGAACCGACCGCGAGCGAGAAGATGAAACAGGTGATCAATACTCTGGGGAATGCGGTAAGCCTGCTGGGGGTGGCCATTGTGGATTTTTGCGTCTTCGCCTATTTGCCGCAATACTCTACTTGGGCTATCGTGGGTACGTGTGTGTTGCTCGCATTATATCACCCATGGTGGCAGCACGGCCCTAAGAGATCGGAGCTTGACAAGCTTCGGCGAACAGCTAACGGCATAACTCAGACGCGACTTATTGCACGGAACTCGTGGCGTCCCGTATGGGCTTGTCAGTCCTGCAACAAGCCCGGAATATATCAAACCAAAACTGGTCAGATGCTCCCATGTCTCAGCTGTGGACACGAGAACGATAGCTTTGGGCCTAACCTGTGGTTTGGCAGGGGTACGGATGAAAAAGGCCGCCCCACTTGGTTGATCGTAAGCGATGACCTGATGAGGCAAAGAGAGAGTGGTTCCCGAACGAAGCAAATCGCATCGCCACCCCCATCACAGGTTGCGGAAATGGGGGAACGCCAGCTCCCCATCACGACTTCCAGTATCGCACAAGAGGTATCAGCAACTTCTCCGCCCACAAAGTTCTGTCGAAACTGTGGCGCAAAGATTCCACGCGAGAGCAAGTTCTGTGAAGAGTGTGGAGCGAAGCTAACATGACATTGCTTTGTCAGTCATGTGGGCAAAGGTGGCCAATGCCGCTCATAATTCTAGGTGTAGTGCTCGTCTTGAATGCATCAAAACCACTGCCACTGGTCGCCCTATATGCAATTGCTGTGACCGTTGCCGTCCTGTTTGGATTCAATGTGTTCTACTGCCACTATTTCCATCAGTCAGGACGATGGCTAAGAAAAGAAGTCAAGCCGCAGGAAACCTACTTCGACAAGCTCCATCGAACCAACAAGCTATGGGTAGCGATGAGAAGCATTCCAGAGCCTCAAGTCTCTCTTGCCGAGCCTCCTGACAGAGAGACAAAGTTCTGCCGCAAGTGCGGAGCCAAGATTCCGCGTGATAGCATATTCTGCGAAGAGTGCGGAGCGAAACTAGTTGAGCGTTCGCAAGAACAAGTGACAGTGAATGAGTGCTACTATTGTGGGCAACCTATTGACAGGCCAAGAGTGTTTGAGGGTAAGGCACTCTGCAAGGAATGTTATAATGAAGAACGATGAATAGCCCCTAGAAATTCTAGTAACAGGATGCTCTCCCGATATTGGGCCTACATGCCCACGTTTCTAGCGGAAACCTACGGGTCTAAGCGGGGCTAGACCCGAACGAAAGTGAGTGAAAGTATCAACCAAGGGTTCAACGCCATCACCGACATAGACCTTGCTAGTCAAGGAAACGGTAGGAAATGATGCCCCGTCAATACATACGTGGTTTCATTGAATGCCAGAATGAATCCAAAGATGAGTAGGAGAACGCCGACTATCTTCATCAACCTTCCAATCAGCATGCCCCTTTGGTAGTGGGGGTGTACCTTCGACGCTCTTGCCACTGACTTGGAGAGAGTCGGAGTGTCCGACAAAAGCCCCGCCTCTTTCTTCTGCTTATACTCAGCCGCTTTCTCCCGTTCTTTCGCTCTAAGTTCCCTGATTTCGCGTTGCCGCTTAGCTTCCCAAGCCTCGCTTCCCACTTTGGGTTCTCTTTCGGGTGTGGGTTCGCTCATAAGAACCGCTAGTCAGTGTCGTTCGATTGCGATTTAAGACAATGCTTCTTGCAGTGCCGCCACACATCCACGTTAGATATGTGGCTCGTGTCTCTAGGTTAGTTGTTGCTACCTGACCAAGCGTTCTTCTTCGTCTAGGGTCATTGTGTCGTCCGTTCTGATAGCTGAGGCGCAGTTTTTGGCTCTCACGAGTTGAATCCCGTTTCCTAAGTTCATGTACCTCCATGCGCATCCACAATCGCATTGGTACCAGCCAGTCCCAGAGTTTGAAGGGATGGCTATTGTTCCTTCGTGACCACAGTGGCAGCGGACGTGCGTGTGTGCCAGCCCCAGTTCAGCGTCACGATAAGCATCGTCGTGCATTGTTGGTTTCCCAAGCGTCCATCGTATGGCAGAGACCAATCCAAGGACTAGACCTCCGTAGATTATGACAGGGATTACCAATCCTCCCATGGCCCCAAACTGACAGCTCGGCCTTTCGACATCCAAACCAGTCTCACCTGCATAGTCTGGTCTTAAAGAAACCATTTGACAGCTTGTCGGAGACGATGCGATGAACAGGCGCAGGTTTCTGAAGTATGCCGGCGTGGGCGTCGTTGCAGGAACAGCCGCAGTAGGCGGGCTAGCGCACTATCTCGGCGAGAAAACGAATCCTCCTGAAGGAGTAATAACGGCTGCCACTTCAACTTGGGCTTCCACATCAACTTCAGAATCCACCGTTCCTTACTATCCGCCAAAGATAGTCGATCTCAGCTACATGCCTACGCGAGTAGTCAACGACAAAGTCTACGACATACGAATCACTCTCAGCCTGAACAACCCCTCCAAGAACCTGACGGACTTGGAGGTCAGGCTAGTTCCCACCGAATATCCTCACCTGTCTAGGGAGGCATTCCCTGAGGAAGAGACTAGAATTATTCATCCTTCCTTTGGATTCTGATGACTTTCTGATCTTTCGGCGTGAGAAGAAGCAGTACTACAAGTGGGAGCAAGCGATTCTTGGTTTACCAAATGTAGTTGACGCACATGAAGTCAAGCAAATGCAAGACCGCGTGATACTCGCAGCAGCATTCTCTGACCTGAAGGAGCTGATCGACCTCAGGCCTGAATCAGGGAGCAGCTACATCCTATCCTCATCTGAACCGTTCAATGAAGAGATGGAAATCGAGTACGACAAGTTCATCAACTGGCTTGACCACTTCGGATTAGAACCTAGCGATGAAACTATTCAGAAGGCGGAAATGAGGCAAAGCCTCAAATTCGAACGAAGCAACGTATCAGCGTGGTCTGTGAACACTCTGGGTTGTTTCTCCTATTCGTAGGGCGAGGCTGCGCACTTGGGTTACAACTATCCTTAGAGGTTCTCTCTTGGAAGAATTCGAGGATATCAGCCTCAAACTGGACAACCTGAACGCTTTCTTAATAATGGTCAAATCAACAAAGAGCTACTCCAGGCGATTACTATATTCCTATGCACTGTGCCCGCTACTCATCGGCATCCTATTGCTGTACCGCACGAGAAAGAGAGTTCGAGAGATCTCGACTGGGAAGGCCGATCTCGCGCAGAAAGCAAGAAATGACATCGACATCAACGCCACCGCCATTAACAGCATTATTGTTAACCGCCTGAATGCCTATCCGACATACCTTCTCTGGACAGTAAGAGACAAGTGGTCAACCTCACTATGCGAGTATGGCAAGGTGTTGAACTCCCTCTCAGAATCCAAGAATGAGTTATCCAAACAGATCCCCTTGTCCACTGAGCTTGTGAGAGAAGCTCAATCAATCATAGAATCTTACAATAGGAGATTCATCGCGCTGAGAAGAGAGCGGTACAGCTCTCTGTTCCAAAATCCTTGGATTAGCCTTGACGATGAGCAGCAGATTGCGATAGTAACAGATGACAAGCATAATCTTGTAACAGCGGGAGCAGGATCTGGCAAGACTGAGATTCTTGTCAACAGAATAGCCTACCTGGTCAAACGGGAACCAGATACGACGGAGCCCGAACGAATTCTAGCACTTGCGTTCCAACGTAAAGCGGCTGAAGAAATCGAGCAACGTCTGGTGAAGAGATTTCAAATCAGCAGAACAAAAGTGAAGACATTCCATGCCCTGGGCTTGGAGATACTTAACGCTGCAGGCAAAGATCCGAAACTGAAATTCGACACAGATGCCGCTTACGTCGGATTTGTCAAGAGCATCTGTGACCAGCTGAAGTCTGCGCCAGACTTCCTCGATTCAATTGTTAGGTATATGAAGAACTACGAGCCCTTCGTTCACAAGACAGAGGCTGATTTTGGAACAAGAGAAGAGTACTACAGATACCAGAACAATCTATCGTACATGACGTTGAATGGTGTCCCAGTGAAGAGTGAAGCAGAAAAGGAAATCATGAACTTCTTTCTCAGCCACAGAATCAACGGAAGAGACATCAAGATCCAATATGAGAGACGCGCAGATTGGATGGCTTATACGAGCCAGAAAGGAAGACTCGTTATCCCAAGGCCTGACTTCTATCTTCCAGAATACGACCTCTACATAGAACATTGGGCCATAGACGAGAATGGTAACGTACCAGCTTGGTTCGGAGAGAATGCTAGACAACGCTACAAGGACGGAATGAAAAGGAAGAAGGAAGCGTATCAGTCACATAACAAACTGCTGGTCGAGACCACAAGTGGACAATACTTTGCGCCAGATTTCTTAGAGAATCTCCAGAGAAGTGTCATAACGACACTGGAGAGAAGATATATTGGGCAGCAATTCTCTTTCTCCGATATTCCATACGAGGAACTCGTTCAGAATGTATACTACGAACTGAGAGCTCACATTCAGGATTTGCCGACCCAAATTGCGAACTTCATAACAATCGCCAAAACGTACGACCTTGACCCAGGCAGGATCAGAGAGAGACTGGATGACAAGAATAGGAAATGGTCGAAGAAGCAAACTACGTTTGCCGACTTGGCACTGCGTGTCTACGAGAAGTACACCGAATCACTAAGAGCTAGTGGAGAAATCGACTTCGCGGACATGATAAACTTGGCCATCGTAGAGCTTGTGAACAAACCTGACCTTTACAGAGACGTATTCGATCATATTCTCGTCGATGAATTTCAAGATCTGAGCACCCAAAGATGCAAGCTTCTAAAGGCATTGATGAACAAGAATGCCCGTTGCAAGCTCTTTTCTGTGGGGGACGATTGGCAGAGTATAATGGGGTTCGCAGGATCTAATCTTGATTTCACGCTCAATTTCGGAGAGTATTTTGATCATCCTGCGACAACTTGCATTTCGACAAACTATCGAAGCCCGAAGTCGATAGTAGATCTGGGATCTGAGGTCATAAGATACAACGGTAAGGCGCAAGTCGCGAAGATCACGAAAGCGAAAAATCCCAAGATGGAACCTGTCGAGCTTCATTCAGTGTCGACTGACAAATACGACTGGGATGGCTACTACGGGCAAATGATTGACCATTGCTTGAACAAAGTTGGAGAGTACCTTTCGAATGGATACGACCCTCAGGACATAATGATTCTGACGCGAATCGCGAAGAACCCGAGGCTTGTGAATCTGCTTTTTGAAGGTGCCAAAGCAAGGGGAATCAGGCTCGCCACGAGCGGAAAGAATCCTAAAGCAGTGCCTGTGATGTCAATACACAGGAGCAAAGGACTGCAGGCAAAGGCTGTCTTCTTGCTCAATGTGATCGACCATACCTACGGTCTTCCTTGCACACTTGAGGACCTTGATGTGTTTGCTCCAGCAATGGAAGGAATCTCGAGGCCCAGAGAAGAAGAAGAGAGAAGACTGTTCTATGTTGCGATAACCAGAGCAAGAAAGAACCTTGTGATATACACTCAGAGTTGCAGAGAAAGTAAGTTCATCAAGGAGATCAAGACTCACCTGAGCGATCTTGGTCCAAGGAAAGAATCAGTATGTGAGAGCGAGGAGAACGGTATCGCAAGAGTAACTCATGAGCGAGATCAACGGACGAGTCAGCGGATATGTCAATCTGACTATAAATCAATCTGACTATAGAATTTGTCGTGCATTGACGCTGGCAAAGGTTAGTTGCGGTTTACGGCTCCTAGCTCTCTTACGTGGCGTGAATGACATGTTTCTTCTGAATAACCCGATCTGCAAGGGTTGTTCCTAGAGCGTCGGATGCAAGTCTTGATCCAACTGCAGGCCTCGCCCTTCAGGTGTGTAGCGATGAGTTTCTTCACGAGTCTGAGTCTACGTTCGAGCTCTTCACTAAGGTAGCGACAACCTTCCTCGTTGAGAAGACCAAAGTACCGATGACCAGCCTTGCTGAGTCCCCTCCGAACGATGACCATCGTGGGGACCACTGTGA
>Ga0315280_10002012_pt1 | contig 33644 bp, 30 predicted proteins | sample YL17G06_40_MG_FD_203697 | JGI IMG/M metagenome (GOLD analysis project Ga0315280, IMG submission 203697) | Sediment microbial communities from Yellowstone Lake, YNP, Wyoming, USA - YL17G06_40 | ecosystem: Environmental > Aquatic > Freshwater > Lake > Sediment | place: USA: Wyoming | collected...
CCTGCCGCAGGACGACGGCCGACGCCTGCAGGGCCCGCATCAGGAGTGTGTCCATATCCACCGGGATGACGCGCACCCCGCGTCCCCACCAGGCCAGGAGGGGGTGGCGGAAGAACCACTCGAATCCCATGTAGAACATTTGCTGGCAGATTCGGAGCGGGAGGGATGCGGCCAGGATGAACGCGTCGAAGAAGCTGCAATGGTTCGCCACCAGGATCAGCGGGCCACTCGCTGGCGCGTGCTGGAGCCCCTCCACCCGCAGGCGGTAGATGGTCCGGAACAGCGCGACGCAGAGGCCCCGGGTGGTGGCGGTGATGGCGTTCGCCGATGGGCGGCTGCTTCCCTCGACCAGGGCCTGCACCTGGGCCGGCGGCGATGCCATCAGGATCTCCCCCCAGCCCCGCCGGCGGGATGGCGCAGCGGGACCGGCCGGCGCGCCCCGGAGCGTTTGCAGGCGCTGGATGACCTCCCGGACGGTGAAGCATTCGGCGGCCGCCTCGTCGGGGATCTTCACGTTGAAGATCTCCTCCAGGCCGACCAGCATCTCCAGGCGCGCCAGGGAGTCCATGCCGAGGTCCAGCTCGAGGTTGTCGTCCAGTCGGACGGCCGGCTTGCCGACCGCCTCCCGGAGGTACGCCAGGACACGCCGACCCACCTCGTCCTCGAGGAGGGCCTGGTCCGCATCCGAGGGCGGCGCCTCGGCCGCTGCCGTCTCCTGCGCGCGTTCGGCCTGGAACCTTTGCCGCACCAGGTGGCGCTGGATCTTGCCCAGCCGCGTCCGCGGGAATCCCTCCTTGACGATGGCGAGGCCCGTCGGACGCTTGAAGGCCGGCAGATCCCGCCCCACGTTTTCCATGTCCCAGCGGATGGTCTCGAAGATATTGGTCATGCCCTGGGCCCGGAAGTACTCCAGGTCCGGCAGGACCAGGGCCAACAGACCCTCGACGGCGGCCCCGCCCCGCTCGGAGGTCTGCGGGACCAGGCAGATCTCCTTGATGTAGGGGCTCTTCAGGTACTGCTCTTCCACCTCCTCCGGGTAGATGTTCTTGCCTGAACTCAGGACGATGACTTCTTTGGCCCGCCCCGTGATGGTGAGGTAGCCGCCGGCATCCAGGCGACCGAGGTCCCCCGAGAGGAACCATCCGTCCCGCACGACCTCGGCCGTGGCGGCGGGATTCTGATAGTAGCCCCGCATGACGTTGGGGCCGCGGATGGCGATCTCGCCCACGCCCTCGGCATCCGGGTTGAGGATGCTGACCTCGACGCCGGGCAGCGGGACCCCGACCGATCCCGGCCGCATCCGATCCAGCGGATTGAAGCAGACCACCGGCGCCGTCTCGGTGAGGCCGTACCCCTCGGTCATGGTGAACCCCAGGGACAGGAAGTCCCGGGCGATGACGGGATCCAGGCGCGCGCCGCCACTGCACAGGATGCGGAGGCGGCCGCCGAACCTCCGATGGACCGGCGCGAAAACCATCCGGCCGAGGTTGATGCCGAGGGAATGCAGGCCACCGGAGAGGCGGAGCAAACCCTTCAGAAGGAACCGGACCAGGAGCGGGCGGCGGCCGATCTCGTCGAAGATCCCCTTGTGCAGCATGTAGAAGAGCTGCGGCACGCCGATCAGAAGGGTCACGCCGGTCTCGTGCATGCAGGCCAAAAGGTCCGGGCCCTTCAACGACGGCGGGAACGTGATGTGGGCGCCGGAGTAGAGGATGATGAGTTGCACCATGAAGGCGAAGGCGTGGTGCATGGGGAGCAGGCCCAGGAGATTGTCCCGGCGGTTCACCAGTCCGAATTCCAGGATGCTCTGGGCGTTGGCCAGGAAGTTCCCGTGGCTCAGCATCACTCCCTTGGGCGTGCCGGTGGTGCCCGAGGTGTACAGGATCGACGCGAGGGCACCGTCGCCAACGGTTGGGAGCGATGGTCGCTCAGTCTCCCCGTGATCCCGCAGGATGGGCCGGAAGGCGAGGGCGCGTTCGGTGGAGGCGTCGGCGTCAAGGTCCACCACCCGGAGCGCCGCCTCGCCTCCGGCCTTCACGGCGAGCAGACGCGGCGCCTGCTTCCCCGAGGCGACGGCCATCCGGCAGCCTGCGTGGGCGAGGACGATGGCCAGCTCGCCGTCGCTCAGTTGAACGTCCAGGGGCACCGCGGTGGCGCCTGCGGCGGTCACGGCAAAGTAGGCCACGGTCCATTCCGGGCGATTCTCGCTGACGAGGGCCACGCGATCCCCGGGCGCCACTCCGGCCTGGAGCAAGGCCGCGGCCAGCGCCCGCGCCTGACGGGCGACCCCGCCATAGGTGAGGCGGCGATACCCTGTCCCCTCCCTGATCTGGAGGGCCAGCCGGTCCGGCTGCCCTGCGGCCACCGCCTCGAAGGCAGAAAAAAGGTTCACGGATTTCCTCGACAAGAGGAGCTGTCAGCGGTCAGCGCTCAGCCGCACCCCCACCCTCCCCTCCCCCCTCACAGAGGGGGAGGGCAAGGGGTGGGGGGCTGACCGTTGCCTCACAGATACCGGCCGATCCAATCCAGACTCATCCGGATCGCGCGGTCCCGGTGGGCCGGATCCGTGAGCTGGTGGTTCCCGCCCGGGATGATCTCCAGTTGCCGGGGGTTCAAGGATGCCTCGTACAGATGCCGGGCGTGGTCCAGGGGCACCAGCTCATCCTGATCCCCGTGGATGAAAAGGCAGTAGCGCGCCCCCACCGGAGCGCGACGGTAGCGGGCCGAGAGCAACTCGGCGATGAAGGAATCGCCCAGGCCCTGTGCACGCACCGCCTCGGGTCGCTCGGCGAGATCGTCCAGGTTTGCCGGCGTCGCCCAGGCAGCCACCGCCTTGATCTTGAAATCCTGGCCGGCCACGAAGAGCGACACGTAGGCGCCCAGGCTGCTTCCCAGGAGGGCCACGCGGCCGCTCAGGGCGGGGTGGGATCGCATTCGCTCGACTACCGATCGAAGGTCGGCGACGCGCTGGGCCACCGTCGTTTCGGCCAGGCTCCCGTCGCTTTCGCCGCAGCCGCGGAAGTCGAATCGGCAGACGGCGAGCCCGGCCTGGCTGAATGCCTCGCCGATCCGAACGTACTTGCCGCTGTCCTTGGAGCTCAGGAGCCCATGCGCCGCCACCACGCAGGGCCAGCGTTGGCCGGCCTCGGGGAGATGGAGGACGGCCGCGAGGTTTGCCCCGTCCACGGGAATCGTCAAGCGCTGCTGTGCCATCAGGGCTTCAGTGCCCGGCATTCTGAAGACGCGGGACGACGTCGAGCCATGGGGAAACCAATCCAAGAGCTGACAGCGGATGCTGTGTTCACTCTGTGAGCTGGATTCTGAGATAGAGATCGCCGGGTACGCCGGTTTTCCCGACCAGGCCTTTGCCTCGAAGGCGGAGCTGGGTTCCGTGCCGCACGCCCGGCGGCACCGTGACGATGATCTCTTCCATCTCGGCGCCCCGCGCGAAGCGGAACCGTTTCTTGGCACCCTGCCTGGCCTCCTCCCGCGTGACGGCGAGCTCGCGGCGAAGATCGACCCCGGGCTCGCCGACCCCCAGGGCGAGGCGGGCCGCACGCCCGAGGCCGCCGATCACGCCACGCAAGGCGTGACCGAGACGCGTGAAGAGGCCCGGGGGCTCGCCCTCGGCCGTCTCTTTGTGTCGGAGCCAGGGACCCCACGGCTCGATCCGCCGGCCGAAGCGGCCGGGATACTCGCGGTCCGCCCGGCGACCCCAGGTGAACGGCCCGCCGAAGAAGATCCCCCCGAAGACGATCCCCCGTCCGCCGAAGAACACGTGCCGGACGAATCCATCGTCGAAGCGGAAGCCCATGCGCTGGAACTCGTGGGTGAGTTCCTCGAAGATGGTGGCGGCCTCCCGGTTATGAAGGAGGTCGCGGAGGATGTCCTCCTGACTGGAAAACGGGCCCGGCCCGGATCGATCGCCCGCCGCGGCCCCGACGCCGGCCCCGTGCGACAGGTCGTACATCCGGCGTTTCTCGGGATCAATCAGGACGCCGTAGGCCTCGCTGATGGCCTTGAACCGCTCTTCCGCCCCGGCGTCGCCCCGGTTCCGATCGGGGTGGTAGTGCAGGGCCAGCTTGCGATAAGCCCGCCGGATCTCCTCGGGCGAGGCAGCCTCTTTCAGGCCCAGGATGGCGTAGTATTCCTTGGTCGGGTCGGCGCGAAATGGCATGACGAGACGTGACTCCCGGAGACAGGTTGTCAGCGAGCGCACCTCTTTGGGACCAACTGAGTGTATCCCCTGGCCGAGGGTCGGGCAAGGGGTTTTGGGGACGCCTCAGAAATCCATCCCCCATCCCTCGCTTTCCTTGACAACTGGCATCCGCCTGCGAAGTGATACCGCTGAAGCATCCGAGAGGCCTGCTCAGATCCTGAGGATGGGGCGCCAGCCACGATCGTGCGGCCGGTTCCGGCCGAGGGATCGCCCAACGGGAAGAGGAGGTTGAGCCATGAGACCGCACATCATTCTCGGCGTCGCTCTTGCTCTTTTGCTGATGGCCGGCCTGGCCTCCTCGCCGGCAACGTTTGCCGCCGGCAAGGCGGTGATCTACAACGCGGACACGGCCGAGTTCGGCGAGGCCTTCGCCAAGGCGTTCAACGCCAAGCATCCGGACGTCAAGGTGGAGATCATCTCGGCCGGGGTGGGGGAGCTGTTCACCCGGGTGAAGGCCGAGGCGGCGAGGCCCCAGGGCGACATCATGCTCGCCGCCAGCAAGGAATCCTTCCTGCAGATGGCCGACCTGTTTCAGCCCTACACCTCCAAGCTGGACGCGGACTTCCCCGATCAGATGAAGGACCGGGAGCGGCGCTTTTACGGCTTCAGCATGCCGCTCCAGGTGTTGATCATCAACACCAGCCTTGCCTCGCCCGCCGAGGCGCCCAAGGCGTGGAAGGACCTGGGCGAGCCGAAGTGGAAGGGCAAGATCATCATGGCCAACCCGGCCCTCTCGGGCTCTGCCTATGCGCAACTGGCCCAGATGATCCAGCTCCATGGATGGCCGCTGGTCCAGGCGGTGGTGAAGAACGCCACGATCACGTCCTCCTCGAAGCTGGCCTACCAGGGGGTGGGCACGGGCGAATTCGTGATTGGGCTGACGGGCGAGGAGAATGTCTTCAAGTTGAAGGAGGAGGGGCGTCCGGTGGAGGCGGTCCATCCCGCCGAGGGGACGGGCCTGCGCTACGACGCCGTGGGGATCATCAAGGGCGGACCGGACCCCGAGAACGCCAAGCTGTTCCTCGACTTCATCAACTCCAAGGAGGGCCACAGCATCGCCGCCGGCAAACCCTTCTTCCGCCGCTCGGTCCGGAAGGATGTGGCGCCGCCCCCAGGCCTCCGGCCCACGGCCGAGATCAAGTTCTTCGACTACGATGTCGAGAAGGCTGCCAAGGAGAAGGCGGCGAACCTGAAGAAATTCGACGAAGTCATGGCCGCCAAATGAAACAAGAGGAGAAATGCCGGCCAGCCTGATCATCGAAGAGCTCTGCAAGGAGTTCGGCGCCGGCGCGGAGCGGGTGGCCGCTGTCCGTAGCGTGTCGCTGGAGGTGCAGGCGGGAGAACTCTTCACGCTGCTCGGCCCCAGCGGCTGCGGCAAGACGACGACGCTGCGCCTGATCGCCGGTCTCGAGACCCCCACGGCCGGCACGATCGTCTTCGACGGTCAGGATTTCACCAGCCTCCCCCCCTTCCGACGCAACCTGGGCATGGTCTTCCAGAGCTATGCCCTCTATCCCCACATGAGCCTCTTCGAAAACGTGGCGTACGGCCTGCGCGCCCGCCGCCTCCCGGAGGGAGAGATCCGGCGCCGCGTCCACGAGGCCCTGGACCTCGTCGAGCTGGCGGGACTGGACGCGCGGCGGCCCGCCCAGCTCTCCGGGGGGCAGCAGCAGCGGATTGCTCTGGCACGGGCGCTGGTGTACGGGCCGCGGCTCCTCCTCCTGGACGAACCTCTCTCCAATCTCGACGCCAAGCTTCGCGTGTTCATGCGCGAGGAGATCCGGAAGATCCAGCAACGGGCGGGGATCACGACGATCTACGTGACCCATGACCAGGAGGAGGCCCTTTCCATCTCCGACCGGTTGGCCGTGATGTACCAGGGGGAGGTGGTGCAGGTCGGGACGCCTGGCGCCGTGTATGAGTCGCCCGCGTCGGTTGGCGTGGCCGACTTCCTGGGGCGTGCGAACTTCCTCGACAGCAAGGTCATCGCCGGCGTCGGCGGGCTGGTCCGCGTCCGCCTTTCCTCCGGCGCCGTGGTGGAGATCCCGCGGGGGGATCCGACCTGGGAACCTGCCTGGGGCGAAGCGGCGACCCTTTTCGTCCGTCCCGAACGGGTGCAGCTTGGACCGGACGGAGGGGAAGGGAGCCTGCGGATCGAGGCCACGCTGGCGCGGTTTACCTTCCTGGGGGGCATCGTGCGGTACGTGCTGGATGCGGGCGGGACACGGCCAATCCTGGCGGACCTGCAGCGGCTCCTTTCCGGGGCAGAGGTTGGGAAGCGGGTTGCCGTTCACATCCTCCCCGCCGATCTGCGCGCGTATCCGGGCAGCCAGCGGCCGTGGGGGGAGACCCAGTGAGGTCCGCCTCCGGCCGGTGGTGGTGGCGGCTGGATCCCGTGGCCACGGTCGTCCACGGCGTGGCCGCGCTGATTCTCCTGACTTTCCTCGTCTATCCGATCTCCCGGATCGTCCTGAACAGCTTCTTGCCGCTGGATACACCGTTCGGCCTCGGCGCCCTCACGCTGGAACACTTCGCCCGCTTCGTTGCGTCCTCCCTGCACCGGAAGGCGCTCTTGCACTCGCTGACGGTCAGCCTGGCGGCCAGCGTCCTGGCCCTCGCGCTCGGCCTTCCCATGGCCTTCTTCGTGGCGCGCGTGAGGATTCCGGGGAAGACGCTCATCCTCTCCCTCGGCACGCTCCCGCTGGTGGTGCCCCCGTTTTTGGGGGCCTACTCCTGGATTCTGCTCCTGGGACGGAACGGGATCCTGACCTCCCTGTTCAAGGCGACGCTCGGCGTTGAGCTCCCTTCGATCTATGGAGCGCCAGGGATCATCCTGGCCTTCACCCTGGGCTACTTCCCCTACGTGTTCCTCCTGGGCTACGGGGCCCTCTCCTCGGCCGACCCCTCGCTGGAGGAGAGCGCGCAGATCATGGGGGCCGGACGCTTCCGGATCACCCGGACGGTGACGCTCCCCCTCGTCACGCCGGCCGTCGCCGCCGGCATGCTGATCGTCTTCATGCAGTCGCTGGGGAGCTTCGGCGTGCCCGCGGTCCTGGGCGGGGAATACTACGTCCTGACGACGCTCATCTATTTCCAGATCGTCGGCCACTTCGACCTCAATGCCGGGGGAGCCATCGCCCTCGTCAGCGTGGCGTTCACGGCCGTGTCGCTCTTCCTCCTGTACCGCCTCACCGAGCGGCGTGGGTACGTGACGGTGACCGCGCGAACTTACGCGGCGCGGCAGTTGGAAGGGCGGGGAATCCGCTGCCTGGCCATGACCTATTGCCTCGTGGTTCTCCTCGTGGCCCTGATCCCGCAGGGGATGATCCTGCTGACCTCGTTCGCCGAGCGATGGGGGAGGGGGGCGCTCCCCACCGTGTACTCCCTGGGAAACTACCGGCGTGTCTTCACGGCCGCCTGGGGGCCGATGCAGAACAGCCTGTTCCTGGCGATGGTGGCGACGGTGACGGCAGCGGTTCTGGGGACGCTGATGGCCTATGTGGCGATCCGGAAGGCGGGGCGGGGGCGGTGGATTCTCGATCTCACGATTACGCTCCCCTTCATCTTCCCCGGGATCGCCGTGGGCGTGGCGATCCTGAGCGGGTTCTCGTCGGGGTTCCTGATTCTCAGCGGGACATGGATGATCCTGGCTGTGGCCTACGTCATCCGGCGCATGCCCTACATCTTCCGGTCGGCCAGCGCGGCGCTCACCCAGATCGACCCGGCCATGGAAGAGGCCTCGGCGACCTGCGGGGCCTCGTGGCTCCGGACTTCGACGCGGATCACGTTCCCCCTCATGCTCCCCGGCGTCCTGGCCGGCGCCTGCATCACCTTTTCGACGCTACTCGGCGAGCTGTCCACCACCATCATCCTCTATTCCGCGCGCTGGAAGACGATAACCGTGGCGATCTACGAGTACCTCATCGCCGACCTCCTGGGGCCGGCCTCGGCCCTGGGCACGCTCCTGACCGTGGCCGTCCTCACCTCCATGCTCCTCGCCAACAGGCTTTTGGGCCGCACCCTCGGCTCCCTCTTCCGGATGGTGTAGCCCGGGTAGAACCCTTCAACCACCAAGACGCCAAGGGGACCAATGCATCCGCAGATTCTGCAGATTCAGAAGATGGGGCCAGGCTTGCATAACTGCGTAACCTCCGCCCCACCTTCTCCCGGCACTCGGCTCTCGACTCTATATCCGGTACTCCTTCAATTCTTCTGGAATTTCTACCGGACCACCGTAGGATTGCATGGCCTCCTGGCGCAGCTCGTCCACGTGGCCGTGCACATCGGCGCTGAAGTGGCAGAGGAAGAGGCGCCGGACACCGGCCTGCCTCGCCACCTCGCCCGCCTGATAGCCCGTCGTGTGGCCGTCCGAGGCCGCCCGCGTCGCGTCCGAGTGCGGGAACGTTGCCTCGTGGATCAGGACGTCGGCGCCGCGCGCCAAGGCGATGAGGGACGGGCAGGGGCTCGTGTCGCAGCTATAGACGACGGCCCCGCATTCGCCCGGCGAATCGAACTCCACCCGGAGACCGATGTTTGGCGCGCCATGCTTTACGGGCGTAGACAAGATCCGAAACCCTTTAGCCCTGAGGACCTCATGCCCCTCCTTGGCTGGAACCTCGTGCAACTCGATCCGGTAGGGCATCTTCGCCTCCAGCGGGAACAGGTTCAGGAACCCGCGGAGGATTGGCATCGTCTCGGCGAGGGCATACAGGTGAAGTGTCGTCCGGCGCCCGGCCAATCCCACATTGTGAGCCAGCGAGGGGAGGCCGTAGACGTGATCCACGTGGCGGTGCGTGACGATCAGGGAAGAGACCCGCATCGGGTCCAGCCCCGCCTTCAGGATCTTCTGGTACGGACTCCCCGGGCAGTCCACCAGCACCACCTCGTCCGGCGAGTAGAAGGCGAGGGCCGTGTTGTCCCGCGCGGCGGACGAAACCGCGCCGGAGGTTCCGAAAAGCTGGAAGGGCATGGGGATCTCCTCCACGAAGCCAGACAGGCGAGGGTACCTCGCGCGACCATGCAGGATCCAAGAATCCGGGCTGACGGCGATCATGCTATCAGAGTCGGATTTTTTCTGTCCAGTGCGAAGGGGGACGGGCATGAGATTATGAGTTGCTTCGCTCGTGCGGGTGTGATAGAAGCCCCTCATGCCACGTCGGGCCCGCCTGGATGCGCCCGGAGCGCTCCACCATGTCGTCTGCCGCGGCATCGAGCGGCAGCCCATTTTCCGGGATGATACGGACCGAGAGAATTTCGTGGACCGCCTCGGGGCGGTGCTGACCGCCGCGGGGACCGCTTGTCACGCCTGGGCCCTTCTGCCGAATCACGTCCAGCTCCTCCTGCAGACAGCGGCTGTCCCCCTGCCACCGCGACGCTATCAGGCCTTCGTGGCGGAGGGAATCGCGCTGGGCCGACGCCCCGAGTTCACTGGTGGGGGTCTCGTCCGAAGCGCGGGCGGCTGGGGGGAACTCTCGATGCGCAGGGGGCGGGGCGAGCGCTACGCGCTGGAACACAAGGCATCCTTCCCGGATAAGAGAATCTCATAATTTCATGGGCGTCCCCGATTCTCGCGGAGCCGGCCGGCAGGCGGAGGAGGATCACCCCATGGGCATCGTGATCGACGCCCACTCGGATCTGTTGAACGACATCCTGGGCCGGCGGGCCACCGGCCAGAAGGCGGTCCTGGAGTCCGTCTGGGTGCCGGCCATGCAGGCAGGCGGCATCGACGTGCGGGTGGCGGCGATCTTCAGCGCCGCCCAGTTCGTCCCCGAGCTAGCGTTGCGGAGGGCCCTAGACCAGGTGGCCGCGCTTTTCGCCGAGCTGGAAGAATCGCCCGGGGCTCGCCTGTGTACTACCTATTCGGACATCCAGCAGGCCAAGGCCGACGGCAAGCGGGGATTCATCCTCGGGATGGAGGGGGTGGAGCCCTTGGGCGCGGATCTCGCCTTGCTGCGCGTCTTTCACGGGCTGGGCGTCCGGGTGCTGGGGATCACTCACGCCCTGCGGAACTACGCCGCCGACGGGGCGTTCTTCACGCCCAAGAAGACCGGCCTGGTTGGAGGCCTGAGCGACTTCGGCGTGGCGCTGGTCGAGCAGGCCCAGGCCATGGGTATGCTCATCGACGTCTCCCATCTGAACGACCCGGGCTTCTGGGACGTCGTCAAGCTCGCCCGGGGCCCCGTCATCGCCTCCCACTCCAACTGCCGGGCTTTGACCGACCATCCGCGCAACCTGACGGACGAGCAGATCAAGGCAGTGGCGGATAGCGGCGGCGTCGTCGGGGTGAACTCCATCGCCACCTTCGTCAGTCCGCCGACTCTCCCCCGCCTGATGGACCACATCGACCGCCTAGTCAAGGTCGCCGGGCGAGAGCACGTGGGGCTCGGCCTGGACTTCTGCGCGTATCTTCTGGAGCACAAAAGCCCGGTGGAGCGGACCGGGATGCGGCCAGGCGCCTACCTGCCGGTGGACGGGCTGGCCGGCGATCAGGACGTGCCCAAGATCCCCGCTCTGCTCCACGAGCGGGGCTACCCGCCGGGCACCATCGACCTGATCATGGGCGAGAATTTCCTTCGCGTCTTCCAGGCGGTCCTGAAGCCATGAGTGACCTCGGCTTCACCCGGCAGGAGGTGCGCAGGCTGCGTGCGCTACGCTCGCCCGTGGGCATCCAGCGGGCGCTGGATGCCATGCCATATCATCTCGCCAAGACGGCGTGGTCCCCGCGGCGCGTTCTGCAGGAGCGGACGGCGCACTGCCTGGAGGGGGCCATCTTCGCCGCGGCCGCGTTGCGCGTGCTGGGATTCCCGCCGCTTTTGCTGGACCTGGAGGCGGTCCAGGACACGGACCACGTGATCGCCGTGTACCGGGTCAACGGCCACTGGGGGGCCATCGCCAAGTCCAATTTCTCCGGGTTGCGCTTTCGCGCGCCGGTCTACCGCGCTCTCCGCGAGCTCACGATGAGCTACTTCGAGGACTACATCAACCTGCGGGGCGACCGGACGCTCCGCGCCTACTCGCGTCCCGTCGACCTCGCCCGCTTCGACCGGCTGCACGCGGGGTGGATGACCTCCGAGGCGGACCTCTGGTGGATCCCCGAGTACCTCGTCCGCATCCCGCACACGCATCTCCTCGCGCCGGGCATGGAGCGGAGCCTCTCCCGGGCGGACCGACGCGCCCTGGAGGCCGGCCTGGTCGGCTACCGCGCGAAATGAGCCGACGCAGCGCCGCGCCCATCCCGGCGCTCCCATTGAGAAGTGAGCCGGCTGCGAGCCTTGCTCTGGCGGCGGCCATGCCGGCCGGAAATCTCCCGCCCTTTCCTCTACGCTTCCGTGGCGGCCTCGGCGCACCCATCCGCCCGAGGCGGACGCTGCTAACACCGACGGTTCAAGTTCTTGGATTAAGGCTGGGCGGGGGCCGGTTTCAGCGGGAGCTGCGGCTGATGAGTGCGTGGACCTTCTCGAGGAAATCCTCGACCCGGATGGGCTTCACCACGAACAGATCCACCCCGGCCTGCTGTCCGAGGAGGCGATAGTCTTCGCTCTTCAGACCGGTCACGGTGAGGACCGGGGTCCCGCTGAGTCGCGGGTGGGCCTTGATCTGCTGGCACAGGGCGAGGCCATCCATCCCCGGCAGCAAGATCTCCGTGATGACCAGGTCCGGCGCCCACTCCTGGGCCAGGCGGAAGGCCTCCTGCCCGTCCCGGGCGGTGACCACGTAATGGCCCGCGTCCGTCAGCAGGTCCAGGAGGTAGAGCCGGAAGTGCTCCGCGTTGTCGACCACGAGGATGCGCCGCTGGAAGGCCGTGGGGGGCCGGGGCGACCGGGGCTCGGGAAGGGGCCTCAGGTCCTCCATCTTGACGACGCGGATGGCCCCGCAGTTCGGGCACCGCAGGCGACGCGAGTCTCCGACCTGCTGGCGCACCCGACTTTCCGCGCCGCATTCTTCGCAGTCAAAGGCATAGAGGTCCGGGGGCTTGGCCTTGGGAGCCGCCAGGGCCCGCAGGATCATCGCGAGGAGTTCTTCGAAGGCGAATGGCTTTCGCAGGAATCCGGATGCGCCCAGGCGGTTCGCCAGGCGGGCATCGGCATCGCTGGTGAAGGCGCCGGTGATGAGGATGACAGGGAGGTGGGGCCGGACGCTCCTGTAGACCTCACAGGCCGCGTAGCCCGAGAGGCCGCCGGGCAGGTTGATATCCAGCAGGATCAGATCGATCGGATGGGTCCGCAGAAGGTCGAGACCGACCAGGGCGGTGGAGGCGGTGAGACTCTCGTGATTGTGCCTGGCCAGGGCCTCGCGCAGGGCGACCGCCACGCCGAGGTCGTCCTCGACGATCAGGATAAGCACCTCGAACTCCCGAGAAGAAGTCGCGGGGCTCCCTCAGTCGCCCGAGCGGCGAAACGCTCTGGCAGGCGCATGGTAGGACTCCGCAACCGGGTCCCGGCGACGTGCGGCCGATCTGGAAGCCCCATGCTCGGGACGGCCCTGCTCGTTCCGAAAGGATCGCCCGGACTAGTCGAGCACCCACGGCCCCTCGATCAGCATCCCCGGCGAGGCTGGATACGGTGGAGGAGTAGACCACCTCCGGGGAATTGTCAAGGCAATCTTGCCCGGGGGATCCGTCGTCCTTATCCCCTCGGCGGGCATCTGATGCCGGCAGCCTTCATTCAAGGCCAAAGAAGCTCGGGTCATCGAAGGGATCGGCTGAAGGGGGAGGCGGAGGACGCGCGGCATGCACCGATGCAAGATCGCCCTTGGCGAGGGGGGAGCGGACGTGCTATGACAAGGCGTCGGGGGGGATCACGGAGCCTGGCGGCCGGGACGGGAAAGCCGGCCTCCACGTTTCGCAGCCGGGTCCGAGGGTTGGACGAGATATGGCTGAGCATCTGGCCAAGCGCGTGGCGGGGTTCGGGACGTCGGTCTTCACCGAGATGAGCCGGCTGGCGGTCCGGCATCGGGCCGTCAACCTGGGCCAGGGTTTCCCGGATTTCCCGGGGCCGGACTTCGTCAAGGAGGCGGCGATCCAGGCCATCCGCGCCGATATGAACCAGTACGCGGTCAGTCACGGCGCCCTGCGATTGCGGTGCGCCATCGCCGAGACCTGGGAGCGAGCCTACGGCCGGACGGTAGATCCGGAGACGGAGGTGAGCGTCGGCAGCGGCGCCACCGAGCTGATCCTGGATGCGATCCTAGGCTTGGTGGACCCCGGCGACGAGGTGATCCTGTTCGAGCCCTTTTACGATAGCTACCTCCCGGACATCCTCATGGCGGGCGGAATCCCCCGGACCATCACGCTCCAGCCGCCCGATTGGCACTTCGATCGGCAGGCGCTGGCCGACCTCTTCACCACCCGCACCCGGCTGATCCTGATCAACACGCCGCACAACCCCACCGGGAAGATGTTCAGCCGGGAAGAACTCGGCTTCATCGCCTCCCTCTGCCAGCGGCATGACGCGCTCGTTCTCACCGACGAGGTGTACGAGCAGATCCGATTCGACGGGGTGGAGCACGTGCCCATCGCCACCCTCCCCGGGATGTGGGAACGCACCCTCACGATCAACAGCACCGGCAAGACGTTCAGCATGACCGGCTGGAAGGTGGGGTATGCTATGGGGACGCCGGAACTGAACCGGGCGGTCCGGGCGACCCACCAGTTCGTCACCTTCTCCACCTCCACCCCCTTCCAGGAGGCCATGGCGACGGCGCTGGAGACGGCCGCCCGGACCGGATACTACGAAAAGCTCCGCCGGGAATACACGGCCCGTCGCGATTTTCTGGCCGGCGCCCTGGTTTCCGCGGGGCTCCCGACCCTTCCCGTCCAGGGGTCCTATTTCTTGCTGGTCGACGTTGCGGGTCTGGGCTTTCCGGACGATGCCAGCTTCTGCCGGTATCTCACAACCGAGATCGGCGTGGCGGCCATTCCCCCGTCCGCGTTCTACGCGGACCCGGCGCGGGCCCCTCTGCTAGCTCGCTTCTGCTTCGCCAAGAAGGAGGAAACACTCCGGGCCGCCGCGGAGCGACTGCAGAAACTCCGGACCGCCCGGCAGACCTGATCGATCGAGCCCGGCGACGGGTCCCCGTCATCCGAACGATTGTCGGCTTTCCGGGACACGGCGCCATTTTGCGCTTGACCCGGCTGCCGATCTGGGATACGAAGTTTCGCATCCTTGAACTTAGTTCCAGATATGGAACACGCGCGGTCCTGGTGTGGTCTGGCGAGTCCCCCCGGAGAATCCTTCCGGCGAAGGCCGGGCGGGTCGGCTGTCCGCCCTCGGCCGGAATCGCATTCCACGCCTCCCGCTGCCAGGTTTGAGGGAGATCACCCATGACCCCGGGATCGATGGCTCCGGACGAACTGGCTCGACGCTACAGGGCCCTGTACACGGGCGCGGTGTCGGACGTCCTGGACAGCCTGGGTCTCCGCCAGCAGGCGCTGCCGCACTACATCATGCCCCTCACGCTGGACATGGTGGTGGCCGGGCCGGCGTTCACGGGACAGGGCTATCCGGTGAGCGACATCAGAAACGACGATTCGGATCGGCGGATCCGGATGCTGGAGAGCATCAAGCCGGGGACCGTATCCGTCTGGGCATCGGCGGGACACTTCGAGTCGGCCCACTGGGGCGAGATCATGAGCAACGCGGCCAGGGAGCGTGGTTGCACCGGCGCCGTGGTGGACGGCGGCCTCCGGGACACGCGCTTTGTCTTGGAGATGGGGTTCCCGGTCTTCTGCCGCTTCCGATGCTCGGCCAGCTCCATCGGCCGGTGGGAGATTAAGGAGTGGATGATCTCGGTCACGATCGGCGACACGATCATCCACCCCGACGATTTTGTCTTCGGGGATTGCGACGGCGTGGTGATCATCCCCAAGGCCCTCGCGACCGAGGTTCTGCTGAAGACGGAAGAGACCGTCAAGCGAGAGAACGGCATGCGGGCCGATCTGGCAAAGGGTGTGACCGTTTCCGACGTGTACAAGAAGCACGGCAAGTTCTGAGGCAGCCGCTGTTCGCGCGATCCGGTTGTGGTTGTACCCGCTCGGGGATTTGCGCCGGGGCAGCGGGGTGTGGTAGAGAGGAGGTGGGAGTCGCCCGAAGTCGTCAGGGCAATGGGTTTATAGGCTGTGCCGGTGCGCCGGCACACCGAAAGGAGGCTGTCATGTTACGGAAATTCAGTTTCTTATGCGTTGGCGTCCTCGCCCTCGCCCTGGTGCTCCCGTCCCCGGCGCCGGCGGCGAGCTTCCCGGAGAGGGACATTACCCTCGTCTGCCCGTGGGCGGCGGGTGGCGGCACTGACACCCTCGCGCGAACACTGGCGAAGAATGGCAAGAAGTATTTCGGGGTCAACATCAACGTGGTGAACAAGGTCGGCGGGACCGGCGCCGTCGGTATGAACTCCGTGGCGACGTCCCGGCCTGACGGCTACACCGTCGGCGTGATCACGTTCCATCTGAGCGCGTACCGGATGATCGGGCTTGCCGAACTCTCCTACAAGGACTTCGACCTGATTGCCCTCCTCAACCGAAGCCCGGCGGGCTTTTCGGTCAAGGCGGATTCGCAGTTCAAGACGTTGAAGGACCTGGTGGAGTACGCCAAGGCCAATCCCGGCGTTGTCACCGTGGGCCATGCGGGTCCGGGCCAGGCCTGGCACCTTTCCGCGGCCCTTCTGGCCCATAATTACAACGTGAAGTTCACCTTTGTGCCCTTTGACGGGGCGGCCCCGACACGCGTGGCGCTGGTCGGCGGACACATCACCATGGCCTCGACCGGCATGGACGAGGTGCTCCAGTTCTACAAGACGAAGCAGGTGAGGATCGTGGCGGCCATCACCCCGACCCGCAACCCGTTCTTCCCCGACGTCCCGACCGTGGCCGAGGCCGGCTATCCGATAGAGAATCCGATCTTCGACTGGCGCGGCCTGGGCGTGGCCAAGGGCACGCCGCCCGAGATTCTGAAGGTGCTGCGCGACGGGTTCCGCAAGGCCGCGGAGGATCCGGAGTACATCAAGCTGATGGATGACCTGACGCTCCCCCGCGCGTACATGGAGTATGACAAGTTCGGGGAGTTCCTGGCGGGCATGGAGAAGAGCCTCGTGCCCGTCCTGGATACGGTCGGCCTGTTGAAAAAGTAGGACGCCCGTACGGCAGAAGCAAAGGGAGGGAGGGGATGTGACCCTCCCTCCCGGAGTTTCGGCACTCTCGTCGTACTCCGGAGCCTCCCATGGCCAATTTGACGATGAAGAAAGCGGACATCATTGCGGCGGTGATTGTCATCCCGATCTGTCTCTACGTGTTCTACGAGTCGGGAAAGTGGCCGGTACCAGCCTTGCTCGGCAGGCCCTTTATCATCCCGCGCGGGGTCGCGACCTTCCTTCTGGTGACTGCTTTGTTACTCCTTTACCGAGCTCTTACCGGTCGGGCGCTCGAGCTGGAGAAAAGACTGGAGGGGGCGGACCTCCGACGCGTCACCGGCGTAGCCGTGCTCACCTTCGGGTACTTGTTCATCGTGGAAAGAATCGGGTTCTTCATCACGACGTTCTCGTACATGCTTCTCTTTGGCTGGGTGCTGGGTGAGCGGCGTTGGTTCCGCCTGGTTCTGTTTGCGGTCCTTGTCCCGGTCGTCGCGTATGCGCTCTTTTCCACTACTCTGCACGTGCCCCTGCCGCGGGGATGGCTTGAAAGCACCCTACGCGACCACGGCCTTGCGTTCATCTTCCGGTAGTTTCTCTCTGGGGGCTCTTTCATGGTTGATCTCGAACTCTTGTTCCACGGCTTCGCCACGGTGCTGTCAGGCTACCACATCGTGGCGCTGGTCCTGGGCTCGTTCTTCGGCATCATCATCGGAGCCATCCCAGGGCTCACCGCCACGATGGGGATCGCCCTGCTGGTCCCTTTCACCTTCGGGATGAATCCATTCACAGGCATCGTGATGCTGCTGGGCATCTACACGGGCGCGATCTACGGCGGGGGCATCGCCTCCATCCTGATCAGGACGCCGGGGACGCCGGCGGCGGCGGCAACCGTGTTCGACGGGTACCCGCTGGCCCAAAAGGGCCTGGCCGGGAAAGCGATCGGCATGGCGACGATCGCCTCAGGGATCGGGGGGACGTTCACGGCGCTCTGCCTCACGTTCTTTGCCCCGATCCTGGCCAACTTTGCCCTGCGGTTCAGCGCCCCCGAGTATTTCGCCCTGGCCGTCTTCGGGCTCTCAGTAACGGTCAGCCTGACTGGCAAGTCCCCCCTGAAGGGGATCATCTCTGGCTGCCTCGGCCTCCTCATCGCCATGATCGGCCTGGACCCTATGGGAGGATTCCCGCGGTTTACCTTTGGCACGACCCAACTGACCGGCGGATTCTCCTTCGTCCCGATGCTGATCGGACTCTTCGCCCTCTCCGAGGGGTTCCGCCAGGTCGAGGTCATCCTCACCGCCCCAAAGGTGAGCGCGGTCCTGACGAATATCATCCCCAGGCTGCGCGAGCTTCGGGAGTGCACGAAGACGTTCGTGCGTTCGTGTATCATCGGCCTGATTGTCGGGATCACGCCTGCCATCGGGGCTGAGACGGCCTGCTTCGTTGGATACAGCGAGGCCAAGAGGACCTCCAAGCATCCCGAACTGTTTGGCACTGGCATCCTGGAGGGTGTGGCCGCGCCCCAGTGCGCGGAGAACGCCAGCACGGGCGGAGACCTCTTGCCCATGCTGACCCTGGGGCTGCCGGGGGATGCGGCCACGGCCGTGCTCATGGGGGCGCTCACGATCCACAACCTCCAGCCGGGGCCGCTCCTGTTCCGGGATCACTCCGATCTGGTCCATCAGATTTTCGCCGGCATGATCACGGCCAACGCCGTGTTCGTGATCCTGGGGCTCACCTTCGCCCGATTCTTCGCCAAGGTCATTAATATAGACCGCCGCTTCCTGGTTCCCCTGATCTTCATCGCGTGCATGGTCGGCTCATACGCCATCGACAACGACATCTTCGACATGATCACCTGTGTGGCCTTCGGATTCGTCGGCTACGTGATGATCCGATACAGCTATCCGGTCTCGCCGATGGTCTTGGCGCAGATCCTGGGGGTGATGATGGAGTCAAACTTCCGCCGCTCGATGGCGATGTCGCAAGATCACCTCTCGATCCTGGTGACCCGGCCAATTGCGGTGACGATCTTGATCTTGGCCGCCGTTACCACCATCACCGGCATTCGGCGCCAGCGACAGGCGCTGCAACTGGAAGAGAAATTAGCGGCCGAGGCGGTGGCTGCGGCATCACGGGAAAGCGGGCAGGGATAGCGGCAATCGGGCAACTGGGCAACCCGGCAACTCGGAGCCCCTGACTGCCGGATTGCCTGATCGCCAGATTGCCTGGTTGCCCGAACAAGGGGGACCCGGATGAAGCTCGTGACCTTCACCGGAGCAGGCCGAGATCGGGTTGGGGCTGTCGTGGATACGCACCTGGTCGATCTCAACGCGGCCTACGCCGCCGCTCTCGCGGCGAACGGCGATCTGGAATCCGCCGAGAAAGCCGACCAAACCCTGCCGGCCGACATGCTCGGCTTTATCGGCGGTGGCGCCGAGGCTATGGCTGCGGCACGGGAGGCGGTGCGGTTCGCCCGGGAGCGGGGGTTGGACATCCCGGGCGCCGTCTTTCCGCTGGATCGCGTCCGTCTCCGCGCACCGGTACCCCGCCCGCCGAAGATCATCTGCACCGGGACCAACTACGAGGACTACCGGCAGATTATCGGCCTGGCGAAGTCTCCTGTGCCCTTGATTTTTCTCAAGGCCCCTTCCTGTGTGGTCGGGCCCGGCGACCCAGTGCAGATCCCCGAGGGCTATGGCGAGGTCTATCACGAGTACGAGTTCTCCTGCGTGATCGGGAAGCGCTGCAAGGGGGTCCCGAAGGAGCGGGCCTCGGAGGTGATCTTCGGGTACACCATCTTCGACGACATCACGGGGCGCTCCCTGGAGGCGAAGAGTCGGGAGTTCCAACCCTGGGGGAAATCCATAGACACCTACGGCCCCATGGGACCTTGGATCGTCACGCCCGACGAGATGCCGAAGGATCTCTACAACCTCCGCATCCTGCGGCGGCGCAACGGCAAAGTCGAGGCGGAGTCCAACACGTCCAACATGATCTTCCGCTTCGACGACATCGTGGCCTTCATCTCCACATTCTGGACGCTGGAGCCGGGAGACCTCATTACCACCGCCAGCCCCATGGCCGGCCCGATTTACCCCGGCGACGTCATTGAATCCGAGATCGAGGGCATCGGCGTCCTGCGGAACCCGGTGGATTCCGTGAAGCTGGATCCCGCCTATGCCCAGCGCATCGCACTGTAATACGGGCATCACCTCTCATCCGAGAAAAGCTTGAAGCGCGTCCGAGAAAAGCTTGAAGCGCGGGCACCGAGGGGATGCGCCTCGGGCGGATTGGTGCGCCATGGTCGTCAACAGTCGGGTTTGCGTGCTCCGCCAGGGTACCCAATGGAGCCTCTGAAGATGATCCGGGCCTACCTTCGTGCCGGTGGCGACGTGGGAGTGCGGAATTACGTCGCGGTGGTGCCCACGGTGGCCTGTGCAAACGATGTCGCCGAGCGAATCGCCGATGGAATTCAGGGGGCGCGACCCCTCTTGCACCATCAGGGGTGCGGACAGCTTCTGTCGGACCTCATCCAGGTCGAGCGGACACTGATCGGCTTGGCGACGAACGGAAACGTGGGCGGCGTCGTCCTGGTCAGTCTCGGATGCGAGGGGGTTAACGCAGACCGCGTTTATACTGCCGTCGAACGGACCGGACGGCCAGTGGCCCGCGTGAACATCCAAGCACTCGGAGACAGCCGGCGCGCCGTCCGGAAGGGACGGGAGGCTTGCCGTGACTTCGTTGCCAGATGCCGACGGATGCGCCGGACCGTGGCGGACCTCGATCGGCTTGTCGTAGGCATCAAGTGCGGCGCATCCGATATGACCTCAGGATTGGCATCCAACCCGGCGGTAGGAAGAATGGTCGACGCCCTGGTGGCCCGAGGGGGGACGGTAATCGTAGGAGAGACCACGGAGTTCCTGGGAGCTGAGCACCTCCTGACCCGGCGAGCTGTCACCTCGAAGGTTGCGCGCGCTATCCGTCGGATCACGAAGGCCATGCAAGAGCGTGCCCTGGCCGCAGGGGGAGACATGCTGGGCGGCCAGCCATCCCAGGGGAACATCCAGGGCGGGATCACGACCATCGAGGAGAAGTCGCTCGGCGCCGTGTCCAAGGCGGGAACGGCGAAGATTCAAGGGGTCCTGGAGTATGCGGAGCGACCAGCCGGACCCGGTCTGTACCTCATGGATGGGCCCGGGTTCGAGCCACAGGCCCTGACGGGATTGGCGGCGGGCGGGGCCCAGGTCCTCGTCTTCAGCACTGGTCGTGGAGCGCCGCAGGGATTTCCTCTGGCGCCGGTCGTCAAGGTGAGTGGCAATCCGACAACCTGCCGGCACCTCCGCGCTCACATTGATGTGGACGTGAGCGAGGTCCTGACACGCGGAAGCGTTTTGCCGGCTGCGGGCCAGCGGATCCTGGATGCCGTGTATGCCACAGCCAGCGGCAAGGTAACACGGGCCGAGCGAATGCGTTACGACCGGACCCTAGATATCTACACGCGGGGCCCCTTCGTATGAGGCGCGCCAGGGAACCCTCCCTCCTCGTTATCGATCCCAAGGACAACGTGGCGGTCGCCCTTCGAGATCTCGCCCCAGGGGCCGAAGTGATCCTCACTGTCCGCGGCCGCGTCCGGCGCATTTCAGTGCTGGATCCGATCCCGGTCAACCACAAGCTCGCCATTGCGGGGATCCGGTCCGGAGCGGCAGTGGTGAAATACGGAGAGGCGATCGGCGAAGCCACGACCGCCATCCGAGCGGGCTCCCACGTCCACATCCACAATCTCCAGAGCCGGCGGGTCCGCCCACGGCAGCCGTAGGCCGTGCATTGGTCTCATGACAGCTCGGCCCGGGAGACACGGGCCTGCCATCTCGCCGAGCGCCCGGGCCGATCCCGGACACGGATGAGCATGGGGTACACAGGAGGCCATGCCTCCGGTCCTGCGTCTGCCCATCGTTCAACGTGTTGAGCAGCGAGGAGGCCAAACATGTCGGCCTCATCTGCCTCACGCGCCGCTCAGGGTGCTGCCAGCGTTCCGGGCGGAGGCCGGAACGAACAGTCTGAGGTCGCCTGCGGAGCCTATCTTCAGGCCCAATCCTGCTGTGTTCTGGTGTCATGCGGCCGCGGAGTCGGGGCTGGGCCTCTGGGTGGAGACTGCGCCGAGGGTCAGGGTCCGATGGGCTGGCGGCTCTTCGCGTAATTGAAACGTTTCAGAAATTTCGCTTGACACGGCGAACCGGTCTTGTCTATGTTCTCGCTATCCTGCGAGAACGACTCGCGGGGTACCCGCCGCGCTCCTAAACTCTCTCCGACGTGCAACCGATCGCGGCCGATTGCGGCGCCGGGATTGAAACGTTTCAGTTCTCAGAGCGTCTCATGGTGGTGACGATCAAGGACGTGGCGCGGGAAGCCGGGGTCTCGGTCGGCACGGCCTCGCAGGCCCTGCGGGATAGGCCCACGGTCCGCGAGGCCACGCGCCGCCGGGTCCAGTCCGTGGCCAAGCGGCTGCGCTATCAACCCAGCGCCCTGGCCCGGGGGCTGGTGACCCGCCGGACACACACCGTGGGCCTCCTCATCTCCGACATCGCCAACCCCTTCTTCATCCGCGCGGTCCGCGCCGTCGAGGATGTGGCACAGGAAAACGGCTACAACGTGATCCTGTGCAACACGGACGAGGATCCGGTCAAGGAAACCCAGTATCTCCGGGTCCTCATGGAGAAACGGGTGGATGGGATCATCCTGGCCACTACGGCCGGCAGCCTGCGGATGGTCCGGGACGTCCGCTGGCGGCGCGTCCCGCTGGTCCTTTTCGACCGCGAACTTCCCAGGGTGGCCACCGACACGGTGAAGGTGGACGGCGTTCTCGGCGGCCGGCTGGCGACCGAACACCTCCTCAGTCTCGGCCACCGACGGATCGCCATCATCCACGGACCGGTGGTTCGATCCACGGGGGCCGAGCGGCTCCATGGCTATCTCCTGGCCCTCCGGGCCGCGGGCGTCCGACCTGACCCCGAGTTGATCCAGGAAGGGAACTTCAAACAGGACAGCGGGCGTGAGCTGACCCGGCAACTCCTCGACATCTCGCCACCACCGACGGCCCTCTTCTGCACGAACAACCTGATGACCGTCGGGGCACTTCAGACCCTTCGGGAGCAGAGGGTGCGGATCCCCGAGGATCTCTCCCTGGTGGGATACGACGACATGGAGTGGTGGACGCTGACTCAGCCTCCTCTCACCACGGTGGGCCAGCCGGTCTACGACCTCGGCCGGGAGGCGATGCGGCTGCTCCTCGCGCAAATCAGCAGGGAGAAGGCCCGGCGTCCGCAGCGGGTGGTGCTGAAGCCGGAGTTGATCCTCCGAGACTCCTGCGGACCACCCGCTCGGCGCGCGCGTTCCACCGTAACGCGTCGGAGGACCCGCGTGCTTCGCCTGGCGGAGGGACACCAATGACTTACCTGATCGGAATTGACGTGGGGACGCAAAGCGTCCGGAGTTGCCTCTTCGATCTCGCAGGCGCGGTGGTGGCCTCGGCAAGCCGGCCCCTCACGACGACGTTTCCCCGACCCACCTGGGCCGAGCAGGACCCGGAGGAGTGGTGGCGGGCCGCCGTCGAGACGCTGAAAGAGATTCTCCAGGCTTCCCGGGTGAACCCCAAAGAGGTCGCCGCCCTGTCCTACGACTGCACCGCGTGCACGGTGGTGGCACTCACGGAGGACGGCAGCCCGATCCGGCCGGCGCTCCTTTGGATGGACGAGCGCGCCTACGAGGAAGCGGACGAGATCTCCGCCACCGGCCACGAAATCCTCCGCTACTGCGGTGGAAAGGTTTCGCCGCAATGGATGATTCCGAAGGGACGATGGCTGGAGCGGCACGAGCCCGACGTGTTTCGCCGGGCCCGCTGGATCGTAGATGAGGCCGATCTCTTCACGTTTCGGCTGACCGGCCACATGACGGCCAGCCTGGATAACGCCACGGCCAAGTGGAACTACGCCCGCCCCCTGGGAGGCTGGCCCGCCGACTTTCTGCGGGCGGCCAAGGCCGAGCGCCTCCGCGACAAGTGGCCGACCGAGGTGCTGCCAGTCGGACGATCGCTGGGACGGATCCGTGAAGGACTGGCGCACGAGATCGGCCTCTCCCCCGAGACCATCGTCGCGCAGGGGGGGATAGACGCCCACGCCGGCGAGATCGCCCTGGGCGCGGTCGGCGCGGGAGAGTTGGCACTCATCCTTGGCAGCTCCACCTGCCACATGGCCCAGTCCAAGATCCCGGTGTTCGCCAACATCTGGGGTCCGTACCCCGATGCCCTGGTGGAAGGGATGTACACGCTGGAGGGCGGGCAGACGGCGACGGGCAGCATCATCCAGTGGCTGGTCGAGCATTTCGGGGCCGAGGCGGCGAGCCAGGCCAAGATTCGCGGCCAGGACGTATACGCCTACCTGGACGGTCTCGCCGAAGCGGTCCCGCCGGCAAGCGAAGGACTGCTGGTCTTGGACTACTTCCAGGGGAACCGCACGCCATACAAGGACCCCCTTGCTCGCGGGACAGTGATCGGCCTCACCCTGAAGCATACGCTCCCGCATCTCTACCGTGCGGTCTACGAGGGGATCTGCTTCGGCACACGCCAGATTCTGGAGGATATGACGGCCCGCGGGTTCAAACTGGAGCGGATCTACGCCGGAGGGGGCGGGGCGAAAAGCCGGCTGTGGACGCAGATCCAGGCTGACGTTCTGGGAGTTCCAATCCATCTGCCTCGCGACAAGGAGACCATGGCCCTGGGCGCGGCCATCTGGGCCGGTCTGGGAGCGGGCGTCTTCAAGGACTACCAGGAAGCGATCGGGCGCATGGTCCACATCGAGCGAGCGGTGGCCCCGGTTGCCGAGCGGCAGAAGGTCTACGATACGCTCTACCGCCAGTACGTGGATTTGTATCCGGCCGTGCGATCCACGATGCACACGCTGGCGACGCAGGGGAGCTGAGTTGAAGCAGGGGAGCAGAGGCGCTGAGGGGCAGAGGAGCGAACACCCATCAGCGATTTAATCGCAGCGCGTGCGGCAGGTTGGCGCCGGGTCGACTGGGGCGAGGAGGCTACGATGCGCAAACGCAAGATCGGAATCCTGACGTTCTCCGACGGGCGGAAGTTCGCCCACGACCTGCAGTACAAGATGAACAAGGGCTTCCAGGACAAGCTAGCGAAGACGCTGAAGGCCACCGGCGAGGTGGAGTGCGTGGCCGGCGAGATCATCTGGACGCCCGAGCTGGCGCGGTCCGAGGCGAAAAAGCTCGCGGCGGCCGGGGTGGAGGCCACCATCCTGAATTTCGCCATCTGGGCCTTCCCGCATCTCCCGGCCATCGCCACCGAATTCGCCCCCGGCCCCTTCCTCTGCCTCTCCAACGTGAATCCCCAGGCGCCGGGGTTGGTGGCCATGCTGGCGGCCGCCGGGAGCCTGAACCAGATCGGGGTGCTGCACGGGCGGGTGTCGGGCGACGTGGAGGACCCGAAGGTTCTCAAGCAGGTCATGGCGTTCCTGCGCGCGGCCTCGGCCGTCAACCGGCTGCGCGGCAAGACGTACGGCCTCTTCGGCGGGCGCTCCATGGGGATGTACACCGCCGTTCCCGCCCTGGACCAATGGCGGCGCGAGTTCGGGGTGGACATCGAGCACATCGACCAGTGGGAGATCGTCCGCCGCTCCGAGACGATCGAACAGGAGCGGGTGACGCGGGCGCGGAAGTGGCTGGAGAAGCACTGCGGCCAGGTGGCCTACGACGGCAAGGCCCTCACGCCCGAGACGCTGGAGCGGCAGATCCGGAGCTACCACGCCGTCCGCGAGCTGATTGAGGAGTGGGACCTGGACTTCGTGGGGATCAAGGGGCAGCCCGAGCTGACCAACTCCTTTTGCACCATGGATCTCACCGAGGCCTTCCTCAACGATCCGTATGACTGGGAAGGGCCGCACGAGCCGATCGTGTGCGCCACCGAGGCCGATTCGGACGGCGCCCTCACCATGGAGATCTTCAAGGAGATCGCCGGGACTCCGGTGCTTTTTGCCGACGTCCGGCACTACGACGCCGAGGGGGGCTTCTGGGACATGGTGAACTCCGGCCAGCACGCGACCTACTTCGCCGGGAGATCGTTCGACCCCAAGGTGAACCTCCCCAAGGTGAAGCTGCTCCCGGAGATCTTTTACTTCCCGGCGGGGGGCGCCGCCGTCCACCACATCGCGGCCCCGGGCGAGGTGACGCTGGGCCGGCTCACCCGGAAGAACGGCAAGTACTGGATGGCCATCGCCCCGGCGGAGTTCCTGGCCTTCCCGGAGAAGAAGGCCCTCGCCAAGGCCCAGGCGACCACCGGCGAATGGCCGCACGCCTTCACGAAGCTGCGGGTGCCGCCCGAGCGATTCATCGCCACCTACAGCTCCAACCACACCCACGGGGTCTACGGCGACTACGTCGAAGAGCTCAAATGGGTCTGTAAGATCCTGGGAATGGAGGCTGAGGTCTATGTCTAGTCCTGCCCCTTCGTCATCGAAACCACGTCTTGCCGGCATTGTCGCGGCCCTCTTGACCCCGATGCGGGACGGAGGGACGCGCCTGGATATTGAGGCGACCTCGGGACTGGTGTCCTGGCTGGTGGATCGGGGGATTCACGGGCTGTACATCGCGGGGACGACGGGCGAGGGGCTCTACCTCAGCCCCGAGGAACATCGGGAGCTGACGCGGGCGGTCGTGAAGGCGGCGCGCGGCGTCCCGGTGGTGGCGCATGTGGGAGCGCTCACGACGGCCCAGGCCGTGGCGCTGGCCCGCCAGACGGTCCAGGCCGCAGCCACGGCGGTGGCGGCCATCCCGCCCCCCTACTACAGCCTGACCTGGGAAGAGTTGTTGACATACTTCACGGCAATCGGCAAAGCCGCCGAGCCGCTGCCGCTCTATCTCTACAACATCCCCAGCCACGCCCGAAATGACCTCCCCCCCGCGCTGGTGGCGGAACTCCGCCAGGCTGTACCGACCGTGGTAGGGATCAAGGACAGCAGTGGCTTCCCCGGGCGCGTCGCCGACCTGGTCCGGACGCTGGGGCCGGGTTTCGACGTGGTGTGCGGAAACGACGAAAAGATCCTGAGCGGGTTTCAGGACGGCGCGGCGGCCATCGTCTCGTCCGGCGCGGGGATCTTTCCCGATCTGTACCTGGAGCTTCACGCCGCCTGGAAAGCCGGTCGGCTGGCAGAGGCGCAGGCGGCGCAGGCGCGGATCGTCGCCACGCAGGAAGCTCTCGGGAACGGAGCGCGCCTGGGCTGGTATAAGTACGTCCTGGCGCAGCGGGGCGTCCCGATCGGTGGGGTGCGGGCGCCGCTCCTCGACCCCGGACCGACCGACCAGGAAGCGATCCGGAAGAGCCTGAAGGAGCTGAAGCTGGTGTAGAGAGCCGAGAGCCCCCACCCTTCCCCTCCCCCGCCAGCGGGGGGAGGGCTGGGAGGGGGAGCCGAGGGAAGAGATAGGGGAGCAAGCAGCGGGCAGAGGGAGTGAGAGAGGAGCGCCGAGTGTCGAATGGGATGAGCTATCAGCCATGAGCGGTGATCAACGGAAGGAGGGTGTCGTCATGAAACGATGGATGGGCATTCTGGCAAGCGTTGGGCTGTTTTGCCTGCTCACGACGGCAGTCGAGGCAGGGACGATCATCCGCTGGGGCGACGTGCTGGCGGCGGACCATCCCTCGGTGATGATGATCACCCGGGTGGCCAAGCAGGTTGCCGAGAAAACGCAGGGTCGGATCGAGATCCAGGCGTATCCCGCCAGCCAGCTCGGCAGCTCCAAAGACCAGATCGAGGCGGTGGGCCTTGGGACCCAGCAGGTCGTGACCGAGGGCGCGGCCAACTTCGGCCAATGGGTCCCCAGCATCTCGATCATCGAGGCCCCCTACGTGTGGCGAGACGACGCCCATCTCACCAAGGTGATGTCCGGTCCCATCGGCCAGGACCTCAACAGGCAGCTCGTCGAGAAGCGGGGGATGCGGATCCTGGGAACAACCTACTACGGGGTGCGGCAGCTCACCACCACCAACAAGGCCGTGCGCACCGCAGCGGACATGAAGGAGTTCAAGCTCCGCGTGCCCGAGAACGACGTCTTCCTGGCCATGGCCCGCGCCTGGGGAGCCAAGCCGACTCCGATGACCTTCAGCGAGCTGTACCTGGCTTTGCGCCAGAGCGTGGTGGACGGGCAGGAGAACCCGCTGCCCACCATTGATTCCGGCAAGTTCTTCGAGGTGCAAAAGTACCTGGTCCTCACCAGCCATATCCTCACGCCGCGTTTGGTGGTCATCAACGACAAGTTCTGGCAAGGGCTCCCTGCGGCGGATCAGAAGATCGTGAGTGACGCCGTGGCGGAAGGTATCGCCTGGAACAACCAGGAGATCAAGTCCCGCGAGGGGGCCCTCGTGGACAAGTTCAAGAAGGCCGGGATGGAAGTGATCCAGCCCGACGTGGAATCCTTCCGGAAGCCCGTATTGGATACGATCCCGAAGATGTTTGAGGCGAAGTGGGGCAAGGGCCTGTTCGAGCGGATCGTGGAAACCCGATGACTTCGGCTCCGATTCTAGAGGGGAACCGGGGGGCGGCAGTCGCGCCGTTGGCGCGACTGACCGCCGCCCTGGATCGCATTGCCTGTGCCGCCTGCGTGGTGCTGTTCGTGGCCATCCTCGTGGTCATGGTCTTACAGATCACGTTCCGGTACGTGCTGGCGGCGCCTTTGACCTGGACGGAGGAGCTGGCACGGTATCTATACATCTGGGCCTGCTGGCTGGGGGCCCCGGTCGCTCTGCGCCGGGGCAACCACATCGCCATTGCCGTGGTGAGCGACCGCTTCCCGCCGCGCCTCGGCCGGGCGACCGCCCTCGCCACCCAAACCCTCGCCCTGGTCTTCCTGGCCCAGCTGACCCTCCAGGGAACGATCCTCACCGTCAAGTCCCACACGGTGCAGGCCATCACCCTCCCCATCCCCTGGTCGGTGATCTACGTCGCGGCCCCCATCTCGGCTGTCCTCATGATCCTGGAGACGGTGCGGGCCATGTGGCTGGGCCCCGTTCCACCTAGTGAGGAGGTGCGCGCATGACCGTTGGGCCGCTCTTCTGGATCTGGCTCGGCCTAATGGTATTCGGAGCGCCCATATTCCTCAGCATGGGGTTCGCCTGCCTGATCTACCTCTGGGCCAACGGCGAGATCCTGCTCTCCATCCCGCAGCGGCTGTCGGCCACCGCCAACTCCTTCCCCCTGCTGGCTGCTCCTTTCTTCATGCTGACCGGCATGGCCATGAATACCGCAGGGATCACGACCCGGATCTTCGGGTTCTGCGAGGCCCTAGTGGGGCGCTTCCGTGGTGGGCTCGCCCATGTGAACGTCATTGCCAGCGTCATCTTTGCCGGCATGTCCGGCTCGGCGGTGGCCGACGCCGCGGGTCTCGGGACCATCGAAATCAAGGCTATGACCGATGAGGGCTACCCGCTCGACTTCTCGGCCGCCGTCACGGCCGCCTCGGCGACGATCGGCCCCATCATTCCGCCCAGCGTCCCGCTCCTGATTTACGGCGTCATCGCGGACGTGTCCATCGGACGCCTGTTCGCCGGCGGATTCGTCCCGGGGTTGTTGATGGCGGCGGCCCTCATGGCCCAGATCTGGTGGATGGCGAAGAAACGCGGATTCGGGGCCCATCCCCCGCCCACGTTCCGCAAGTTCGTCACCACGACTCGCAAGGCGCTCCTCTCGCTCATGACGCCGGTGATCCTCTTCGGGGGGATGATGATCGGGGTATTCACGCCCACGGAGGCGGCATTCGCGGCGGCCACGTATGCCCTGGTCTTGGGTCTCATTGTGTATCGCGAGATCACCTGGCGGGACCTGCCCAAGCTGTTCCTCGATACGGTGGAGACCAACGCGGTCGTCCTGATGCTGGTCATGACGGCCTCCCTCATGGGGTGGGTGCTGGCCCGGGCACAGGTGCCGCAGCACCTGGGGGCGTACATCCTGGGGACCACAAGGAATCCTGTTTACATCCTGCTGATGATCAATGTGTTTCTGCTGATCGTCGGCTGTTTCATGGAGGCGCTGGCGGCCCTCATCATCCTGATCCCGGTGTTCATGCCGGTGATCAAAGCCGTGGGCATCGACCCGGTGCACTTTGGGCTGGTCGTCGTCCTGAACCTCATGATCGGGACCCTCACGCCGCCAGTAGGGATCGTCCTGTTCGTCGTGGCGCGGGTGGCCAAGCTGCCGTTCGAGCAGGTAACCCGGGCCACGGCGCCGTTCCTGATTCCATTGATCGTTGTGTTGATCCTGATCACGGTCTTCCCGGAGTTGGTCCTGTGGCTGCCGAGGGTGATCTTCGGCTGAACGTGGATGTGCGGCGGTCGCCAGGATGTGTCGTGACCGCCGGGGATGGTCTCGCGAGAGCTAACAGGGGTCGGGTGCCCGCGGGCCCGGCCGATGAAAGGAGGAAGGCCATGCGACGCTTCGGGTGTTGGCTGGCTGTTGTAGTGCTGGGGGCCGGGGTGTGGATGGCGGCGCCGGCGTCGGCGGGGGAGCCCACGTACGAGATCAAGTGGAGTACGGTCGCCGTCCCGACGCAACCCGAGTACAAAGGCATGGAGGTGTTCGCGAAAACCCTGGAGGGGTTGAGCGGCGGCAAGATCAAGGTCCGCACCTTCCATTCGGGGCAACTGGCGGACCAGAAGACGCAGTTGACCCGAGTGCAGCGGGGGACCCTGGAGATGTCCTTCGCCGACCCGGCGTGGTTCTCGGATCACGTTCCGGAAATGGGCGTGTTTGGGGCGGCCTACGTCTTTCGGGATCTCGACCACCTGTACCGGGTGATGCTGGGCCCCATGGGGCAGCAGTACTTTGAGGAAGGGACGAAGAAGACCGGAATCCGCCCGCTGGATGTGTGGTACCTGGGGACCCGGCAGCTCGCCCTGTCGACGACCAAGCCGATTCGCAGGCCGGACGACATGAAGGACGTCAAGCTCCGGGTCCCGAATGCGCCGATCTGGATCGCCATGGGCAAGGCGTTGGGGGGGAACCCAACCCCGCTGGGTTTCGGTGAGCTCTACCTCGCCCTGAAGACCGGGACCGTGGACGCCCAGGACAACCCGCTGCCCACGGACGAGGCGGCCAAGTTCTACGAGGTGACGAAGCAGATCGTCATGACGAGCCACATCATCGGGCAGCTCTGGCCGATCATCAACGAGGATCTCTGGAAGGGGATGCCGCCCGAGTACAAGCAGTGGATCAGGATGTCCCTGGCGGTGGGGCGCAACTACATGAACTACCTGGTCCTCGAGGGCGAGGCGAGCCTCGTCGAGAAGTTCGAGAAGCAATACGGGATCAAGTTCAGCTACCCCGATCTGGAGCCATGGCGGAAGAACGCCAAGCCGGCCTACAAGGAGTTCGAGGCGAAGTGGGGCGCCGGCCTCTACGAGAAGATCCAGGCGATGCCCTAAGGATAGTGAAAATCCAGGCCGGGGGGTGAGCCGTCACTCTCCGGCCTGGGTCCGGAGGATTCCGCGTGTGGCCATCCATTGATCGGGTAGTTCGTTTCCTCGAAGAGACCTGCGGTGTGGCGGCCCTCACGGTGATGTTTGCGGCGATCGTCATCCAGGTCTTCTGGCGGTACCTGTTGAAGCCCCTGATCTGGCCCTTCGAGCTATCCATCTATATGTACATTTGTCTCATCTATCTCGGGGCGGCCCTGGCGGCCCGCTACGACTCCCACGTGGCGTTCGACGTGCTCTTCAGGGCGCTACCCAGACGGGTCCAGCGGATCATCTCCGCGCTGCTCCAGCTCTTCGGGGCGGCCGTGGTGGCCACCCTGGTGTGGCCTGGGGCTCGGCTCATGGTCCAGAGCCACCACATCCGCTCCGCCTCGCTGCAGATCCCCTGGAGCTATCTCATCTTTGTCTACCTTCTGGGGATGCTCCTGCTGGCAGGCCACCTGGTGGGAAGCGCCGTGCAGGACTGGCGAGGCGCCCGGGGCGAGGGGGGGTGAAATGCCGGTCGTGGTCTGGGCAGCCATCTTTATTCTCTTCTTCTTGTTCCGGGGCTCCATCGCCCTGGGCATGGTGGTCTCCAGCACGGTCTATTGCCTCCTTAAGGGAATCAGCCTGCAGGAGATCGCGGAGACCATGGTCATCGGCTTCGACAACCAGTTCATCCTGCTGGCGGTCCCGCTCTTTGTCCTGTCGGCGCGCGTCATGAACATCGGCGGGATCACGACCCGCATCTTCGGCTTCGCCAACAACGCGGTGGGATTCCTACGTGGCGGACTGGGTCACGTCAATGTCGTGGCCAGCATCATCTTTTCGGGGATGACGGGGTCGGCTCTGGCGGATGCGTCGGGCCTGGGGTTGATGGAGATTAAGGCGATGGATGACGCCGGGTACGAGCGGCCCTTCTCCTGTGCCGTGACCGCCGCCACCGCCACCATCGGCCCCATCATTCCCCCATCCATTCCCATGGTAATCTTCTCGATGTTGTCGGGAGCCTCCCTGGGGAACCTGTTCCTCGGTGGGGTAATTCCCGGCCTCCTGATGGGCGGGGCCATGATGGTGTACATCGCCGTGGCCGCGAGGCACCGACAGTACCCGGTAGGAAGGTGGGAAGGGTTTCGCGCGCTGCTGGGGGCCCTCGCCAGGGCCTTCCTGTCACTGATGACCCCGGTCATTCTGCTGGGGGGGATTTATTCGGGGGTCTTCACCCCGACCGAGGCCGGTGCCGCCGCGGCACTCTACGCGATGATCCTGGCCACTGCGATCTATCGCGAGATGGGGCTCCACGGCCTGTACCGGGAGATGGTGGCTACGGTGGAGAACGTGGGGTTCCTGAGCTTCATCATTGCCGGGGCCTTCTGCTTCAGCTACGTGGCCACTGTGGAGGGGATCTCGACGAAGATCGCCACCGCGATCGTGTCCCTGACGCCCAATCCGTTCGTCCTCCTGTTTCTCCTGAACATCCTGTTTCTCGTCCTCGGGTGTTTCTTGGACACCATGGTGCTCATGCTGGTGGTGATCCCGATGATCCTGCCGGCTGTGCGGGCCCTGGGGATCGACATGGTACACTTCGGGGTAGTCATCGTCCTGAACATGATGATCGGCCTATGCACCCCCCCGTACGGGATGCTGCTCTTCGCCGTGAGCGGCCTGACCAAGACGCCCTTGGGACCGATAATTCGCGAGATCTTGCCGTTCCTCTGGGTCCTGATCGCGGTCCTGTTCCTGATCACGTACGTGCCGGGGTTTGTCCTGTTCCTCCCCCGCCTGGTCGGGTTCCAGCAATGAGCCGGGTGGATGGGCAGCGCCCGCAACGCATCTTCCTCGGGCCGGAGTTGATCGTGTGGGAGTCTTGTACGGTGCTCTCCTATCCTTGGGTTCGACTGAGGTGCTGGGAGGACGAGAGGCGGTAGCCAGATAGGGAGGGACCATGCCGATCTCGAACAAAGGGTCCGGTACTCGATGCATAAGAGCATAAGCGGCCCCTGGGGTGCTTACTGGAAAATGGAAGGAGCGAATGGCGAAGAGGCAGTACGTGTTGCGGATGGAGGAGGCGGAGTTGGAACAATTGCCGGATATGCCCCATCACCACGGCGGCTGGACCGTTCGGGATCTGGTGCGGAAGGCCGCTCTGGCCGATCTGCCGACGGACCGGCTGCCGGTGGACATCGTCGAGATGAACCTCCCGCAGGGGGCGTGGCAAGAGGAAGGCAATCATAAGGGCCGGTGGCATGTGAACCTGGTCATGTCAGGCACCGGGGTGTTCACCATCGACGGGACGGACTACCCGGTCCAGAAGGGGTCGGTGATCATCATCCCGGCCGAGACGCCCCACGCCGGGCGGACCACGGGTACCGAGCCCCTGGTGATGTTCGCGATCCACGTGAGCTCCGCCAGGACGGCTGAGGACCGACTGCAGGGAACGCACGCCTGGCAGAGGAACCCGTGACTGGAAGGGGCCCCGGGCACTGAGGCTGGGCGACCATTCGCGATTGCTACGGGTCCCCGAAGTCGTTGTGACCCTTCATCCCGGGATGGCATCCCCGCTGAGTTCTGCGAAGATACGATGGATCATCCAGATGACCGAGTCAGTGGTTGGCGGCTTAACGGATCAACGGGTAAAGTGGTAAACGAGCCGACCAATTTACAACCACCGCGGGAGACACGACATGCTCAAGGGCAAGCTGATTCATCCCCAGATTCTGGAGACGCTGGGCCGGGCGGGGCACAGCTCGCAGGTTCTCATCGCCGACGGGAACTATCCCTTTGCCAGCAAGCTGG
>Ga0315280_10002013_pt1 | contig 33631 bp, 34 predicted proteins | sample YL17G06_40_MG_FD_203697 | JGI IMG/M metagenome (GOLD analysis project Ga0315280, IMG submission 203697) | Sediment microbial communities from Yellowstone Lake, YNP, Wyoming, USA - YL17G06_40 | ecosystem: Environmental > Aquatic > Freshwater > Lake > Sediment | place: USA: Wyoming | collected...
TGGGCTAACATTAAGGGTATGGCACTTATCAAAATAAGTGAGATGCTGACGTTAGATTGGGAAGACGTACCAACTCCTATTAGAAACGGGAGGAAACCAGCACCCACACCTGAGGCAATGAAATCCACTATTGGTACACTTTTGAGTCGAAAAGGTGGAATGGAATAGGCAGTCCAAAGGGCGAGGTAAAGAAGAAACAATGTGGTAAGGCTCGCAGCGACTATAGACACTAAGAGTAAACATAAAACTATCAAGGAAAGCGAGAGAACTAGTGCCGCTCGTGGCGCAATCTTTCCAGAGGCAACGGGAAGATTTGATTTTAAGATGTTTCGCCGATCTTCTTCTCGATCGAAGTATTGATTCAAAATAAAGATGCTGGCTGTAGCGAATAAGAAAGCAGAAAAGACTGCCATAAAGCGTTCAGGGGAAGGTAAACCCAAGAAAATGCTTCCGAAACAAAAACAGAAAATCCATCCAAGCCAGTTGTCAATTCTGCTAATTTCAAGGTACTGTTTGAGGAACTTCATAAACTTTCTCCTTTTTTTATCGAAAATCGAAAACTGTTAAAGGATCTTATACAAGTCAACCGAGCTAAACATCAAAGAAAGCAACACTAGGAATAGATCCGGCGTCACTTTCTATTTCGCCTCCTTGGGTTGTGACATACGAGTTTCTTCGTAGGATACGATCTCTTCTGTGTCTGTGTTTACCTTGATCTTAAAAGATCTCGTGGCAGGGAAGAAATATGCCCGCTTAAAGCTCACTTCTCCATGCAGTATCCAAGTATTTTCCTCTCTATACATTGTTCTGAAAAAGATTCGCTCTACTCTGGAGTGTCTTTGTTTGATGAACTGTTTGGCTCTTTCTTCTGCCTCTCCAGAGTTCAATGTTTCTCTCCTATTCAAGCCTAAAGCATAAAGTTTCATGAACTATTTTGCAGTTCTTTCTTTCATTTTCCGTCTCAGGAGGAACATACTCAATCTTTCCAGTTACAGCTACAACATTCCATATTCTCTTTTTCGCCAGCAAAATCTCGATAAGATCCACAAAGGTTTTTTGTGTCATACACTCATCTTCCAAGAGATACAGATATATCAAAATTTAAATGTTTAGGAAAATAAAATATATTAACATCATTGACTTTCAATTGAGGCATTAGAACAGAGAGGGAAGAAGTTGGTAGAGAAAGCGGGCGGAGGTTACAAGATTGTTTTAACTGCTGATCGAACCCTGATGAGCGAGTATAATGGAGGCATCTTTCTAGGCTTCAGCGCCTGCGTGCCACGCGGGTTAATCCCCGATCGGCTTTATTTCTCTTTGTTTTGTCCTTCTGTTGAGGTAAATGAGGACTGGTCAGCCAAGTACGCGCCATGCGGAACCAGAAAAGTAGAGGCTGCTTTGTTGAACAATGGTTTCAAAAGAGAAAATGTAATCGTTGCCCACCCCGAGCATCTCGAGAAAGTCGTTGGTTCAAATACGAAAGTCATAGGGATCACAGAGAATGATCCTTTGGGAATGGGGCCAGCCACCTCCACGTTCACGCAGCTGTTCGGAGGAGAAGCGTACATGGCGGTGAAGTTTAAAGAGCTTCTGAATCATCCTGCTGTCCAAACGCATAAGCCTAAAATCGTTGTCGGGGGGCCTGGAGCTTGGCAGCTTGAAGATAAGGAAATCCGGAACAGGCTTGGAATAGACTGCGTGGTAATCGGCGAAGGTGAAAAAGTTGTCGGCTCTATTTTCGAGAAAGCATTGAATAGCGAGCCGCTGCCTGAAGTTGTGTACGGAGAAGTGGTTCCCGAGAATGATATACCCTTAATTAGAGAGCCAACCATAGACGGAATAATAGAGATCGCTCGAGGATGCGGGCGTGGCTGCGATTTTTGCGTTCCCACCCTTCAGCGTTATCGTTGCCTTTCTATCGACCACATTTTGAAGGAGGTAGAAGTTAACTTGAGGGCTGGAAGAAGACCGTTGCTACATGCTGAAGACGTACTTAGATATAAGGCAAAAGGCTTAGAAGTGAATAAAGAGGCAGTGATTAATCTTTTCAAGACTGTGAAAAATTATCCAGGTGTTGAGTCGGTGGGAATCAGCCACTTCGCCCTTTCTTCAGTTGCTAGTGCACCAGACCTTGTTGAGGAAATATCAAACATTCTTGACGTAGGCAAAGAGGGAGGATGGCTCAGCGGTCAAACAGGCATAGAGACAGGTAGCCCTCAACTGATCAAGGACCATATGATGGGAAAGTGCAAACCGTTCAAACCAGAAGACTGGCCTTGTGTGGTTATGAATGCCTTTGAAATCTTGTCGGAAAACTCTTGGGTTCCATGTGCAACCTTAATTATTGGGCTTCCCGGAGAAACCGAAAAAGACATCGATCTAACCATAGACTTGATTGAGGAATTGAGGTCTTTCAAGAGCTTGATAGTTCCGCTCTTCCTAGTCTCGGAGGGAGGGCTAAAAGGCAAAGCAGAATCATTCACGATGGAGAAAATGACACCTAATCATTCTGAACTTTTCTTAAAATGTTGGGAACACAACCTAAACTGGGGTGACACTTTCCTCAACGAGTACTTCGTCACCCAAGGCGGAGGGAAAGGATACGGGCTAAGAATCGTTTTTTCCTACGCTATTAAACAAGGCAAGAAGCTGATCCGCAAATGCCAGAACGATTACGAATATGACCTCCCAGCCATGATTAGAGACGCTAGAAATGGCAAGATAAGCGTAGCTCCTCTACCAATCCGTTTCATCTACAGGCTATTAAAGCCAAAGGATCATGGAGGCTAGGGCCGTATGACTCCGTCATTACTTTCATTTGGCCTACAAAGGAAAAACACCAGTAAACGAGGAGTGAAAATTGTTCTGACAGCTTCAGCGACGGAAATGAGTGACTTCTTCAACAATCCGTTTATTGCTTTCGTAGGAGGGTTTTCGAAGGGACCAATACCCTTATGGCTTACAAGAAAGCAGCTGTATCCACCCGTTGAGAATAACCATAATGGCACTGCAAAATATGCGCCTTATGGACTTAGAAAGGTTGAAGGGGTTCTTTTACAAAACGGATTTGACGAATCCGATATCGCTGTTGTTCATCCCTACAATCTCGACTCCTTCATTGGTCCAAATACAAAGGTTGTTGGCATATCAAGTATGGATCCTTTGGGAATGGGATACGTCAGTAAAACATATTCTTCATTAATTGGCGGTGGAGAGCCCATGAACGCGATAGAATTTAGAAATCTTACGAGGCATAGAAGCCTCCAGACATACAAACCAAAAGTTATAGTTGGTGGTGCTGGAGCGTGGCAGCTTGAATACAAAAATGTAATAAAACCTTATGGAATCGATTGTGTGGTGATGGGAGAAAGTGAAACTGTCTTAGCGGAGCTTTTCGTTAAAGCTGTAAAAGGCGAAAGTCTTCCTCAAGTAGTTCATGTTAATACAGGCCCAAAGGATGAAGAGATACCTACGATAAAGCATGCATCGATTCATGGGTGTGTCGAAATTTCAAGAGGCTGTGGCCGAAACTGTCAGTTTTGTACACCTACGATGCAAAAAAGAAGGAGTTTTCCACTGGACAAAATTATGGAAGAGGTGGAAGTTAACGTAAAAGAAGGAGCTGACATGATAACGCTCAGCACCGAAGACATTTTCCTATACAGTGCCAAAAACAATGGTTTCATTCCCGATAAAGAAGCAGTTTTGAAATTGCTTAAAAGTGTCGCCTCAAATCCAAGAGTGAAAGCTATCCAACCGTCTCACATGTCGTTGGCCCCAGTTGTTTACGATCCCGACATGGTCAAGGAAGCATCAGAGATACTGATTGAACACAACTGGTATTGCCATGATGGGAAACCAATCGTAACAGCTGAAACGGGAATAGAAACTGGAAGTGCCCGTCTTATCCAAAAATATATGGCGGGGAAACCACTCCCGTTTAAACCTGAAGATTGGAGAGAACTTGTCTCTCAAGCCTTTGGAATTTTAAACGACAACAATTGGTATCCGCTTGCTACATTAATAATAGGTCTGCCGGATGAAACCGAAGACGACGTGATAGCGACGCTTGAACTGATTGATGATCTCAAGGGGTATAAGGCCTTTTTTGTTCCATTACTTTTCGTTCCTTTAGAAAAATGTCTTTTAAGCAAACAACGTGGAGCCGAATTGGATTCCCTTTCGAAGGCACGATGGGAGTTTCTCACAAAATGCTGGGAATACAATGTTCATGTTTGGCGTTCATCATTTCTTGAATGCCGAGTTCGTGACCCTTTGCTTTACGATGCTATTGCAAAATTCTTCCTGCCATCAATCGGGTTAATTGCAGGTCTCTATTATGGAGCAAAACACGGAAAAATTGTGAAAAATTCAATCTGGAATATGGCAGGAGTAACTTGAAAGGAAGCATTAATGTGACTTATAAAAGAGTTTTGTTGGTGAAACCACAGGGAAGAAGCGGTCTAGGCTTTGCGTTGGACCTGATTCCCATAGGTTTGGAATATATCGCTGCGTCAATAGAGAACGTTGTCGAAGATGTTTACATAGTCGACATGGAGCTTGAGCAAAATTCATTTAAGTATTTTCTTGAACTTTTTCGTCCTGATTTAGTGGGAATAACGATGTCGGCAACCGATCACGACGAGGGATTACGTCTCGCCAAAATTGCCAAGGAAAATGACATCACAACTGTACTGGGCGGCTATCATCCCACCCTTGCCCCAGATGAGTTACTCTCGCATCTACAAGTTGACATGGTGGTCCGCGGTGAAGGCGAGCACACAATGAAAGAGTTGGTTCAGAAAGGCTGCCCAAAAGGCGTCCTAGGAGTTTCGTATAAAGAAGATGGAAAGGTGATTCATAACGAAGATCGTCCAGCAATTCAAAACTTGGATTCATTACCATTCCCAGCCCGACACCTGAGGAGACACAAATACAATAACATGAACAGCAAAGGAAGGGAAGCAGATGTCATATGCACCTCTCGTGGCTGTTGGGGACGGTGTAGCTTTTGTTGTGAACCGGTCATGAACAGGAGCCACCAGCGTTTCCGCTCACCTGAAAATGTCATGAAAGAACTATTAGAAATAGTATCTTTCCACAATGGAAAACCGCTACAAATCCTTGTGGTAGATCCCAATTTTATGGGCGACTCCGAAAGAATCGATCTTTTGTGTGATTTATTACACGAACATAAGCTGGATATAAGATTCTCCGTTATGACCAGAGCGGACAACGTTGCCAAGCATCCTCAACTCATCAAAAAAACGTGTGACAACGGCTTTCTTGACTATGAATTGGGAATCGAAAGCCCAAAATTAAAAGATTTGAAAAACACACGGAAAGGAATAACCCTTGAGATGCAGAGAAAGGCCGTGGAAATACTGCGTGATAATGGTGCCAGCGTTTCAGGCACCTTCATAATTGGTTTACCCGGTCAGACTGAGGGAGAGATAAAGCAGTTTCCAGTTTACGCTAAAGGGTTAGGCTTAATGAACGCGGCATTCGGCATCGTGACGCCATTTCCTGGAACCGATTTTTACAACAATCTGGACAAGAAAGGTTTGATCGTTGAGCGCGATTGGACAAAATACGACGAAATGCATTCCGTGTTCAGATTAAGTGGCATAAGCAGAAAACGATTAGAAGAGTTGGAAACCTATTGTATGGCGAGATTTTGGACGTTGAATACGCTTTTGGACAGGGCTAAGGTTTTGCAAAAAAGATCAGGCAAGAAGACGACATTAAAGGATTTTCTGGAAGACATTTTTGAAAAGGTAACTTTTGGCAGGAATGCTGGAAGTGATTTGCGAAAAGGAGAATTTGAGAATCATCTAAAGGCGGTTCTAGAGGCTATTGTAGACGCTGAGAGCGAAGAAAAAGAAAGAAAAATAGGTGTGCATAATGTCATAGAAATGTCAAGGTTTCTTGGAGTTCTAGGTTCGCAAAAGATCCAGTTGACTTTCATATACAAAGAACAGCTCCCCGTTAGCTACATTATAAAAACTAGGAGTAGCAGCAGTTGCACTGTGGAGTACATAAAAACTATTTCCGGGAAACAAGATGGCGCGACGATAAGTGTCAACATTGACTTGAATGACGTGGTAAACTCAGTTAACGATGATTTGTCGTTTAACCCCATAGGAACGTTCATCTTCTTGGTAAGATCTGCACGAAGTTTAAAGGGTGTTTGGAATGTATTCAGGCTGTGTGCCGCAGTAAGCATAGATTTTGCCATCACATTTCTTAATGAAAAGGCAAAAAATAAGATGTGATAGAATGATCGGTCAATTACACAATAAACCAGTTTTGAGCTCTACAGAGGTTCTTAACAAACTAAAAAACAAGGCAAGTAAAATAAAAAGGGTCAAAGAAACTTACAGCCTCATACGAAAACTTGCTTCCATAAGCGGATCGAACGTAAGTAATGTGATATTAGATCGTGTTATGTATAGCACTGAAATGTTGCCTCCCTTGGGAAAGGAGTACTGGTGGTTCCTTTTCTTCGGTCGAGATGGAGAAAGACCAATGCAATTGATGTTATTGATATTCAGAAAGTATGGGAAAAACATGTTATTTAACGATAAGAATATCGTTCTCAAGAGATTGACAGAAAACAGATTTCGAGCCGTTACCGCTGGCTGGATATACGACGGAAAAGAGTTTCATGATTTAGGGGACACAAATGCCATAACAACAGTTTGTTCAGAAAGAAAAATGATAATTTCTGACATTTCAGGTCAAGAAATGATGCTTACGGGTGGTTTTCCACATTATAAGCTAAAGGTGGGCAACATTATTGATTTAAACATTAGGAAAGGAGATTATCTCGAGGATAAAGATGCTTGTGGTGTATTTATACCTCCATTTGGCATGGGTTGGGTGGATGTTTTTTCAGACGCAGAAGGTATCGTGTTAGGAGAAAAATTCAAGGGAACAGCACACCTGCAAAAAGTTGTTGGCATCACAACATTCGGGTCCTTTCATTGGGGAAGAGTGTTTTTTCAAGATGGTTCTTCAACTTCATTCTTCTGTCTAAAAACAGGCAAAGAATCAAAAAGATATTTCCATAGATCTCTAACTTTTCACGATTACAGAAGAAAAGAGATTGTTGAATTCAAGAATCCAGAACTTAAAATTACAGAAAAAGAAGGGAAAACGCCAACTTGGGTTGTTGAAGGGCAAGATGACGATAAGAAACTCAGAATAGTCCTAGAGTCTTATGCAACAAAACAATTCACGATGAAAGGCGGCGGCTCACAAGTTTACATAGAATACGCGGTTATGCCGAAGGAATTTAGCCTGAAAACCACGAATCAAATAATCACTTTAAGCCACTTGGGTGGAGGCGTAGGAACATTTGAGGACGCGTATGGTTCACCAATCTAAAATCGTCCCAAGGAGTGAAGATGGTACGTATGAAATATGATGTGATAGTGGTAGGGGCTGGTTCTGCCGGGTTAACTGCGGCGAGAATAATCTCCAGTAGTGGATTCAGAGTAGCTCCTTTACCGATCCGTTTCATCCATAGATTGTTGCGTTCAAAAGTCTATGGAGATTAACTTTGAAATCCCAGCAAAGAATCCAAATCGTTAACGGTGAAACGATGCCGAGAGGGAGAAAGGTCAGTGTCTTTATACCAGTCTACGAGAACTCAGACTTGTTAGAAGAGTTACTGGAAGAATTGACAAAAGACACGTATGAAAACAAGGAAATTTTTGTTACAATAGATAAACCCGTTCAAAAATCGCTAGAAGTTGCCAAGAAATATGAGAGCAAAGTGAATTTTATTCTAAATGAGCAAAGAAGTGGCAAGGTCGATGCTTTAAATAATGCCGTAAAAATCTCTAAAGGCGAAATTCTAGTTTTCCTCGACTCTGACGTTAAACTTGAAAATTCAAATTTTTTAGGTGAAATAGAACAGGAAATAGAAGGATTTGATATTCTTGACGTGAAAAAGAAAATTGTAACAGACTCCTTCATAGCAAGAATGGTTAACTATGAGTACATAAGCTCCAACTTTGCGAACTACCTCTATTCAAAGCTGATAAAGAGATGCTTTGGCATTAATGGAGCGGCTTTTGCTATAAAAAGAGAGACTTTTGAAGAGGTTGGAGGGTTCTCGAAGGTTGTTTCAGAGGATCTTGACATAGCGGTTAAGGTTCTTCTAAAGAATAAACAGTTTAAATACACAGAAAAGGTGGAGGTCTCCACAAAGGCTCCTTCCAGCTGGAGAAGCTGGCTTGCTCAAAGAAAAAGATGGGGAATAGGCGCTGGCTTATGGCTTAGGGAACACTGGAGAAACCTAATAAAGTATGCGAAGAAATATCCGTATGTTGTAATCCCGAGCATCCTCATCCTCTTTCCAACATTGATCCCAATGCTCTTCAATTATGTTTTCTCTAACTTTTTAGGCTACAAAATCCTCGATCTCGTTTTCATGCTCTTAGCAACACGGTTCAACTTCTTTATCCCGTTTTTCTTTTCCACTTCAATGGCACTGGGTCTTTTCACAAGTGTAATGAATTTTTTCATAAGCTTTCTTGTTTTTTCAGCTCTATATTATTCAGCCTCAAGGAAGCTAAAACTGCACTTCAATTTTTTAGAATTCCTAATTTACTACTTCTTCTATCAACCCTTTGCCTTCTTCACGCTGATAGTAGGCATAATCACACCGTTTCTATCTTCAAAATATAAATTGGATTGGAAAGTCTAACAACCACTTATCTAGAATGCTCAACATGAGGAATTTAAACGGGGATTTAAACCTACTCGGGGCCCGCCACCTTAGGAATCACTAATTAGCTTGTCCAAGATTTCCTTTCCAATACTGTCTTCGTCTATTTTGAAGGTTTCAGGCTCTTCTATTTTTAATATGGCTTTTAAGGCTTCAGAGTCAAGTTCGCGGACAAGCTTCAATATTTCTCTTTTAGCTGATTCAAGATGCTTTTTTAGGATTTCCCTGTTCTTGTATAGTATTCCTGCTAGTGGGCATATTTTTTCCATTTTTAGGTGCCATTCAATTTTTCGGTTTTGTATGTTTATGTCGAATGTTATTGGACCTGCAACGCATGTTTCTGGCTTTACTGGGTTAATTAGGCACTTTGCCGTTTTCTTGCAGTAAAATATGCAATATCCTTCTGCATTTTCTTTTGGAAAAATGTATGCTGTTTGAACAAATGGATTGTCAATAGGAATCTTTTGCTCTTTCAAGTGCGTCTCTATAATTTTTTTACGTGTAAGGGTTAGAGGAGGCCTAGCGTCTCGGCAACAATTGCCTCCGCATTGACTACAAACGTTGAAGAAATTGCTCTGTCTTTTGCTTTGAATTAGCATAAGGGCAACGCCATCGTTTTTCAGAAATAGGGTTGATTATCAGTGAGATTCTTTATAAGTCTTGAGTAAATGTTGATTATTGCTTCTCTAAAATCTGTTTTTTGAGCTTTTCTCTGAACTCTTTCTCTTATAATTTCTGACAAACTCCCGCATTCTATTCTCTTCTGTATTATTGGAAGATACTTTTTCTCTTCCTCGGTTGCGTTTTCCCAAGCAATCTTGAGAAACTGTTGACAGACTTGGCGTGCTGTTTGTCCGTTTGGATGTGCAACTTTTGCGTCTAGCCCCATTTTTATAACTGAATTAAAGTCTTTTACCAAAATTTCGTGCGGCAAAAATTCGGCTTTCCTTTCCATAAATCCCCTAAGCAGTGCCCTTATAAAACAACTTAATGCAACATCCGACTTAACGCATTCCTGTTCATCCATCACACGTATTTCGATGGCTTTCCTGTCAAACCTGAAGATTACCCCGCGCGAGTTAACCCAATCCTTATAAAGAAGGCATTCATCTACGCCAGCGTGCGCTAGATCCAGCGAGTACCTCTCAATAATTTCCTTTTCATACTGCTTAAATGAGGATACATATTCTGGGATTACATCTCCAGTTATCGAAGAAACTTCCTTCTGGTTCAGCATATAAAAGCACAATCTGTTATCAACATTTTCTCCAAATTTTCCTTCATAAATGGGAGACGAAGCCGAAATTGCCGGCAAGTAAGCACAAATCTCCGAGAGCATGTTATGCATGAAAATGGCACTTTCTTGGTTGGAGTATGGAATGTTTAGTTGAAAGCTCTGGATGTTGAGCCATCCATGCTGATTCAGGTTGAAGACTTTACTGTAAGCTTGGTAAATTTTCTTGTGACGGTGAGGCCAAACTCCAGTCTCTTCAAGTTTAAGTAAAGGGTGCATACCTGCTCCGAGGAGATGCGCCCTATATTTGCTTTCTAAAAGATCTGTGAGGGTCAAAACTGCCGCGTGCATGGTTTCTTCGAAGTTTTCAGGCAATCTAAAAGGCGTATTGGGTTTAATTTCCATAACATGCAACTGGATTTCTTTTCCAAAAGTGAAGTTTGACAACTTTACGAAATTTACAACGCGCCCGTGGAAATCTTTTATGATTTTGTCCACGATGGGTAAAGCGCTTAGTTCTTCGTTAACCAATGAAAATTCATGTTCTGGGCCTAAGACCTCTAGGGTTTTATACGTATCAGTTCCTCTTTCAGTCTATTCGGTTCTGAAATGCGAATATAAATGTACAGTTAATCTTAAATATGACTGTCGCAATACCGTGCATTCAATCATCTGGTGTCACATTGGTGTTGGTCGTCTCAAATATCGACCTAACAACGGATTTGCCTATAATGAAGCCATCGACGTTTCTCGAATCGTCAATTAAAGATTTTACTCTCAACATCAACAATGATTATCGATATCTTAAAGCAGGTTATTACGTGTCTTTGCACGCGGAGATTCTGGGCAATCAGGTAATTCCTTCAAGTGAAAACATAATAGACGCCTACAGAACACCCATTCTTTTGCTTAGAGCTTCAAAGGCTGGAATTCCAACAATGCCTTACTTAGTAACGGACTCGGTGAAGCAGATAATTTCTGAATTCAATTTTCCAGTGGTTATCTTCGCTGTCAACCCATTCTCCTACAATGGTTTCAAGACAGCAAAAAATAGAAGTGCCCTTTACAGAGCTTTAAAAAGTCTAGGTATGAACTACAAGTTCGATGTTTGCGCGCAACCCCTTAAGGGCGAAATGATTTCGCTTAAATCCGTCTTCGGAAGATGTGAATTGAACAGGGATGCAAGTAAAATCTCAAAGAGGGTCTACGAGGTCTTTAAAATTCCAATTTGCAAGTTACACATTCAACGCATCGAAGGAAAAGCTTACTTGTGTGGGCTTCAACCATTAAAAAATGAAGAGATCAGCCTACACGATTTGAAAATGATTTCTGAGGAAATTTCTCAAATTTCTAAAAATGGTGAAAACCTCGTTGGCTAGTATAGCCTGTTTTGTTGAGAAGTATAATTTTACAGACCCGAAGGAAGCTATGGCACTCCAGAATTTCAAGATAGCGGCAGAAAAAATGGGTCATGAATTTAATTTCATGTTTAGAGAGAACCTTCTCGAAATTCCAAAATACGACGCTGTTTTTATTAGGGCGACAACCGACCCGCTCTACACTGCCTATATAGTTTCCAAGACAGCATGGGAACTGGGCCTAAAAGTGGTTGACGATCCAAAATCAATACAGATTTGCGGAAACAAAATTCACCTATACGAACTTTTCGAAAAATATAACGTCCCTTATATTCCAACAATTTTCTTAAACAAGGATGAGTTACACCACAAACGAATCTTAGATGTTTTTAGAATCTTTGGAAGACCGGTCGTGGTTAAGGCGCCATACACAAGCTTTTCAAGGTATGTGGAAAAAGTTGCTTGTGAAACAAGTTTTCGAGAAGTTGCAAAGAGATTTTTCAGAAAATCTGATGTTTTGGTTGTGCAGAAGTTTATGCCCACAACTTTCGATTGGAGAGTTGGAGTCTTAAACGGCGAGGTCTTGTATGTTTGCAAGTACATGGTGCCTAAAGGCAGATGGAAACACGGCGCAAAACGGAGAGGCAAGCCTAGCTTCGTTTGGGGTAGAACAATCTCACTTAAGAGAGAAAACGCACCAGCAAAACTGAAAGAAACAGCGTTGAAAGCATGCGAACTAGTTGGACATGGACTTTACGGAGTAGACATCAAAGAAATTAATGGCGATTATATTGTGGTGGAAGTGAATGATAACCCAAGTATTTACGCAGGCTACGAAGACTTTAGAAACAGAGACATATACAGCAAAATCATAGCATACCTAACCGACTAACTGGTAGATCAAAGTTCTTAAGCCTTGGAGCAAAAGCTAAAAATTCTTAACATTCTAAGAGTTTCGAGGCAGTTTGGGTTCGACATCTATTTATCTTAACATTAACAATTTGTCATTACTGATGGAGGAGTGTTTAATGCTGAAAGATGTTGTTGAAGATTACATGCTTTTTGAGGGCATGTCCGTTGACGACCTTGTTTTGCAGATGGAAAAAGCTTGGGGTTTTACGGCGGGAAAGCTGGCTTTGGGTGTAAGAATCTTGGAGAATATGATTAAGGATAGGGACTGTGTAAAGTTTCTTTCTTTTACTGGAAACCTTGTGGCTACAGGAACCAGAAGTGCCTTAAAGGAACTTGCAAAACGGAAACTTGTTGACGTTATAATTACAGCTTGCGGAACCCTTGACCACGATATTGCCAGAAGCTGGAAAGACTATTACAAAGGTTCATTCCAAATGGATGATGCTAAACTTCGTAAAAAGGGCATAAACCGCTTGGGAAATGTTCTGGTTCCGAACGAGAGCTACGGGATAATAATCGAACAGAAAATGCAAGTGCTACTTCAAAGTTTGTGGAAAGAAGGCGTAAAGGAAGTTTCATCTAGCCAACTGTGCCGAGAAATAGGAAAGAGAATCTGCAACGAAAGCTCTATCCTCTACTGGGCAGCCAAAAACAACATACCTGTTTACGTACCTGGCATCACAGACGGTGCCGTAGGATACCAGTTATGGCTTTTTTCACAAGATCATGACTTCAAAGTTAATTTGCTAAAGGATTCCGGAGAACTCAACGATTGTGTGTTCACTGCGAAAAAGACAGGCGCCTTAACAATGGGCGGCGGCATATCAAAGCATCACACGCTTTGGTGGAACCAGTTTAGGGAAGGATTAAACTACGCTGTATACATTAGCACCGCCGTAGAGTGGGATGGCAGCTTATCTGGCGCAAGACCCCGAGAAGCGGTTTCGTGGGGCAAGATAAATGAAAAGGCTGAGCGCATTATGATTGAGGGTGATGCTTCACTAATCCTGCCAATAATGGTTAGTTCACTCATAACTAGGTTAGGACGTTCCTAAGAAACTTCTCTGAAAAGCCAGGAAAGATCACTTTTACTGTTAAGAACATAAAATTTGAGGAAACAACGGAGAAAAGTTGCTAGGATAGGTGAGAAGCTTAAATTTCCTAAAGACTAATAATTCTTTATGAACGTTAAAATAACTGACGCCATAGAAAATGATGTGGAAAGGCTAATAGAGGTCTATAGCTCGCCTCATCTTTATCACACGAGAGAAGAGGCTAGCTGGTATGTGAAATCGTTTTTTGATTATCATCACATTAAAGTTGTGAAGTCAGATGATGTTTCTGCGGGCTGGCTCTTTTGGCGAGTTGAAAGCGAGAGACATCATGGAATAGTCGTGATTGATGAACTATGGGTAGATGAAAAGTTTAGGCGAAGGGATTTGGGAGAAAAACTGTTGAGAACTTCAATAGAAGATGCAAAAAACTTCTTCAAAAGAGATGGTTTTGTTTTAAGAAAAGTTTTAGTAACTACCGCAGAAGATAACGAGCCAGCTAGAAAACTTTACGAGAAAATAGGATTCCAGAAATCTGCAGTTCTCAAAGATTTATATGGAAAAGGCGAGAACGAAATAGTTTACATTTTAACATTAAACCCTTGAACTATAAGATTGATTGAAATGGGAAGGATGCTATGTGATAAGTAAGGCTAAGAGGCGAAAATGTTGAAGATTTCAAGGGAAGAGTTGGCTAAACTGCTAGATTCCACACTTGTTAAGGCGGTGGCCACAAAAAGTGAAATTGGAAAATTATGCCAAGAAGCAATTCAGTATGGTTTTCGATGCGCTGTTGTTAACCCTGTTTACGTGAAATTCGCAGCAAAACTGTTGGAGGGTTCGGATGTTAAGGTTTGCTCAACGGTGGGTTTTCCGTTTGGCGTTTCGTTGCCTGAAATAAAGGCTTTGGAAGCGGTCAAAGCTGTGGAGGATGGCGCGGAAGAACTAGACATGGTCATAAACCTGAGTGCGCTGAAATCTAGCGATTACGAGTTTGTAAAGCGGGATATAGCAGCTGTTGTAGATGTTAAACGCTTGTCTAAAGATGTAATAGTCAAAGTCATCATTGAAACTGCCTACTTAACAACGGAAGAGAAGATAATCGCGTGTAAGCTTGCCAAAGATGCTGGAGCGGATTTTGTGAAAACTTCAACTGGCTTGTTCGGTAAAGGAGCAACCGTTGAAGACGTTAGGTTGATGAGGCAAACAGTAGGCAAAGACATGGGCGTTAAAGCGGCAGGCGGCATAAGAACGTACGCTGATGCAGTAGCCATGATTGAGGCTGGTGCAAACAGGTTAGGAACAAGCACAGCGGTTGCAATAATTAAAGGTGCACCTTAAACCTTTTACATTTTTTCAGGCGCCACTATGCCAATGAGGTTAAGCGCATTTCTCAACACAATCTTTACGGCGTCAACCAATGCAAGTCTTGCATCACTAAGCCCTTGCGGTTCAGCCTTTATCACGGGCAACGCATTATAAAACGTGTTAAACTTGTCAGCTAAGCCATTTGCATAATCAGCAATCAAATTGGGCTTAAGAAATTCTGTTGCTTCGACAAAAACATCTGGGAAGCATGCCAAGTCCAAAACTATTTCGTGTTCTATTTTCTCTTTTAACAGTTCATAGGCTGGTTTTTCTGGTTTTCTCGTCGCTTTCCGTAGAATGCTGCATGCTCTTGCATGAGTGTATTGGATGTAAGGTGCACTGTTCTTTTCGAAATTTAACACTCTGTCCCATGTGAACACAACAGGTTTTGAAGGGTCAACCTCAACAAGCGCATAGCGCACTGCTCCAATACCAACGAAATTTGCGATTTTCTTTTTTTCTTCCTCAGGTAATTGCGGCGAACGCTTTGAAACTTCTTCGTAAGCCCGTTCTACTGCTTCGTCTATGACTTCGTCGAACGTTATGTAACGTCCCATTCGGCTTGCCATTCTATAGCCTGGAAGAGACACGAGGTTGTAGGCGAAGTGAACCAAGTTGTCCGCACATTTGCCATAGCCTAAAGCATACAAAGCTATTTTCAACTGTAGCTGTGCTAGGCTCTGCTCCATTCCGATGACGTTGATGAATTTTTCTGCTTTTTTGAATTTCCATAAAGTGTAGGCGACGTCCCGTGTTGTGTAGAGCGTAGTACCGTCGGCTCGCACAAGCGTCAAAGGTGTAACTTCATAATCTTCTCTTAAGCCGAGTTTCGCCCTCAAGTTAAGCTCTCGAATGACTTTTTCAGCGTCAAATTCCAGAACTCCGCCTAAGGTAAAAACGTATGGTGTCGTCTTCAGTTTTTGAAGAACTTCGGAAACTTTATTGCTCCATACAAAATCGCTCTCCCAATCCCATGAATCATAGAAAACTTCTGCGCGGCTTAGTGTTTCTCTAAAGCCTTGTAGGCATAATTTGCTAACATCCCTTATGAGTTTTTTAGCATTTTTTTCTCCTGTTTCGTAAGCTCTGTTTAACTTGTTAACCTCGTTTTCAGAGTCTTCATCCTCACCTATTTTCTCCAGAAGCTCTTCGAAAAGTTCTGAAAACCTCTCTTTCAGCTCAACAGCCACAGACATCCATTCATCTAACTCCTTGTTAATCTTCGCAATTTCTTCCTCTGCCGAAACCGCTTTTGCCCGTACAAGCTCTGTTTTTAAACGATTAATCTCAACCAAACAGCTTGTTATTGTGTAGATTTTGCCAATGAAACGGTCTGGTTTCTCCTCAGGTTTAGGTTTGCCCAGTTTTTCGTATCCGTAGGCAGTGACAGCTGTTTGACGACCAACATCATCAATGTAATAGTGTCGGAAAACCGTGTGCCCTCTGGATTTTAGCATACGAGCGACGGCGTCACCCAACATAGGATTTCTAGCCTGTCCAATGTGTATCGGGTGAAGCGGGTTTACACTCGTGTGCTCCACAATAATTTTCAAAGGCTTCTCGGTTTTAACAAAGCCATACTCAGTGTCAAGTTGCCCAACTGATTCGATGGTTAAGGCTGAAAACTTCTCAAAATCCACATGAAAGTTTATGTAGCCTCCTCCAGCAGGAACAACACGTTCGATTAAAGAAAACTTTGACTTGCCCAAGGTTTCAACTAAACGCTCAGCCAAAGCAAGAGGCTTCTCGCCCAATTGTTTAGCAAGTTCAAAACATAATGAAGAAGCCAGTTGGCCAAACTCTGGAACTGGCGGCTTTTCTAATGCTAGATTTGCAATTTGAATTTCGGGAAAAACCTTCTTAAGAGCGTCTCCTAAAATAGTTTCGCATTCTACGCGAAATTGAGCAAATGGGTTTTCTGAAACCATTAACGCGTTCTCCATTTTTTCTAAATTCTCTAAACCTTTAAGAGGCGAAGTTATATTTTAATTTGAAAATTACCGCTTTATCAGGGTATGGACGTAAACGATCATGAAGACAAAAATAATCTTTTCAGAAAAGTGCTTAGGCTATGGACGATGGCACATAGAAGGACCTGAAAGAGTCAGGAAGGCTGCTGAGGTTTTGAAGGGGTTGGGTTACGAGTTTTTGGAGCCTAAGCCTGCCAGCGAGGATGACTTGCTCAGGGTGCATGATACGGATTATGTTTGGAATGTTAAGAAGAGTCTGGTTGCGGATCCTGACACGCCTGCGTATGATAATATTTACGAGTTTGCGAGGTTTTCGGCTGGCGGCGCCATTCTCGCTGCTAAGGTTGGAGGGTTTTCAATTATGCGTCCGCCAGGGCATCATGCTGGGAGAAACGGTGCTGCGCTTGGAGCGTACACTCGAGGCTTTTGCTATTTTAACAACATTGCAGTAGCAGTGAAACATTTGGATAAGCTTACGTTGATTTTGGATATTGATGGGCATCACGGGAATGGGACACAGGAGATTTTTCTGGGCGATAAGAAGGTGACTTATGTGTCTTTGCATAGGCATCCAAATTATCCTGGCACGGGAGTAGTTTCTGAAGGTAATTGTTTGAATTTTCCTTTGCCGCCTGACTGCGGAGACGAAGTGCACATAAGAACGCTTGATAAGGCGTTGAGTTCGGTTGATGCGGATAATTTTGAGTTGGTTGCTGTTTCGGCTGGGTTTGATACGCATGTGGGGGATTTGGCTAGTCTTGGGTTGACGGGGAAAGGCTATAGACAGATTGGGAGGCGGATTGCCGGATTGAAGAAGCCGACGTTTTTCGTTCTGGAGGGCGGCTACCAAGGCGAGAATGTGGGGAAAGATATCCATCGACTGCTGGAAGCTTTCGAGAATTTTAGTAAGTAGAGATTTTTGCGTTATGCTTAAATAATAGGGTGTTGTATTTTCTAGTCGATTAAGTTTCCTTGGGGAAACAAAATGTCCTTGGAACAGAAAGCCCAAGTCCTCGAAGCGGCTGCGTCAGCATCGTGCGGCGTTAGAGACGCTGTCCAGAAGTTAACATGTAAGACGTCGAGTGTTATTTCTCTGTTGAAGGAGATGGAGCAAGAAAAATTGATTGAGTTAACGAAGGCTGTGTATTCAAGGCGTGGCAGACCTAAGAAGATTATAACGTGCACGCCCCTCGGTTTTGAGTTTCTGGAAAGCTACAGAAAGGTAAGAATGAAACCGCTCAGAGCTAGAAGAGAGGATTTGGAGCGCGCAGTGAAAGACGCTTTGTATGCTGAGAGGCTTGTTGCCCGTGGTCATGAGGCTTTCAAGCTTTTTATGGAGTTGAATGCGATTGCCGGCAATATTAAGGTCTATTCAGAGGCTTCTGAGAATACTGGAAGAGAATGATGTTGCGTATATGGTGATTGGGGGTTACGCTCTTCCTTTTTACGGGAGAATCCGAACAACGATTGACATTGACTTAGCTGTTGCAATAAAAACGGAAGAGGAATTGAACAGACTTCGCAGTTGGCTACAGCAGAACAATTTTGAGGTTACGGTTGGCTCATTTCAGAATCCTGTGATAGTGGTTTTGGACAAGCGAGAGAATGTGGAGATTGAGTTGTGGTTGAAGCCCGATGGGATTGTTTTCGACGATGAAGCTTTGAGGCGAAGAAGGAAAATGAGGTTGGACGAGAATGTTGAGGCGTGGGTTGTTTCGCCAGAGGATTTCATAGTGAATAAGCTGGCAAGACGAGACAGAGGTGCAGTGGACGAACAAGACGTGAAAAGCGTTTTAGTTAGGCAAGAAGGTAAGCTAGACTGGCAATATCTTAACAGAAGGGCCCGAGAAGCAGGCGTTATCACAATTCTACAGATCATACAATCCCAATAGAGATGTGAAGAGCAGAGGTTACAGAGTGATTGGGAAGAGGATTGCTGGGTTGGGGAAACATACGTTTTTTGTGTTGGAGGGCGGGTATCAAGGCGAAAACGTAGGAAAGACATAGACGCATTGCCAAAAGGATTGAAAATCTCAACATAATAGAACCACTCGAGCTAGATAACGCTTCTATACCTTTTTGTGCCACTTTAAAAATTCCCCCCTGTGCACACAAAAGAGCCGCTGAGTCTTTAGGGATTTGACTCTCGCTTATTTGTCTCGACGGAAAAATTTTCTTTTGTCGAGACAAATTGGCACGAAAATCTGCAGTGGTCTATGCGTTTGAATACTTTCGTTTTAAAACCGCAACCTCTTAGCTGTTCAGACACGTCTGAAGATTTCTGACGTGAAATATGAAAGGCGTGCCAAACCAAACCAGGTTGCATTCACCAAAAGGGAGAGAGTGAAAACCGTAGCCCGTGGAATTGGCGGGCCCGGAGGGATTTGAACCCTCGATCTCCGGCTTTCAGCGTCGAAACCATAGGTCTCCGGCTCCGCAGGCCAGTGTCCTAATCCAGCCTAGACTACGGGCCCTTTTACCTGAACTACAGGCCTTTTCAGCTTTGGGAGCTGAGGTATAACAGCTTTTGCTTCTTAAACAATTTTCCGCCGTCATGGTACTCTCCTGTCACGTATTCAAAGCCCAGTTCTATTAGTTGCATGGCTTCCTGGGCGTTCCTTGCTACTTTGCAGACGTATTGGTCGTCGTGGTCGTGGAAGATGGAATTTGCAAGGTGCATGTATAGTAGGGTGTTTTCAATTTTTCTGTGTCCTAGGAGCTGCATAACGTGGAAGATGTCTCTTGTGCGGTAGTATTCCATTGTTGCTTTCCAGTGTCGGTAGGTGTGTGAGTGTAGGTTTTGGAGCTACTGCTGATTTTATGAGGAAAGAAGGAATGAATGAAACTTTACCCCTGGGCAGGCGTCTACAGCGTCTCCGCCAGCTAAAGCCAAATGATTACGCTGGCTCGGAAGCTCTACCAGGCTGAGCTACCGCCCGACCAGATTTTCTAAGATGAGACAATCGGATTTATGCGTTTCGCGTCTGTTATAAACCTCTAGTTTCGGTATAAAATCGGTGAAAGAGAATCTCGTAAGCGTTTAACTGGCTTTCCTATACGCGCGCACCCACAGGGCGCCCGAAATCATGACAGACGCTATCGTAACCCAAAAGAGTAGAACAAGCATCTTACCAGCGGCGACTTCTATTTCTTCAAACATTTTGGTTCAAGAGTAACAATTCTAAGACAAGCCTAAAAGCAAAGTTTCCAGAGCCGAAATGAGTGGGCAATAGCGCATATTTTTGAAAATGATATATGCCGACATGAATAGCAAGCGTTTTATAAAGATTCAACCCTCTATAGCTTAGTCTAAGCGGGGAAAGGAGAAGGCTTCTGTCATGGTTTTTTCTGAAAGTTTTCAGCTACACTCTAGATTTTATGGATTTCATCATAATCGCGCGCATGTGTGTTCCTAAATGTCTTTTTTCAAGCGTTGAACCATAGCGCCTTACGATTGCTAATTCTCGCGTTGCAGAAGCGTAGTCGTTTAAGGACGATATTCTAGGCTGAGCCTTCAGCTTGTGTGCTCTACAGCCTACCCCCTCGGTCTACTATATGATCCAAATATGACCTGGAAAACAGGCATCAATCAAAGAGCAGTATACTAGGTTCAGGCAATAGCAGAAAATAAGGCAGTATAAGGGTAGGGATATAGGGGTTATCGGAATCCAGTATACGCCCACATTGCGGAAAAGTTATAGCTGAACCGAAAGTAACCGTGTGGATTGGTGAGTTGAGTTGCTTGAAGGTAAGAATGTGAATCTGAGAATCATGGAAAGAGAAGATGTGCCTTTGGCTCATGAGTGGATGAACAACCCTGACTTTACAGGCGAGTTTATAGGTCCAATACAGCAGACCAGAGAAGAGTTTGAGAAAGTTGGAACTGGCCCCTTTGCGATGAAGGCCTTCTTTATTGAGAAGAAGGATGGAACCAAAATTGGTCTCATAAATCATTTCAACCAGTATCTGGGTCTGATGGAGCTTTTGGAAATAGGCTATATGATGAGTCCAAGCGAAAGGGGTAAAGGCTACTGCACTGAGGCGACCCAACTAATGGTGGATTATCTGTTCCTTTCTATGGATATAAGCAGAGTGCAAGCAGTAATTTCCACAAGGAACAAGGCTTCTGAAAGAGTCTTGGAGAAAGCAGGCTTCACGAGAGAAGGAACAATACGAAGACATGTAAGAGGAGCAAGGAGAGACGCCTATTTGTACAGCATTCTCAGGGAAGAATGGAAAGAACCAAAAATACTAACAAAAACCCCTTGAGAAATGGGGATAAAACCTACCTCAACCAACCAAACCAACGTGGATGTCGTCAATCTATCGTTTTTTCAGTTTCGATTCTTTCAGAATCGTATTAGTCATGTAATCTGCAAAAGCCTCCAGTTCTTCATGCTTCCAGTTCTGACCATGTTTCTTCATCCCTTGATAACTTGAAAGTGCTTGTCCAATCAGTTTACGGTATTTTTTGGGTAAATTGGCGGTTCCCCAGTGCCCTCCTTCGAGTTTCGACAAGACTTTTTCTTCTCTTATGAAAGCCAGAATCCTGCACGAACCAAGTATCCAATACACAGTTACGTCGTATCCAATACGCTCTGGTTTCTCATGTATATGTTTTCTCGTGTGTTGGATATCTTCTGTCACCGACCTGAGATGGTATCTAGCAGGAATTTCTGAGAAAACCTCGCTTGTCGGAGTTCCCCAAACGCAAAATCCCCTCTCTTTTGTCGTATACAGGTTTGACAGGATCTCTTTGTCTCGTTCATTTTCGAAGATGTCTCCCCAGTATTCAAAGTGCAAGTCAACTATCATTGGATATCGTGGGTTTCGGATAGCATCCTCGCACACTATGCTCAATTCAATACGCCTACCCTTTGAGCAAACTCCTTTCAAATACTCGATTACTCCTTTTCTCTGTTCTTCTAACAGCCTTTCCCTTGCAACAATGATGATGTCAATGTCACTCGACCGTGGATTATAGCAATCCATGGCAAGCGAACCGTGCAGGTATAGTCCAATCAAATTATCTTGGATAATGGATTGCACCGCTGAAAGTATTTCCCTCAGAACCCTTCTCACAGACTTTGGCGTATTCTTGGGGAATTTACATCTCAAGAAATTTCCCTCAAAACTCAGGTAATTCGTGCGTGGATAAAACTTTGCCCAAGGAGGGAAGGAAATAAAACTTTACCCTCAAACCCAAATTGTGGAAACACGCACAGAAGACACTAGAATGACGCTTATCTGAAAGGCTACTCCTCTTTCTTAGTGGTATATCAGAAAACTGTAATAAGCCAACTTTTTGAGGGGCATCGGGAGATGTCGCCAGAAAGGTTTTCATTCGTACTAGACTACGGGCCCACAAAAACAATGCTAGGCATAGTCATAAAAGGGTTTTTAATATCCAATCACTTGTTTGACCGCTAAATCAATTTCCTTCCATGATGCCATTCTCTTAAACAATGGCTTGCCGTTTATGCAAACTCCCCTAGACATTCCATATTCTTCAATTATCGTTCTGTCATCTGTATTAATTGCATTAACCACTGCACCATACTTCTTCATGCAACGCTTGACCTTATCAACCATCCACCTAGACCAAGGACACTGACTACTATAAAATACGTCTACAACCAGTTTATCTCTCTTCCCAGTTTTCCTAGTCTTCGTCCTAATCAGCCTAGGCCGCTCATCGTCACCTAAATTCAAATGCAACAGCACCCGGCTTCCATCGCGATCAACCTCTTTAAACCCAAACTTTTCAAAGAAGCTGGCAGGCATATAGGGGAAAAACCCAAACCACTTGTCACCATCATACGCCAACACGCTCGCACCACCATGAGCCTGAGCCTTCTCAATACACCTCTCCAACAAAGCCCTTGCAACCCCGCGACGCCAAAAAGGCGGCACAACCCAAATGCAATTAATGAAAAGCCCACTGCCCCCCTCTACAGGCTCACATGCAAACTCGACAGGCACATACTCAATCAAACCCTTAGCTACGCTACCACGCACAGCCTTCGCCTTGACCCTCTCAATTTTCGACTCAAGAGACTTAGCAACCACTTCAGGCTTTTCAAGAGCAACAGAAACTTGCAACCCCTTCGCCATCATAGCCTTTAGCCAGTTCTTCCGATCAACCATACAAGGCTCCATAATCTCCCGCCACCGACGCGGAACACTTGGGTCTAGACAAACGGCAGAGACAAAGTCAAGTTCTTCAGGAGACACTTCGCGAATTCGCACAGACGCGCCCTTCAGTTTAAATATAGTTTGTTAGCACATGCTCTAGTGCATTCATAACGTTTTGCTTTCCCATTGCAAGAATATATGGACCTAACTTTGGACCTTGAGGTACGCCTAAAAGAATTGCATACAGCGTTTTGAAGAAATCCGCTGGTCGTAAGTCGTGCTTTTTGGCTGTGTAGAATATGGCATTTTGGATTTTTTCAGCTTCGTCTTCGACCTTTAACACTTGGATTAATTCCTTTACGGCTTCCTTCTCCTGCGAAGTTAGGCTTATTGCCGTTTCTTTTATTTCCTCAAAATCCCTTATCCAATTAAAAGCAAATTCAACTCGCCTCTTCAAGCCTTCATCAAATGCTTGGCTTTTCTGCAAATAACCATAACTTCGAAGCTTTTCGGTTATAAACTCTTCTTCACGGCCTTTAGGCGCCATCTTAGCTAGAAAGGTCAGCAGATTATATGGCACGTTAATGCTTGGTTTTGCGGGAGGCTTCAAGCTCCAGCAATACTCGTATAAACCTCTAAGCTTAGCCAGTTCCTTCTCGTCCTTTAGCGTTTCTCTTCCGAAGTATAAGTCTTCTAAATAGTCCATTTCATTCATATATGCGGGTATGTCTGTCACATCTAACGTACGGGCTCCAACGAACCTTTTCAGCAATAGCAACATGAGCGACTGGGGGGAACCATATTTAAACCATGTCTGTGGAGTAAAAACTATTCCAGCTGATTTCGAGAGTCTTTTGCCACTTTTGTTTAGGAACAATTCGTATTTTGCGTGGCATGGCGGTTCCCAATTAAATATTTCCCGGCATATGCGATCGTTTACGCGCGCAGAATCAGCAACTTCCTTTCCATAAGCTTCAAACCTTATGTCTAAGGCTTTCCATCTGACTGCAAACTCTCCCTTCCAATTGAGCTTACCCTCACCTTTCCTGTAGTCTACCTCACCTTTATGTCCGCAGCCTTCAAGCCACCGCCCCTTAACCTCCATCCCTTCACATACATAGAGAATTTTGTTTTCTTTCGGAAGAAACTCGTAGGCTTTGGTCGTGTATATGCGCCCACAATTTTCGCAAACAGCAAAATAGGGCAGAGCCTCCAAAAACTTTTCTTGCCCAACCTCTTCATTAACTATTTCTCCCACCCTCTTAGCCTTCAAAAGTATTGTTTTAATTTCCGCGTTGAACAAGCCTTTTCTGTATGCTTCCGCGCCAGACATGAACTTGTACTCTATTCCGCACTTGTCTAGGGCTTCAAGAAGCAGCAAGGTCATGTGTTCACCATAGCTTTTGTGGCATCCGTAAAGGTCGGGGATGTCAGTTACTGGGCGTCCTAAATCCTTTTCCAAAGATTTTGGCAATCCTGCTGGAACTTTTCTTAATCCGTCTTTGTCGTCTGCAAAGGCAACGAGTTCAGAATTGAAACCTTGCTCTCTAAGTGCCAAAGTAACAGCAAAAGATCTGGCTGCGTCGCTTAGATTACCGATGTGAGGAAAGCCAGATGCCGCTATTCCCATCTCAGTTCTTATCAGGTCTAAGCCTCTGCCCAGCTTCCGCTCCCTCTCAATTACTCTTGCAGCCATCTTGTCATACCATGTGCCGCGGCCGATTATTTTCTCGCTCATAACATGCCTAGCCCCTACAAAACATTAATCATCCTGCATATAAAAAATGTTTAGAAATTATAGAACCTATTTTCTCAATTTTCATTTTCAGATTTTGTAAACGCATTGTGGTTGCATCTAAAGCTTCGTCAAAATATTCCAAATTCGGTGGAGGGAATATCGCCTTTTATAGCCGTTCCAGTTGTTCCATCTATCCATAGCTGATAGGTTTTACCTTTATACTCGTATTTTATGAGCCAAATTGGAGCATGCAGGTAAACAGTCTGGTCCATTTTCATTTCGCGTTTCATTTCAATGATTTTGTCCACGTCTTGCTGAGCGAGATAACGATGAAGCTCTTCGATTTGTTGCTTTGCCATTTCGACTGCTTCATCTTTTTCAACTTCACTGTTGAGGATTTTGGCGAAACCTTCTATTTTCCTAAAGTCATATGGAATCTTGCCTTCCAACGGCACATTATATTCCCTTGTTGGAAATTCTGTCGCCTTCCTTGCCAGAACAAGCCAATCGTATTCCTTCTCGATTTTTCCTTCTTTGACAACAGACGGTGTTATACGCTCAAATATCCCCTTATAGTTGCTTGTGACTTCTACTGATACAACCCAGAAAGGCAAGTAAATCAAGTTTTTCTCCATGATTTTTGATTTCCTAGCCAGATCTGAAGGCTTCAAAAAGCCCGCACGCATCCAGTTTTTAATAGACTCTTCTATTTGTGTTGGGTCATACTTGTTCAGTAACATGGAGTGTTCGAAAGTGAAGGCGCTTCCAGTTTCTATCACAACTGTGTAGCCACAATATTTACAAGTCGCTATTATTTCCCCAGGCTCAAAAGATATCGGCGCCCCGCAATGGGAACAACTTATCTCTGAAACTATGGACATGGGTTTTACGCCTTTGGTTTTTCCCGCTTTATTATTTCTCTAGCTACAATAACGCCTGAGGCTGAAGCTTGGACTAGGCCCCTTGTAACGCCTCCTCCATCACCGTTAGTGAATAAGTTGCGAATTTTGGTTTCTAGACAGTTGCTTAATTGTAGTCTTGAGGAGTAGAATTTTACTTCAATGCCATAGAGAAGCGTGTCTCTTGAATGAATTCCTGGAGCGATTTTGTCTAGAGCGTGAAGCATCTCCCTTATGTCAGCTAAATAGCGGTATGGCAAGACGAAGCTTAAGTCGCCTGGCGTGGCGTTTTTCAACGTAGGAGACACTACGCTTCTGGCGATCCGTTCATGTGTTGATCTTCTTCCAGATTCTAAATCGCCTAGTCGTTGTATCATTACGCCTCCGCTAAGAAGATTTGAAAGCCTAGCAAGATATTTTCCGTAGGCTATTGGTTCTTTGAAGGGTTCGGTGAATGATGTGCTAACCAGAATGGCGAAGTTGGTGTTTTCTGTTTTTCTCTCTGCGTAGCTTTCGCCATTAACAGTTAAGACTCCGTTGTAGGATTCAGTTATCACCTCGCCGTAAGGTGCAACGCAGAAGGTGCGAAGTTGATCGTCAAAAGATTTTGAATAGTAAATAAGTTTCGGCTCATAGAGAACGCTGGTTAAGTCTTCCATAACTGAAGCCAAAACTTCAACCCGTAATCCAACGTCAATCGGGTTGTTGAGGGTTTTTAAACCTAAGGCTTGGGCTTCTGATTGAAGCCATTCAGCCCCGCTTCTGCCAGGTGCAACAATCACATATTTCCCAAAGAATTTTTCGCCGTTTACGGTTTCAACACCTTCAACGGCGCCATTTTTCACTATAAGCCCTTTAACGTCTGTTTTGGGTTTAAATTCAACTTTGCTGTTTAATTCTTGGCGCATTTTTCTAAGCGTTTGGGCACATCTCTCCGTGCCCATGTGGCGGATTTTTTGGCGAATAAGTTTTAAGCCTGCCAGAGATGCTTTTCGCTCAATCTCTTCAATCTTTTCAATGTCGGTTCCGTAAATATGTTCAGTTGCTCCAAACTTTAAGTAAATCTCATCTACGTGGTTCACGAGTTCTCCAAGTTCTTTAGAAGAAACGTACTGGTTAAGCCATCCGCCTACTTCGGTGGATAATGTGAGTTTTCCGTCGCTGAATGCTCCTGCCCCTCCCCACCCAGACAAGAGAAGGCATGGTTCGCAGTGAACGCATTCGAATCCGCGGCTTGCTGGACATTTACGTTGGTTGATGTCTGGTCCTCTGTCTAGCATGAGAATGTTCAGATTGTTTTTTTCTGTTAGTTCTAGGGCTGAGAATATTCCTGCTGGTCCGGCTCCGACGATTATTATATCATACTTCAAAGGGCTTGTTCTCCTGAAACCCAGAAGTAGATGTGACAACTTGCATATATTTTTAGCGAGCAAGCTAATGTCGAAAAGCGGTCTAGTCTTAGAAGCTCGTTACTTTTGTACGTGGGGCACGAGGCAGAGAAATTTCAAGGTCGTTTTGCCGTTGTTTTTGAGTTGATGTTTTTCGTTGGGTGAAATGTAAATGACGTTGCCAGCGTTAATCTTTTTTTCTCCTTCTTCACTGACTGCGAGTCCTTCGCCTTCTAAGATGAAGACTTCATGTTCCCAAGGGTGGCTGTGAAATGGACTGTGGCCTTTTGGCTCCATCTCGAAAAGTCTCATTGCAAAGTTTGGGGCGCCCATTTCTTTTGTGATGAGCCATCGCACTTTTAGTTTTGAGGCTCCTTCGTCTGCATTCTTTGCTTCAACATTCTGATAATGGAACACTTTCATTCAGTATACCCCTTAAATCAGAAATAGAAGATACTTTTATGCTTGCATATTAATCTTTTATTGCTTCTAATAAACCTAAGCGGCAATATCTCCCGAAGTCTGCTATTCTATGTCAGAAATCCTTTTGCTCCAATGAAACATTAGTTAAGGAATTACTTAAAGACTGATAGAAGTGTCTTCTATTTTCGTTGTTCTCTTTTCTTCATTTCATTGTAGAGATACTCGAACCACTCATAGGCTGCTGGAGAATTCCAGTGTTTTCTGCTGTCTTCCACTAAAGGCTTCATTTTTTCCCATGACATTTTAATTGGCGTAGTGAAAAGGTCGTCAACAAGTTGAAATGTCCACAAGTTTTCTCTTCAAGAGAATGCCTATTCCTTCAAAGAATGTGCCGATTTCCACTGTTTCTGCCCAACCATACTGTCTGCCATAATCATCGAAACCCTTGTATTCCCTAGCCATGAGTTTCCAAACTGCTTCTTGGAATTCTCTGCTACCGAAATTTGAATACAGTCTCATTATGAGGTCTGTTTGTCTGATTCTGTTCTGATGTCTAATCTGTAGAACATAATAGGTGGCTGCAACCAATACACCTGCAGACGCAATCGTTATAGAAACTGTCTGAATGTCAACCATTCTTAACACTTCCAGTTTACAGTCTGTTTCGGTTCAGCTATAACTTTTTCCGCAAGATCAAAACTGGCTTAGAAGTCCCAGAACCCTTTCTTCTTTTTCTTCTTGCCAGCATCTTTTCGCTTCTTTCTCCAAGTGCCAGACTTGGTTCTCTCTCGTTCCTTTTCCCATTTTCCTCTTTTTACTTAGCGCGCGCGCTAACAATCCATTAGTATCCGTCAAACATCTTTTGGCACCATTTTTAGAGACGGTAAATGTTGTTTCGGCGCCATTCAACATCTTCGTGACTAAACAAACGGCAATAGTCACGCTATACTACAGGCAAAAAGCCAATCTTGATTCACATCAACATCGAAAAGTCGCCATCCCAAAACGTAGACGGAGAACCTCACGTAACAGTCGCTCACAGTCTAGAAGAAGCCTAAATGTTGCTTGAAGTTGGCTTTGAACACGTAACCAAATAGATGGAGCCAAACTCTTCAGAAACCGCAAGCAAAAACAAGAAACAGTCTTCTATTGCTGTACTTAGTCTTTTATGGCTTCTATGAGGCTCATCACATTCCACAATTTAACCCGCGTATAAGGCGGCATATTCGGATCCTGCAAAATCTCATCCAAAATCGAAATAACATTCGAAGCCCTAACAGCAGGCGTAAACTCACCCGACTGCAAAGCCTCCATAGAATCCTTCGCCGCTCTCCTAATGTTCCTAGGCGTCGTATTGTCTTCAGAAACCCCGCCAAGCACAACAAGTGCCTGTTTTATCTTCTCTTCATATTCCTCCATCTTCTTCTTTCTAACCGTATCTGCCACCCCGCATAATTGCATTATAATCAAGTTATTATATGCTTTATACTATTTTACTTTGAGGTTTTAAAACTTGCCACAAGAAAACACTGAAGAAAAACACATTAAACGAATGGCTGATCAGCTGCGACAAGGCTCGACTTTGACGGATTTAGCTTGCCCTGCCTGTTCCTCCCCACTTTTCAAACTAAAAAGCGGAGACATCTGGTGCGCAAAATGCGAAAAAAAAGTCATAATAGTGAAAGAAGGAGAAGACCCAACAAAAATAACAAGCCACATGGTTTTAGACACACTTGAGGCAACACTCCTAACGAAGGTGCAAGAAATACAAAACAAAATGCAACACGAAGAACGCATAGAAGAACTACAAAAACTAGGCACAGCGCTTTCAGGACTGCTTGAAAACCTCGAAAAAATAAAAAAAATCAAAAGAATCTAGGCGGAATCCCTATAATGCTTGGACTGTACGAGAATTTTCCGAAAACTGTTCATAAAACAGCATTTTTTGCTGCTTTAATTTCAAACAAGAGATTACAACAAGCATTAATACAAACGTTCCAAAAAATAAATAATGAAAACTTCAATTTAGAAGAAATCGCCAACCCGTCCGTGCCCCAATGCACGGTAATTTTGGAATTTGGAATAGCCGAAGCCAACAACTTCAACTATTTAGACAATGAAGAGACAAATAAAATGGTAAAAATTATACAGAAAAAACCCTTTCAAGTCATGGATTTCTTTTGTGCTCTGCGCTATTATAAAATGCAAAATGGAAAGAAAACTCCGCTAAGATTCGATTATTACATGATACGCTTCATATTTAACAAGGACTCAATGGAAATACAAATTTTCCATGAAAGAGGACCAAGATACGTATCACCCGAAGATATCGCCAACTTTGTCGTCAATGAAATCGGCAAAACTTTTTCCAGAAAAATATTAAAAACAGTTAAGCCTTTTTAACCTCTCTTTTCCAAAAATCTTAGAACAACTTTTAAAATATCATCGGCAACTTCCTTCGTAGACTTGTTCCCGTCTATTCTAACAAGCTTCCCTTTTTCAACAAATTTTACATAGACTTCACGCACTTTCCGCTGAGTTTCCAAGTTTTCCATAACCGACTTTTTGGGCTTCAATCTTTTGATTACAGCCTCAGGTTCAACATCAACGAAAATTGCTAGGTCTGGCCGTATTGCGTGCTCGTTTATCATTTCAATCCATTTTAAATCGAGCCCAGTCGCCCCTTGATAAGCTAAGGATGAATAAACATAACGGTCAGAAACAACAATTTTTCCCTCATTTAAGGCAGGAATTACTTCTCTTTCCACATGCTCGAAACGGTCAGCCGCGAACAACAACGCCTCAACGATTGGGAAAGTTCGTTTTTCACCGTGTAAACAGTATTTTTGAATGAACTTTCCAATTTTCCCGCGGCTTGGTTCTGCAGTATAGACTGCGTCCCAACCCATTTTCCTCAGTTTTCTCACAAGAAGTTTAGTCTGTGTTGTTTTCCCGCAGCCGTCCAACCCCTCAACACAAATGAAGAGCCCTTTCCCTTTCATCTCATCAACCTTAGTGTTTTAGGCATTAGGCATTATAAGAGTGAAGCTGCATTAATAATTATTTCAAAAGTGTCGGGGAAACAGCTTATGCCTAGAAATTATTGGGGTGAAATAAAAGACCCCGTGCACGGATACGTCTACATAACTGAAGGGGAAAAAGAAATTATCGACTCTTTCCCATTCCAGAGACTACATAGACTACGCCAACTGGCAGGTGCAGAATACGTTTATCCCGGGGCAAACCACACGCGTTTTGAACATTCTATCGGCGTCCTGTATTTGGCGGGCAAGGTTGCGGAAAACCCCAATATCGCACAAAGGATAAGCGAAGACGAAGCAGAAATGGTTAGGATTGCCGCTTTGCTTCATGATGTTGGACATGGACCCTTCTCGCATGTTTTTGAATATTTACTCGATAAGGAGCTGGGCAAGACGCATGAGGACATGACTTTATGGATAATCACAAACAGTGAATTAAAAGAAATACTCAGTAGAATTGGATACGACCCAGAAGAGATCGGCAAACTGGCAGTAGGCACCCTTCAAAAACCCAAAAAAGCTTTCCTAGACCAAATAATAAGCAGCGCCGTTGACGTAGACAAACTAGACTTCGTCGTACGCGACACACATCATACAGGCGCGGAATACGGCTACATCGATATTTTCCGACTAATCCATGCCCTAGACGTTCTAGGCGAAAACTTGGCAGTGGATTTGGGCGCACTTTCAGCCCTTGAATCTTTTATAATAGCCCGAATAGAATCCTTCAAAAGCATATATTTCCACCGTGTTGGAAGAGCAGCACAAATAATGCTCGCCACAGCTATGGAAAAAGCAAACGAAGAACTCGGCTTAACAAGTTTCAAGACTCCAGAAGAGTACCTAGCCATGGATGACTATACAGTGTGGACCAAACTAAAAAACTGCAAAAAATCAAGCGGAATCATAAAAAACCTTGAAAGGAGAAAAATGCTCAAATGCGTCTATGAAAGAACCTTTTACGAAAAAGACGCCATGATTTCAAACATTTTCAGCCAAGAGACGCATAGAAAACAGCTACAAGCAGACATTTCGAAAAAGGCAGGAGTCGGAACAGAGGCAGTGATAATCGACGTGCCCACGGTTCCATCCGTCCCATATCATCATTCAGTTCTCATGGAACCCATGGAAATCCCAGTGTTCTATAAGACACGGGAAGGCAAAAGAGTTCTACAACGTTTAAGCGAAATTTCAAAGATTTTTGAAGTTCTAAAGGGCTTCATGAACATATTACGCGTCTACACAGATGAGGAAAACCGTGAAAAAGTCAGCAATGCAGCGTCAAAAATTTTAGGTGATATTCCCGCATCAGCAAAAATATCATATTAGAGTGTATGAGATGCAGCCAATAACATTAAGGGGAAGAGCAATCGTAGAGGGACATTGCAAAGCCGAAGCCCTAGTGTCCACAAAGCCCATAAGCTTTTTGGGAGGAGTTGACCCGGCTGATGGCAAAGTATCCGAGAAAAACCATGACTTATGTGGCGAATGCATTAAAGATAAGGTTCTATGTTTTCCACATGGACACGGCTCAACCGTAGGCAGTTACGTGTTATATTCTTTAGCAAAGAAAAAGTTGGCGCCAAATGCCATAGTCAATCAGAAAGCTGACCCGGTTGTTGTGGTTGGAGCTATAATCGCTGATATTCCCATGATCGACCAAATAGACATAAAGCAGATCAAGACTGGTGATTTAGTTGAGGTTGATGCATACAATGGTTTCGTTAAGATTTTGAAAAGAAAGGAGAGCTGAATAGGCATGTACTTGACGAAAGAGGAAGAGCGCATCTGCGACGGTGAGTTTGGCTGGGCAAACCAAATATGCATGAAGATACTTGTCCGCTTGGGCGAACTCTTCAACGCAACAAGGCTAATTCCGATAAACTCCGCACATGTTTCAGGAGTTTCATACAAAACCCTAGGTGATGCCCCATCAGATTTCCTAGAAGCACTAGCGAATGCCGATGCAAAGGTAAAAGTCAAAGCAACACTAAATCCGCAAAGTTTTGACAGGGAATATCTGTGCAAAAAGCTGCCACCAGATCTGTGCCAAAAACAATCAGATATTATGACATATTTTGAGAAAATGGGTTTTACTGAATCGTTAACATGTACACCATACTACTTGGAAAACCCAAAGAGAGGTTCGCACCTGGCCTGGGCTGAGTCTTCAGCCGTAGTTTACACTAATTCTGTCATTGGAGCATGGACAAACCGCGAAGGAGGACCAAGCGCTCTAGCAGCAGCAATAATCGGGAAAACACCAGACTATGGAATGCACAAAGTTGAAAATCGCCAACCAAAAGCGTTGGTAAAACTGGAAAAACAGTTACAAAGTGAAGTAGAATTTGGCGCTCTAGGAAATTTTTTGGGCAAAATTTTGGAAGACAAAATCCCAATAATCCAAGGCTTACAAAATGCTTCAAAAGACAATTTAAAACACTTGGGGGCTGCTCTTGCGTCAACAGGCATGGTCAACATGTTCTGCCATGAAAATAGAGGCATAAAATTTAACGAAATCGAAAAAATAAACGTGGAAACTAAAGACATAAAGCAGACAATCGAAAACTTGACTACGACCTCAACGCAAGAGCCAGACCTAGTCTTTGTTGGGTGCCCTCATTGCTCATTAAACGAAATCAAGCAGGTTGCAGAGTTAATAGGCAGTGGAAAGGTGAAGGATGGAACAGAATTTTGGGTTTGCACTTCACAACATATCAAGGAAAAGGCTAGAAAATATGTGGAAAAAATAGAGAAAAGCGGAGGTCATATACTTACAGACACGTGCGCAGTAGTCACGTGGACTGACAAACTTGGAATAAAAACGATAATGACGAACTCTGCAAAAACAGCCCACTACGCGCCAACATTGAACAAAGCAGAAACCATACTTGCACCATTGAAAGAGTGTTTAAAAACAGCCTTTAAGGGATAAGATTTATTCGAATGAAGACATATTTTGCATGATGCTCCGGAAAAAGGGGCTCCGGTAGAAGAACCCAAAAAGACGGGTTCTACCGAATATAGCCCGGTCAAGTATTCCGGCCTTTCGAGCCGAAGACGCGGGTCCGAATCCCGCCCGGAGCACTACTCTCACTCCTTTATCTATCATTTGCAAAAACTCATATACAAGCTGCTCCTATCCAATACTCTTCACTCTTCAAGGCGAATGATTTATGACGGAAAGACTGTTTTCAAGTTATAAGAAACTCATGGAAAAAGTTAAGTACCTAATAATTCTGCAGTCAGCCGAAGCCATTGTCCATTGGGATATGGAAACAATGATGCCACCAAAAGCAATAAAATTGCGAAGCCAACAACTAGCATTGCTTAGCCGTATTGAACATAAGATGAGCACAGACCCAGAAATAGGAAC
>Ga0315280_10002015_pt1 | contig 33629 bp, 37 predicted proteins | sample YL17G06_40_MG_FD_203697 | JGI IMG/M metagenome (GOLD analysis project Ga0315280, IMG submission 203697) | Sediment microbial communities from Yellowstone Lake, YNP, Wyoming, USA - YL17G06_40 | ecosystem: Environmental > Aquatic > Freshwater > Lake > Sediment | place: USA: Wyoming | collected...
TTGAACTTGATGGCATCTACATTATCTGGTCCAGTTTCAATGCTTTGACGCGAGGTCTCGCTTTCTCTATGAGGACTGAATCCTCTGTCACCAGCGGTAGCTTGTTCTGCTCAGCGTAGTATGCGTAGGATGCGCCGTAGAATATTAACTTCCGCCCTTCCGCGACACCCAGTATCCCCTCCTCGTGGCAGCCTATTGTCAGTACCTCCATGAGTTTGAGTACGTCTTCACCAGCCTGATGAGCCTCTTTAGTTCCTCACTATTGATGTGTCTCTGTACCGCGTGCTCTTTCCGTAGACTGTTTCCCAGCTCGTATCTTGTCAGCTCTAGGGTGTAGCTTCCGGCTATAACCTCCACCGCGTTCTGTTATAGCCTTGAACACTGATGAGGAGTCGAAAACGTGGCTCATCTCCGCTCCCTGTCCTGCCTGATGCTTCTAATGACCTCCTCTACAGACACCTTGTTGAGTGCTGGCTTAAGCTCCTCTATCGCTTCTTTGACCCTCTCAACCTCCCTTCTCCCCGCCTCTTCCTCGATGGCTCTCCGCAGCACCTCGGATGGCCTGATACCTAGCTTTCTCAAGACATTCTTGAGTGGAGTTGTCTACCCGGTTTCTGCCATGCCGCAGCCACTTCAGTTCTTAGCCTATCTCTTGCCTCTTACCTACACTGTTGATGGACTACGGCAATCCTTCTCAACAAGCATGGGAGTGGTGGTCTTGGTCGACGTTTTGGTGCTTGTGGGGTTCTTCGCGCTTTTCATTCTACCGGCGACTAGGCTCCTTCGCCGAGGGTTTGTATAGGCGAGGGGCTTGGGAACAAGAGAGACTCGGGAGGTTAACGGTGGGCTTTTCCGAGTCTAACGACTACAAACCCGGCTTCATTGGAGTAGCCTTTTCTTGGATTTTCGAAGTGAAGCGGGCTTTCCGTTGGTTCTTGGAAAATTGTAGATCTTATCTCTGTAATCTTAAGTTCGGCTTGTTCCACCATGGCTTTCAATTCATCAAAGCTGTAAAACTTGGCGATTTTGTAGAAAACATTGCCTTCCTCTCCTTTCTTCTTGTAGTAGCTAGCCCAAGGGCTCTCTCTCAATATCAGGCCAAGAATAATACTTCCGTCGTTTTGCAAAACTCGCGCTGATTCCTTAAGGGCTTCTAGAGGATCGTCTACAAAACACAGAGTGACGATCACGAAGACGGCTCCAAAAGACTCGCTTCGGAACGGTAATTTTTCTCCTCTGCAAACGATTACTGATATTCCTCGCGTTTTTGCGATCTTCGACACGCCAAAGGAAACGTCAATTCCATATTCTATCTCTAATGCCTCCGCGAATCTTCCGGTGCCAACGCCTACTTCGAGGAAAGGTTTCTTCAGATCCTTGCAAACGGGTTGTATACAAGACTTCTCTAGGCTGAAAGCTGACCTTCCGAAGGGTTTGTCGTACCATCTATCGTATCTCTCGGCAAAGGCATCAAACACGTCGGTTGCGCCTAGACTGCTTGGGTCTGCCTCGCCTCTCATTGAAGTACAGCCTCCATGGATAGCGTTCGTATCATCTCAATATACGCTTCTCGGGAAGTCCTGTAGCCCTTTCAAAGGAGGAGAGAATCCTCGAAGTGACGATCCAAGCCTCGAGCGGCTCGGGATCCACGGCGACAAGGTCTCTGGCTAGACTGAGGGTCTTCTTTGTGAAGTGCCCATGAGGGAAACCTTCGACTAGTACTGCCGGTCTGTCCTCGTGCGCGCGCATCTCCGCCAGCTGGTCGCTGGTTTTAGGTGCCCCCTCGATGGTCAAGGCTACGAGACGGGTGGGATCCGGTCTTTCTGAAAGAGCTGTTCGATCAGGCCTACGAATCTGTCGTAGTTGCGGGGGAGGCGGATCTTCGGACTTACCGTTATCACCCGATCGTCTAGCGTGTGCATGTAGGTTCTGAGCACGCCTTCCTTGTTCAGGGGTGAGCCCAGAGCCTCAAGAACGGTGAAGTGAGCTATGTCCGGTCTCCTCCTCTTCGAGGCGTTCGTGAGTGTTCTCATAGCCGAGTGGTGATAGGGCTGTCCAGAAGGGTTTCTGTGGGTCTCTTTCCTCTCCTTGCCGCGTGTCGGGTTACAGACGGGTGATGGGCAATCTCCTCAGGAACGGTCTTGATCGCCGATTCTCCGAGGATCAGGGTGAGCGGTTGCATCCCGATGGTCACTGATCGGTCTTCCCTTTGAGAAGACACTCGGGTCATTAAATGGTTTTGTCTGCGCCGCAAGGCTTGAAGGTTTTCGCGTGTCACGCTCTTTCGGCTCTCGTTGGAGAAGTTGGTCTCGGTCATCCTTGAGAAGCTCTCGCCTTACTCTGTGCCAAAACGATTAATAAGTGGGATCTTCTCTCATTTAGTGGGTCCTATATGTCAAAAGTGGTTACGATAGACAGAAAGGGCAGGCTATTGCTCCCGAAGGGGATAAGAAAAGCCGCAAAGCTGAGCGCCCCCGGAAACTTGCTCGTTAAGGTGAAGTCAGCGGGGCGTGTGGAGCTGTTTTCAGTGGACAGCGAGATGATGAAGGCTAGACGGGTAGCGGAACGGAAGCTAGCGAACTGGAGGGAAGATGACCACGAGGCTACGAGGCTGGTCCATCGACTCGCGGGGGTCAAGAAGACTGAAACTGCTTGATACCGTGGTCTTCGTCGGCGCACTCAACTCTCGAGATTCGCATCACAATGTTGCCGTGAAGTACCTGTCTGCTCTCGCCTCTGATCCGGATGTCTTCGTTTCGGCCTCAACCTTGCTTGAGCTGGATCTGCTCTTCAAGGCTAGAGGCTACACATACGAAGAAAGATTTAACACGTGGCTGGAGCTGTCGCAGAAGATCCCGGCTGAAAAGACCATCCGACAAACGGCAACGAGTCTCGCCGCAGCTAGCGAACTTGAGTCGGAAGGAATGGATTACTTTGACGCTCTCTTAACCGCGTTGTCTCTCGAATCCGGAGCACAGGTCGTGACGGATGATAAGGTTGTTGCTCAGAAGGTTGAGGTTCTGTGGTGACGATCAAGCCTTGGTAAGCGAGTCGTTTGTCCCTGCCTTCGGGCTTGTTCGTTTCAATTTCGTGGATTCGCTACTTGTCTAAGGGTAGATGAGGGATGTGTTTCCTGTGCTCTGCCCACATCTGTTTTCTGGAAACTGAGACGTGGGAGGCTGATCCTCCAAGCAGTCCATTTTTGGGTCTTCGACAAAAAGATCTTAGCCTAAGGTTAATGTTTTCTTAACCTGCGTGGATGTCCAAGTCTGTGGGCAACCTATATGCCAAGATGTGCGTAGAGTACGGAGACGAAACCTTCCCCCCTGTGATGCCGTCAGGCTCACAACCTCCGAAGGCGTAGCCAAGGTAATCCTCAGCAAGTTGAAGAATCTCGACCTCCTGTACGTGCACGGGTACGCGAAGAAGCATCGCCTCTATCGCGTCTGCGACCCTGACATCATGGTGTGGATCGTGGCTGGTCGTATCGGGGGTTTGAGCAGAATGAGACAAGGCGCCTACCCCAGACTCCTAGGCATCACAACGTTGGAGCTCATGAAGAACGTCAAGGGCATACAGAGCGTCGTTGTCTACGGTTCGGTTGCGAGAGGCGAGGCTAAACCCGAAAGCGACATCGATCTTCTCGTTGTTTACGATAGTGCAGGGTCGATTGGAAAGAGGTTGGATCAGCTTCTAGAGATCGAGGAGGCTGAGAGGATAACCGCAGAACTGGACTGGCTCCAAGATCACGGGATAGAAACGCACCTCTCCTTCCTACCTCTGAACCCTGCAGAGGCAAAGGAGTTCCCCCCGATCCTTCTCGATGTCTTAGAGGACGGAATCCCATTGTCTGGTTTCGACTACCATCAGAAGCTCGCTGAGGGGCTGAAGGTCAGGGTCAGGTCGTCTGGGTCGAGGCTCCAGCCCACGGCTCCGGTGTTTTCCACGACCCTTGCGGGCCTAGAAGCTCTGGGTATAGGAAAGACCAGTTTGCCCTGCCTCAGCAACCAGTTTAGACCTATCATTGCAGGCGTCTTTCCGCCGTGCTTCTGAGAGATCTCGTCCATGACCTCCTTCAGCCTACCTGACGGGCTGGCTAAGGCTCCGTGAGCTATGGGTCTGTATGCCAGTGTGACAACGCCGTTCCGTTCACAATAGGCGAGCAGATCGATGTCTGCTTCCTTGGACAGGGGGTAGACGCCTACTGTGATGTCTTTGACTATCAGGTTGTATTCCACCTGGTTTGACACGAGTTCGTACTTCGAGAGCGCTTCCTCTGTCTCTCTCATCTGGGACAGGGAGAAGTTGCTGACGCCGATATGCCTTACCTTCCCGTTGTCTACGAGCTTCTCCATCGCCCTCATGGTCTCCTTGATAGGCACCTTGCTGTTAGGCCAGTGTATCTGGTACAGGTCGATGTAGTTGCAATGGAGCTTTTCGAGGCTCCTCTGGGCGGCTTTCAGCACGTCTTGGTATTTGAGATGGCTTCGCCAGACCTTGGTTGCGATGAATAGGTCTTCCCTCTTGTGGTCACTGATCGCCTCCGCGACAAGGGGCTCCGTGTTGTAGATCTCTGCAGTGTCGATGAGATTGATGCCCAACTCTATGCCCTTCTTCAAGGCTGCAACCTTGTCTTCTCGTCCAGACCAGCCCCAGATGTGGGACGCGGCTATCTGAAAGGCATCAAAATAGGTTCCCATGCCGATGGTGGAGACCCTAGCCTTCGCCCTACCGAACTCGCGATACTCCATATGGTTCTCGAAATACGGGCGCGTCAGGTTGGCATATATCGGTTATGCCTCATGCGATAGTGCGAGTGCGCGCTGGTTCTCGATCTTGCCTCTTCGGAGGATTGGGCTGATCAGGATAATCAGGTTCTCCTGTATCTGAGTATCCGCTTTTCAGGTAGCCCTATGGCTCTTTCAAAGGAGGATAGCACCCTTGAGGCGACGATCCAGGCCTCGAGCGGCTCTGGGTCTATGGTAGCCAGCTGAGTTGCCAAGTGAACCGTTGTCTCTTTGAAGTGGCCGTGAGGAAAGCCTCCGATGAGGATCGTTGGTCTGTCCTCTCTTGCAAGTTCATTGGCCACTTGGTCGCTTGTCTTGGGAGTTCCGTTTATGGTCAATGCGACGAGATGTGTGGGGTTTATCTCCTTCACCTGTTCGTTCAGAGTCTGCTTCTTCATCTCCAGCAGGGCAGTTCCCTCAGGAGGTATTCGTCCTGTTTGGAACAGCTGCTCAATCAATCCCACGAACCTGTCGTAGTTGCGGGGGAGGCGGGTCTGTGGACTGACTGATATGACCCAGTCGTCTATTGTGTGGACGTAGATTCGGAGGGCGCCTTCCTTGTTTAGGGGTGATCCTAAAGCTTCGAGTAGGGTGAAATGTGCTATGTCAGGTCTTCCCCTCTTGGAGGCATTCTCAAGGGTTCTCATCGCTGAGTGGTGGTATGACCTGTCGAGGAGCGTCTCCTCAGCCCTCTTCCCCCTCCTAGCCGCGTGTCGAAGCACTGATGGGTGGTGGGCCATCATAGCGGGGATGGTCTCCAGCGCCGACTCTCCAATAATCAAGGTTAGTAAGGGCGTCTCTTCGCTTCTTGAGGAGTCTTGCTGTGTGGAAGGTGATCGAGTCATCCACTATGATGTCTGCTCATCTCTGATTGAAGGTTTTCGCATTATACTCTCAAGGCTTGGATTCCTGTTCAGCTTGTATGGTCATTGAATCTGAAATGTCAGCCAGAGGAAGAACTTGCTGTTACTATGTCGTTAGGTCCTTTTGTGATTGGGCAGACGTTGCCATTGTCACAACTCAAAAAATGTTTATTATTCATATGCACAATCTGGATGGAGAGGGCTTGGTTTGACGCGTCGGGAGGCAAAGCCGCAGACGATCGACGAACTGATCCTAGAAGTCGTTCACACTGAGCGTCCAAGCACTGTGGAGGATCTGGCGAAGATCGTCCAGGGCAGGATGGACGTGCCGACCGATGTGTTGTTGGAGCACATCTCCAAGCTTCAAGAGAAGGGGAAGCTCGTCCTGAAGAAGGCTGAGCCGCCTCTGCCAAAGGGTTTCATGGGGTACCTCAGCTCTCGCCTCGCCCTATGGTTCTGGGCTGCCCTCGCAGTGATGGGTGTTGCGGCTCTGAGCGTCATCCTTATCCCCTCAGAGGCTTTCCCTATAGCCTACGTCAAGTGGGCTCTTGGTTTCGTTTTGATCCTCTTCCTGCCCGGCTACTTCTTCATCGAGATGCTGTTCCCCGAGAGGAAGAGCCTCGACGGCATCGAGAGGGTGACGCTAAGCGTCGGCTCGAGCTTGGCTATCTCCCCCCTCACAGTCCTCCTCTTGAACTTCGTGTTCTACATCGGAAGGGACCCCGTTCTTGTCAGCCTCGCCCTTGTCACGTTCATCTTCTCCTGGGGAGCCGTGTTCAGAAGGTATCGGACTCTGGTCAGGGAGGTTCAGAGAGGAGTTGCGGGGAAGGTGGAGGGGCGAGGATAGAAGGATAGCCTCCGAGAGGATCCGGATCCTCTTCCGCCTCGCCCTGGAGACCTATCGTGAAGACCTTGAGCTGGCCAACCGATATGTCGCCCTTGCCCGAACGATCGGAATGCAGAACAGGGTAAGAATCCCCTGGGAGTACAGGAGGCTGGTCTGTCGACGCTGTAAGCGGCTGGTTGTGCCCGGCTTCACCTCTCGAGTCCGCTTTCAAAGGGGAAGGATGAACCACATCGTGGTCACGTGCTTAGAGTGTGGAGGGCGGATGCGCCTACCACTAAGGCGGGATGAATAGTTGTCAACTCTCAGCTGGAGAAGGCGCAGAGTGCTGCGCATGAAAGCCTCAGCCAATCCTCCCATACAGGTCGGTAAGTCCGGCGTCACCGCCGAGGTTGTCGCTGAGGCTCGAAGGAGGTTGGATCGTGAGGGTTCAGTGAAGGTGAGAGTCCTTGCAACCGGGCTTGGCGGCGCGACCTGTCAGGAGCTCTCGAGGAGGTTTGCCTCGGAAACGGGCTCAATTGTTGTAGAGGTCAGAGGCCACACATTCGTCCTTCACAAGCCGAAGGCTAGAAGATGAGAAATGCGTCCTCGGGCTTTCCTGAACCACAATGGGTTATGGGTTTTCGTTCTTGGAGGAGAATCCTGCCGCTTAAATAATGAACCTTGTTAGAGATGTTGGTATGAAGAAACTTGGCAAGGACTTTTTGGAGAGATTTCGGGCACTCCCGACAGGAAGTATCTCCGATGCCTTCGACCGGTTGGGCATAAGGGGCGTTATAACCTGTCTTAGACCAGTCTTTGAGGGTACAAGAGTAGCTGGTCCAGCTGTGACTTTGCGACAGGTCACGTCAACCTCCCCCGAAACGGCTCCCAGGCACAGCGAGGTCCTTGACAAGGTAGCCCAAGCTGGGGATGTCATGGTTATCGACTGTGATGGGCGAGTGGACGTAGCGACATGGGGCGGTTTACTCTCGACGAGGGCCAAGTCCAAGGGGCTGGAGGGGGTTGTTATCGACGGCGCGACGAGGGATGTGGACGACATAAGGTCAATGCGATATCCCGTCTTCGTCCGAGGCTTCTCTCCTGCCACCAGCAGAACAAGGTTCGAAACCGTCTCTATTCAATCGGAGGTTCAGTGCGGTGGGGTCAAGGTCCGTCCGGGCGACCTCATCGTGGGGGATGACACGGGAATAATCGTCATTCCCCAAGAGAGGGTTGAAGAGGTTCTGTACGTCTCAGAGGGGATCGTCGCCCATGAAAAGGAGGTCCTTGAGAGGCTGAGAAAAGGGATATCATACTTCGAGAGCCGGAGAAGCTAGGCTGCCCTTCCCCTCATCTCCTACGAATTCGTCGAGTCTCGATTAGGCGGTTGAGACGGTAGTTCTTTTAAACGACACATATGTTGCCCGATATGTGCTCTATTCTTCCTCAATATGCATCCAGTTAATAGGTCGGAAAGGATGGTGCCGTTCTTTAGTGAAAAGATCGATGACTGCTGCTAGGTATCGGAGGCTTTTGTGCCTCCATCCTAGCCTACGTCAGCCCTAGTATTCTTGCAGGGTTCTCCTTGATCATCATGTTGATTTGGGATTCGGTGATTCCCATCTCCATCACGACTTTCGTGAAAATCCTCAGCGCCTCGACAGGGGGTGGATAGTTTATGTGTCCGCAGTCGGTTGCCATGCAGCAGTGCTCTGGTCCCGCCGTCTTGATCGCCTCTAGGATCTTTTTCGGGTCTTCTGCTTCGGGCATGTGAAACAGCTGGGCGCACGTCTGTACCAGGTAGGCTCCTCTCTTAGCCATCTCCTTCTGTTGTTCCGGGGTGGCGTCGATGATGGCTGCGGTGGGGTGGCTTACCGTTATCTTTTCGATTCCCCTCTTCCTCGCCTCCTCTATGAGGATCAGGCTCTCCTCTGGGGACAGATGGGCTGTGTCCACGACCACGCCCTTGTTCTCGGCTATGATGTTCAGGATCTCCTCCACCTCCGGAAGGATCTTGCCGCCTCTGCCGAGGATCGTTATGCCCTTCTCGTCCGGATCCGCGCCAAGCTGTCTGAGCCTCATCGAGTAAAGTTTTGACCCGGCGCTCCTTTTCACACAATATGCTGAGAAGAATACTGGAAAGTATACAACCTTGGCCTTCCACTGTTCCACAGCGGTCTTGACCGCCTTCGGATTCAGACCCCCGACCGCCCTATCCAGCATTATCCCCCCGAACACCTCGATTCCCGGCACCGCCATCTTTGCGGCGTACGCTCTGTCCATGGTGGGGTAGGATAGGGGCTTTAGAACTATGGCTCTCATTCCTACCTCACACGCTTGTTTGGCAGCCTCTACGAAGTCTAGGCGTCTCAACCCGCCGATGTCAGGGCCTGGATGCATGTGTATGTCGATCGCGCCTCGCAGGATTTCGAACACGCTCATTGACACTTCACTCTCCCGTTCTTCAACAGACATAGGATGTAGAGCGCAAATTAAATGTGTCCTGTAACCTTGCCAGTGGAGGCGTGTTTCGACAAAAATCGTCTGCTTGGGCGTTCCGAGGCCCAAGATTGGGGTGGGCTGTCTTTCTTTCATATCTAATGAGCGTTTTCCAGCTGATTCACAGGTAGGGATAGACTGGGACGCCGTTTCGGCTGTCGATTCCGATACCTGTCAATTGGGACCGAGGAACCGGGCGGCAATGAGGATGTACATCTTAGATACGTAAGAGAGCCAGTCGAGCGCTACATACTCGTTCGGCTGATGGACGTTTCCAGGCTTAGGACCGAGGTGGAGGCAGGGTATGCCCGCCTCACCGGTGAACACGTTGGCGTCGGTTATGCTTGAAGCGTACTCATAGCGAGGCTCAATTCCGCGAACTTCCCTATAGGCTTCGTGGAAGATCTTCATTATGGGCTCGTTCTTCCTCATGAGAAACGGTTCGTATTGTGGGGGCTTCGTCCTAACCTCGACTTCGGCCTTGAGGTTCAGCGACTTCACCAGTTCCTGGAGGTCTTTCACGGCTGTGCTAGCCGACTCCCCAGGGACCAGAAGTCTGTTGATCTCGACTCGGCAACGGTCGGGAACGACGACGGAGTAGACCTTGTATCCCCCCTCGATTTTCAGCGTGCAGAGGTTGCCTCGACCAAATCGGGGGTGGTTCAGCGTCTTCAGCTTGTCTAGGGAGGTGATGATTCGGGCTGACTCCTCTATTGCGTTGATGCCGAGGTAGGGGCTGAAGCCGTGGGCAGCGCGTCCCTTCACCGTGACCTCGTAGAGGATCTTACCGGTGATGCCGAGAGGGACGGGTTTGCTCTCGTCGCCCGAGTATGGCTCACAGAGCACGATGGCGTCACACCCAGAGTATCCAGTCTTCAGCATCGCCCTTGCGCCCTTCGAGTAGGCCTCCTCGTCGATGACACCGGAGAAGAGGAGCTCCCCCTTGAACCGGAACCTTGAGTCTGCGAAGGCCTTTAGCGCGGTTAAGGCACAGGCGAGACCCGCCTTCATATCGCTGGATCCGAGACCGTACAGGCGCCCTTCTCTCACAACCGGCGTAAATGGATCCGTTTCCCACCCTTCACAGGCGGGGACGGTGTCGGTATGACCGTTAAACATCAGTCGTTTGCCTAGATGCTCTTTGCGCATCCGGGCGTAGACGTTTGATCTGTTGGGTTCGACCTCGTCCGTCTCGCAGTCGAAGCCGAGGGCGTTCAGCTCGGAGCGCAGGTACTCCCCCAGCTCACCCTCCTCGCCCACCACCGACCGGATCCTGATCATGTTCTCGAGCAGCCGGATGGTGTAGGAGTCGTTAAGCTTGGCAAACAGCTCCTCGAACATCTTCAGATCTCTCTTGAATGGCAAGAGGAACAGCTATATGCCTTGTCTTCTCGGTCCTTCTTGAAGCGAACTACTAGTGCTTTCAATCCTGAAAGAAGTGCCGAATCATAGTTCGACCTCCTGACGGCGTACTGCTACGAAAAGCTTCAGATTTCATCGAAGATATCGCGAGGAAATAGCCTTGGTTACAGATGGGCTGATGCGGCACGGAGTTTTTATGGGAACAGCTAAGCTCTGATAGTTGAGAATCTTCAGAATTGGCTCATGTAAAAGCCTTCTTTAGTGCCTCTGGACCCGAATTATAACTTCACCGCCGATTCTTTTTCCGTTTGGTTTAATGATAAAGAAGTATTAGCCGAAGCGAGAGGTGAATAGCAGATGCTACCTGGTGAATTTCGGTTAAGAGAGGATTGCTGGATCGAAGTAACCAAGAAAATGCCAATTCCATGCGTTGATACGATAGTCTAGCGAGATCATATGTTCTTAATGGGTTGACGCACAATCCCGCCGTACAAGAATGTCTGGTCTCTTTTGGGAGGACGAATGGTTCGCGGAGAATCGTTCACTCAAACAGCGATACGACATTGTAAAGACAGCGACCTTAGAATTCAGGGATCCCGCTTCTTAGGAGTTTATTCATTTAGATCTAGATCTCGCCATGACATAGTTGTTTGTATGGTAGCAAAGTGGAAAGGTGGAAATCCAGCACCGACAAATGAGCTTTCACGATACAGATGGTTCGAAATCGATCAATTGGATGAGATTCAACCTACCGGAGCCAACTATCAAAAAATGCTTAGAGATTGGCATGCTAGGGACAGAGTACATTGAACAGGGCTGTGATGTTTCTCCCGGGCTACCAATTACATACGTATCAAAATACCTCTTTGTCACTTCAAGAAGAGCCTTTTTGGACGTCTCAACGGTATTCTCGACACGTGACAGTTCAGTGCAGTGATTTCGGTCAGATCTCCTTCCAAGGGAGTATATCTGATCGTTGTCAACTTCATAACATATAAAAAGGATCCTGCATAGGTTTGGTTTCCTGTAAGATTGGTGCGTTGTTATGGACTTGGTTCCCTTAGTCTCTGCTTTTGCGTTGGTTGCCCTGGCGGAGCTGGGGGATAAGACTCAGCTGACAGTCATCTTGCTTTCCTCAAGGCATTCTGCTTTCTCTGTGTTTTCGGGGGCGATGTTGGCATTCTTTGTCGTCGACGGAGTTGGCGTCCTAGTCGGAGGGGCTCTCCTCGGCAGATTTCCCATCAATTAGATTACTTTGGTCTCTGGCTTGGTATTCCTATTGTTTGGCGGGCTTGAGTTGGTTTGTCAGGAAAGGCGGGAGGCTAAGATCAAGCCACGACGATCTGTCATGTTGACCGCTTTCCTATTTGTATCCGTGATGGAGCTGGGGGACAAGACTCAAATAGCTTCGATTACGATGGCAGCCCAATCCCTCTCCAATCACAGTCCTAGTGGGTGTGATGCTTGCCTTTCTCTTGGCAACCGGGATTGGAGTACTTCTCGGAGTAAGACTTCTGAGGTTGCTGCCTTTAAGGTACCTGCGTATCGCAACAGCAGCTCTGTTTATTCTTTTTGGGATCGCCTTCATCACCAGCTCCCTGTCCGGTATTACGGGCTGAGGGTGATTATTGGCTCCCTCTTCGAAGCTATTTCTTGCCAAGCGGCTTTGTATGAAGAGTTATCTGCATTCCTAGATCATAACGATTGACTGGTGGAACTGTAGAAAGCTGAGATCACGCTGAGGCTTGGAAGGGATTATGTTCAAGACGCCCCGCTATTCACGCAAGCTGATTGAGGTGGAAGACCTCATTGCGAAGAGGCACAAGGAGTGGAGCTTTGAGGTGATGTGTGCGGGCCAGCTGGCCGCAGCCTGGGAGCGTTTATCGCACGGCTGACTTGACACTTCAGCATAGCCCCTTCTGCCTTTCCTTGTCATCGATCACCGGTCTAATATGATATGCTTCTTGCGAGGCAAAGTTGGTGACACAGCAAAATATTAAAGACAAGTCCGTGATGGTAAGAACACATCTTTCCAACTCGGCTGATGTGCAGAGCAGTATGTTTGACAGAGCTGTCACGTTACTCCCGGCTATCACGCTGTACTGTTCAATATACCGGTCTGGTTCTGAATCGAGCCCGAAACAGGTCCGGAACAACTGTATATGAGAACACGTGAAGGCTTTGAGCCATGCCTTGAAGGAGATGATGAGGAAGGAGCTGCTCGACGCTAGACAACATGACGAGGGGTTATAAATTCAGCTCTAGAGAAATTAAAAAGCCTTTATATGGGGGTCCATGATTTACTGAGGGAAATCTTACCCGGGTGTTGGTTATTTGCCGTCCGTCTATGACGTTCCCGCCGACCTCCTGATCCCGCGTTTGACTAGGTATCTGAAGGAGAATGTGAGCTCGGTGAAGCCTCCGCCGTGGGCCCGGTTTGTGAAAACTGGTGCTCACGCGATGAGGCAGCCAGACCAGCCTGACTGGTGGTATACGCGGTGCGCGTCCGTGCTGAGGAAGATCTACCTTGAGGGTCCGATAGGGATATCGAGGTTGAGGCTGGAGTATGGGGGGAGGACTGGGAAAGGGACGGTGCCCGAGCACTTTAGGAGAGGTAGCGGAGCGGTTGTTAGGGAGACGGTTCAGCAGCTGGAGGCCGCCAATCTGGTCAGGACCGTCGAGAAGAAGGGTAGAGTTATCACGGTTGAGGGCAGAGGGCTGCTCGATAGTTTGGCTGGCGATGTCAAGAGGGAGCTTGAGAAGGCGGCTCCCGAGCTGAAGCGTTACTGAGGAGGGGGGAGAGTGGGCTCAGACGCGGAGTTCGAAGAGATCCAGAGGCGGAGGATGCTGCAGCTTCGAAGACGGCTTGCTGAGGAGCAGAGGAGGGCGGAGTCGAGGGAACGGCTTGAGGCCGAGAAGCAGGCGGTGCTTAGAAGCCTTTTGACCCCTGAGGCTAGGCAGAGGCTCACCAACATTAGGATGGTTAAGCCGGAGTTCGCTGACCAGCTTGAGTTGCAGCTGATCCAGGCTGTTCAGGGTGGCAGAATTCGTCCCCCAATCACCGATGATCAGTTGAGGCTCTTGCTGTCGAGGATTGTCCAAGACAGGCGGGAGATCAAGATCAGGAGAATGTAGAGGGTTGGCTCGTAACAAACCAGCCGGAAAGAAGCTTCGTTTGGCTAGGGCTTCGAGGCAGAACCAGCCGGTTCCCGCGTGGGTTATGGCTAAGACGGGAGGGAAGGTTCGCACACATTCCAAGAGGCACCACTGGCGGAGGAGCAAGCTGAAGCCTTAGGGAGGAACCGAGGGTGAGCGAGAAGACGAAGGAGCCTTCGAAAGGGGAAAGCGAAAAGGAGGAAAAGGAAGAGAGTGCTGAGAAGGGTAGAAAGGAGCCCGAGGAGAGGGAGGAGAAGGAGATCGTCGAAGAGAGGTTCTACAAGATTCCCCTCCGACAGGCTTGGATCTCCCCAGTCAAGAAAAGGGCTCCTAGGGCTATGCGGGTTCTGAGAGGCTTCGTCCGTAGGCATATGAAGGTTGAGGACCCTGTCATAAGTACTGATGTGAGCGAGAGGGTTTGGAGGAGGGGGATCGAGAAGCCTCCTCGTAGCGTGAGGGTCCGGGTTGTGAAGGATAAGGAAGGGATTGTCACGGTTTATCTGGCGGACTAGGACGGCGCGGCTTTGGCTGTCTGCCTCCTCGATCTGATGGGCAACCCGAATGTTGGAGTCTACTGTCTGGCGACTGATAAGTACGTCATAGTCCCTCCGAGGCTGCCGCGTTCCAAGGTGGAGAGGATGGAGAGCTCTCTCGGCGTCAAGGCGATCTCCGTGACAATCGGGGATACAAAGCTTGTTGGGGTTCTCGCCGTTGCGAACTCGAACGGAGTAGTTCTGCCTATAAACACGGGTGACGAGGAGCTTAAGGCTATGCGGTCCGTCGTGGAGGGAAACGTGGAGAGAGTTCCCAGTCGAAGGAACGCGTTCGGAAACATGGTTCTGGCAAATGATAGGGGAGCTGTTGTAGACCCTCGACTCGCGAGGGACCGAGGAGTCGTGAGAATGGTCGAGGACGTCTTGGGGGTAGAGACGATGCCATGTGAGGTGGCTGATCTCCCGAACGTTGGGTCCGTAGCTGTTGCAACGAACAGGTGGGCTTTGGCTCACCCGATGCTAAAGGAGGACGAGAAGAAGCTTCTGGAAGATGTGCTCAGGGTTCCCGTTGATGTGGGGACGGTCAATTGTGGGGTTCCCTTCGTGAAGTCGGGACTCATCTCAAACCGGTTTGGGGCGGTGGCGGGCTCGCTCACCACGGGTCCGGAGCTGATCGTGATCTCCCACCTACTTGAGCTTTAGGCGATTTCGTTTCCTGAGGAAATGGACGATGCCCCTGGTTGGGAGGCTTGTCCCGAATGGCCCTGTGAAGACTTGGGAAAGGGTTGATTGAGGGATGCGGGTGGGCTAATTAGTTTATTAATCTGAAGTCGATCATCTAGGCTTCAGCCTGCTTCTGAGGAAAGACCGCGGTTCCCGCGAGTGATTTGGTTTGTCGAGGGAGTTCGTGAAGTTTCTTCTGAAGTCGATGTTCATCGCGTCTGTCGCGTTCGTGGTCATAACGTTCTTTCTCTCGATGGTTCTGGGCGTGATCCTTTTCTTCGACACTCCGGAGGGCGTCTCGCTCAGCCAGCTCAGCCTTCGGGGGCTGGTGGTGAACCTGTTCGTAATCTTCGAGCTGGAGCTCCCGTTTAGGCTCAGCGTCGGTAGTCTCTTCTTGGGTCTTTGGGTTGTCTACCTCGCTTGCCTCATAGTCGCCTGGGCTGGGCCCAAGGAAAGGTTCGACAGGGCTCTGGAGTTGGGCTTCACCAGCTCAATACGCAGCGCGTTGACCAGTCCTATGTTTGCGATCACGGTGATAGCTAGCATGCTCTTAGATCTTGTCTTGGTTCTTCAAAGTCTGCAAGAAGCAGCTGGCATTGCTACCGGTTCAATCGAGCTTTCCGACCCTTTTGCGGCGTTTCTCAGTCTAACATACGCACCTCTGATGGAGACGGTCGGTTTCCGCCTTACGCCTATCGGCGCCTTCCTCGTGCCTTACCTGCTCTGGAGGGGCAGGCGAAAGGTAGCGGCCAGCGATTGGCAGAAAAGGCTCAGACTGGCGCTGGAGGCGTTTCTGAACCCCGAGGGTGCCAAGGGAAGGCTGGGGCTCACGACGGTCTGGGGATCGGGGCTTCGACGGGGTGTGACCTTGCCCGAGTGGGCGGTTGTGGCACTAGCCGCCTTTGGATTTGGGCTCGCCCATTTCTACTCTGGAGCGGGTTGGGACATCGGGAAGGTGTCGACGGCTGCTATCGCGGGCTTCTGCTTCGGAGCGGCGTATTTGGTGTACGGAGCTCACGCAGCCATTCTTCTTCACTGGGTCTTCGATTACTACTTCACTGCGTACGCCTTGGCCGCGACCGCGTTCTCGGGTCGGCTCCTGGTCGTGAACCTCTTGGTCAATTCTATGGCGATCGGGCTCGGCTTGGCAGCGTGGGCTGGGCTGTTGGCGCTGGGGGTTGTAAGAGTTGTGAGGAAGGTCAGGCCGCCACGCGCTCCGCCCCCGGTGGTTCCTCAGCCATTCTTTCGGGTGAAGTACTGTCTTTTCTGTGGCTTCCAGATACAGGGGGATGTGGTTTTCTGTACGGAGTGTGGTAAAAGGCAGGAGCCTAATAGTGGCTGAGAACTGGTGGTTGCTGGGCAGTCTCCTCTGGAAGGCATATTAACTCGGGTCTACACTGGGGTGATGGTTCGGGCGATGGCTATGGGGACGGTCAAGGTCTTCGTCGTGAAAGGGCTGATCAAGAAGCCCAACTGGAAGACGGAGTTTCGCAAGGAAGTTCGTGCCCTGAAGCCGGAGGAGGCTGTGGAGAGGGTGTACAGCGAGTTCGGAAGCAGACACAGGGTCAAGAGGTTCCAGATGAAGATACTCGATGTTCAGGAAATGCCGACCGATGCGACCAAGGAGATGGATTCCTTTCCAAGCGAGTCCGGGGAGTGACGAGAATGTCCAGCGAGGATGAAGAGAAGCTGAGAAGGCTTGTCATAGAGCTGAGGCTCTTGGAGAACTCCGCTGGAACTCTTCAGTCGAGGATGAGGATGGTCGAAGCGGCTATCACCGAGCTTCAGGTGGCGAACTCAACGCTCGATGGACTGAAGAAAAGGGATAAGGACACAGCTCTGCTCGTCCCCGTCGGCGGTGGATCCTATGTGAAGGCGGAGCTTGGGGATGTAGACAAGGTCATTTTTAGCGTGGGGGCGGGGGTGGCGCTGGAGAAGTCCTTTGAAGAGGTGCAGACGAGCATAAGCAACCAGATCAAGGAGCTAGAAAAAGTGAACAGCGCCATTCTGCAGCAGCTCTCCCAAGTGTCGGTCAGGATAGAAGAGACCCGTTCACAGATCGACGGCCTGACCAAGCAGATGAATGAAGGGAGCCCTGGTGTTCGAGAGGCTTAGGGAGAGCCTGAGTGGTCTCGTTGACATAGTCTCGAAGACGAGGCTATCAGGGGAGGAGCTTACTCGAATTCTGGACAATCTGAAACTGCAGCTCATTGAGAACGATGTGGCTCTCGAGGTTGCAGACCAGATCTGCAGCGGCCTCGGCAAGAGGCTCGGGGTTGTCGAAGCTCGGCGTTTTGAGGATCATGGAAAGCTCGTCGGCGAGGCGTTGCGCGAGAGTCTCGTCGATGTGCTATCGACGGGGCGACGAGTGGACCTCCTAGGGATCGTCGCTGGAAAGAGGGAGAGACACGAGCCAGCCGTCCTAGTTTTTGTCGGAGTTAACGGTTCCGGCAAGACCACCACGATAGCGAAGGTCGCCAGGCTGCTTCTCAAGAACGGCTTCTCGGTTGTGCTGGCGTGCAGTGACACCTACAGGGCTGGCTCTATCGAGCAGCTGGAGGAGCATGCCCGTCGGCTGAACGTTCGCGTGGTGAAGCACGGGTATGGTGCGGACGCGGCGGCCGTCGCCTATGATGCGGTCGGTTATGCCAGGGCCCGGGGTGTTAACGCCGTCTTGGTGGATACGGCTGGACGGATGCAGACGAACAAGAACCTGATGGATGAGATGAGGAAGATAGTGACGGTAGTCAAGCCTGACCTAGTCGTCTTCGTGGGGGACGCGCTGACAGGGAACGATGCAGTGTCGCAGGCGGAGGAGTTCGACCGATTCGTCCACATCGACGCCTCGATACTGGCGAAGGTGGACGCGGATGCCAGGGGCGGATCGGCGGTCTCCATAGCCTACGTGACGGGCAAGCCGGTGATATACCTAGGCGTCGGTCAGGGCCACGACGATCTAGTTCCGTTCGACGCCGCTCTTCTCGTCAATCGAGTCTTCGAGTGGTCTCAAAAAGCCTAAAGCCTATTCCCTCATTTTGGATGAGTGGTGTTAGCTATGGTATTGCGCGGGAGGGATTTTCTCACATTGCGAGACTTCTCGTCCGAGGAGGTCTGGCTTCTCCTGAAGACCGCGGCCCGGGTGAAGGAGGACTCCGCCCTAGGCGTGTCCGAGGCGCCTCTGCGTGGAAAGACACTCCTGATGATCTTTCAGAAGCCCTCGACTAGGACGAGGGTCTCGTTCGACGTGGCTATGACCGAGCTGGGTGGTCACGTGGTCAGCTTGAACTGGCTGGAGATGCAGCTGGGACGTGGAGAGACGATCGCGGACACCGGGCGTGTGCTCAGCCGCTATGGGGATGCTATCATGGCCAGGGTCGGCTCCCATGGCGATTTGGAGGAGTTGGCTAGGTACGCTGAGGTACCCGTCATAAACGGGTTGTCCAGCCTCTGCCATCCCTGCCAGGCATTGGCTGACCTCATGACTATGTGGGAGAAAAAGGGGGACCTTCAGGGATTGAAGCTGGCTTACGTAGGGGACGGGAACAACGTGTGCAACTCTCTCCTCGCGGGCTGTGCCTTGGTTGGAGCCGATGTCAGTGTTGCCTGTCCGAATGGATGTGAACCTGACAGCCGGTTCGTAAAGTTCGCACGGGAGAAGGGTGAAGAGACGGGTTCACAGGTGTGGGTTGGGGCTGATCCTCTCAGGGCGGTCAAGGACGCGGATGTGGTGTATACCGACACCTTTGTCTCGATGGGTGAGGAGTCGGAGAGGGACAAGAGGTTGAAGATCTTCATCCCGAGGTATCAGGTCACGCGAAGGCTTCTAGAGCACGCCAGAAAGGACGCTATCTTCATGCACTGCCTCCCCGCCCATAGGGGTGAGGAGGTTCTCCCCGAGGTGATTGACAGTTCGGGGTCTGTCGTCTGGGACCAGGCGGAGAACAGGGTCCACGCACAGAAAGCTATCCTGACAGCGATTATCTGAATGGCTGGAGCAAGATGCCCACGCTGATCTTGGCGTCCCGCTTGGACGCCGCGGCAATGAATATCGCAGACAAGCTTCTGAAGCGGTTTGGCTTCAAGGAGTCCAAGATCTCCTTTGGTGGGCGTCCTGTCTACGCGAAGGAAGATGTCTACTTGGGGTACGTTGACTGTGACTCGATCAGCGTCTCCAATTTGGACTCCATGGCGTGGGTAGAAGCTGTGATCTTCGCGTCCAGGCACAAGAGTGAGAGCGGGCGTCCTTCCCTCACCGTCCATGTGCCTGGCAACCTCTTGGACGAGGCTCCATACGGCGGGAGGCAGCGTGAGGTGGCGTCAGCGGCTCCTGAGAGGATGAAAGCGGCTCTGCTGAGCCTCTCTGAGGCGAACCTCAGGAACGCGATGGGTTACTCGGTCTCCCTTGAGGTGACGCACCACGGTCCCACGGGGATCAGCGTTCCCGTGGTCTTCGTCGAGATAGGAAGCTCAGTAGAGCAATGGAGGGATGAACGGGCTGGGGAGGTGGCGGCCGAGGCGGTGATGCGGGCTGCCCGCTGGGGCCATGGTGGTATATCTGCTGTCGGGTTTGGGGGTGGTCACTATGCCCCCGACTTCACAAGACTTGAGCTGGAAGGAGAGTTAGCCTTCGGGCACATCGTCCCCAAGGATGCCGTGGGGACGCTGGACCCCGAGATGACCAAGATGCTCTTTGACAAGACAGGGAAGAGCTGCAGACTAGCGGTCTTGGACTGGAAGGGAATTAGAGGGGTTGACAGAGAGACTCTTCTGCGATCTCTGAAAGATTTGGGGATTGAGGTCCTAAAGAGCTGAGACGGCTGTCGGCAAGACCGCAAAGTTAAAAGATGCCCTTGGTTTACTTACGAGGAATGCGCGGGAGCACCTGATCTTTGGGCTTAGTATCCTTTCTGGGGTCCTGTAGGAGGCTATTTGCGCTCACTAAGAAGCCGGGGCGCGACGAGCTGTGGGTCTCGATCAGGATCAGCCTGATTGGGGTGTCCGTGATAGGGCTGATAGGTTTCATAATCAGGTTCGTTTCGTCGATGCTTCAAGGCTTCGCTTCGGCTGGGGTGGGGTGAGGAAAGAGTGGAAGCGAAGAGAGCGACGACATGCCTCTTTGCGGTCAGAACTACCGCGGGGCAGGAGAGGAACGTCGCGAATCTTGTTGGGGTTAAGATAGCTGCGGAGAAGATCTCGGTGGCCGCCGTCCTGGCTCCGGAAACCCTAAGAGGCTACATATTCATTGAGGCGGTCGGTCCCCACTTCGTCGAGGAGGCGATAGTTGGGGTCAAGCATGTACAGTCTAGGGTTCCAGGGCTCGTCGAGTTCTCGGATGTCGAGAAGTATCTTGTAACGAAGCCCGTTGTTGAGGATCTGGGGGTGGAGGATGTCGTCGAGATCATAGGCGGACCCTTCAAGGGTATGAGGGCGAAGATAACTAGGATCGACAAGGTGAAGGAAGAGGTGACTCTGGAACTCCTAGAGGCTACGTTCACGCTCCCGATAACAGTACACGCTGACTACGTTAAGCTCATTGAGAGGAGTGGAGAGGTGGAGAAGGAGTCGGTCTAGGTTGGCTGAGAAGAAGACCATCGATATTCTGGTGAACGGTGGACAAGCCACGGCGGGCCCTCCGTTGGGTCCGACGCTCGGTCCTCTGGGGGTGAACGTCCTCGCCATTGTCAACAGGATAAACGAGCTGACGAAGGCTTACTCCGGGATGAAGATCCCGGTTAAGATATTGGTTGACACTGAGACGAAGGCGTTCGAGGTCAACGTCGGCACTCCAACAACGGCGGCACTGATCGTCAGGGAGCTCGGGGTCGAGAAAGGAACGGGTGACGTGAAGAAGCAGGTTGCGGGTAACCTAACGATGGCTCAGATTTTGAAGCTGGCTGAGGTGAAGAAGCAGCAACTTCTCGCATCGGATCTGAAGGCGGCGGTTAGGGAGGTACTTGGCTGCTGTCTGAGTGTCGGCGCGACTGTGGATGGGAAGAGCCCTAGGGATGTTCAGAGGGAGATCCGTGAGGGTGTCTACGACAATCTCTTTCAGGTGAAGAGCTAGCCGGGGGTATAGTACTTGCCGTTGGACAGTAAGAGCATCACCAAGGCGGTTGGAGAGGCCAAGAAGAATGCCGCTAAGAGGAACTTCAAGCAGTCGGTCGAGCTGATACTGAGCCTCAGGGACATTGACATGAAGAAGCCGGAGAGTAGGATTAGCGAGTTCGTAGAGCTTCCTAACGCCATCTCTAAGCCGGTTAAGGTCTGTATCTTCGCCACTGGGGACTTGGCGGTGAGGGCGCAGAAGGCCGGAGCGGACCGAGTGATCGGCAGAGAGGAGCTTGAGAAGATTGCTGGCGACAAGAAGGCAGCGAGGAAGATGGTAAGGGGTTACGACTTCTTCATAGCGGAGGCGCCGCTTATGTCCTTGATTGGGAAGGTGCTTGGAACGATTCTGGGTCCGCGGGGGAAGATGCCGACTCCTGTGCCGCCTACGGCTCCCATAGATTCGGTGATCGAGCGCCACAGGAGGAGTGTCCGGGTTAGGGTGAGGGATCAGCTGAACTCTCAGTGTCGCGTCGGGACGGAGGATATGGCTGACGAGAAGATCGCGGAGAACATTCAGGTGGTCATCGCTAGGCTGGAGGGTAAGCTCCCGAAGGGTCTCCGAAACATCCGTTCCGCCAGGGTAAAGACCGCGATGGGTCCGGTTGTCAAGATAGAGATCTAGGGGGGATAGGCGGTGTCGGTGGTCGTCCAGCGGCAGGTGTCTGAGAGGAAGATTAAGGAGGTTGAGAACCTCGTTAGCATGCTCAACCAGCACAAGATCATCGGAGTGGCTGGGCTCTACAAGGTCCGAACGGTTCAGCTCCAGCAGCTTAAGAGAGTCTTCGGGAAGGATGTCACGATTCGTGTGGCGAAGAACACCCTGATCAGGAGAGCCATCAAGCAGTGTGAGAAGGACAGGAAGAACATTGGGGAGCTCTCGGGGAGGCTGACGGGTGAGACCGTTTTCCTGTTCACCGAAATGAACCCGTTCAGGCTTGCCCTCCTTTTGGGCCGAGGCAAGGTGAGAATCTCCGCGAAGGCGGGGGATGTTGTTCAAGGCGATGTGGTCGTCCAAGCTGGGAACACGGGGCTTCCTCCTGGTCCCGTTATATCCGAGCTTCACGGCGTAGGTATCCCAACCAGAATTGAGACTGGAAGCGTTTGGGTTGTGAAGGATACGGTTGTGGCGAAGAAGGGACAGGCACTGTCACCGAGGCTGGCCAGCATGCTCTCCCGTCTGGGCATCAAGCCCCTCGAGGTCGGTCTCACGCTGGTCGCTGCCTACGACGATGGACGAATCTACACGAGCGACGACCTGAAGGTTGACATTGATACGGTCAGACGCCAAGTTCAGGACGGTTGGAGCCAAGCCTTCAACCTAGCGGTGAGCGCGGCATATCCTACAAACGAGACCGTTGGGGTCATCCTCAAAGCGGCTCAGCAGTCCGCGCTCGCGTTGTCGATCAACGCGGCCTTCCCCACGGCTGAGACCACAGCCCATCTACTCCAACTAGCGCAGACGAGGGCTGTGAGTCTGTCAAGCGTCCTTCTTGGAGCCGGTTCCTCCAAAGAAAAAGGTTGAAAAGGAACCGCCTGAAAGACAGAGGAGGAAGACCCAAGCGGAGCGCTGAAAGATCAATACCTTGGTGGAGGTGAAATCGCCGATGGAGTACGTCTACGCGGCCCTTCTGCTTCACGCCTCGAAACAGAAGATCACCGAAGAGAGCTTGGAGAAGGTCCTCAAGTCTGCGGGAGCCAACCTGGACAAGGCCAGGGTTCAGGCTCTTGTTGCGGCTCTGTCAGAGGTCAACATCGAGGAAGCTATCAAGACTACACCGAGCATAGCGGCTGCGTCACAAGCGGCGGCCCCAGCGCCAGAGAAGAAGGAAGAGAAGAAGCCGGAGAAGAAGGAAGAGAAGGAAGCCGAAGCCGAGGCTATTCAGGGATTGGGCGCGCTCTTCAGATAGACCGAGTTGCCCTTCTCTATCACAAAGTCTCTCGGGCGTTGGTTCTAGGGTCCCTCTAGTAGCCTCTGTGCTTCAGCCATCATGTCCACGACTGGCAGTCCGTATGGGCATCTCTTCTCGCAATCTCCGCACTTAGTGCAAGTGCTCGCCTTGGGCGCGAAGTCCTTGTATCTTGCTCTTTGCTGGTACGGGTAGAGTCTGTGGTGTTTGATGGTGTCCGATTGGATGAACGTCTGAGGTATATCAATTCCCTGCGGGCATGGGAGACAGTATCCGCACCGATGGCAGTGCCTCTTCCAGAGCACCTCTGCCTCGGCTTTGAGCATCCTCATCTCATCTGTCGTGAGTGGCTTGAGTTTTGAACAGGCGTCGATGTTCTCGTCCACCTCGCCGATGGTGGCCATGCCTGGGATTGTGGTAGTGACCTTGTGCTGCAGAATGAACCTGAGCGCCTCTCTGGGGTAGGTAGTGGCTCCGCCGACCAGCGGCTTCATGATTATTATTCCCACATCCAACTCATTCGCGGTGGGTATGAGCTCGTCGGCCGTCTCGGTCTCGACGAAGTTGAAGGGGACTTGGATCGTCTCGAACTTCTCGGTCTTTATGGCTTTGGTTAGCAGCTTTCGATCGTGGCCTGTGACTCCGATGTGGTCTATCCATCCCTTCTTCTTGGCTTCGACCAGAGCCTGGTAGGCTCCATCGGGGCTGAGGACTTGTCTAAGGACCTGTTCGTCTCGTACGTTGTGTAGCTGTAGGAGGTCGATTCGGTCTGTCTGGAGTGTTTTGAGGCTTGTCTTTATGTCCTGCAGCGCTTCTCTGCGAGTTCTTGATCTGGTCTTCGAGGAGACGTGGCACTCTTCCCTCCTCTTTTGCAGGACGCTGCCGATCTTGTCCTCGCTGTCGGTGTAGATTCTGGCTGTGTCCATGTAGTTGATTCCTTTGTCGAGCGCGTGGTTGATAACCTCCACAGCCTCGGAGAATGTGGGTCTCTCTATCCCGTTTCCGCCCAGTCCAAGAACAGTGACCTTGAGTCCGGTTCGACCGAGAGTTCTTCGTTCCATGCCGCACTCCTCGTTTTGTGTACCTCTTCGGTGGTCTAGGAATTAAATCTCTCCTGATTCGATCCTATCATGAATTGGTGAGAGAAGGTAGTGAACCGTACCCTGTTCCCTTTTTCTGGGGAGTTTGGGCTTGTACTTCCTTGCTTTTCAATTCAAATACCTGGTGGAGGCTACGGTTCTGTATGGTCTTGATACTGCGGAAACGAGAGTTCGAGGAGTTGGTTGACCACTGTCGTGGCTCTTCGCCGGTTGAGGCGTGCGGAGTCTTGGTCGGAATGGTCTGTGCTCAAGCCAGGCTTGTGAAGAGGGTCTTCAAGGCGCGGAACGTTCTCAACTCGCCCTCCGCGTACCAGATCGACCCCGAGGAGCTGCTGAGGTTCTTCCTCCAAGCCGAGAGGGATTCCATGGAGATGTTGGGCTTTTATCACAGCCACCCTTTTTGGGCGGCTAAGCCTTCAAGAGCGGACGAGTCCTCCGCCTACTACCCGGGCTACTCATACTTGATATACTCGATTCCCTTGAACGAGCTGAGATCCTACGTCTGGAAGGGTAATAAATTCGTGTCAGAGTCCGTTGAAATCGTCAGGTCCCTACCTTCATCTAAAGGCTGTAGGTTCGGTTGAGACTCAATGTCAAGACTAGCTTAGATGGGATAGGCTGATTAGGGCATAACCCCTAAAGGGGGTCTAAGGCGCATCCGAATGGTCGACGAGAAGATGGCTGAGGAATTGGCGGGTGAGGTCGTCATCGCGGGTTCTCTGATCGCCCCATGGGCGGTTCGGGCTGGCGATTGTGTGAATGTGACATTCGATCGGCTAGGATCTGTCTCGGTCAGGTTTGTTCGATAACTGGAACCTGCTGGTGGGGCATGGCGCGCGTGAGCGCAGTATACTGGACGCCGAGCTGGATCAAGTCGGAGGAACGCGGGCCCGAGACCGCGGATTTCGCGATCGGGGTTGGAGGCGGATAGATGGGCTTTCCTGAGTCTGAGTATCACGTGGTCTTCTTCGACGAGAGAGACTTCGTCAGGAAGAGATGTCGCGTCTGCGGGACTTTCTTCTGGACTCAGATGAGAGATCAGGAGACTTGTGGGGAGGCGCCGTGCCAGGAGTACACTTTCATAAGTAGCCCTCCAACCTCGAGGAGCTTCGCGTTGCGCGATATGAGGGAGGCTTTCCTGAGGTTCTTCGAGGATCGCGGCCACGCGAGGATACGGCCCTACCCAGTGGTAGCTAGATGGAGAGAAGACCTGTACGTCACAATCGCGAGCATAGCCGCTTTCCAGCCCTTCGTTACCGATGGTACGATCCCGCCTCCCGCCAACCCGCTCGTGATCAGCCAGCCCTGTCTCAGGTTCGTCGACATCGACAACGTCGGACTGACTGCGGGGCGGCACCTGACGATCTTCGAGATGGGGGGGCATCACGCATTCAACTATCCCGACAAGCAGATCTACTGGAAGGACGAGACTGTCCGGATGCACCACGAGTTCATCACCCGGACGTTAGGCATCCCCTCGGATGCGGTGACGTACAAGGAAGGTACTTGGTCCGGAGGAGGCAATGCTGGCCCAGACCTTGAAGGGATCGTGGGTGGGCTTGAGGTCTGCACGTTGGTCTTCATGCAGTTCACTGTGGTCGATGATACGCTTGTTCCGATGCCGATCAAGGTTGTGGACACCGGTTACGGAATGGAGAGGTACACTTGGCTGAGCCAGGGCACTCCAACCGGCTTTCAATCGATCTACGGTCCGCTCATAGACAATGTCATGACAATGGCTGGGATCACGGCTGTCGATAATAAGCTTCTCGCCGAGAGCGCGAAGTTGTCGGCGTTGATGAGCGTGGAGACAGTCTCGGACAGGATGGTGCTTAGGGCGAGGGTTGCCGATCGGCTTGGCATGAAGGGGGATGAACTCGACAGAGCTCTATGGCCTCTAGAGAGCCTCTTTGGGGTTCTAGACCACACCAAAGCCCTGTCCTTTATGCTTGCCGAGAACGTCGTCCCTTCAAATGCTGGTGTAGGCTACCTTGCGCGGGCGTTGCTCAGGAGGACGATGCGGTTGCTGAGGATCCTTCGGATCGAGAACAGGCTGTCTGACATTGTTGAGTTGCAGATCGATTTCTGGTCTCGCGACTTTCCTCAACTGGCAGAGATGCGCGACGAGATACTCCAAGCAGTGGGTTTGGAGGAGAAGAAGTACAAAAGCACGCTCCAGCGTGGTGCCGGCATTGTAAAGGCGACTTTAAACGATTTGATAGCCAAGGGGATGTCCACGATCCCCATTCCAACTCTCATCGAGCTCTACGACTCTCAGGGGATGCCGCCCGAGATAGTGGAGGAGTTGGCTGAGAAAAACGGCTTCACCGTCGCTATCCCAGACAACTTCTACTCGCTGGTTACTGGCAGACACGTCTCAGCCCCACCTCAGCCAGAAGCCCCCCTCGCGGGATTGCTCGGTGAGAAGCTGAAGGATCTTCCCGAAACCAAGCCACTCTACTACGAGGATGCCCGTCTCAGGTCTTTCAAGGGTAAAGTTCTCTGGGCTGGGGATGGGTGCCTGGTCCTGGACAGAACCGCTTTCTATCCCGAGGGGGGTGGTCAGCCCGGTGATCATGGACAAATCACCTCGAGGCGAGGAGTAGCTAAGATCACAGACGTAAAGAAGGTTGGCAGAATAGTCGTCCACTTGACTGAGGGTGTTCTGCCTGATGTGGGTGAGGAGGTGACGTGCGAGCTCGAATGGGACAGGCGCATCAGCCTCATGCGTCATCACACCGCCACTCACATAATAACGGGCGCTTGTAGGCGGGTTTTAGGAGAGCACGCCTGGCAGGCGGGAGCGCAGAAGGGACCGGATCGTTCACGGCTTGATGTTTCACACTGGGAGAGGCTGTCTTCGGAGCAGATGAACGAGATCGAACGCCTCTCGAACGATGTGGTTCTCAAGAACATGCCAGTTACGCAGTCTTGGATGAGGCGAGACACGGCTGAGGGTCAGTTTGGCTTTCGCCTGTACCAGGGCGGAGTGGTTCCAGGGCGGGAGATTCGGGTGATCAAGGTGGGAGACTGGGACGTTGAGGCGTGTGGTGGGGTCCACTGCGCGTCGACCGGGGAGGTTGGCTTCATCAAGATGATCGGCTCGGAGCGGATTCAGGACGGAGTTGAGCGTCTCCACTTCATGGCTGGGATGCCCGCGGTTCTTTTCGTCCAGGAGAGGGAGAGGGTGCTCTCGGGCGTCGCCGGCGCGGTCAAGGTTCCTACGGAGAGGGTTGAGGAGTCAGTGAAGTCTCTGGTTGAGGAGTGGAGATCGGCTAGGCGGGAGTTGGAGAGGCTCTCAGAGCGACTTTCTGCTTACGACGCTAGGGCTCTCCTTCAAGAGGCGGAGACCTCACGGGGCGTGAAGGTTATCGCTAAGGCGATGAAAGATCTGGGAATAGACTACCTGATCAGCATTGCCAATCAAGCGGTTAGGATGGAGCCGAGGTCGGTACTCGTCCTTTGCGATTTAGGGACAACGGCTAGGTTTGTTGTCATGGCGGGTAAAGAAGCTGTCGTGGCGGGAGTTGACGCTGGCGCCCTTGCCGCGGACTTGGCTAGAGTGTTGGGCGGCGGTGGGAGCGGAAGGCCCGAGTTCGGGCAGGGGGGCGGGCCGCGGCTCGATAGGGTTAAAGAAGCCTTAAGTACCGTCCGACTGGTTGTAGAGAGGCAGTTGGGGGGTCAGGGCTAGGTTGCAGAGCGACTGGAGAGGGATGGAGGCAAAGTGGCAAGAGAGGTGGAGAATTGAGAGGGTCTCTGAGACGAACCCCGACCCCTCGAAGCCAAAGTTCTTTCTGACCGTGGCTTACCCCTATCCCAACTCGCCGCAGCACGTCGGCCACGCTAGGACATACACGCTAACAGATGTCTACGCCAGGTACAAGCGGATGCGCGGCTTCAATGTCCTCTTTCCCATGGGCTTCCATTACACCGGAACCCCCATCCTAGCGATGTCCAAACGAGTTAGGTCAGGCGACGCCGATCTAGTCGAGGAGTTCGTCAACATCTACAAAGTTCCGCGCGAAATAGTCGGGACCTTCGTCGAGCCTATTCGAATCGCCAGGTACTTCCACGAGGAACTGAAGCGTGGGATGGTGGAAATGGGCTACTCCATTGACTGGCGGCGAGAGTTCACGACGGTTGACGCTCCGTACAACCGATTCATCGAGTGGCAGTTCGAGAGGCTCAGGGAGAAGGGGCTCATAACGAGGGGAAGCCACCCGGTCGGCTGGTGTCCCAGCTGCGGAAATCCGGTGGGTCAGCACGACACGAAGGGTGATGTGGAGCCGGAGATAGGCGAGTTCACCCTTCTCAAGTTCGAGCTTGAGCCGGGAACGTACCTTCCCGCGGGAACCCTGAGACCCGAGACGGTCTTCGGTGTCACGAACATGTGGGTGAGACCCGACGCCGAGTACGTGGTGGCAAGGGTTGACGAGGAGAAGTGGATCATCAGTGGACAGTGCGCAGAAAAGATCCGACTTCTCGGGCGAAGGGTTGAGGTTGAGAGTTCAATCCCGGGGAGGGCGTTAATCGGGAGATTCGTCAAGAACCTGGTGACTGGTGATATGGTTATCATACTTCCCGCCTCCTTCGTAGACCTCGGGAACGCCACCGGGATTGTAACATCCGTGCCTGCCCACGCCCCATACGACTACGCCGCCCTGAGAGAGCTTGCGGGAATGGAGGTTGAACTCCGAAAGTACGGCTTAAGTCCAGAAGCCGTCTCCAAGATCAAGCTGATCCCGCTGATCTCGGCGCCCGAGTACTCCGAGATCCCTGCTGAGGACGTTGTACGGAGAATGGGTATTCGTGGACAGGATGACCGGAGGCTTGAGGAGGCGACGAAGGAGGTCTACGCTCGCGAGTTCCACCGGGGGGTGATGAGGGATAACACGGGGAAGTACGCCGGGATGTCGGTCTCCGAGGCGAAGGACCGGGTCAGAAAGGACCTGATCTCTGAGGGAAAAGCTGAGGGCTTCTTCGAGATCCTCAACAGACCCGTGGTCTGCCGGTGCGGTGCCGAGTGCGTGGTCAAGATATTCGAGGATCAGTGGTTCATAAACTACGGCGACCCGGCGTGGAAACGCCTCGCCCACGAGTGCCTAAACTCGATGGGCGTGCTCCCTGATGAGATTCGGGAGGAGTTCGATCACGTCATAGACTGGCTCAGGGAGAAGGCGTGCGCTCGGAAGGCGGGTCTGGGCACAAATCTCCCCTGGGACAAAGCCTGGATAATCGAGAGCCTCTCTGACTCGGTCATCTACATGGCGTACTACATCATCAGCCGATACGCGAACCAGAGCGGAGTTCAGGCTTCGCAGTTGACGGATGAGGTCTTCGACCACGTCCTTCTCGGGTTAGGGTCTTCAGGTGAAGTCGCGAAGAAGGCTGGGATGGACGAGGCTCTCCTTCGGAAGATGAGAGAGGAGTTCTCCTACTTCTACCCGCTGGACAGTAGACACTCGGGCAGAGACCTGGTTCCGAACCACCTTACGTTCTTCATCTTCAACCACGTGGCGATCTTTCCGAGGGAGCTCTGGCCGAGGCAGGTGGTCGTGAACGGGAGCGTCCTGATGGAGGGCAAGAAGATGTCGAAGTCCATGGGTAACATCATCCCTCTCAGGGACGCGGTTCGGACCTACGGAGCCGACCCCGTCAGATTCGCTGTTCTGGCGACCGCAGAGCTGCTCCAGGATACGGACTTCAGCCCAGCCCTGGCGAAGTCGACGGGCGACAGGCTGGAGAGGTTCCTCGCCCAGGTCCGGTCCATCGCGGCGATGGAGGGTATGTCGTCAGGGGAGCCGAGGCAGATAGACCGCTGGATGATCAGCAGACTCCAGCGCGTCATCGGGGCGGCCACGGAGTCCATGGAGATCCTGAGAGTTAGGGAGGCGATCTACAACGCCTTCTACCTCTTGAGCCAGGACGTCCAGTGGTACATGAGGAGGAGCCGAGCCCCTGGTTCGGAGGGCTTTATGAAGCAGACGCTCGACGAGGTGCTCGATGCGTGGGTGAGGCTCTTGGCACCGTTTATTCCCCACGTGGCTGAGGAGGCGTGGAGCGCGATGGGGCACACCAAGTTGGTCTGCGAAGCACCTTGGCCCAAGCCGGACGAGAAGAAGATCGACGAGAAGGCTGAGAGCGGCGAGGAATATCTCAGAGCGGTCTTTGAGGATACCCAGCGCATCCTGCAGGTTACAGGGATAAAACCGAAGCGAATGGTCTACTACACGGCTCCCGCGTGGAAGTGGAAGGTCTACCTGAGGGTTATTGAGGCGACGGAGACAGGGCGAGCGGATGTGGGGGCTTTGATGCGCGAGTTGATGAGAGACCCGGCGTTGAGACAGCGCGGGGAGCTAGTTCAGAGGTTCGTTCAGAAGGCTGTTCAAGATGTGTTGCAAGCCGCCTCAGAGATTAGACGGAGGAGGGTTGGCTTGGGCATCGTAGACGACTCAGCCCTGCTCAAGGAGGCAGCCTCTTTCATCTCTCAAGAGTTCGAGGCGAAGGTAGAGGTCTACTCGGCCGAGGACACCAATCGATACGATCCCAAGAAGCGGAGTGAACTGGCTGAGCCGTACAGGCCCGCGATATACGTGGAGTAGATTATCCCTTGGGCTTCAGCCTGCTGAGCGATAGGAAGAGCACTCTGGCGAAGAATCTGAGCATCTCCTTCCCGCTGAGCTTCGACTCGCCTTTGATCCTGTCAACGAAAGTGATGGGTACCTCCCCAACTCTGAATCCTCGTCGGGTGCACCTGAAGAGCATCTCCACCTGGAAGGCATACCCCTCGGACTTCACCGCGTCAAGGTCGATGCCTCTGAGGACCGATGCTGTGTAGGCTCTGTAGCCGCTGGTTGCGTCGTGTGCTTTAAGTCCCAGCATCGTCTTTGTCAGGAAGTTTCCGCCCCAGCTCGTCATCTTCCTCCTCAGGTTCCAGCCCACGATCTTGCCCTCGGGGATGTAGCGGGTTCCGACCACGACGTCAAACCCCTCCCGAAGCTTCGCCAAGAATGCTGGGATGGACTCGGGATTGTGGGAAAGGTCGGCGTCCATCTCGAAGACGATGCCGGCGCCCAGATCATCCAGAGCGATCTTAAAGCCATCCTTGTAGGCGCTTCCCAGGCCCCTCTTCTCGGTCCTGTGGAGGACGTGAATGTTACCGTACTTCTTAGCTAGGTTCTCGGCCAGTTCGCCGGTCCCGTCCGGACTCTGATCGTCCACAACAACGATGTGTAGCCGGACTTTCTGTTGTAAGGCAACTCTCTCCAGCTCTCCAATCAGCTGGGCGAGGTTCTCCAGCTCGTTGTAGGTCGGAATTACGATGCAGGTCGCGACATCCTGTTGCGCTTGTGGGGTCATACAGGTCCACATCGATGTCGAACTGGGTTAGAAAGGTTCGGGTCGGGGCTTATGGATTTTGCAGTAGATCCTAGCCTAGAAGGTTTGCCTAAAGGCTTGGCGGAAATCTAAAATGGTACGACTCGAGTCTACGTAACCGGGGCCCGTGGCCTAGTCAGGATAGGGTGCCGGCCTTCTAAGCCGATGGTCGTGGGTTCGATTCCCACCGGGCCCGCCATCCCATTCGCACACAAAAAATGAAAACCACGATTCATGTTACGATTTTTTCATCCGGGAACTCTGTGAGAAATGTTTTATCATGAAATTCAAGGGGGCGAACGCGCAAGTCCAATAAAACCGAATAAGCAGAGGGTTACCCCCCAGTAGCGCCGAATAAAACTCGAATAAGACCAATTTGAGCTCGAATAAGAACTGAACAAGCATGGAGTTACTCCCAAATAAAACCGAGTTATTGTCTTGGAAAAATCTAAAGCCTATGGTACAAACGAAGGAAAGTAGACCTAGATAATAAGGAATCTATACATATCTTTTTTCTAAAAAAGAGGGGAATGGTTTGTGAGAGTTTTATGTCACTACATGTAACTTCTGATGATGTCTCGGTTGCTTACGAAGCCGACAAGCTTTCCCTTCTCTGTTACCCCGAGCCTCCTGACGTCCCTTTCCACCATCAGCTTTATGGCCTCTTTCAGGTCGGCGCCCCTGTCTATCGTTATCAGTGGCTTGGACATGATCTCGCTACATCTTACCGCTTTCGGGTCTTTGCCTGGCGCCAGCACCTTCTTCATTATGTCTTTCCTCGTCACTATGCCCCATTCCTTCCCGTCATAGATAAGTATCGATCCGATTCCTCGATCAACCATCGTTGCGATGGCTCGGCTGACGTGTCTCTCCGGTTTGGGGTAAATGATAAGGCTTCTGGTCATTATATCCTCGACTTTAGCTAACAAAACCACCACCATCGGGTAAACCTTATTCAAGAATAATAACTTTTCGTTTCACTTGTCACCTCTCTCAACGTCTTTTCCCCGAGCCTCCAGACCGCCAACGGCTTCAAAGCCTCTTCGACGAGAGGGGCGATGAAAAGTGAGGGCAACCATCTAAGGCTAAGCTTCTCTACTGTCGTGTGAAGCCAGGGGTTCTCGGTTGCTGAGACCTCACGAACTCGATACATGAGGCTTATCAAGTATGGCGCGAAGAGCCACTAGGCAATATTGAATGCCACTACTAAAATGACCAACGCAAACAGATTGGAAAGTGTGCGGTCGCCATGAAAAATGAAGAGCTTAGGGTGAAAACCATAATTATTCCATTTCTTCACGACAACATTTTTCCTATTCGAAAGTTCCAACAAAGATTCTGCGGATTCCTTATCCGTTATCCCTTGCCTAGAGGAAGGGCCGAACACTATCCTTAGTGAGGCTCCCCGTGCAACGAGCCTATCAAGGTTTTTTCGTATGGTTCTTAGTCCATTTATCTTGACATAGGCTATTGCAATATCCAGTTGAGTACATGATGCCAAGAGTTCAGGCAATTTCTCAGCTGAGGGGGGAGGTTACCGCCCAATAACCCCCAATACAAACAGAGTAAAACCAGTAAAACCGAATAACCAAGACGTTACTGAATAACGTTAGGTGGAGGAGGACCTTTCTGCGTACTAGGGTAGCCTTGAAGAGGAGACCACCTTGGGAGTGACCAAGGAGGAAGTTCTCAGGGGTCGCTTGCCCTCGAAGGTCGGGGCGAGCCTAACCGTGCGCCACATGGGCGCGATTTTCGCAGAGCTTAGAGGCGCTAAAGGCGAGATCAGAGCCGAATTTCCTTACTTGGGCTCGATCGTGATATGGGATGCCTCCATCGCTGAGGTGAAGTCGGCCGGTGTGCTCTTCCGAGCCGTAGCGCCTCGGGTGCTCCTCGTCCACCACGATGAAATCGAGAATACGCTGTACGTGGTCGAGGCGGAGTACCCTGCCCCACCGTAGCGAGGATATATAAGAGGGTGCCGATGCGCCACGTGACCCGCTTGTTTCGCGCTTGGGCGAAGGATATCCCCTTAAGGGGGGATCATGGTACCAACCTGTGAAATTTTGGCTTATCGCCCTAGGGGGCTAAGGCAGTTTCGTTAACAAAGAGGGGAACGGTATATTCGACCTCAGGGATTGGTAGCCAAAAGGAAATTTGACCCCAAGGTACTTCTTCTGGGTATAGACCCCGCGCTACTCGGAGCGGGGAGGACAAAAAGAGGTTGGGGAGACGATGTCGAGCGGCGGGTCAAATTCACCCCGCGAGGATCAGTTCCCACCGGGTCCGCCAACTTCTGCACATACAATGAAAAACGATGATCTTCATCTTTGGAGGAGTTGTAGGAGTATTGCGTTGGGGTCCTTGAAGAAGGCGATGATGTTCCCCACGGAGGTTCGCCATGGTTCAGAGTCAAAGACTACGCCCCTC